>Ga0209009_1000609_pt1 | contig 11855 bp, 8 predicted proteins | sample BlaSpr_A8_OM3_M2_FD_187979 | JGI IMG/M metagenome (GOLD analysis project Ga0209009, IMG submission 187979) | Forest soil microbial communities from Thunder Bay, Ontario, Canada - Black Spruce, Ontario site 2_A8_OM3_M2 (SPAdes) (version 2) | ecosystem: Environmental > Terrestrial > Soil > Boreal... | reverse complement strand
GGTGCTGGCCGTGCTTCGGCGTGACCGCGCGGCCCTTCGGCCGGCGCTGGTTCTTGCGGCCGCTGTTCTGGCCGGAGAGTCGGTATTCCTTGCCGTGGGGTTCCCCAACGCAGTTAGCATGGCAATTGCTTACCAGCCTGGCCGTGTCTTGCTGAAACCGTTGGCAGGCGCCGAGCGGCCGTGGAGCCCGAGGTATCCCCGGCGGACCCGGGAGATAGGGCCGGAGATTGAGGCGAGACTCGAAACAGCACCGCGATCCGGACATCTGCTGGCTCCCTCCATTCCGGCAAATGCGCTGCGTTTCTTCATCAGCCCGCCCGGCTGGGCGCCGGTGCCGGGAGGGTTTCGTCGTTCCGACAATTGGCCCATCCCGGGAATGTGGCCCTGGTATGCCATTGTCCCGGTGAGCGCCCTGGGATTCTCCCTTTCGGTGAGGAGAAGCCCCCCGGCTCTGCGGAGCCTGACGATAACGGCGACGGCGTTCGCCCTCGTGCTGGTGCTCGTGGGCCGCGGCGATTCGGCGCGCCAGCGCGAAATGTTGGTTCCCGTTTTCCTCCTTTGGTTCGCCCTTGGCGTGGGACCGGCCCTGCGCCGGCCCGGCAAGCTGCTGGCCGTGTATCTCATCTACGCAGCAATCTTGAGTGGTGGAATCCTGTATCACCGCCGGACGCTCCGGGAGCGAGGAATGGTGCGAATAGAGTTGCCGTGTGAAGCCCCGCGCTCGGCCTGTCTCTTCGAGATCGCCCGTCCCGAGCGGGTCCTTGACTTCTACCGCGCGCGAGGTCTCACGCTCGAGAACTTGAAGACCTGCGGCGGCCGGCACGGGTGCAACGAGTTCGTCTTCTCCCGGAACGGTTCGAAGACCGAAGAGGGCGCCGCCGTTTGAGCCGGCTGACCCTCGTGATCTCCTCGCTCCTGGGCGGCGGGGCGGAGCGCGTCCTGACGATCCTCGCCAACGGCTGGGTGAACCGCGGAACGCCGGTCACGCTCGTGACTCTGGACGATCGGGCCCCGTTCTACGCGCTCGATTTTCGGGTCGCTCGCCAGCCGCTCGCCGTCGCCGGGATCTCCGCGAATTCTCTGGCCGCCATCTGGAACAACCTGCGCCGGGTTCGCGTTCTGCGCCTCGCGATCCGCGCGAGCCGGCCGGACGCCGTCGTCAGCTTCGGCGACGTCACCAACGTGCTCACGCTGCTGGCGACCCGGGGGCTCGGAATTCCGGTCGTCGTCTCAGAGCGGAGCGATCCGGCCCTCTGTCCGATCGGGTACGTGTTCGGCATTCTCCGCCGCCGGCTCTACCCTCGCGCCGATGCCGTCGTCGTTCAGAGCGAAGAGGCCAGACGCTTCTTCTCCGCTGCGATTCAGGCGCGGACCGACGTGATTCCGAACCCGGTCCTTCCGGCCGGAGCGCTGCGGAATCAGAACGCCGAGGGGGACCATTCGAGGAAGACCGTCATCGCGCTCGGCCGGCTGTCGAAGGAAAAGGGATTCGATCTGCTGATCGACGCGTTCGCAAGGATCGCTCCGCAGCGCCCCGAGTGGTCGCTCCAGATCTGGGGCGAGGGTCCGGATCGTCCCCTCCTCGAGAGGATGGTCGAGGAAAAGGGACTCACGGGGCGAATCCGCCTTCCCGGGGAGACGCGCTCGCCGCAGGAGAAGTTGCTCCGAGCCGACCTGTTCGCCCTCTCCTCCCGCTTCGAGGGCTTCCCCAACGCTCTCTGCGAGGCGATGGCCTGCGGCCTTCCCGTCCTCTCGGTGGACTGCCCGAGCGGCCCCCGCCAGATCGTCCGGGACGGCGTGGACGGGATCCTCGTCTCGCCCGAAGACCCGAACGCTCTCGCCCACGGAATGCGCCGTCTCATGGACGACGCGGAGCTGCGGCGGCGGCTCGCTTCACGCGCCCCGGAGGTGGCCGAACGCTTCGGGCTCGATCGGGTTCTCGGCCTGTGGGAGGCGGTGCTGGAGCGCGCTCCGCGGCGCCGCCGGATATGATCCGGGTCTTCTTCCTGATCCGCTCCCTGGAGATTGGCGGCGCGGAGCGCCAGTTGGTCGAGATCGCCCGGGGCCTCGACAAGAGGGAGTTCGCCGTAACGGTCGCGACGTTCTACGACGGCGGGGCGTTTCGGCCCGAAATGGAGGCGATCCCGGGCGTGCGCCTGGTGAGTCTGCGAAAGAGAGGACGGTGGGACGTCTTCCGGTTTCTCCGAAACCTCCGGCGAGCGGTTCGCGACAGCCAGCCCGACATCCTCGTCGGCTACATGAGCCCGGCTAACGAGCTTGCGTGGCTCGCGGGGAGAGCCGTCGGAGCGAGGATCGTGTGGGAAGTGCGGTCCTCTTACGTCAACTTCTCCAACTACGACTGGCTGCCGGCCTTCCTTCACAGGCTCGGCGCCGTTCTGTCGCCGCGCGCGGACCTCATCATCGCCAACTCATTCGCGGGCCGGCGATATCACCGGGAGACGGGCTACTCGACGGAACGGATGATCGTCGTCCACAACGGCATCGACACGGACACCTACCGCCCAGACCCGGCGGCCCGGGTCCGGGTGCGCGCCCAATGGAAGACCGGCGAGGGCCAGAAGCTCGTCGGCGTCGTAGGACGGCTGGATCCGATGAAGGACCATCCCAGCTTTCTGCGCGCCGCGGCGATCGTGTCGCAACGGCGGCCCGACGCGCGTTTCGTCTGCGTCGGCGACGGTCCCGACGCCTATGCTCGGCGGCTCCGCGAGCTCGCGGCTTCCCTTGGAGTCGAAGTCGTCTGGGCGGGAGCGTGGACGGATATGCCGGCCGTCTTCAACGCCCTCGATATCGCCTGCTGCTCCTCCGATTCGGGGGAGGGTTTCCCCAACGTGGTCGCCGAAGCAATGGCTTGCGGAGTTCCTTGTGTGGCGACCGATGTCGGCGATCTGGCTCTCCTCGTGGGAAAGACCGGAGTTGTTGTCCCCGCCGGCGATCCGGCGGCGCTGGCCTCGGGACTCGGGGAACTGCTCGAACGCCTGGAGGCGGATCCGGAAGGGTGCCGGCGCCTGGCTCGCGGGCGAATCGTCTCCGAGTTCGGCGTGGACCGGCTGTCGGAGAGAACCGCGGCGGCCCTCGCCTCGCTCCTGGCCGAGGGATGAGCGCGCCCGTTCTGCCCCGCGTCCTGGTCGCCATCAATACCCTGGAGATCGGCGGCGCGGAGCGGCAGGTTCTGGAAACCTGCCGCGCTCTCGGCGAACGAGAATTCCGGTTCGACGTCGTGACGACGGGAGAGGAAGGCCCGCTGGCGGCGGACTTGAGGCAGGCCGGCGCGCGGGTCCACTCGCTGCGGGTCGGCGGTCGCGGTTCGGTACGGTCGCGGCGCCTCCTTCGGCTCGTGCGGTCGGTCCTCCGCTATCGCTCGCTCTTGAAGGAGCTCCAGCCCGACCTCATCCACGCCTATCTGCCGGAGATGTCCGTCGTCTCCGCGGCCGCGCGCTGGCCGCGGCGTCGCCCGCCGCTCGTCGTTTCGAAGCGGACGCTCGTCCGGTGGATGGCGCGCGATCCGATCTACTTTCCAATCGCCCGGTGGATCAATCGAAGGGCGGACGTTCTTCTCGCCAACTCCGAGGCGGTACGGCAGGACGCGATCGGCAAGGAAGGCGCCGACCCGGAACGCATCCGCGTCATCCACAACGGAGTGAATACGGAGCGGTTTTTTCCGGGCCGTCCCGAGGGAGCGCTCGCCCGACAGCTCGGCCTGCCGCCGGGCGTTCCCGTTATCGGCATGGTCGCGAACTTCTTCGGTTACAAGGGTCACGCCGACGTCGTTGAGGCGGCCGCGATTCTCCGCGGCCGCGGACTCCCGTTCACGCTTCTCTTCGTCGGACGGGAAGGCGACGCTTCCGAAGGCGTGCGCCGGCGGGTTCGCGAGGCGGGACTGACTGAATCTGTCCTTTTTTCCGGCCCCCGCTCCGAGGTTCCCGATCTGCTTCGCCTCTGCGATGTTTACGTGTCAGCCTCCCACGAGGAAGGCTTCTCCAACTCGATCCTGGAGGCTATGGCTTCCGGCCTGGCCATCGTCGCGACGTCGGTCGGGGGAACGCCGGAGCAGATCGGCGACAATACCAGCGGCCTGCTCGTCCCGCCGGGCGATCCCGAACGACTCGCTGCGGCTCTCTCCCGATTGCTTCTGGATGGAGGTTTGCGCTCGCGGCTTGCCGCCGCCGCTCGCGAAGACGCCGTTCAGCGCTTTTCGCTCGAGCGGCTCGCCGAGAGGGTGGCCGCTCTCTATCGGGACGTTATTCTCGGGAAGAGCGGGCCGCGATTGCACTCAACCGGTGTTTCCGATTGAATCACAAAATGGACCGTGGGCGCGATGGGCTCGGTGCCGGCCCCGGCGCGACCGGCTCGAGCGAAAAGGACCGATCCCGTAGTCCCGCGCAAACCGTGGACGTCCAGGATGCCATCTCTCTCCTTCTCCGGGAGCGGGAGAAAGGGGGAGAACTTTGGGGAACCGTGGACCGTGAGACCCTGCAGATTTTCCGAGCGATCTTCGAGGAAGTCGGCGGACGGGGGAAGAAATTCCTGGAGGTCGGCAGCGGACACGGCTTTACCTGCGTGCTGTTCGGCCTCCTCGGAGCCGCGGAGGTCCAGGGACTGGAGGTCGTGGAAAACGCAGTCCGGGTCGCCGAGGAGGTCAAGGCTGCCGTGGCCCCGGACTTGCCGGTCTTTTTCTGGCAGGGAGACGCGGCCCGGAAACTGCCTTATCCCGATGACTCCTTCGATGTTCTGCTGCTCATCGAGGTCGTGTCCCATGTCGTCACGGACGACCTGACCGGATTTTTCCGGGAGATCGTACGGGTCCTCGCTCCCGGAGGTCTTCTCTACATCCAGGACGGGAACAACGCCCGTTCCTGGTTTCTTCGCCGCAAGAACTACAAGATCTGGGAGCGTTTCGAAAAGGGACCGGCCACGGGCCCGGGCGAGGCGATCCACGGGCACAAGATCGGCAGACCCTATATCGAGGCACGCATGCAGATCGCTGCCGCGGCGGCGCCGTCGCTCTCATCCGCGGACGCGCGGCGCATCGCGGAAGGCACCTTCTGCTTCTCCGAGGCGCAGGTCTAGGAAGCGGTCCGCCATTACCGGGAGACCGGCACGTTGCCGGATTCGCGGTTTCAGCCCGAAATCTGTCCCATCGAGCCGATCTCCGGGACCTACATCGAGCAGCTGGTGGATCCGATGGAAGTCCGGACGATCCTGGCGGCCTCGGATGCCGCGTGGTTGCCTGTCGCCCTCGGCGTCATCTTCCAGCCAACGCCTTCTGGGCCGCCTTCCCCCGAGCGACGATGCTGTTGTCCAACGGTTTCACGATGATCGCGCGCAAGAGTTAGAGGCCGGGAGCCGGGTCGACCGGACGGATCGTCGTCGGAAGCCTCATCACGCGGCGCGCGGGACGCCACACGGTAAGGCTAGAATTGGGCCAGATGTGCGGCATTGCCGGGTTTTGTTGTCAGCGTCCTCTGACCCGGTCCCTTCTGGCGGCGATGAACGAGACGATCCGGCACCGGGGGCCGGACGACGAGGGGGTCTGGGTCGCGGGGCCGGCGGCGCGCGGGGGCTGGACGAACGCTTCGGGCGAGGTCGGGCTCGCGCAGCGGCGGCTCTCGATCATCGATCTTTCTCCGGCCGGCCATGGCCCGATGGCCAACGACGACGAGTCCCTGTGGATCACTTACAACGGCGAGGTTTACAACTTCCGGCAGATCCGGACAGAGCTGGAGTCGGCCGGTTTCCGGTTCCGGAGCCAGACCGACACGGAGGTCGTCCTCAAGGCCTACGAGAAGTGGGGCGTCGAGTGCCTCGACCGGTTCGTCGGGATGTTTGCCTTCGGCATCTGGGATGCGCGGCAACGCCGGCTCGTTCTGGCGCGGGACAGGCTTGGGAAGAAGCCGCTCTACTACGGGGAGTACGCGGGACGGCTCACGTTTGCCTCTGAGCTGAAGGCGCTCGCGGCCGATCCGGATCTGCCGGCCGAGATCGACTCCGGCGCCCTGGCGCTGTACCTGCGCTACGGATACGTTCCTGCGCCGTATTCGATCTTCCATTCGGTGCGCAAGCTGCCCCCGGCGCACTACGCTCTCTGGGAATCGGGCCGGCTGACGGTCCGGCGCTACTGGGACCCGGTCGCCATCGCGCTTGACGAGCCTTATCGCGGCAGCGAGGCGGAAGCGGAGAAAGAGTTGGACGCGCTGCTCTGCGATGCCGTCCGCGGCCGGATGATCTCGGACGTCCCTCTCGGAGCGTTTCTCTCCGGCGGCATCGACTCGTCCCTCGTCGCCGCTCTCATGCAGGAGCAGAGTCCCAGGCCGGTCAAGACCTTCACGATCCGCTTCGAGAACCCGCAATACAACGAGGCCGACCACGCCGCCTCCGTGGCCCGGCATCTCGGCACAGAGCACCGCGAGGAATCCTGCAGCGGGAAGCGGATGCTCGAAGCGATCGAGGCCATCCCCGGCATCTTCGACGAGCCGTTCGCCGACTCCTCCTCCGTCCCGACGTATCTGGTGTCGCAGATGACGCGCAAGCACGTGACCGTGGCGCTTTCGGGCGACGGAGGTGATGAGCTCTTCTTCGGCTACCCGCGGTATTCGGCGTTCGACAAGACGAGCTGGCTTCTTTCGAGCCCGCGCGTCGTCCGGGGCGCCACCGCTCTTGCCGTGGGCTGGGTGCCGCGCCGCCGCTTCCGGCGCGCCGCCGCGATTCTCCGGCAGAACGATCCGGATCCTTACGCGCGCTTCGTGTCGTACTGGCGTCCGGATGAAATCGCCCGGCTGACCGCAGTCGAGGCTTCCGAGAATCCCGTGTACCGCCGGACCAGAGAGCGTGTCCGGCCCCTTGCCGCCTCCGAGCGCCCTCCCGTCCTCGACCTGGTCACCTATCTCCCTGAGGACATCCTGACCAAGGTGGACCGGGCGTCCATGGCGGTGAGCCTGGAGACGAGGAATCCGCTGCTCGATCACCGCGTCGTGGAATTCGCGCTGCGGCTGCCTCTGCGGATGAAGTGGAGAGGCGGAGTGACCAAGTGGCTGCTGCGCCGGCTCCTCTACCGCAGGGTCCCGCGCGCTCTGGTAGACCGCCCGAAGATGGGGTTCGGAGTGCCGCTGGCGGACTGGTTCCGCGGGCCTCTGCGCGGGCCCATGATGGACCGCCTCCACGGGCATCGGCTAGAAGATCTGGGCCTCGATCCCGTGGCGATGAGAAGCGTCTGGACGAAGTTCGTTGCCGGGCATCTTCACAGGCCGGAACTTCTCTGGAGCCTGTGGACTCTGGACTCCTGGGCGCAGATGTGGAAGCGCCCGCCCGCAACCGTGGAACCCCGGGCACAGGCCGGCGTTTGAAATCCGACGGCCAGCCGATTCGTCTCCTCCGGATCATTTCTCGCTTGAACGTTGGCGGCCCTGCACGCCAGGTGTTCTGGCTGTCGCATGGCCTTCGCGACCTCGGCTACGACACGACAGTGGTCGCCGGCCGCATCCCGGCCAACGAGGACAGCCTCGAGGGGGAGTTCGAACGTGCCGGGGTTCCAGTCCTGCGGTTTCCCGAGATGGAGCGCGAGATCTCGCCTGTCCGCGATCTCGCAGCGTCATGGCGTCTGCGCCGGCTCATCCGAGAGTTGCGTCCCGATCTAATTCACGTCCATCTGTCCAAGGCGGCTTTTCTCGTGCGTTTCGCTCGAATCCTGTCTCCTGCGAGGGACTTCGCTCCTGTGGTCTACACGCACCACGGGAATCGGTTTCGCGGCTATTTCTCTCCGGCCAAGCAGATGTTGGTCTGTATTACCGAGCGGATTCTCGCTTCCTGGACCGAGGCCTTCGTGGTTCTGTCCCCGCAACAACGCGATGAGATCGCGCTTGAATTCCGGGTCGGGCGGCTGTCGCAGTATCGTGTCGTTCCCCTCGGCTTGGACCTCTCTTTCGTTGGCCGCCTCGAATCGCATCGCGGAACGCTACGGAGGGAGCTCAGCCTGCCTCCCGAGCGACCTTTGGTGGGGATCGTGGGCCGCATCGCACCCATCAAGAATCACGAGCTCTTCGTGGACGCGGCGGCCAGAGTGGCGGCGGGGTGGGGAACCGGCAACCGCCCCTTCTTCGTGGTCGTCGGTTCGGGGTCGCGACAGGAGTTGCAGGCCCTTGAGCAGCGAGTTCAGGCGGCGGGTCTGACTGAAGACTTTCGCTTCCTCGGGACCCGGAGGGATCCGGCGGAGTTTCTCGCGGATCTCGACGTGGTCGCGCTCACATCCCGTAACGAGGGGACGCCGTTGTCGCTCATCGAGGCGATGGCGGCTGGCCGGGCAATCGTCGCGACCGATGTCGGAGGCGTGCGGGATCTGCTCACCCGAGAATGGGGAGAGGACGCGGGGGAGCAATGGGGTCTTTCCGAGACGCCGCGCGGTCTCCTCGTTCCTTCCGGCGCCGTTGAAGAATTTGCGGCGGCCCTCACCGCGCTCTTGCGTGAGCCCTCGCGCCGTGAACGGATGGGGCGCGCTTCCCGTGAGTTTGCGCGCTCCCGATTCTCGCTCGAGCGTCTCAACCGGGATCTAGACCGGGTGTACCGGGAGGTCCTGGAGGGGTCCCGAAAGCATGCGTAAAGGAAAAGGAGCCGGCGGCGGGTAGACTGCATCGCGGTCTCTTCACCGCGGAACCAAGAATCGCGTGAAGGAGGCCGCCTTTCAGTTTCCGGCGGCGTACTTGGTGAGAGACTTGCGGTACCACAGGAGACTCCTGGCAAGTCCCCGCGCGAGATCGTATTCGGGCTCGTAACCGAGCTCCATCTTCGCTTTCGCGACCGAAGCTCGAGAGTCTCGAACGTCTCCAGGCCGCGGCGGCGCGTGGTGCGGAGGTTGCCGGGCGCCGGTCAAGCGCGCGATTTCCCGCCACAGGTCCAGGACCGACGTCGATCCTCCCGCGCCGACGTTGTAGATGTGCGCGCGGCCGGGAGGCAGGTCCGCTTCGGCCGCCAGTAGGTTCGCGCGGGCGACGTCCTCGACAAATGTAAAGTCGCGCGACTGCAAGCCATCGCCGTAGATGACCGGACTCTCTCCCTGGAAGGCCGCTCGAAAGAAAAGGGGAATGACCGCAGCGTAGGGCGAGTCGTGTCGCTGGCGGGGACCGAAAACGTTGAAGTACCGAAGCCCCACGATCGGTCCCGAAAAGACGGGGGCGAATCCCTCGGCCTCGATCTCGTTTGCCCTCTTGCTCGCGGCGTAGGGAGAGAGAGGTCGGCCGATCTGGTCCTCGCTCTTTGGAATCCGAGGGTCGTCGCCATAGATGCTGCTCGAGGAGGAAAAGACGATCCGCTCCACTCCCGTTGCCCGTGCCGCGAGGAAGAGGTTGTAAGTGCCGGCGACATTGACGTCGTGAGTCTGGTCCGGGTTTTTCATCGAGCGAGGCACGGATCCGAGGGCGGCGAGGTGAAAGACCCGCTGGCAGCCACGGGTGGCTTGTTCGACCGCCTTCCGGTCCCGGATGTCTCCGGAGCAGATTTCCGCCGCCGGAGAAAGGTTCTCCCTCAGACCGCTGGAAAAGTCATCGAAGACGCGGGCCGACCATCCTCTCGCGAGGAGAGCTTCGACGACGTGGGAGCCTATGAAGCCGGCGCCGCCCGTGACGAGCGCCCGCGGCGGACGGACCGTCATTCGAGGATCGCACGGCGGACGGAGAGTCCCATGCCCTCGCAGAGAGTCCGGATGTTGCGCTGCTTCTCCTCAGCCAGGCGGGAGCACGCGATGACGACCTCATCGACATCGTCTCGTTCGATGATCTCCTGCAACCGGTCGAGCGGCCCTTCGATGGTGACCCCGTGCAGGTTGCGGCCGATCTTCCGAGGATCGTCGTCGAGATAAGCGACGATGGTTCGGTGCGTGCTCTGATCCCGGCGCAGAAGCCTCGCTGCGGCGGATCCCAGCTCTCCCGCCCCCACGATCACCGTGCGGATTGTCCCTTTCCCGCGCCCTCGCAGCATATCCGAGAAGAGGGAGATGGAGGCGTGCCCGGTGACCACCATGCCGAAGGTCAGCGCGCCGTCTATGATCATGACCGCCCTGGAGAAGTTCGCGAAGCGGAAGGCGATCACAAGGATCGTCACAGTGGCCAGGGACGAGGTCGCGACGGCCTTAGCGATCGCCACGACGTCGGGAACGTGGAAGTGGCCGGTGACGCCCCGGTAGAGGCCGAACAACTGAAAGCAGACGAGCCTCGCGGCAATGACGATCGGGAGGGACCGAGTCAGGCATAGGACGTTCTCGCCTTCGATCCGGCCCTCGAAGCGGAGCAGGTACGCCCCTATGTGCGCCACGAGAACGACGGCGAAATCCGCGATGAGATCGAGCAACGGCCACTTGTGCGGAACAAACGCGTTGAAGACCGCCATTCGTCTCTGCTGCGCGTCGGCGACGGCCTCGGCCGTTCTCGCGTAGATCGGCACCCGGGAGAGGTAGCTGCCGAAGTAATACAGGCCGAGCACCAGAGGAAGAGCCGACACTGTCAAGATGGAGAGCGAGGCCCTCGGGATGAGGAGCGAAATGACGCCGCTCCCGAGAGAGACCGCGTAGAGAACGAGCGCCGTCTGACGCTCTGTCAGACCGAGAGACACGAGCCGATGGCTGCTGTGGTCGGTCGCGCCGGCGGTGACCGAACGGCCGCTGACGAAACGGCTCATCGCGACCAGAGAGGTATCGAAGATCGGTACGAGGAGCACGAGGACCGGGCCGACGAGTGCGGTCAAGAGAGCGCCGTGGGGCTGAGCGACGTCCAGAAGGGTCAGGGCGGCGAGGGTGTATCCGAGAAAATGGCTCCCGGTGTCTCCCATGAAGATCCGGGAAGGCGGGAAGTTGAAACGCAGAAAGCCGAGACAGGCACCAGCGAGCGCCGCGGCAGCCAGGGCCACGGGCGCATTCTGTTGTTGCAAGCCATGCAGGACCAGGAAGAACGCGGCGATCGCGGAGACTCCCGCGGCGAGGCCGTCCATGTTGTCCAGAAGATTGATTGCATTGACGACGATCAGGATCCACGCGATGGCAATCAGTTCGCCGACGACCGGATTGACCCCGGGGATCTTCAGGCCGAACGCGATCGGCACCAGAGAGGCCACAACCTGGCAGAGCACCTTGGTCGCCGGCCGGAACTCCAGCAGATCGTCCAGGAAACCGATCAGCGCGAAGGCCACGTTCCCGGCGAGGAGGATCTTCCACCCCCACAGGGAGAGATTGTGCCCAGTAACGATGAGCCCCACCCAGAACCCGGCGAGGATCGCGATCCCGCCGAAGAGAGCCTTGGGTTCGGGGTTCAGGTTCCAGCGATCCGAACGGGGACGCGAGAAGTATCCCATTGCAAAGCAGAGCTTCCGAATCGGAGCAATGAAGACCATGGTGACGAGGAGTGCCAGACCTGCGGAGATCGCGATCGGGGTCAGCCCCAGCGGCTTCACGGGGCGATCATGCCCTCACGACGGGGCCCTGGAGATTCTTTCTTCCGGCGACGTTTCTCGTGTCGATGAGGAGAGCAGCGCGAGAGAAGACCAGCGGGTAGTCAACGGCTTCGTGATCGGTCACGATCACAACGGCATCGCATCGGGAGAGGACCTCCTCGTCCAGCGGCACGGACTCGAGGCACAGGTCGTGCCGCCGCATTTTGTGCAGCTTCGGAACGTGGGGATCGTGGTAGAGCACCTCTGAGCCTTTCGCCCGGAGCAGCTCGATGATCTCGAGCGCCGGGCTCTCGCGAACGTCGTCGATGTTCCTCTTGTATGCCACTCCCAGGATGAGAACCTTCGATCCCTTCAGACTCCGGCTTCTCTCATTCAAGGCGTCGGCGAGCTTGCCGACGACCCATTCG
>Ga0209009_1000608_pt1 | contig 11899 bp, 13 predicted proteins | sample BlaSpr_A8_OM3_M2_FD_187979 | JGI IMG/M metagenome (GOLD analysis project Ga0209009, IMG submission 187979) | Forest soil microbial communities from Thunder Bay, Ontario, Canada - Black Spruce, Ontario site 2_A8_OM3_M2 (SPAdes) (version 2) | ecosystem: Environmental > Terrestrial > Soil > Boreal... | reverse complement strand
ATTTCGAACGGCAACGGCATCACGAAGGTAAACGCTGGTGCTATCCCTCTCCCTGTCTTTCTTGGGACGCTCGGAATGCCGGGAATGACTGCCTATTTCGGCTTGCTGGATATCGGCCGTCCAGAACAGGGCCAGACAGTAGTCGTTTCAGGCGCGGCCGGAGCGGTAGGAACGGTAGTAGGACAGATCGCCAAAATAAAAGGCTGCACCGTGGTAGGCATCGCCGGCGGGGCCGAGAAGTGCGACTACATTGTGAAAGATCTCGGCTTCGACGCCGCCATTGATTACAAGTCGGAGGATGTCCGCAAAGCACTTCAGAAACATTGCCCAAAGGGCATTGACGTTTATTTCGACAACGTTGGCGGAGAAATCCTGGACGCTGCGCTCACGCAGCTTGCGCGCGGCGCACGCGTGGTCATCTGCGGCGCGATCTCGCAGTACTGCAATACCACACCGATCAAAGGACCTTCCAACTACCTTTCGCTTCTCGTCAATCGCGCCAGCATGAAAGGTATGGTCGTGTTTGACTACGCCAATCGTTATCCGGAGGCCGCCCGCGAAATGGCCGGATGGATGGCTGCTGGCAAACTCAAATCGCGCGAGCACATCGTAGAGGGCCTCGAAACATTTCCCGACACGTTGCTGAAGCTTTTCAAGGGCGAGAACACCGGAAAGCTCATTCTCAAAGTGGCCGACGCGCAAAGATAAGCGTTGGAGTACCAACTATTCAGCCAAGCCGCCTCTGTCGCCATCCTTCTATCCGCACTCTTTAGTGAGCGATATTCGCTTGGTGCTAGGTGGGTCGACCCAGTAGGTGCTGCTACCTGATTAGCGTCCTCTCTTCTCACGATGAGGTTTCGCGGAAGGTCGCAGCAGCACGCCGATATCTAATCGGTGGCGGACGAGTGCGCGAATGATTAAGGGCGTTCCGACCAGGGCGGGCAAGAGCCAATAAGTTAATCGGGGCAATCCGCTCAGACCGGGTAAGCTCTCTCCTTCCTCAACGCAAAAGGCAGTGACCATGGCGACGAAGGAGCAACCCATAGACATGATGTGTATACGAACCCAGCTTTGCCACTGACCGCGCCGGGCTGCACGTCCCAAGGATGACGCACCGAAAGAAATAACCCCTAGGACTAAGAGCGCGCGGTCGTCTGTCCAGTGCGCCGCCAAAAAACCTGCGGAGGTGATGAGTGCTGCGAGGCCCCAATAGTAAATCGTCCCGCATATCGGATGCAGCCTCGCTCGCTTCCCGCTGGCTATAGCCACGATTCCCGTGACTACACAGACCAATCCGGCAAGAATATGGACCCCCAAGATTGGGAAGAAAGCGGACGATTTGAAGAGCATTCCAATCCCGTCGACTTAAAATGACCTTTGCGACATAGTCCGCGCGTAGGTTCCTGGTCCCCGCGGTCGAAGCGCAGTGCTGGTTACGATCTGTCGGGCGAGCGTAGGTTTTCGTGCGCTGGCACCTGATTCCTAACCGGCACAGAAAGAAGTGCCACCAGCGCCCATATCTCCGCGCAGCCCTCTAGCGTTCCAAAAATGGCTCGGATCGAATCCCATCGATAAAAACCTTCAAAGGCTTGCCGCAGTGCTACTGGATTGTCACCGATTCGATGCAGACTCAACATGATGGGAGCAGCTTGCGTAGTGGTGAGCATGACGCAGATCGCCATTAGCGCAGCACCATAAAGGGGGATAGCCACGGACCACGGTCTTCTTGGACTGAAGCGAAAGGCGATCGCGGCTGCCAAAATCAACACAGTTCCGCCGATGCCCGCCAGCGGGTACAGAATCTCGCCACTTCCAAGATCAGCGCTTCGGCTGAAGGCGGCCCAGGCTTCGGCCCCGAGATGACGCCAGGCAGGCATCTCCACTAACGTTCGATTTAGACTGTCGGCTATTGTCCCCAACACTTGTCCGGCGACTATTAGCAAGAGGACTATGCGCAGCATCTTCTCGCTTTTCATGATGGACTCCTTTTTTTTTATGCATCGTTATCCGATGTATGTAAGAATATCCCTTTTGCGAATTGGTTGTCAAACCTGATCCAAGCCGATGTCAACGCATGTCAAAAAGGTTCACAAATTCACTCATCCTTCTAAACTATTACTGAGGTATACTACCTCCTTAGCCGATGTAACTGATTCCGCGAGGTGGGTAGAATGCCGATCGATCGGGAATTGCTCAAAGGCAGCATCGCGCTGTTAATACTCAAGCTCTTATCCGAACGCGACATGTACGGGTACGAGATCATCCAGGAGTCAGTGCACCGCAGCCAGGATGCATTTGAATTCAAGGAGGGCACACTGTACCCGGCCCTCCACCAACTGCACAAACGTGGTTATCTCCGTTCGGAATGGCGCACGGGGGAGAATGGGAAGCAACGTAAGTATTACAGCTTGACCGCCGCTGGCAGAAAAGCTGCCCGTCGCAGTGAACAGGAATGGTTTTCTTTCACGAAAGTAGTTAACTCCATACTTTCGAAGGCCCACTCATGACGCATCTGGATCGCATCGTTTCTCGTGTAATTTTGCTGGCCAAGCTTCCCGGCAACAAACCTCGGTGCGAAGTGGAGAAGGAATTGCGTGCTCACCTGGATGATCTCGCAGAGGAGGCGCGATCCCAGGGCTATGACGACGAGGCCGCTGCTCGGATCGTCAGGATGCGGTTCGGCCAGCCGGAGGAGGTCGCCGCAGCATTCGCTTCTGTTTACGCACCGGAACGATTAGCGAAACGTATTCTTCAGTCGGCCATTCTGGTGACTGCGTCCACCGTGGCCGTGGTTGTTGCGATCGGCACTGTGCAGTCCATCGCTGCGCTTTGTACTGCGAACTCAATCATATCGACCTTGCGGGACATCCATCGAGAACTCTTCGGTTTCGCCGCGATTGTGGCGGGCTATTGCAGTCTGTACGCCGGGGAGCGCCTTTTTCCGACCTCTCTGGCGAGGACGCTTTTGCCAAGCGTCACTTTGGGTCTATGGCTCGCCGCGGTCTTCGGGTGGCTGATCCCGCAACATGGGGCACTGCCATTGGTTGCCTTTATGTGTGCCGCATTCGGCCGCCTGCTTCAGCGAGTCGAAATACCCTTGGTCTGGTTAGCTGGAACCGGGGGGCCACTGCTGATCGCATGGGCGTTGTGCGGGCCACTGATTTCCGGCTGGCAATTCCCGTGGTTGGTGTGGTTAGGCTTGACAATTTCCTGTAAGGCACTTCGAGAAATTGTTCGGCTATTTGAAAGAGTTTTTGTCGAGGATTTTGCGTAAGCGAGAACACTGGCCACGTTCGCAGATCACCGCCAATCGCCTCTGGACATACTCATGTATGCCGATAAATGGAGGACAAATTAATCGTGAAAGATGCCACCAAACGTTCGGTTGTCCGCTGGATTCACATCGTTTTTAGCATTCCAATAATCGGTTATATTTATAGCCTGTTTGAAGAAATTCCGAAGTACGCCTCCCGTGTTCGGTTTGTCGTCGTTCCTGTAATGGTTCTCTCGGGATTTTGGATGTGGAAAGGCCATGTCGTTCGACGACTTATTTCGAAGTGGTGGGCCTAACAAGTCATTCACCCCGACGACGGTTCAATTCAGATCACAAAGCTCGATAAAATACAGACTGTTAGCGCTCACAGAAAGACTCAAATTTACCCTCTCCCCTAAAGCCGTGGCGGTGAAGGTGTAGGTTGTGAGCGAGAATGACCGCTTGAAAGCGAATCCAAGTGCAACCGCGAAGGCAAGGATGCACAGCCGGATCGCAATCCCTAAAATGCCAAACTTCAGCCACAGGAAATGGCCATAGTCGGCCATCGCGCTGAGATAATCTCTCTTGTAATCGGGACTTGAGGCTCGACTGCAACCTCCCAGTGATGCTCACCGGGAATTGGAGTTATTTCTGAGGATCTTTGAAATCCAACTCGACGACTTCAACGGTTTCTTTTGAGCTAACCTCGTACTTCCACATTCTCACTGCATCCAAAGCAGCATTGACCAATATCGGGCTGCCCCCGAGCACGCGCGTAGCTTTGACTCGTCCGTCCGGAGAAACCGTTATTTCGATTTTCACTTTCCCTGATAGTTTGAGCTGCCGAGCCAGGGCTGGGTATCTCGGATCGACCGTCGCTTTGGGCTTGCGCGTGATTTCTGCTTGATTGCTGTTTTGAGAAAACGCTGGCGGCTCTGGACACACTAGCGACAGCGCAAATACCAGGACAAGAGTCACAGCGGTCGTTCTCACTTCGCGCCTACTTCCTTCGGTACGAGCACATCTCTATTGAACATCAGAACATCTTTTGGCTTGGATAGTGAGCTGTGGCGAAGAAAGCGAAGGAAATAGTTACCTGTACCTTAGTCCAGGAACCCGAATCAGTGCACCAATCGTCCTGGCCACGGCGGATCTGGACAAAGTGGCGCTGCGCTTAAATCAGCGTCCAAGAAAAGCATTAGGATTTCAAACTCGTGCGATTAAACTTCAAGGAAGTGTTGCGTCGGCCGGTTGAGCTGGCAAGTATAAACGGCCATAAAGTGATCGAGCACGGGGGTGCATGGCAGGCCTTTACGTGCGATATCTCTCGGTATGTTGATGACGGTATTACAGTGGTGGTACTCACGAATCTGGATTCTGCACAACCGGAACAGTTTGCGCATGTAATCTCCGGGTTTGTTAACCCGGCATTGGAACCGCGAAAGATGATTGCGATCGAAGACAAACATCCGGAACTAGCCGGCCGCTTGGGTGCACTTCTCGATCAGATCGCGGCCGGAAAGGATGTGAAGGATCAGCTGACTCCAGAACTCGCGGCTTTATTGACACCACGGGCCGCCAGCTGGCTCGTCGAAACCGTAAGGCTCATCTGGCCGTCGCGGTCGCTGTCTTTGTCTCCGCACAGAAACAGACGGGATCACCGTATCGGGTTACCGCATCGGCAGGGGAATGAGACACGCATTGTTACTTTTGGTTTGTCACATGACGGGAAGGTCGCGACCCTCAAAATCCAACCCGATCCAGACGTGCGATAAGCATAGGCGAGCCGCGCAGACAAAACTCTGCATTAGTTCGGATAACCGTACGATTAACGGTAACGCTAACCAGTTGAGGGAGCGCTCGCGATGAAAACCTTCTTAGAGTTACGCGAATAAGCAAGCGGGTATACCATTGGAGCTGCTTCCAAGGCCAAAGAGGAAATTCCGGATGAAGATTAAGCTCGTTCTTGCCTTTACTACTGGCTTGACCTTGGCGAGCACCGCCGCATTCGGACAGAAGCTTTACCCTGTTCAAGGTCCGCAGGCATCGCAGACAACACCGCCCGTATTTTCGGGCCAAATCAGAAGGCCGATGTTTGGAGGGGCACTACCTACGCTGCTGAAATCCTGGACCGTCGCCAATGGAGAGGTGCTTAAGGGAAAGTGTGCGACGGTGAAAGCATCTTCCCTTAACACGAAGACTCCGGGCGCGCCGGACAGCTATCCACCGCAGCCTAATCTTGCGTTCGCGTGGGATGCCGTCTACGGGCAGGGATACTTTGCAGCTCATATTCTTGGCAAGAAAATTTGGCAGGGAATCTTTACTGGAGACCACGGGACGGTTCTGCAAGTGGAAATACTGGACGGGCTGCATGGCGCGGCGGTAGACAATAAGGGGAACGTATACAAAGAAGTTTGGTAGGAGTTCTTATTGTGTTGCGCCACGCCGAGTTCATCGGCCAAGTCTGCCCGACCCTCTGGATTCCTCGCTCGATCCCGATCAAATGCACTGCTAAGATTCGCTTGGCTATTTCAACTTTGCGTATTCAGACTTTGCAGCGATGAGAATGGGAATGTCAGGGTCGGCGTCTTCCCAGAGTGCGAGGAAATCCTGATACGCCGCCTTGGCCTTGAGGTTGTCGCCTTGCAAAACATTGGCGCGAGCCAGGCCCAAGTGAGCGAGCGCAGCGATGGGTTCGTTCGCCACGACTCCGCGATGATCGATAATTTTCTGGAATTCAGCGGCGGATTCGTGGGGGTGATGCGCTGCCAGGTAAGCTTCGCCTCGGACATAGACGGGATACATGGCGGTCCAGAAATAGGCGCTGAAGGTGGAGACGCCTAATTCATGGGGTGCTGCGGCGCTGAGGTCTTCAATGGCTTCGGATGCATTCGTTCGATTGAGCGCGAGTTTAGCGCGGAGCGTTGGCAAGTAATTAGACTGTACGAGGGTGTCTTCGGGAAATCGTTGCGCCAACTCTTCTGTGAACGCTTGCGCTCGTTTATCGTCGCCGGCATACGCCGAAGCCAGCGCGATGCCGTATTGCAAATCGCGGCCTCCTGATGCGGGGATTTCCAACGCCGCGCGCCTTCGAGCTTCGGCAATATTGCCGAACAAGGATTCACGCAAGGCCGACAAGACGGCATACGTCCCTGCGGCTTCTTTTTCTTGCAGTGGTTTGGCGGATTCGATTGCTCGGCGAGTAAACCCCCGGGCGTCCTTGAGCCGTCCGAAATAGGCCGATGTTTCGGCTTCGAAACCCAACATCTGATCTTCGATTGCAGGCTTACCAGAAGATGCTTTCACCACTACTTCCATTGCCTTCGGGTCATTTTCCAAAAACGCGATTTCGTAGCGGGCGATACCGAAGAAGGGATTGTTGAGGTTACGTTTCAAGGCTTGATCGTAGATGGTCTGCGCATCATTTAGGCGATCCGCAGTGATGTGGGCAAAGATGAGATTGACGTAAGAGATGGGAAAATCCGGAGCCAAGCGCACTGCTTGGATACCTTCTTCAACCGCTTTCTGATATTGGCCGAGTCCCGGGTAAATTCCGCCCGCCAAGAAATTATGTGGGTTGCCGACGCGAGGGTAGGACTGCATCCAAAGTTGACAGGTTTGTGCGGCCTTTGCAAGGTCTCCGGTGACGGCAATACTGTAGTTAACGGCGATGAAATATTTTTCCGGCTCGCTGATCGGACCGCTCAGGTCATAGGCCTTTCGTATGGAATCAGCAGCCAGGCCGGATTCACCCACATCGGCATACATGCGGCCCAAGTAGGCGTAAGCCAGCGCAAAATCCGGGTCGAGTTCAATGGCGTGCTTGTAGAACGGAACCGCCGCGTCGGGACCGCTAGTGAACAACATCTTATGGCCTGAAGTGAGGGCCTTGAGAGCCTCAAGCGACGGCGTGGTGGCTTGCTCCAGCGGCGTAGCGAATTTCTGCACGGTGGTTAGCGACTCGCCAAGGTTGTTGCGAATCTGCGACGCGGTTTTTCCCAGAGCGTCGAGCACCTGGTTTTTATCGGCGGCTTGCGCTTCAGTGCTGGCGAGCGTTTCTCCGTTGGCGCAATCGACGGCTTTGAGCGTGAGCAGATATTGCGCGCCGATTTGTGCGATAGAGCCGTCGAGGACGGCGGCGCTCGCGGTTCGCTGGCAGAGTTCGCGCGCGATTTCTGGTGTCAGTTTGGCGTCGGGTTTCTGCCCCATCAGACCGAGTGTCTGATGAATCTGCTGGTCGGAGATGATGCTGAGGAAAGGTGATTGTTCAAGCTGGACTGAAAGGCCTTGGCGTAGCGTGCCGTCGAAGACTGGGTCGCCGGTGGCGTTGGCGAAATCGGCGAGGACGATGGTGTCTTTATCCGTTAAAGCGCGGGCCTTGCTGGTGAAAAACAACCAACCTGCCGCGACGAGCGCAATGATTAACAACACTGTGCCGGTGAGCGCGCTCCAGCGAAAGCGCGCGGATTTCCCGGCGGGTGTCGGTCTACCATCGTGGGCCGCTATCATTGTGCGATCCGAATCCGAATCGCATCCCGAGACACCGACCGGGAAGCTCGAGTCGCGTTTTAACCTCTGAAAATCGGTGCGAATGTCGGCGGCGCTTTGGTAACGCAGCTTGCGATTTTTCTCCAATGCCTTGTTGATGACTTCTTCCAACTTTGCCGGAAGATCGGGATTCAGCCGCACAGGGGCGACTGGATTGCGATTTAGGATTGATTCGGCAATCACGAGAGTTGTCTCGCCACGGAAGGGCAAAACCCCTGTCACCGTTTGATAGAGCACGACGCCGAATGAAAACAGGTCGGTGCGCGGGTCTAGTTCTTCGCCACGTACTTGTTCGGGTGACATGTACGTGATGGTGCCAACCGCGGTTCCCAGTCGAGTGAGCTGTTCTAGCTCGCTAGCCGTGGGCATGGCCGAAACATTTGCGACACCGTGCGCGGGTGTCAACTTCGCCAGACCAAAATCCAAGATCTTGGCGTGACCGCGCTCGGTCACAAATATATTCGCGGGCTTGATATCGCGGTGAATGATTCCTTTGGCGTGAGCGGCGTCCAGCGCGTCGGAAATCTCAATCCCCAATTCGAGCACTGCCTCTAGCGGTAACGGCTTGCCGGAAATTCGTTCTTTCAACGTCTGCCCGTCGAGACATTCCATGGCAATGAAGGGCTGGCCGTTGTGCTCACCGATTTCGTAGATAGTGCAAATATTGGGATGGTTCAGGGCGGAAGCAGCCTGCGCCTCACGATCGAAGCGGCTCAGAGCTTGTGAGTCTGGCGCGAACCCGTCAGGAAGGAACTTCAAGGCAACGAAGCGGTGCAGCTTGGTGTCCTCTGCTTTATAGACGACACCCATACCACCGCCGCCGAGCTTTTCGAGGATGCGGTAGTGCGAGACTGTGCGACCGATCAACGGCTGCGAATCGGGCATTTGTCGCTCATATTAGGTTGAGGCAGAAGGCAAGTCAACGAATGGAGGGGTCCACGGACAGCGCCTCTTCACCATCTATATGCACATGTCCAAAATCGATGTGAAAGTAGGCGGCAAGCTTGCGAAGGGTGATCGGCCAGTATTGGCCGGCTGGCACTTCGCATAACAGATATCGTTTCGGGTCTCACTCAGCAAACGTTGCGTAAGTCTGAGGAATTGACCAGAGATACGAGGAATTGAACAAGCTGCGAGTAGTTGGCAGCGCTTCCTTTAATTGTCTAAGCGAATAGAGTCGGAGGAACGCCGATTCAATATTGGCGCAAAGAGCAACTGCACCTGGGACCATCTCATACTCTTCGCATGGGACAGGAAGTTTCAATCAGTTTTGAAACAGTAACCCAGAGTAAGTCGTCACCTTATATTGCATATTTAAGGTTGTAGTTTCAATGCAACATCAGTGAGACAGCCAGCCCAACCCTCCTCAATGATGCTTCTTCAGAAAATGTTCGGCCACGATTGTGGGGCTGCCGTTTTTGAGGTTGATTCAGAGAAGATCGGAGGTCGTGTTAAAACAGCAGAACTCGCAATCAACGCGCACGTCTTTTCCGAACCAGCACATCTCCAGTTCTGAGCGGGCGGACATGCAACACGCTCTATCGACCCTGGATATTTTGAGACTTGAGTGGCGACAGAGCGCAATGGGTGAATTCAAGAAAATCTAAATTCCAAACTATTTTCAGAGAGCGCGAGTGAATCACGTCGGCGTGGGCATGTTACAATGGCCGTGCGTTTGTCGCTCTTGTGAACCTTTAAGAATCGATCAAAGGGGCAGGTTCAAACTTGCAGCTTTAATCTCCTGGAGGCGTCGAGACGTACAAATAGCTTAAAAACAACGAAGGAAGTAAACCAATGAGAGAACAAGGAACAGTAAAGTGGTTCAACGCAGCGAAAGGGTTTGGATTCATCCAGCGCCAGTCGGGCGAGGACGTTTTCTGTCATTTCTCGGCCATTCAAGGGGACGGATACAAATCTCTGAACGAAGGACAGGCGGTTGAATTCGAGGTTACAAAAGGCCCCAAGGGTTTACAGGCGGCGAACGTTACAGCTCTATAGTCATTGAACGTGGGCCTCTCGCATAAGCTAGGGGCTTGCGCTTTCTTCCGCAAAGCTAGAAACCCCCGATAAATAGGATTGTCGGGCGTTTCTTTTACCTACATTCAAGACGTCCGATTAAATGCGCAAACCCCGCGTTAGCCGGTTCGCAAGGCTTGCTCTCACATGAAACTTGGAACAGGTATTCCAGAAGGAACAGACTCCAGCAGGTCATAGGTGACAATATGAACCATGCTCAAGACCAAACGATCTCACACCAAGACTCTCACGCAGGTGAGGGCCGCAACGCGCGCGGACGTAAAACGACTACTTGCGCAGCCCCGCGTTGCGGCTGTCCCGCGCATACGAGATGAGTCTTGGTAAGCTGGATGAAACGTACATGTAAAACTACAAGTCCAGTTAAACGCGTTATGAAGTAATGGAGAAGACATGCCGGCACAACAGCACTACAATGGTCTCGACAGCAAGAAGAGGCAGGAATTACTGCTGAAAATTGGCGAGACTAGTGAAGAAGCGCGACTGTTAAGTGAGCGCGATTATGCCGCGCTTGGCGGGTGGGTAAAAGCCCGGATCAAGAGACACTTGAAGCACCCTAAAGTCTAAGACCTCTGGTGATGATTCTTCGGGAAATGTTGCGCGCTACCAACCGTGCGTTATCTTCGTGATTTTATTCCGGGAATGGCCCGCCGATAATCGGGTCGGCAACCACCACGTCAAAGTCTTTCTTACACGCTATACAAGTGACGGTCTGGTTGTTCATCGGACTTCGTCCCGCTCTTACAAAGACATGAATAATCTGTTTCTGTTTGCAATGCTGGCAGTAGACAGGGATTTTGGACTTCTCCATACCTGATTCTATAACGCGCTCAGTGAGGCCTGCCCGTATCTTTTGGATGTAACCCGACATCTAGGTCTAATAGTCTAATCAGGTCCAATTAGCTTTCTTCAGTGGAAGTTCACGATTGCTTATGTGTTCATCGAAGCGCCGCTGAACTTGCGAAGCATCATGCGCTTTCGCGGGTTTGGCTAAGTCCATGAACAGCTAGTACAACCGAATCCTTCTCCGGTCGGAGTTATCTGCCACAGTAACACGCGTGTTTTCATTGGCCCTCTGGCCATGTTTTAAGGAAGATGCCAGTAGCGAAGTGAAGGTGGCAAGTTTCGATTAGCCTTCCAAACTGACCCACTACCCATAACCCCTTCTCAGCTTGACAATTTACCCACTTCTGTCACGGCAGAAAATCGCGCGAACCGCCCTGCAGTTTCAGGCGCTCGCGGCCGGCATATCCGTCGATGGATTTGCCACGCTTTGGCTTTCATGACGATAGACTCAGGCCGAAAGCCGGAGTGCCGCCCTTTCACCATGTTGCTTGCCCGATCGCCAGTGTTGCTCTACCCGCACGCCTGACTTGGGCGAAAGACGTAGGAGTTATGCAAAACGAACCTATCTATCATTATGAAAATGGGCATGATGACAAAGTACGGATGAGGTTGAAGAGGGCAAATCGGGAGCCAAGAACACAATTGAAGTTCACTAAGCGTTATGTAGCGGGGAACTGCGATGTGCCAGCGCTGATTCCCCCGAACGGCGCTGGCACATCTCTTCCAACAATTGCTAGTTGCAACCCATGGTGTGGCCAACGCTGGATGGCATGTAGGCGCAGACGTAGAGCCTGGCCATCGCTGAAGCGGACGCCGATGTTTCATGCGATGCTCCGCCACGCCCCGATGAAATCGAGCGAGTCGCAACCATGACATTGTTGTGGGCTGAGTTGAGCTCTGTACGGGCGGAGGCGACTTCGTGCATATCGCCGCCGTGTGAAACGGTTGCTGCCGATGCCTTGTCGCCGCATGCGGAACCGATCATGCGTGCCGCGAAACAAGTGGCGGGCGAAAGAATTGCGGCCGGCTCCTTTGTGCTGCTTGCCGAGAGGTCTCCAGAAGCTCTGGACACGCGGTGCGCAGGAGAGGCGCTGACTGCGCCTTGCGAAGCGGATGCCACGGCTCCGCCGGTGATGGTTACGACCACATCCGTTGGATTGTAGGTCACTGAACAACTATCGCCATTCGAGAAGGCGCAATCCACGGTCGAAAACGTCC
>Ga0209009_1000607_pt1 | contig 11903 bp, 12 predicted proteins | sample BlaSpr_A8_OM3_M2_FD_187979 | JGI IMG/M metagenome (GOLD analysis project Ga0209009, IMG submission 187979) | Forest soil microbial communities from Thunder Bay, Ontario, Canada - Black Spruce, Ontario site 2_A8_OM3_M2 (SPAdes) (version 2) | ecosystem: Environmental > Terrestrial > Soil > Boreal... | reverse complement strand
CTTTCGAATTCATTGTCGGTGCCGAGCCAATACAGTCCGTCGTGTTTTCCTTCATTGCTGACGAACCGCTGGGCGTACTCGTTATTCTCTTTCGAGAAATATTCCTTCTGGGCCGCCACCAGCTCCTGGCAAACGCGAATCGTCGACATTTCGTTCTGTCCGACGCGGCGGTACAAGATTTCTTCCTTACCTGCGCCGGTGTCGAAATACCACCTGCCGCTTTTATTTACCAGCGGGATGGGGGTGGGCCAATTTTCCGCGCCGATATAAAGCGTGGTGGTGCCGTTGGGCTCGACCACTATCCGATGCATTTGTTCAAATTTACTCACAAAATTCGCGCGGTTGGCTTCGTCTTCGGCAGGATCGCCGGATGAAATGATCTCTTTTCCTTCAGGACCGAGGATTTGCAAGAGCGCCTTATTGTCGCCAGTTTTCAACGCGAAGACGAGGGCGTGTGAGGCTTCATCCGCGGATGAAAACGTTTTTTGACCCTGCTGCTGGGCCATAACCCGTGGGGCAAAGCATGCGAACAGAAGGAAGGCGGCTGCCGCAGCCGTGAAATAACTGGCTAACTGAACATTTCGCAGGTTCAACTTCGTATGAGGCATATGTTCTTTCTCCATTTATGAATTTCGAAGGGGTTATGAATGGCTGCGGTAGCGCGTGAGCACTACCCGCAACCGTGGAATTGAAATTAGCGATGATGTCCGCCGCCACCGCCACCACCGTGGAATCCGCCGCCTCCGTGGAAGCCACCGAAGCTAGACTGCCCGCGTGACGAATAGCTGCGAGCTTCTCCGCCATGGTTGTAGCCGCTGAAAGCGCCGGAGCGCATGTTCGATTGACCGCGCGATTCTCCAAAACCCCGCGCTGCGTGGTTGTCCCCGTTGAACGGGTGGCTGCCCGCACCGCTGCGGTTAGATTCTCCGCCTCGCGCGACTCCGCGGTTCACGTTATTCGCAACGCCGCGCTCACCGCCCCCGCGGTAGTAATTGTTGCGATTGTAAAATGTATTGGAATGTGAGTAGTAGCGATTATGGTTGTAGATCGCGTAATGGTTGTGCCAGTCGAATCCCCAATGTCCCCATCCCCATCCGAAACCACCGAACCAGCCGATGCCGAAGCCAAGTCCAAAGGACAGGTACGGGCCACCAAACCATATGCCCGGATAGTTGTACCAATAGGGCCAGGGCGCTATCGGATATCCGTAAACGGCCCAGGGGTCGTAGGCCGGAACATAGACCACCTCAGGTTGAGCAGGTTGAATCACAACATTATTGTCTTGATCCTGTACAACCTGCTGCGGTGTCGATTTCAAATTGCCGGCTGCTTCCGCTTTTCGGCGCATGCGCTGAATAGCGTCCATCACGTCTTGCTGCTGATTGTAGTAAGCGTCGCCCAGCGACGAGGTCCAGGAGACATTTTTGTCCATATTTCCCAGGACAGTCGGGAAAGCGCAGAGTGCTTTCACGCTGGGATCCCAAGGTTGCTTATCGACAGCTTGGGCTAGCGCGTCATCCTTCAGATCCGGATTCGCCTGAACCCAGCGATCCGCTTCAACGATTTGTGCCGGGAAAGTGGCCGCGGCTAGAACCTGCGCTACGAGCGAGTCCGGATACAAAGCGATGGGCGCCACGAGCTGGTCCAACTGATCCGGCGTCTGCGGTGTATATGCAGGCGCAGCGTCAGCTGGTTGAGGTGCTTGATCTTGCGCAGGTTGGCCTTGATCCTGGTTTTCCTGCGCGGCAAGTACGTTCTGCGGCAAAGTGGCAAACAATAATCCTATAGCCAAAAGAAATGCCAGAAATTGACGCGCTAAACGAGGCTTGGGAAATTCTGAACGATTAGCGCAGGATGCAACTTCGCGCTTAGTTAGAGCTGGAATCGTTATCACTGTATGCCTCCTACTCATGAGATTCGCCTGAACGGACTTAGGTTTCAGAACGTTGCATCTTCATCGCTGTAAATAACCTGAGCGCGTTCTTGTTACATATCGCTAAACCCTGCTGGAAGACGGAAGTTGCGTCAGGATTATCTTGTAGGGAAAGGATTATAGGGCGTAGGGCGCAATTGCGCATAAAAGGTGGGCGAAGTTTTACAAGAGTTGTCGCAGCGATTTCGAAATTGTGGCATGCTGGGGAAATGGGAAACAAAGATAAAGGTCGACGCGAAGTGAAAAAACCGAAGAAAAAGACGCCGAAGGCTGAGCCTGGGCGTCCGGCCATCGCTTTCGTCAACAAGATCAGCGGACCCGGACCCGGGCCCGGGCCCGTAAGTTAGTCGACGATAGCTTGCGAAATCGAGGCGTCGCTTTACAGGGCGGACTCCCTCCGCAGGCCGGAGCCGCGGATACAGCTATCTTCGAACCTGCCTTCGGTGACCTACTTGGGCCGTAACTGTGCAAGGACATTCAGACTCCGCGCAAGTTCCCAACTCCCGCGCATTGAACTTTCCGCAGACGACAAGCGTATAACCGCGCTTGTGCTAATGTTTGTCCGAGATTTGCAAATCTAACCTTCAAGAAAACGAGTAGAAATACGATGGACGACGACTTGCGTGGCACGGGGCCACATTTCGCAGAGCAACAACACGGGGCGTTGACTCGCGATACCCGAAATTCGGCGAGCGGGGACGTTTTCACGTTGTGTGCAATCGCTCTCGGCATGGTGATTCTGCACGTCGCCACGAATGGCAGATACGGGTTCCATCGCGACGAATTTCAGGTGCTGGACGACGCGCGGCATATGGACTGGGGATTCGTGGCCTATCCACCGGTGACGCCATTCATCGAACGAATCGGGTTGGAGATCTTCGGCACTTCGCTGGTCGGACTTCGAATGTTTTCGGTGTTGGCGCAAGCGATTGCGCTGGTCGTCACCGGATTGATGGCGCGCGAACTGGGAGCCAAGCGCCTGGCACAAGTGGTTGCTGCCTTGGCGGTCACAGTATCTCCTTTGCCGCTGTTCGAAGGAACTGAATTCCAATATTCGTCATTCGACTATTTGTGGTGCGTGCTGATTGCTTATTTTCTGATTCGGTTGCTCAAGTCGGGCAATCCGCGCTGGTGGATCGGCGTTGGCATTGGAATCGGCCTGGGCATGATGACGAAATACACCATGGGGTTTTTCGTCGCTGGAATTGTAGCGGGAACTTTGCTCACGCCCGCGCGGCGTTATCTGAAAAGCCCGTGGGTATGGGGCGGCGCCGCGTTGGCAATCCTAATTTTTCTTCCGAACCTGAGCTGGCAGATTCGCCACGATTTCATCTCATTGCATTTCTTGCGCCATATTCATGCGCGCGATGTGCGTCAAGGCCGCGCAGACGGCTTTGTGCGCGACCAGTTTATGATCAGCACAAATCCTTTTATCGCGCCGCTATGGATCGCAGGGCTTTATTATTTTTTCACCGCACAAGAGGGAAAACGTTACAGGCTCCTGGCCTGGCTCTATGCGACGGAGTTTGCGTTTTTCTTTTTTGCCAAAGGACGCGGCTACTATTTGGCGCCGGCATACCCGATGCTGTTTGCCGGGGGCAGCGTGCTGTGGCAGCGATGGATCGCTTCTCTTTCGCGCGTGTCGTCGCGCGTGGCGGAGGCGGTTACGTTCGCGGCGCTGGCGGTTGGCGGAGTGCTGGCGTGCGCGTTCATCCTCCCCATTAATCCGGTGATTTCGAACGATAATTTCGCATTGCGGAATAACGGCGATTTGCGCGAGGAAATCGGATGGACTGATTTGGTGGCGGCGGTGGCGAAAGTTCGCGATGCCCTTTCGGCGGACGAGCGAAGCAATTACGGAATCGTGGTGGGCAATTATGGGGAAACCGGGTCCATCGACCTGCTAGGTCCGGCTTACGGGCTGCCCGAGACGATCAGCAGCACAAACTCGGCGTGGTTTCGCGGTTACGGTAATCCGCCGCCGAAAACTCTGATCATCGTGGGGCTGCCGCGCGATTATGTGGACAAAATGTTTCAGTCCTGCCGGCTCGCGGGACATAACGGCAATCCCTACGGAATCAAGAATGAGGAAAGCGAGGACCATCCCGATATTTTCGTGTGCGGACCGCCGCGGGAATCCTGGCCGCAATTCTGGGATGATTTTCAATCTTACGGATAATGCTTTGTTGACACTTTCGCAGCGCCGGGATTCAGACCGAGAGCATCTAGTATTTATGTGAATCAAACCAATATGCCGCACTGAAGTGCGGCGCTACGAAAGTCAAGAGCAAGTGCCCGCAGATTTGGCCACCCCGGACTCTTTGTGGATCGGAGCGTGACGCTTCATCAGCAATTCTTCGCCGAGCGGGACGGCAGTCAATACCCCCACGATTTTTTCCGACGCGAGCCCATCGCCGTACGGATTGGTCATGCCTTCAAGACTACTGCGGAATCCAGCACTTTTGGCTTTCGCGATCGCGGCGAGTATTGAAGCTGTGTCCGGCGCGGCGTCAATCACGTTGCGCGCACGTTCTCTGCCCTGCTGGCGAAGTCCAATGTTCACCGTGGGCAGCGCGAAAGAAGCTGACTCCATAATTCCGCTGCTCGAATTTCCGAGAAGAACATCAACCCGTCTCAGCAAGCTCCAATAGGTTAGCGTGTCGAGATTGACAAATATCTGAGCGCCTTCGCGAGATGCTGCGAACGAGCGCGCGCGGTCAATTAAATTGCGGCTGCCCGAGTCGGCGTTCGGGTAGCAGAAGAGAATCTGATCGGAAAGCATTTGCAAAGCGCCGAATAAGGCGCCGGTTTCGCGTACAGTATCCCGCGCAATCGTAACCGGATGATATGCGACAAGAGTTGTCGGATGCTTCAGCGTGACGCCAAGCCGCTCCTCAAGCTGCTCGCGACTATAAAGCGTTTGCCTGTGCAAGTGATCGAGCGATGGCGCTCCTGCCCGATGAACTCGCCAGGGCTCTTCACCCATCGATATCACTCGCTCGCGCGCAGCGTGCGTTGAAGTGAAATGAATGTGGCTCATCATCGTAAGCGCATTCCGAACGGCGTCATCGATTGCGCCTTCGCTGATTTCGCCGCCTTCGATGTGCGCGATGGGGATGCGCAGAGTCAAGGCCACCGAAGCGGGCGCGAGCATTTCGTAACGGTCGGCGATGAGCAGAACCAAATCGGGACGCATGCGACCAAGCACGTCAGCAAGACTGAGAGTGGCGACGCCGATTGTTTTTGCCATGCCCACATCGGTATCGGAGCTAAGCAAGCATTCAATCCGCTCGGCAATTTCAAAACCGTCACGCTCGATTTCCTGAATGGTAGCGCCAAACTCAGGCGAAAGGTGCGCGCCTAACGCAATCATTTTCAAGTCCACGTCCGGATGCGCGGAAAGATCTCGCAGCGGCCAGTACAAATGGCTGTAGTCTGCGCGAGAAGTTGTGACCACGGCGATCTTGCGTTTCATAATCGGATAGTTGATTCCGAGCAGATTATAAAGAGCATCGGCGCGAATGTCTCTGTTCGAATGCGAATACCCCGAACGAAATCCAGGTTTGCTTTTTGTCACGCCGCCACATTCGAGCTCGGTATACCGACGGACGGAGTCGATATCACGCCTGAGACGGCGGATACAATCCCGTGCGCGAGCATTCACGTCCCGCAGCTTTCTTCACTTCCTGCAACCAGTAATCGAACGTGCCCTCGGCTGCGCCGACAAGGGCGCCCTTTCCACTCCGGACGCTTCAACGCATGTCGCCCGACGCGCTCAAAGTCCGCCACATATTCACATGCGCGCGAACGTTCGGGCCTCCACTGCTATCCGGCGGAAGGCGATTCCAGATCCAACGCGCGCACTTGACCGAGGTCGTGGCGTTTACGGCCGGAAGCGGAAATAAAGTCTGGAAACTGCCGAGTGCAATCAACTGCCGGCAGGAACCTACAAACTTGAAGGAATTTCGAAAGATAATCTCTCGGCGCTTCCATCTTTCGACGCACTGAAAAATTCCGGCCCGGCGCTTACCGAAGTGTTAGAGCCGAGACAAACTTTACAATTTCACTGGAAGCACTCTGAATGAGCTTCTCGCTCCCGGGAGGACTAGGAGTTCGATTTTTGCGGCGGCCAAGGTTCCAGGAGTTGCTCTTTTCGGTAGATGAGGGCGTTTATATCGGAGGGAGCTAGTTCGATGTTGTGGCCGTGCGTGATCGCATCCGTCGGACACGCTTCTACGCAATAGCCGCAAAAAATACATCGCGAGTAATCAATGTTGTAAACTTTTGCGTAACGCTCGCCTGCCGAGATGCGGTTGGCATCAGTATTTTCCGCGGCTTCGATGTAAATGCAGTTGGCAGGACACGCCGCCGAGCACAGAAAGCATCCAACGCATTTTTCAAGGCCATTTTCGTCCCGTTGCAAAACGTGGATTCCGCGATAACGCGGTTGAACGCTCGCCGGGACGTCCGGATAGGACTCCGTCGTGGGCTTACGAAACATGGTGCGCAACGTCACGCTGAAGCCCTTGTAGAGCGTGACGAACGTCTCGCCCACCTCTTTCACTATTGATGGCATCGCATTGACTTTAGCAGAGTGTTGAATGACAGGCAATTCGGTAAGGCGCCATCCCTTTCGAATTGCGCGGCAACTTCGAGCGGCAATTGATCAGCGGAATGCAGAATCCCAAGGACGACAATCGCGAAGAACATACGGAGCGCTAGAACGACGAGATGTTTCTACTCTCCCGGAGGAGAAACCGGCGGTTTCTCGTTCAATTTCCCCTTCCCCGTAATAGCGGCGATGATCTGACGACCGTGAAAACGTCCGTTCTCGATAAAAATGTCCGCGGTATGTTTCCCTCCAACGATTACTCCCGCCAGATACATTCCCGGAACGTTGCTCTCCAAAGTCTCGGGATTAATTTCCGGCTTCCGCGAATCGGGATCTAAATGGACTCCTTGTTCTTTCAGGAACTCGAAATCTGGATGATAGCCGGTCAAGGCGAATACCTGCACGGCCGGGACACTGTGTTCCCCGTCTGCGTTTTTAATCCAGACCTTTTCCGGCTCGATACGCGTCACCTGGGTATTGAACATCGCGCGAATTTCTCCCGCGCGTATACGATTCTCGATGTCGGGCCTCACCCAATACTTCAGACTCTTGCCCATTTCCGGTCCGCGATGAATCAGAGTAACGCGCGCGCCGGAACGAAATAAATCAAGAGCCGCCTCCGCAGCAGAATTTCTCCCGCCCATGACGACCACGTCCTGGTTCCAGTAGGGATGCGCTTCGCTGAAATAGTGGCTGACGCCCGGCAGATCCTCGCCAGGGATGCCGAGGACATTCGGCAGGTCGTAATAACCAGTTGCAAGAATAATTTTGCGAGCGTGATATTCAAGCCCAACTCCATCCTCATCCACCGCGTGAACTACAAAAGCGCCATCCTGCCCGCTGACATTTTGGACGCGCTCGTATTGGCGAACGTCGATCCCGTAGTGTTCAACCGCGCGACGATAATACTTAAGCGCTTCTCCGCGAGTTGGTTTTCCCCCGGAAATAGTCATAGGCAGATCGCCGATTTCCATGCGCTCCGGTGTGGTGAAAAACAGCAAATTAATCGGATAATGAAACAGTGAATTGCAAAGACATCCCTTGTCGATCACAAGCGGATGCAGTCCTGCACGCTTAGCTTCAATCGCACTGGCCAGCCCGGTAGGCCCAGCGCCGATGCATATGACGTCGTAAGAATCGGTCATTCACATAGTGTGACTGAGCGGTGTTCAACTTTCAACTGAACGAGGGATTTTTACTCCGTGATCGGTTGCAATCGTCTTGCAACGGTTACCTACCTTTGCCGGTGGGGCCGCGCGCTGAGGTTTTTCGACACCGCGGCGTATGCCGCGCGCTCGTGCGACGAGGAGTCATCCCTTTCGATTTCTTCTGGACCAACAAACCGGCCTGCACTTTCTTCGGCAACTTCGCGAAGATCACCGAATAAGCCTGCCTTAGTAAACGCTCGACTTCCGTGCGCGGAAGCGCGTCGCTCGTCTCGAGAGAAACCCAATGCGCCCGGGCTAGGTATGGCGCAGGAATAATTCCCGGTCGTTCAATCAGTGCAGTAAAATCCTCAGGTGTGCATTTAAATCCAAGCCATTGATCGCCGGGTTCGAGCGCGACGACCGCGTACATCTTCTCGCCAACCTTGAAAACCAGATCATTTCCCCATTGAACTTTCTCAGTTGTGTGCAGGAGCGCCAGGCAGTATTCGCGAATCCAATCGATGTCCATACAGAAAGGCTAGCGCCAGACTGTTTGAAAGTCGAGCCCGGCGAAAGCGTCTTTAAATGGCATCGACAAGTTTTCAGTCGTAGGGTAAAAGCAGCTCCGCAAGTTCTGTTGAGAACGCCAGGAGCTCATCGAGCCGCGCTTGCGTCACTTCAAGCCTATCTTTTTTCCATACAAACCATTCGCGACCCTGCTGCTTTAGACGCACGCTGAAGTTCCCGCCTACCAGACACGCCGGCTGGCCGTGGACGTTGAACGATCCGCCCACGACCGGAGCCAGCAACGCGGCGCAATTGCCCCTGCGCACCCCGACGTAATTTGCGTACATAGGGAAAGCTACCATCTGAAAGTCGCGCTTATGCAAGCGTTCGAGGGCCGAGATTTGTCGCGGCGTGAGATCCATCACCGACAGAATATCAGCTAACACTTCCGACTTCACAAAGGAGATCGCATTGCCAATCAATCGGCGAAGGCCATCGGAGAATGCCACTGCCGCTTTTCAGCTGCCAACAGCTTGCGGCAAGCTCCAGTGCTGCCACACACTAATTACGCGCAGTGAAAAACAAACAAGCCCTCCCAGGATTGCCGCTAGTGTGGGAGGGAGCCGCAGTTTCGTCGCCACGATCATAACTATTGCTCCAGCAAGCGCCGCGCTAGCGTATATATCTGCCCGCAAAACCGCAGGAACCTGCGCCAGCAAAACATCGCGCACTGTTCCGCCGCCCACGCCCGTGATCGTTCCGAGCAAAGCGGCAACAAGCGGATGCATCTTGTAAACTAACGCCTTCTCCGTGCCGGCCACGGCAAACAGCGCCAACGCCGCGGCATCTAGCGTGATAATAACTGAAGCGGGAACTTGCCGAATCAGCGGATGCAGAAAGAAAACGATTGCGCCACCGGCAAACGCTGCGGCCGGATAGCGCCAATCGCGAAGAGATGCGGGCGGTACAGCGCCAATCAACACGTCACGTATGATTCCGCCCACCAGCGCCGTAGCAAATGCGAGCACCATCACGCCGAACAGGTCGAGGTTCGCCGCAACCGCTGCCAGCGCCCCTTCGACTGCAAATAAAAGCGTCCCGGCCAAATCGACCGTGAGCAACAGTTTGCTGGGAGTGAAGACCATAGCGAGCGAGGGAAGAATATGACGCACCGTGCAACAAAGACAAGTCGCAACCGCAGCAGCAGCGGGAGCGAGAAAAAAGTAGCCGTCGAATGCTACAACGTTACAGCCAAATATTACGACGCCGCTTATGCGACCAAACAAGATTTGGTGGATCTACCGTTTTATCTCGATTTGGCCAAAGCTTCGGGTGGCCCAGTGCTGGAGATTGCCTGCGGAACGGGCCGCATCTTGCTTCCCATCGCGCGCGAAAGCATCGACATCGACGGCGTGGACAATTCCCTCCCCATGCTCCGAGTCCTGACATCGCACATTGAAAACGAGCCGGCCGAGATTCGTCGCCGTATAACTCTTCACGAAGGAGACATGCGCGACTTCCGTTTGCGCAAGAAATTCCCGTTGGTCATTATTCCCTTCCGGCCTTTACAGCATATGTACACCCTGCAAGATCAACTAAGGGCTCTCGCCACCGCCGCATTTCATTTGCGGAAGAATGGAATTCTCGCCTTCGACGTCTTTTATCCGAAAATGGACTTGATATCGGCAGGCCTAGGCCAGGAAATAGCGGATCTGGAGTGGCCGGCAAATTCAGATTCTGTCGTTCGCCGCTATTTCAGAAAAGATTCCGTGGACAAGATCAACCAGGTTTTCAGCTTCACCTTCATTTTTAGAACCTATAAAGGCGACAAGCTAGTGCGTGAGGAATCGGAACCGTTCAAGCTTTCTTACTACACCTATCCGCATCTGAAAGCGCTCTTCCGCCTCGAGCGGCTGGAACCAGTAGCAGAATACGGCTCGTTCGCCAAGACGCCGCTAGACAACACCGCAGAACAAATGATCTTCCTCCTAAGAAAGACCTAATGAGAGCGATCTCTTGAGCGAATTCAACGCGCCTGATTCGAAAAAGATTCAATGGCCGCGCGAGGAGCCTCGAAAGTAAAATCGCCCCGGTTCCGCTCGCAGGAGCCGGTCAGCGTTTCCCCCATCCCGCGAGCGGCGATCACAGCAGGCCCATGCAAGTGGAGGTGTGAAATGGCGACAGTCAATCCAACCCAGGGATTGCAAGGAGCGGAGAAATTCGTCAAGAAAGCGAGTGGCTTATACATGCGATGGCGGTGGCGTTCATCATTCTCGGGACCATGGCGATCGTTGAGCCCGGAGTTGCGGGTTTTGGCCGTCGCAGTTCTGGTTGGCTGGCTTCTGATTTTTGGTGGCGGGGCGCATTTGGTTGCGGCCTTCAGCGGGGGTGCAGCCGGACGCGCACTGTGGCACGTGCTGGTCGGACTCTTGTACTTCGTCGGCGGAATTTACTTTCTGATGCACCCGCTATTGGGGCTAGAGAGCGCTGACTTTGCTGTTGGGCGTAATCATCCTCCTTGCTGCAGTATTTGAACTCGTCGCGTATTTTCGCGCGCGCGGTGAAGCCGGCTCAGGCTGGCTTCTGATGAACGGCCTGATAACACTGCTGCTCGGCGGGCTAATCTATTTCCACTGGCCCTCGAGCTCCGTGTGGGCAATCGGAACATTGGTGGGCGTGAACTTGTTGATGACCGGAATTTCGAGACTGATGCTGGGCCTGGCGGCGCGAAAACTAGCGACAGCTTGAGCACATCAGGAATTGCCCTTCCTGCGTTTCGCGGTCAGGATAAGTCCGAAGACAAACTAATTACGCCGCGGAAGACGAAATAGACCCAGACTCGATTTCGCGCAGAATCGTGCGAAGAGCGGCCGACAACTCTTCGCGGCTCACATGGCTCTTGCGAAATTGTACGCGCACGTGGAAGGCATCGTCCTGCGCACGATAGTCAAACAGAAACGGTTGCGGCCTCGAATCTGGCCCTGATTCTTGCTTACGCGCTTTACGGGCCTCATCGCGCGTCAGGCCGCCTTGCGCGATGCGATGAACCATCTCATGCATCTTTTTCTCGTTCGGCTGGCGTGACACTTGCAGCAACAACGACTTCGAAAATATTCCGCGCTCGATGCATTCTTTGCGAACCGCGTCCGGTATCACGGTGAGAGACATCGTCTCCGTCACCGACGACCGCGCCCGCCCGATCTTCTTCGCGATATCGTCATGCGTGTAATCGAAATGCGTCGCCAGACGCTGCAAGCCATCCGCTTCTTCAAACGGCGTCAAATCCTTGCGCTGCAGATTCTCGATCAGACCAATCTCCAGCGTCTCCGCATCATCTGCAATCTTCTCGATGCATGGCAGCTCGTGCAACCCAGCCGCTTTCGACGCGTGGTATCGCCGTTCACCGGAAATAATGTAGTAGGTATCTTCGCGAGGAATGAAGCGCACCAGCAACGGCTCGAGCACGCCTTTCGCGCGTATCGAATCAGTGAGTTCGCGTAGGTCGCCCAACGCTTTTCGCGGCTGGTCCGGATTTGGACGCACCTTGTCGAGCGGAATCATCCGCCCAATGGACGCTCCGCTGAAGCTGGTCAGCGTCTCAACATAATGCGCGTCATGCCGCATCTTGAGAGTGACGGGTAACCCGATCCTCTTGGACACGTTGCAATACCTCCTGAGCAAGCTTTTTGTATTCTTCCGCGCC
>Ga0209009_1000606_pt1 | contig 11909 bp, 10 predicted proteins | sample BlaSpr_A8_OM3_M2_FD_187979 | JGI IMG/M metagenome (GOLD analysis project Ga0209009, IMG submission 187979) | Forest soil microbial communities from Thunder Bay, Ontario, Canada - Black Spruce, Ontario site 2_A8_OM3_M2 (SPAdes) (version 2) | ecosystem: Environmental > Terrestrial > Soil > Boreal... | reverse complement strand
CGCCGGCGGCGGAATCGTTTTCAAACTCGATCGTCCCTTGCGCGATATCGACGTTGCGTGGCTGCTCGGGCAGGCACACCACGTCCGAATCGTCAGCGGCGCACCGGGCGCGATGTACGCGCAAAGCAGCGATCGTAGCCTTCGCGGCTTTCTGATGATTCCGAACTATGCAACAAAGGAAGTCCATCTCGACGACGTCGTCATCCAGCCGCCCGGGGAATCCCCGCTCCATTTCCGCCAAATCGACATAGCGCCGAGGGACGCGTTTCTGACGGCAGTCCCCGAACCTAGAATTGAGCGTATCGATATTGAAAAAGTGGCTACTCGCCCCTGGCGCGGTGCCGCCATCCCGATTCGTCGCGACGTTGCGACGGAGTCACCGGTGTGGACCGAGTGTGCGACTCACCATGGGGCAATCTGCGTCTCGAACCTCGACGTCTTCGGCGAGGGGCAACCGTCAATGGCCCTGCAAAACGCGATCGTTCGTTTGATCGTATCGCAACACGCCGGCGCACGATCGTTCGTTTTTGAGGACAGGGCGCACCAAACAAACATCTTTACAAGCGTCGGCGCTCTACGGGATGATGTGAAGGTCGAGCCTCCCATCTCGAAAACCGATCGGATTGCGAAGTACACGCATCAATTCCCCGCCGGGATGTTCAATCGGGCATATCGCGCCGAGATGCTCGAAAGCGGTGCCCGCGCCGTCGTGCGATTCATTTACGACGCGCCCGACGTCGTACCGGCGGGAGCGCATTTCGAGCGCACGGTGACGCTGGAACCCGACGCACGCACGTTCCGAATGGACGAGCGCGTGACGTTTAAAGGCGATGCCGCAGGCATCGGTCAGCGCGCGGTTAGCGTAACCTCCCTGGCTGTCGGAGATTCGAGCAAGATGGACACGCAGGTTGTCTTGACGCCAAGCCCGTCGTCATTTATCGCCGATAGAGCGCTGAGCGTCACAGGCAACGCTCTGGGCTTCTATGACACGAAGACCCACGAGCTCGCCACGATCAGCTGGCGGCCAGGTGATGTCGAAGACGCGAAGATCCTCGAGCGGCATTATTCGATTGTCGCGCGACTGACTCTAGCAACCGGCCGCACGGCTCGCATCGCTTATGGCTACTATTTTGCGGATTCGCTCGAACGGGCGGGCGCGCGATTGCAAGAGGCCGCAACCAGCGCGGAACTCCGCGAAAGGTAGCTACCGGTCGCGGCTGAAGAGACGGCCATGGAACTCCAACCGTACATCTTCTTCTATGGGCGCTGCGAAGAGGCGCTCGAATTCTACAAAAAAGCGATTGGCGGCGATTACGAGGTGAGCCGCTTCGAAGGGTCGCCGATGGCCGACGACGTCCCGGCGGATTTTCGAAATAAGGTCATGCACGCGACGTTCAACGGGCCCGGTTTTGCGTTTATGGCTTCCGACGGCCGGCCAAGCAAATCGATCGACCCTGACGCAGGCAATATCTCGCTTTCCCTCGCGAGTTCGAACGAAGAGGAAATGCGACGGGTCTTCGACGCGCTATCGGAGGGCGGCAAAGTCATGATGCCGATCAAAGACACGTTTTGGGGCTCGAAGTTCGGGATGCTGGTCGATCGCTTCGGCAACGAGTGGATGGTGACGGCGGGCTAAGTTTCGCCCGGACTGCGCTTCAGATGACCTGATACAGCGCCGACATCCCGCCCTCCATGTGATCGCTTACGTGGCAATGGAAAAGCCACGTGCCCGGATCATCGGGCACCATGTCGGCGGTCACCATCTGCGCCGGCGACAGCGCGACAACGTCGGTACGCTGACCGTTGAGCAGCACGGTGTTCCCGTGCCAGTGCGGTGTGTGAAAATTGAAACCTTCGCCTATGGTCAGCAGGTACCACCGCACGCGGTCGCCACGCTTCATCTTTGGGATGGGCATCGTCGCGTATTGGTAGCCATTGATGGTCCAGCGAAAGTTGTTCGGGCCGAAGCCGGTGCCGAGGAGGAGGTCGAAGTTCCCCTTGGCATCGGCCGGCACGATATCGATCTTGGTGAACTTCTTGCGCGCTCGCACGAAGCGCTTGATGTTCTGGTCGATGAACCAGCTCTGGTTCTCGTCAAATTCCATGAAGAGCGCGACGACTTCGCGATCGGCATCTTGGGGCGTACCGTCGGCGCGCGCCATCCCTTTTCGCGTAACGATGATGGCTCCGAGCAAGCCGGAGTTGATATCGCGCCGCTCGTCAACGTGAGAATGGTAGAACCAAACGATCGAATTCGGATCGTTCGGACCCGGTCCCGCCCGGTCCGGCACATCCCAGACGTAGGTGAACGTCTTGCCGGGCGCGATTGCGCCGCCGCCCTTGCTGGACAGGCTCACGCCGTCCGCGTAGGTGGAGCCTTCCGACGACTTCTTGTAAAAGACGCCGTGCGGATGCATGCTGTACGCATGCGTGCCATGGTTTCGGAAGACGATCTTCAGGGTGTCACCCACTTCCGCGTGCAGGATCGGCCCTAAAATCCCGGCGTACGCCGACGACGCAGAGCGGGGTTTGAGCCGCGAAAACGTCGCATCGGTGTATTCGCGATACATTGCTTTCCGATAGACGCGGCCGATGACGTTCGTACCGCCGTTGGCGTAAAACTTCGCATAGCCCTCGGGCTTCCCGCCGGCCATCTTATTGAGGCCACCCGGCATGTAATCCCAATCGACCTCGTCGGCCGCGACGTAATAGGTTCGTACCGTGCCCAGGGGCGCTTGCGCCCACGCGGCGATGCGCCAACCGATGAAAAGAGCGCTGGCGGCGAAGACGAGCGCGCAGATTGCCGCGAGGCTTAGGATACGAAATCGCATCTGAGTTTCTCCTCGTAGGTGCTACAAACCGAAATCGCGGGCCATTTTGGAATGCTCGCGGACGGACGCTTCCTCGAATGGCGCGTGTACCCTGCGCGGCCTTGTGACGCTGCGCGGCTTCAAAGGGCGTCCCCGCGCAGAAGCGAACGAAAGCGCCGGGCGGGGAAGTGGCGGAACGGTCTACGCGATCGCCTCAAAAGCGATTGAGCCTCTGCGCTCTTGTGGGTTCGAATCCCACCTTCCCCATTTCGTTTAGGGGATAGGCGATAGGGCGTTCCAAAACGAGAATGGTGTCCCCTTGGCGATCGAAGCCGACTCGGGTCGAGGCGCGTGGCTTCGAAGCCGCTTAGCGCGTTGCTTCGATCGCGGTGCGCGTGGCGATCGGCGAGCGAAGTTCGAACAGTCTGAACTTGCCCGCCATTCAGTGCAAGGTTCTAAACGATGTGTGCACATGGCTCGGCGGTGGCAACGCCGTCGCTGTACCAGGCAGCTTCGTAACGGATATACCGCTCAATCCCGTTCCGTAGCGCTTCCGCAAGAGCTCGACCCTAGTTTTGGACGCACCGATCCCGTCGCTATTTCGCCAAGAAGGCGTCCATCGGCACGTCGCTCGTTCCGCCGGTCGCCGTGGCGAATCTTATGAGCGCCGATCCCCCGTAGCACGTGTCGCCGTGTTTGCTAAAGGGAACCTCAAAGTCGCACGCCGTGACCTGAGGCATGCTAATGGAGCCAAGTTTCAGAAAATGCTGATGCTTGTTATACGCATCGCGCAGCGACGCAAGGCCTGATTTCAGCGTGGAAACGTCGTCGCCGATGCTCGAACCAGAGCCACCAACTTTCTTGGTGATCAGATCGAGCGCCACCTGATTCACGCCGACCTGAACCTGGAGCGATCCGAGTACGGTCTTCTGATCAGCGATCGCTTTGTTCAGCGAGCCGAGGTCCGTGCGCGCTTGATCGCGCGCCGACTGCAGCCCCTTGACTTGACCCTGCAGCGCGTTGACCTGTTCTTGCAGTTGCGTGATCGACCCGCCGAGCGGGTCGTTGTTCGTCCCGATTTTGGCAAGTTGCTTCTCAACGGCCGCGAGCCGGTCGTCAACTTTGAGCGCGCGGTCGCTGCCGGCGCCGGCCGGATGAACGGGATCGAAAACGGCGCCATGACGGCAACGCCGAGCAAGAGCGGCAGGACCCACGCAAACGTACCGCGGTTTTTCATGAAGTCTCCTTTGGAAGCAAAGCGAGCTTCACGAACTCTTAGAGAACGCCCGTGGCCGCGTCTCCTCAACGTCGAGACTCGACGTTCGGTTCCCTCTGCGAAGCAGGTGAACCGCTCCTCATGAACGGCCCTTGTAAAGAACCGCTCCAAGCGCCTCCGCTGCGGTAAGGCAGGGGACTTTGAAATATGCTGGGGCGGCTGGATTCGAACCAACGCATCGCCTATCCCGGAAATGTGGTGGGGCCGAGTAGTTAAGGCCCCGAGCCACGAGCGACGCATAGGCCGCATGAAGCAGGCGGGTTACGTTCTCTATTGTTGCTGGATCGATCGTGGAACCAGCCGGGAAACGAGTCCAAGCTACGCGAGCCGGTTCAAAAGTAACCTTAGTCCCCGCATTCAAAAGTTACGCATAGCGACTTGCAACCTGCACCATCAAGCGGATGTTTCCCGCCGTCGGACAGGTGACCGTGAAGTTTTCCCTCCCCGAGCTAACGTTGGTGATTGCGGGGTACACGACTTGATAGGAATACCAATACGTGCCGGATGCACCGATTGTCCAAGGTATTTGGTACATGGTGAAGAGGACAGAAGCAGCATCGGGCTTGACTGCGTACGTCTGGATCGGAGTGTCTTGTAACATCGGGACGTAGGCAGGGAACCTTGCGAGCATGACAGGAAGCCAAGATCCACTGTCCACAACCACGAGCGCCCTTCGGCGGTTTTGACGTGAACTTGTTCCGCTATCTACAGGCGAGCCTTTTGGCCATCGCGCTCTTCGGCGCAAGCAGTCCGGCGGCCGTGGCGGCCCCTAGCGACGACGTCACGGCAACGTTCAATCGGTTCGTCGCGGCCCAAAATGCCCACGATGTGAAGGCGGTCTCCGACCTGCTGTGGGATTCGCCGGATTTCTTGTGGATAACGCGCGGGATGCCGATTTTTGGGCGAGACGCCGCACTCAAACGCTTCGAAACGCTTTATGCTGGGACATGGTCGTTAGCGCCGGTCTCATCGGAGTTGCGCGTCACAATGATCACGCAGACGGCCGCTCAGCTCTACGTCCCGATCGATTTTACCATCGGTCCGGCCGGAGCGGCGCCGACGGTAACTCGCTTCTTAATGAACCAGACGCTCGTGAAGGTTCCCAAGGGCAGTTGGGTCATCTCGAGTATCCTTCCGATCCCGGTTCCGCCGGCAGCTTCGCCGCCGCCGAAATAGCATAGCACTCGATCAGGGTGATTCTACGTTGATGCGGGTCGCTCGAGTCGAAATCTCGGCTGATTGCATTACGACTCCCTGCGCGTCGAACAAGTCGGTCTTCCCTGTCCCGGTAATCTCGTCGAACGTTGCGTTGAGAGTCAATTTCAAGCGGACTTTCTGTGTCCCGACGAATTCGCCGGCTGGGTCGCGCCGCGAGTAAAGGAAAGTCTCGGTTACCGTATGGTCTCCCGTACTCATCCAACCGCCGTGACCGCCGCTTGACGACCCTCTCGGACCCGACCACAGGACGTTTCCATCCGACGTAAAGGTGACGAGAGATGGCGTTCCCGGCGCGCGGCCCGGCGCACCAGTCGGGATGAAAACCCAGGACCCTACCACGCTCTGGGAAGTTAATGGAGCACCCATCAGAGCGGATCTATTGATGCCTAATACCAAAAGAACTGCGCTCATGACGACCGCGATCGCTAGCGGTACTCTGCTTTTGATCATACCTGTTCTCCCTGTTTTGCTCTGTTGTTGTGCGGCTCTTACTGCTGCATCTTTACAGCGCCGGGGATCGGAGGGCTCGTTTTGGAAATCGCGGCACTGCTCTCACGGACGCGCTGTCACGTCGAAGCACAGGAGCGCTCCGCCTCCCTTAGCTTCGCCGGGCGACGCGGCCACGTAGAGGCGATTGAGGGAGGGGACGAGGATCGCGGTTTTTGCTCCGGGCGCGCTCGGCACATGCGCTGCCTCAGAATAGTGGTCCGCGTCGTCCTGTGCGAAGACACCGATGTATCCTTCCCCGCCGGTTACGTAGATGCGGCGATTTGCCGCATCCCAAACGACCTGATCGGCGCGCCCGGGCCCCTTGAATTTCGCGACGGTCGCGCCGGTCATCGAATCCAGAACGAGCAGCATCCCCGGCTTTCTCGTGACGACGAAGAGGCGATGGTTCGATTCGTCAAAGGCAACCGGAGCGTTTTGCTGAGCCTCCTTGATGGGCCACCGCGCGAGCACATTGCCGGTTCGCTTATCTATGACGGCCATCGTTTGTTGGCCAGTAATGTTGATGAACAGTCGATCGCCGTGCTCTTCCAGCGCCAGCGCTTCAACGTGGTCTTCGACAAAGTTGATATTGTGGAAGACCTTACCGCTTGCGGGATCGATTTCGAGCAGGTTGCTATCCGGCTGCGGCACGTCTTTGCCGCCGGTCACGATCCACAGGTGCTTCGTCGATGGGTCGTAGGCTGCAGAATCGGCGCCCGCGGGCAAGTCTATCGTGCGTTTTACGGCAAGCGTCTTCGCATCGAGAACTTGTGAGGGTCTCTTGGCGTCGATGACCAACAACTCGTTGGTGTCCGGCAAGATGAATACGCTGTGCGGAACACCGTAGCCCTTGATACTCTTCAGGAGCGCTCCGTTGCGGAGGTCGAACACCTCGAGCGCCGCGCCGTCCTCGCCCGCCAAATAAAGCTTCCCGGTGCTCGTATCCGCCGCAAAGTGGTCGAAGTCGCCGGTGAAGTCCGGCAGCTTCGTTTCGCCCGCTAAGGTGAGCGGCGCCGGTCGCGTTGTAAGCGCCTCTGCCGCCGGGATTTCGCGCGCCAGCTCATCACGGATCGCTTCCGCCAAAGAATTGAGCGCCGCCTTATCGTCGCCGGCCTTGTAACGAAAAGCCGTTGCGAGTGCGCCGACGCTTCGCCCGGCACTGTCCTTGAGCACGAGTTCGACATGATAGCGCTTTCCGTTCTCGCTGACATCGAGGTTTGATTTGCCGGTATTGACGACGCGCATATCGTCATCGTCGGCCTTCTTACCGATCCGGCCGATGTTCGAGCCGAGCATATAGTTGCCACGACCCGTAAGCGAGACGTGCATGCCAAGCAAGAGCAATTCGGGATGGCGAGCCAGCGTTTTATCGACTAGCGCTTGCGCGGCGTTGTCGGGAGAAAACTCGCTGCTGTACGGATACGGATCGAGCAGGTTCGCTTCGCTCATGACGTGCCGTTGAAAGAAGGCCTGAATATCGGCGGCGACCTGCTGCTCGCGATGCGTGTCCTGCCCCATCGTGTAGGGAAAGACGACGCCGATCGCGCCGACGGTGACACCCGAGACATCGTTGAGCGTCTCTTCGACTTCGAATCGATCGCCGGCCGCGTTTACTTCATGCTTGGATTTGCCGGTCTTGATGACCGCCACATCGTCCTCGTCCGCCGGCTTGCCGATGCGCCCGATGTTTGAAGCGACGATAACATTCTCGCTCGCTTTCGGGGGCGTCACGTGAAGGGCGAGCACGAGAACGCCGGGATTCAAGGCGAGCGCCCGATCGACGAGGTGCTGTCCGTAGGTACCAGAGCCTCCGCGGCTCCCCCATGGCCCTTCGGCTGCGAATGTAGGGAACACGAGGGCCGCTCCCAACGCCAAAAGGCCCGCCGGCAAGAACACAAGGCTGCGGACTCGCATGTTCGATTTCCCTTTCTCTTTCGCCGCTAGCTCTATTCGGGAGGGAAAAACTGCTTCATCAAGGCCGCGCGAACCGCGGGATCTTGTAGCCGCTGGGGTAACTCGCGAGCGATGAAGTTCTGTGCGGCCCGGAACGCCGGTGATTCCATCGTTTCGCGCAACTCGTTCAGTGCGATGATTTGGTTGCTGCCGCGCATGTGACGCAACTGCATCAAAGCGGCGATCGCCGACACTGTGATTACGACAAACGTTCCGAGCGTGCCGATTGCGGTAAACTACTCAGCAGACATCATCGGCCTCCGGCCACAGCCACCGGCGGCCTAGAACGACGCGGTGACGAATCCCCCGCATGGGACGCGACCTCCGAGCTCTTTGGCTTGTTTGGATTCGTTCGCGTTGCATAAGGAAGTGCCCCGCGCAGACGTCTCGAAGTTTGGATGCAGGAGGCGCACGGCGCGACGCCGCGCAAGCACCACGCGGCCGCGCATTCGGCTCGGTCGTTCGCCGCTGCCGGCGGCAGGAGGCTCTCGTGTTTCAACGTTTACTGATGGGCGCGCTGATCTTGCTTGCCGCGACGCTTGGAGGCTACCTCGCCGGCCGCTCGGCGACGCCCGCGCTCGCCATCCCGAACGAGCGCGTCACGATCCCCGATGCCACACAACTCAAAATCAGCGCGCTCGAGACTCGGGCCGACGCCCTCGAAAAGCAAGTGGCCGCCCTCAACAAGCACGGCCACACCTACAATTCCGGCTTTCCATCGACGGGCTTCGTCAATATCCCGACGCTTAAGGGCATGCTCGATAACCCCGGCGCCTTCGGCACTACGGTCATGCCGATTGCAACGAACTTCCACCCGCGTTCGAGTTTGCCGGTCACCGGGCCGCCCGTGCCGGCGCCCTAGCGTCTACGGCACCATATGGATGTCTGTAGGGTCCTGCGGCGGCGTCTTAACCACAAAGAAGCGGAACGGACCACCGGTGAATCCGCTGTGCGCCGTATTTGGCGGAATGACGACGAACGTTCCCGGCGCGACCGGCACCTGTTTATCGCCGACCCATTCTGTGCCCGTTCCAGCCAAGAACACTTGTACTTCAGTCGTCCCGGCATGGGTGTGCTTCGGCGCGGTGCCGACCGCATACGAGAACACTGTCGAATCGACTTGTACGAGAGTCTTTTGACGCAGGTCCGGAAGCAGCGGGTTCGGCGGTGGAAAATCCGTGGGCGTCATTGCGCCGAGATCGAACGACGTCGCGGCGACCGGAGCTCCCGCCGCCCGGGCTGTGCCCGGAAGGTGCGAAATGACCGCGCCGGCTGCGAAGGCAGCCGCGAGCATGGCTAGCGTGCGAAGGTGTTTCATAGACAAAGCTTCGCAAGGCACCCCTAGCGTCCTCTGCAACCGAAGAAGGTTCGGGCCATCCCCGTCAGTGCGCCCTCAGCTGAGTGATTGGCTGCGGGTGAAGTAGCGGCTCACGAGCCGGGCGAGCAAAGTAGCGGTGAACAATTCTCCAATCAATGCTTCCAGGTTTGCCGCGCTTCGCACTAGCGGATTAACCGGCACAATGTCGCCGTATCCCGTCGTCGGCGAATGCATGCGCGGACGCTACCATTCTATCCTGAGGCCGCGCATAGGTTATGCTGAGAGTTTTTCCACGAGCTAAGCGCGTTTGGGCCGTATTCTCAAGCAATTTGCGTAGGAGCGATGCCCTTCGAACGGCGGTCGACGGCCGATTCCTGGAGGGACAGGTTTGGTCACGGTGCTTGCTTGGTAAAACACACGGAGAAGTTCGCCGGAACGTGGTGGGGACGGCGCGGCCATCGTTTGTTGAGGAAGCAAGCATGCTAAACGCACACCGTACATTCAGTCTCACCGTTTTTGCCCTGCTGATGCTTGGAATCGCCGCCTTCGCGGCCTGTTCCGGCGGAGGCGGATCGTCGCCGGTGGTCGCCGGCGCCTCCGGGACGTCGGCGCAAGACCACATGCTGCAGGCCGCTGCGAACCAGGCGCCGAGTCCCAAACCGGGCGCATCGCCGACACCCACGCCGACGGCGTCGCCCTCGTCGCTCTGCTTCATGGGATCCCCCCCGACGCCGGGCCCGGTGACGCCCTCCGCCCCGCCGGTCAGGCTAAGCACGTACAACATCGATCCGAGCAAGGTATTCGTTGCGGGCATTTCGTCGGGCGGCTTCTTCGCAGTCGACATGCACGTCGCGCATTCGGCGACCTTCAAGGGAGCCGCGATCTACGCGGGCGGAGTCTACTGGTGCGCGCAAGGCAGTGTAGGTCTGGCGCTGGCCGAGTGCGGAGGCGCAACCGCTCCGAATTGCCAGGCAGCTTACGCCAGTACGCTGACGCAATCCGAAGCCTATCTCGATCTGCAATCGAAGCTCGGTAAAATCGACAACGAAAGCAACTTGCGCGGTCAACCCGTTTATATGTGGTCTGGCACGAACGACTCCGTCGTCAACCCGAGCGAAATGGTGGACCTGAAGTCCGAATACCAGCATTACGGGGCAAACGTGACCTTCGACAACGGATTTCCGGCCAATCATGGCTGGGAATCGCCCGACGGTTCGGTGCCGTGCGGGGTCGCCACCGATCCCTACATGATCACTTGCGATGAAGGCGGCAAACCCTACGACTCGGAGAAGACCTGGCTAACGCTCTTCCTCGGCAGACTCCACGATCGCAACAACCACGAACTGCACGGCTCGCTGCTCAATTTCGATCAAACCGAGTTCGGAGCGAGTGCGAGCACCGGCATGGACACGAACGGGTACATCTTCGTCCCGCACCAGTGTTCTGAAAAACACCGTTGCGGGCTGGTGCTCGCTTTCCACGGTTGCCGGCAAGTTCAAGCCGCGATTCAGAAACAATGGATCGAGCAGGCCGGCATCAATGAATGGGCCGACGACAATAATTTCGTCGTGGTCTACCCGTACGCGATTCTGTCGACCGTGAATCCGACCAACCCGCAAGGCTGCTGGGATTGGTGGGGATACGACAATGACCCCAACTACGCCAACAAGAGCGGCGTCCAGATGGGCATCGTCTACAAGATGGTCCAGCGCATCGACCCGAGCGCCCCGAACTAGGGGGCAGCTTTGGATGACCGATGCAGAGCAGAAGTCAGAGAGGCCTTGTCGGAAGTGGAGCGGGCGGCGGCGTCATTGCTGAAGGGAGCGGCCCCGTCGAGCGAACGCCGAGAAGGAAGACGACGGGCGCCGCGCCGATGCCGATGCTGCGAACGAGGCGGCCGCCGGCAAGCGTCACGGTTCCCGGACCCTCTCCATAGGGCGCCAGGCCGATGACCTTGTACTTGGTCGTATTCCAACCGCTGTTCAGAGAAGCCGTGAGTTTAATCGGCAGACCGGTCGGCAATCCACCGACGTTGAACGCACACTGCTGCCACGCCCCATTTTGAGTCACGGCTCCGCTGCCGGTCCCGGGGCTCCCGGCGGGCGACATCGGCGAACCCGCGGACGGGGGACCGACCTGAACTGACGCGCTTGCGGAGAGCGCGGCGCAGCCGCCCGTCGGCGCACCGGAGCCGTAGGTCCACTCGACGATCACCGGAGCGCTCGCCGTCCCGTGGGTCGGGACATCGATCGGCTTCTGCGCCAGCAGGGCCATCGTGTTGCTGGCGCCGCCCGTCATGCTCCCGAGGAGCTGAGAAAAGCCTTGAGTCGAAACGTCTCCGAGCTTCAATTCGCCGAGCGCGGTGTTGACGTAACCCGTGAGGTTAATGCTCTGGGCGTCGAGCGCGTTTTGCGCCAGCGCTTGAAAGTTCGGTCCGCCGAAAAAGGCAACGACCGAGGCGAGGTCCTGGATGAGATCGGCCGGTAAATTGTGGCTGTCGAGGTGAGCGCTCGAGATGCTCCCGATCACTGATTTCACCGCGAGCGGTGCGGTCTGCGTCGGAACCGGAATCGTGACGGTCAGCGTGCTGTTGAAGAGCACCGAGAAGCGCGGATCGCCGTACGAACCGAAGACGGTCGGCGTCGTGGTCGTCAATTCGAGGTAGTTCCCCGTGATCGTGTAGACGATGACAAACGCGCCCCCGCTGAAACGCACGTCGAGCGAAGACGGCGGCGTTCCGGGGTTGCAGACGAAGTTGTTCGGATGGGCCGTGAAGCCCTGACCCATTCCGTTCGCTTGGGTGATTTGCGACGTAAGGATCAGGGCACCTGTTGCGGCAGATATC
>Ga0209009_1000605_pt1 | contig 11913 bp, 11 predicted proteins | sample BlaSpr_A8_OM3_M2_FD_187979 | JGI IMG/M metagenome (GOLD analysis project Ga0209009, IMG submission 187979) | Forest soil microbial communities from Thunder Bay, Ontario, Canada - Black Spruce, Ontario site 2_A8_OM3_M2 (SPAdes) (version 2) | ecosystem: Environmental > Terrestrial > Soil > Boreal... | reverse complement strand
CCCTGCAGCGTCTATACCTGAATACACAGGGCAGCACGGCATCTGCCAGTTGGGCGTCCTTACGGCGCGATCTGCACACGCTGGAATTCTTTCAGGAAGGACCACTCCTGAGGGCGCTCCTCTGTGAGAAGCCGTGCGTCTTGTTGATCGATGAAATCGACAAGGTCAGTGAAGAGTTCGAAGCGGAACTCCTCGAGATCTTGAGTGACTGGCAACTGTCCATCCCTAAGATCGGCACGATCAAGGCGAAGAGCAAGCCCTTCGTGGTGCTGACCTCGAACGAAGTTCGCCGGATCGGCGATCCGTTGCGGCGTCGAAGTCTATATCTGCGGTTCGAACACCCAACGATCGAGCGGGAGACCCAGATCCTGGAAAAGCGAACGGCTGACACACATGCGGAATTACATGGCCAGCTTGCCGGCTTCGCGCATGCACTTCGCGGCTACACCCTGGAAAAGGCGCCATCGATCGCCGAAATGCTCGACCTCGCCGAGGCGCTTAAAGTCCTAGGCGTTCGCGAAATCAGCGCCGACCTGCGGGATGTTCTCCTGCCTCTGATTGCCAAGACGCAGAACGACCGCAAACGGCTCTTGCTTCGGGATGGCTTCGAAAGCCTGGTCTACGACACACAGCAGTACAGCAGGGACGGAGGCCGGGCAGCTCTTGAGCAAAAGGAACTTGTATGCACAGAGCGGCGGCGTTACTAAGCGTAGTGTGCGTGATGGCTCCCGCGTTTGCGGGGGAGTCGCTCAGCATGCGCGAGTACGAGGAGCGCTGCGCGAGCTACTACGCCCAGGAATATGGCGTCTCGCCGGCTCTTGTGCGCGCCATCATTCAGATCGAATCCGCATGGCAGCCGGGCGTGGTTTCCTCAAAGGGCGCCATGGGCTTGATGCAACTCATGCCCGCGACTGCGCAGCACTTTGGCGTGACGCACCCGTTCTACATCCACGAAAATGTGCGTGGCGGAGTCGCATACCTGGCGGAGCTTCAAGCACTCTTTCATGGAGACTTTCGCCTTGTCGTGGCCGCCTACGCGGCTGGCGAGAAGCCGATTCTCGCGCGTGGGCTGGACTACTCGTCGGAAGAGGTTTACACATACGTCCAACGGATTGTGCAACAGTATCGCGCCGAGTTGAGGCGCAAAGGAGGGAGATAGCATGGATCGTCCAAAGGCATATCTTTGTCTGGTTTGGTTGGTGGGAGTTGTTTCGGCCCAGACCGGGCAGCAGGGCCTAACAAGACCGACGCCAGCGGTGTTGGTGACGCCTGCAACCAACCGGGCACAGCTTGAACCCGTGATCCTGACTCGGGCCAGTCTTGACGAGAAGGTCATCACTTTGCGGCTTGCTCCGCGGGTCGCCACATCGATCCGAATGCCCGAGCCCGTAAATTCGGTTGTGGTGGGAGACCCGGAAAACTTTCAGGCTGAGCATTCCGAACATGAGCCGGAACTCGTGACCGTGAAGCCAGTAGCCCCTCAGCCAGCGCAGACCAACCTGTTGATTACGACTACATTAGGTCACCAGGCAAATCTTTTGTTGATCAGCTTCGGTGAGCAGAACGGCCCAACCCAGACGGTTGACGTGCTGCTGAAATACGGCAAGCCCGCTGCGGGAAGCTTCCTTGTAGAGGAGAGCCCGTTCTCCCCTTCGTTCATCGCTGAAACGCAAAAGCTTGATGTACACGCCAAGGGATTGGACGTGGCATCAGGGAGTCCGACGACGGTGCAACTCGCTGGGCTGATGAAGGCGGCGAGTTTCGATCCGCCCAGGGCAATCGACGGCAAATCCACCGAAGTCCTGGATAGTCTGCTCGATCGTCAGAAACGCGCGCCTCTCCCGGTCCTGTATGGCCAGCGCCCGGGTGAGATTGAACCTGGGCCTCGCATCAAAGCTGGTGTCAGCGAGGTGCTGGACGAGGGAAACGAGGTCGTCGTTCTGTTCTCCGCCGTAAATCCCTCAAGCCATGCGATCGAGATTCTGCCACCGCAGGTACAACTCGGCGGCAAGATGAAGAAGAAGTGGACCACCGCAGAGCAGCTACGCGTCATCGACTTTCGACTGAGCACACGGCGGTTGGGCGCCGGGCAGCGCACGGATGGAGTGGTGATCTTCGAGCGGCCGAACTTCAAACAGTCCAGCGAAACGTTATTCTTGCAAGTCGCCGACTCGGGAGCGGTGGACCTTCCGGCGTTGGCCCCGATCGGTTTCGGAATCAGCAGTTTTCGAGGAGGTTCGGCCTATGAAGCCCGATGACAAAACTGAACGAATTAAGCCTGTAGAGGATCGCGAGGAGAACCCGAGTATCGAACGCGAGCGTGAGTCCGAGGCGGCGGAAGTACAGGAGCCACAGCCTACGGGATGGGCTGCGCAATTGCGGCAAATCATGCACCGTTCGGCGCAAGGTGAAGCCCGAACCAACATCAAGCGTCAGCAACTCAGAGAGGATCGCACCAAAAGCTTTCTCCTGCTTGCGGGGCTCACGGTTGTGCTGGCGCTTGCGTTCTTTGTGATGTTCTCTACGCCCAGCACGGGCCGAAAGGACATCGCCAGAACCAACCAGCCCAACCTCGGCCGCGGATCAGGCGGAGAGAATACGGATACAAGCCACTCGGTGACGCCGCTTCTCAATGCCGATACGCGGAATCCGGATGACAACGCCGGGAACCTCAGTGCGCAGGACATTCGCAATACCGCGAAGCAACGGATGTTAGCGCAAGCAAGCCCCTCTTTCGGCGATGCTCCGGCTCCACCGCCTCCAGCCCCTCGTCCTGAGCCCAAAGACTACGCTTTGAACAGAATTCAGTTTCCTCCAGAGCAGCCACAAACCACGACGCCCATTCCCGCCCCGAAGGTCGAGAAACTGGCCAAAGCCTCGCTGGTGTTCGTGAGTTCAGGATCCGGACTGCGGGTGACCCCGCAGACTTCGAGCAGCGGGCAACCTGTGGTGCTGGAACGGAACCCGGAATTTATGGCGCTGCCGACCGGGACTCGGTTGATCGCCCGGCTGCAAACCCCGGTGAGCTCGGCTGTCAAGGCGCCCGTGGTAGCCGCCATCGAGTACAACTATGAGCGGGATGGCGAGATTGTCATCCCAGCGGGATCGAAAGCATTTGGAGAACTCAGTCAGGTGAATGATCAAGGCTATGTCGGTATTCAGTTCCACACGATCCAAATGCCGGACGAGACGACGCAGAAGATTGAAGGCCATGCGGTCGGGTTGCAATATCAGCCGTTGCGAGGCCAGGTTACCGGCCGGAACACCGGCAAGAAGTTTCTGGTTCGAAGCCTGACCGGAATCGGGACCATCCTAGCTGCAACGGTTGGGGTTCAGAGCGGCACGGGGGTTACCGACGCTCTCTCAAATAACGTTCTGCTGCGAGAGCGAGTCGCAAACAACGTCGCGGTCGCAGGCGAGCAGCAGCTGAACGACTTGGCGTATCACCAAAACATCGTGGTGACTGTGCCGGGCAACACGCGGTTCTACATCGTGTTGGCGAAACCCACTGGCAGTGGCGCTAGCGCCGGGCCAGCGGGATCGGCGCCAGCCGGGAATCCCAGCGGCACCTCGGGCTACGCAACGGCTGCCACGCCCAGCGTGCAAGAACTACGGGAACTGATGGAGTTGAAGCGGGAACTGACCCAGATGTACCAGCAGCAACAGAAAGCACTGATCGCGCAGACGGCGACCGAACAACAGTAAAGACGTGAGGAATAGTACGGACGCTGAAAGTCGGCATGACGCCATTTCCCAGTGGCTTGGCAAAGCTCTCTGAACGGAGTAAATTGATTCCAAGGAGAGCTGTATGTCTTCTTGGCCTTTCCTCTTCGCTGCGGCACTCGCGATTTGGCTTCTCCTCAAGGGGCCGGCAGCGAAGACGCCACTCTTCGTCCAAATAGTCTGCCGCATTGCCATTGTGTTCTTCGCATACTGCGGGGTCCTGTATCTATTGAAATGGGACCCATTCTGGAAATGGATGCTGTCATTGGGATTCGAGAACCGAAACAACGCCGAGGGCTTTCTGATCCTCGCATCGACGACCGTTTGGCTCGTCGCGACACTGCGAATCATTCTGTTTGGGGTCCGATTGCGCGCCCTCGGTGTTGGTTCCGGTGAGCGAAGGAATCGCGTCCCGCGACAAGAAGAGCCTCGATCCGGCTTCACGTTGAAGAACATAGCCATCTTCCACTATTTTTTCACCCGCAAGTAACTCAAGTAACTAAGGTGGTCACGTTTCCGTGAGCCCCTCAGGCTCGCGATAGCTCCTGGAATCGCAGCCACGGTTTGTATTTCTTGCCACCTTGCAATCTTCTCCCTGACATCCAGCGAGACTGCGCAGAGTCGGATTCGTTTGCGCGCGTTTTCCAATCAGGCTATTTTTTCCTCATCCCCAAACGGGGAAGAAAGGAGCAAGTAATCCCGATGACGCAAAATTCTCGGCGGCAAAAAGTCATGATCGCCGTCGTTCTCTCGCTGTTCGTTCTGGTGATGCAGGCGGGTTTGATGGCCCAAAACCTCGGAACGGCCCCACAGGTCAACGTGGCCGTTCAGGGTCAGCAAGGCACACAGCCCGAAGGCACGTTCCTGAACCTCATCAACTGGATCGGCAACGTAATCGCACCCGTTGGCGCCGGCGGCGCAGCACTCATGGCGATCGGCTCATTCGCCATGGGGCGTGGATTCGGCAAGTGGGTGTTCACGGCAATCGGACTTCTCATGGTCTCCGGCGTCACACGACTGCTGGAGTTCTGGATTGCCCAAGGCACTGGTGGAGTTACTTAGACCCACTTTCGGCAGGCGCAACGGGGAGGCCCCGCGGCGCCTGCCAGTTTTCTTTTGGAACCAACGATTATGGCCCCTCCTCAACTAATCACGGACTTCATGAGAGTGATGCTGCTGCTTGCTCCATCCGCAGCCATCATTTGCCTGGTGCTAGCGGGACTCAGCCTGCGGCAAGGATCCATTCCCGACGCGTTGGTCGGGGGGAACTTCGCGAAATGGATGTTCTGGGCGATTGTGTTCCTCACTCTGCCGCAACTCATCAGTTGGTTCCCGTCGTTCGGAGTGCCTGCGCCTCTGCCGAACGGCGGCATCGGTACGGGCTGGATGGCCAACCTCCAGACTGACCTTTCAAACTTCGTACAGAATTTCGTGATGACCAGGCTTGCGACGTCTTTTGCCGCATTCTTCGTCCTGCGGGCGATTCTCGACACAATTCAAGGCGGCCATCCGCTCCCTTCGGTTATCGCCGCAATGTTTCTGCTCGCGATTCAAACAACACTTACTCTAATCAAGGGCTATAACAGCGGCACGTCCTTCGCCACCGCGGACGTACTCGATAGCTTGTGGAATTATATGGCCGGCACCATCTGCCCGATTGCCGCCGGACTGGCAGTCATCGGAGCCATTTGGAACTTTGTTTCACGCAGACCGGTCTTGCCAATAGTCGGTGCAACCGTTGGTCTACTGACGGTCTCGGCAGTCTGGAAACTGATCACCAAGATGATGTAGCGACTGGCAGGAAATATGTCTTTCTATAACGGAATCCTGAACCTGACGAACTGGGCCGGCAACGTGATCATGCCCACCCTCGGAGCATTGTTCATCGCGGTTGCCGTGATCCAGTTTGCACGTGGTTATCACAATCTCTATTCGACATGGGCCTACGGAGGGCTAATGTGCCTAATGGTTTCCGGCCTCTTGCGCATGTTCGAGAAGTTCACCGGCCAACTCGGATGGAACAACCCAGATCTCTACTGGAACTCGCTGTTGAACCTGGTGGATTGGTTCGCGAATGTCATTCTGCCCGTGTATGCCGGAATGCACGTGGCGGTGGGCGCGCTGAAGTTTGGCGGACTGTTTGAACAACAGGTCCACCACCAGTTCAACCATACCCGGCATTTCCTGGGGGCCATCCTGTGCCTCATGGCCTCGGGCCTACTCCGGCTCGGCGAGTTCTTCGTGACGAAAGGCACGGCAGGCGTTAGTTAAGGGGAATTGCGGCGATGCAAATTCACGAGCGAGACAGGAAAAGCCCATGGCACTTACAGTGACACCGGTTCCAAGGAACCTGGCAACGAAGGTGACTTTTCTTTACCTGGAATTCGAGGATTTGTTCGTCATCCTCGGCCTGGCCGTCGTGATGAACATGTTCGGCCGATTCTTGCAACGAGAGATGTTTGGTATTCCGATGAACGTGTTCTTGCAGTACGTGGTTCCCGTGTTGAGTATTCCGGCGCTCATCCTATTCAAGTACGGGAAACCGCGTGGCTACCTGCAGGACTGGCTGATGTTTCACATGAAGCCGCACGTGTACTGCGCACTGGAGTCCGACTCAGAACAGCGCATGGAATACCTGAAAGAGGGATCCTAAATGCCACAAACGCTCCGCCAATGGGAAGATTCGCTGCGCCAGCCCGCGCTCTGCGAACTACTGCCGGTCCGAGACTATCTCGATGGCTGCATCATCCGCACCAACGGGTGCTTCGTAGCGGGCTATGAGGCGAGCGGACTGAATACATTCTTTCACGCGGATGACACGCGCAATCGAACCAAAGAAGCACTGGAGGCGTTGGTAAGGTCGTTGCCCGAGCGGTCGATGCGGATGCAGGTTCGATATGAGGTGACGGATGGCCATGGCGACCTGACGGAGCGCTATGTCAAGGAACAGCGAATCGAAAACGCAGTGCTTCAGGCGCTGGATCGGGAACGCCTACAACTATGGAACACACGCCAGAACGAAGGGCACTACTTGCGGCGGCGATTGCACGTTTACTTCATCTGGAATCCCGACATCCATCATGAGAGCTCGGAATTCGAGTGGCGGAAGACACGCAAGAAGGGAGCCAAGTGGAGCCTCTCAGCAAACAAATGCATCCAGCGAACGGTGCGTGAACATGAGGATTTCCTATCGGAGTTTGAGAGCTTGATGGCGGGCGCCCAAGCCACACTCGAGGCCACGGGAATGCAACCGCGCCGGTTGACCGAGCAGGAGATGTTTCTCGAAGTCAAGCGGGCACTGAATCCGCTGACGAGTGACACGCGGCCGTATAAGCAGGGCCTCGCTTACGAGAGCGCCCGCGCCCAAATCGCGAACGTCAACATTGAAGACGAACAGGACGGCCACCTAAAGGTTGGCGGTCTCCTATACTCCTGGGTCAGCGTCAAGGAAATGCCGGACGCCACATTCCCCGGTATCACGCGCGAGCTAGTCGGACAGGAGTTTCCGCTGGTGATCAGCGCGGAGGTCACGATCCCGGATCAAAGCAAGATCATGCGGGCGTACAAACGACGGCTTTTGAGAATGCAGGCGGCACAGCGCGATATCCATGGCGGCTTCAAAATCAACATCGAGGCGCAGATTGCACAAGAACAGCTAATTCAAACTCTCCAGGATGTCGTGTCCAGTTCGTTGAAGGTGTGCCAGCTCAGTTTGCTTGTTGGCTTGAGGACATCCCGCCCGATACGCAATTCAAAGGAGTTGGAAGAGGCTGAACGTATTCTTGCAGACCGGCGCCAGCGCGTCCTCCACTCGGTCGCTCGAATGAATGGCGCCCGGGGTATTCCGGAGACTCTCGCGCAAAAAAGGATTTACATCGGGACGCTCCCAGGGATGTCGGAAGAGACGAAACGCGAGCTGGAGTGCCTGACGCTCCATGCAGCAGACCTGTTGCCGGCTGAAGTCCCGTGGCAAGGATTGAGCTCATCTGGGATCTTGCTGGAGACGCCATCGCGCCAGATGGTGCCGTTTTCGCCATTCGATCCGAGCTTGGGCGATGCCAACATGCTGATCATGGCGAAGAGCGGTGGAGGCAAGACTTTCATGGCTCAGTTGTTGCTGCTCATGCTGGGCCGGACCGGCGTGGAAATCTCCATCCTGGAGCGCGGTGATTCCTACCGGCCGCTCGTGGAACTCATGGGCGGACGAGTCATCGAAGTGAATCTGGACGGCAATGAAACTCTGAATCCATGGGACCTGCCCGAAGGAGAAAAGACACCGTCGAAGGAGAAGATCGCATTTCTGAAAAACCTCACCCGGCACATGATCGGTGACGCACCGGGCTCGGATACTACACTCGTCGACAACGTCATCAGCGAGGCGATCGGACGGACCTACAAGCGGGTAGGGCTCCGCTACGCTAATCCGGTCCCCACCTTCTCAGACCTGCGGGATGAACTCGCCCAATGGCAGGACGAAGAGAAGATGCAACGCGCCATCGATGAGGCAAAGCTGGCTGCGATCAAGTTGCGAACTTGGACAGACAAGGGCATCTACAGCCGGTTATTCGACCGGCACACCAATATCCGCACCGACAACAACTGGCTATTTTTCAACGTTGAGGGACTGGGATCGGATCCTCATTTGGAAACCGCCATGAGTATGCTGATCGCGAATGCAATGGCGGAGCGGGCTTCCGGAAAGAGCGGTCAGCCGAGCATTACGGTGCTGGATGAATGCTGGTCATTGCTCGACTCGCCCGTCCTGGCGCCGGAAGTCGTACAACTGTTTCGGACCGCGCGCAAACGGAACTCCAGCGTCTGGGGCATTTCGCAGACACTCGAAGACTTCGTTGGAACCTCTATACAGCCGCGTCCGCACGGCCCGGGCATCGTGAAGAACGCGAATACGAAGCTGATCGGCCAACAACCTGGAGATATGAGCGTGCTGGAAAACCAACTCCACCTTAATGAAGTTGCACTCGCCGCGATCAAGCGATTCACCTCGCCACAAAAGGGCCGTTACGCGGAGATGTTGCTGGTCATCGGGGAGAAGTCGGAGACGACCCAAACCGTGCGACTGGTTCCGACCCCTATCGACTACTGGATCTGTACGACCTACCCGCGCGAGCGTGCGTATCGATCTTGGTCCTTGAGGCGGAATCCGGAGCAGCCGTTACTTGAATGCTACGAGGAGTTGGCGCGGAAGTTTCCGCAGGGCCTCGCAGGTCTGCCACAACTTCCGGAAGAACTGTCGGGCGCGGTCCATACGAATGAGGGTGCGCACGTTTAGGAGGTCTTAATGTTGCTCTTTACAGCACTGTTCGGCGGTCTCATGCTGCTCAGCATCGAAAGCCGACGCCGCATGGTTGCAGTTTTGCTGATCGGCTGCATTGCAATACTCGGGGTTTCGCCGCCAGCTGCACAAGCTCAGTTCTGCCTGCCGTGTGTAATTCAGGCGGTGCTGGCCACCATCAGCCAGACCATCGGCAACTGGCTGAGTGTAATCAACGGGGTGGTTTCCGACATCCGCAAGTTGTACGAGCAGACGATCTGGCCCATTAGCGCGATCAACCTCGCCAAGTCGCAAATCCAGTCAATCATCGCGCGGTTCCGCGGTGTAATTCAGTCGATCATGACGATCAACCCTCACACCGCCACGCTGCCTAATCCAGCGGCCCTTGAGAACATCATCCGGAACCGAGGCACTGGAGATCTTGGGACGGTTCCCCAAGTGTACGTGAACGCCTTCCGGCCTGTGCCGCAGGCGGGCGCAATCGCGCCGCAGGACCGAGACATGACCGACATGGATGACGCCCTGGCTCAGGACAACCTCATGTTATTGAAGGTAGCCGATCAAGCGCAAGACCTGGAATTGCAGGCGGCCGACCAGATCGAGAGCCTGGTAGGAAATCCAAATATCAACGTATCCGCACCGGGTTCGTCGTCTCTGATTACGGCGGCGGCCGTGTCCGCGGAGATCAAAAGCCAGGCCATTATGCAAAAGATGATGGCCGCGATGCTGCGACAGGAGGCCGGACGCGTGGCGCACGACAACGCAATACGCAAGCGGACTGCTACGTTCGCCGGCCAACTGCAAAACAACATGACCAACGTTCTCCAGCACAAGTGAGGAGGAATCGAATGCGAGATCAATTCAACCAATGGAGAGGCAAAGCGAAGACCGGAAGTATGCACGTGGGCCGCTGGATACGCCGTCACACCGTATTGGCCGCGGTAGCCTTGCTCCTGACAGTGCTCATTTCGCCGAGGCACATCCAAGGACAGGTTCCGAGTCCGTGTTGCGCAATCCTGGCAGCCGGTCTGGGAACGATCAACAGCACGTTGGGCAGCGTGATTGGCGGCGGTCTACAGGCGATCAACACGGTCCTGTCGGATATCAGTAACTTTGAACAGACCGTCATATGGCCAAAGCAAGCGATCGCGCAAGCTCTTGGCATGGCCGGGCAGATCCAAGGTTTCTACGCACAGATTCGTACTATTTTCCAAATTCCGATCGCCACGGCGACGTTGCAGAACCCAAGGCAGCTTGAGAGCATTCTGCTCTCACGAAGCCCCGGTCAGATTCCGAACACGACAGGTGGCTATGCGGCCGTTTACGGTGTTGTGCCCACTCCACAGAATGCCCCGCCACCCGTACGAGACATCATTGACATGACGGACGCCGTCGCGCAAGACGCCATGGAACGGGCGATCGCCATTGACGCAATCGCGGACCAGGAGCTCGCTGCGGCCGATCAAATCAACACCAACGTGCAGAGCGCCACGCCAGGAAGTGCACCGATCATCGAAGCACAGGCGGACGCATGGCTGGTGAGAGCACACGCTTACACGCAATCGGCCTTGGCGGATCTCATGAGGGTACGAGCGATAGATCTAGCGAACAATGGCGCCCATCTGAAACTTGGCAGTGCCTGGGCGGTCACCACACAACAGAACGTAAGTACAACGCTACAACACAAATAGCCATGTTTTACTTTCAGCAACTCTTCAATACCGCCATGAGCGGAATCGATTCCGGCGGCGCAACCGCAGGTGCCGTTCAAGTCGCGCAATACATTCTATTGGCTAGCTTGCTATTCGGCATCTACGAGGCTTGGGCACGCGGCGGAGACACACACTTTCTGGGAGCGACGGCGGTGCGTTTCTTCGCGGTCGGCCTCGTGATGGTCAACTACGGAACCGTATTCCGTGACGTCAACGGCATGTTCAACAACGTGGCGAGCTTCATCAATACCAGCACCGCGGGCGGTGGCGATGTCTTTGGCAAGTGGATGGCAGACCTGTCCACCTACTGGAACAACAACAACGGGATTCAGGCATTGTGGGGCCTTATCACCGGTGCGTTTTCCGGGGTGCTGGAATCACTCCTACTTCTCGTTGGATACATCCTCTTCCCCATCACCTACGCGCTGTTCTCCCTGTTCTACACGCTCTACGGGTCAATCCTCTATGTGGTCGGACCATTCGTGCTGGCGCTGTATCCGGCGTTCGGCTTTGGAGTGATGGCAAGAAAGTATCTGGTGAATCTGATGATCTTCAACGCCTGGGGATTACTCTACTCGATCTTCGGTGCGCTGATGGCAGCGATCAACATGAACTCCGTAAACACGGTACTCAACAGCGGCAACTTCGTTGGCGCCTTCAACGGCGTAACGGGCTCGCTGCTGCTGGGTCTCGCCAGCATCATGTTATCGCTCTGTATCGCGCTCATCCCCTACCTGGCGAAACGGGTCGTAGAGGGAGATGTCGGGACGACGATGGGCGCAGTAATCAGCACCACGATGGTTGCAGTGAGAGGTGCTGGCTCCCTGTTCAAAGGCGGCGGAGGTGGCGGAGGCGGAAACAGTGGGGGTAGTGGGGGCGGTGGAGGCGGCGCGGCCGCCGCCGCGTGAAGGAAACGGAGCCACACCTGGAGGCGGAAATGAAGAATGGTAATGACGGGCAGAATGCGCCGGAGAAAGTTGGTTACACGCGCTATTACGAACACGATGGCATGTTGCGAGCGTATGCAAACCGCTCGATGGTGCTAGCGATGGTGTTTGGCGTTATCGCCTTAAGCTCCTTCGCTTTCGCCGTCTACGTACGCCTGCAGCCGCCGACCGTGATCCGTGTGGACAGCGAGGGTGAGGCAGCGATTGTCGGCGGCACTCCAGCTCCCGGACATACCCG
>Ga0209009_1000604_pt1 | contig 11923 bp, 9 predicted proteins | sample BlaSpr_A8_OM3_M2_FD_187979 | JGI IMG/M metagenome (GOLD analysis project Ga0209009, IMG submission 187979) | Forest soil microbial communities from Thunder Bay, Ontario, Canada - Black Spruce, Ontario site 2_A8_OM3_M2 (SPAdes) (version 2) | ecosystem: Environmental > Terrestrial > Soil > Boreal... | reverse complement strand
CTCGATCGACGGATCGAAGTCCGACCGTTTTCTCGACACGCCGAACTTCGACAACCTGCAGAACCACGGCGACACGGAGCGGGTCTTTCTCCGTCTGGATCTGGCGAACGAGGGCTCGACGGATGCCATTCGCATCTCCGGGCTCCTCGGCAGGACCAGGCGGGGCGTGCCCAATACGTTTTCGCAGCAGGACGCCAATACGGACAATCAGGTCGAGACGAACGACTGGAACGCGAACCTGGGATGGCAGAGGATTCTCTCGCCCACGGCCGTCCTCGATACGACCGTTTTCGCGCGCAACAACCGGTACATTTACTACGGCTCGCCCAACGATCCGTCGCTCATTGCGAACTCCAAACGTTCTCTGGACAACTACGGCGTCCAACCGGTCCTGACGATCCAGGCCGGAAAGGCGAACGAGATCAAGGTCGGGGCGGTCTTGAAACTCTACCCGATCAAAGAGCGATTCTCATTTGGCATCACCGACCCGAACTTGAACGATCCGACCTCGGACGGCTTCAACCCCAACCTCCTTCCGTACGACTTGACTCGCGGGGGGTCTCCGTTCCTTTTCCAGGGCGACCGAACGATCACCTATGCTGCCGGTTTCGTCGAGGACACGCTTCGGCTCTCGAACCTGACCGCCCAGATCGGCCTCCGCTATGACCACGCCAGCTTCCCCTTGACCGAGTCGCAATTCGAGCCCAGGGTGGGTCTCGCCTACTACGTGCCCGCGACGAAGACGGTCTTCAGAGCCTCCTACAATCGGATCTTCATAACGCCCGAGTACGAAAACGTCCTGTTCTCCTCCTCAACTGCGGCGAGCTCGCTCGCGCCGCCCGAGGTCCAGAACTCGCGGGCATTGGGAGATGGTCTCATCCTCGTCCCGGCGGCGCGGCAGAACGTCTACGACGTCGGGGTCCAACAAGCCCTGGGGTCCAGGTTTCGGCTCGACGTTGATTTCTGGGAGAGGCGAGTCCGATTCGTCGCGGATCAGGCTCAATTCGAGAATACCGGAATCGTTTTTCCTGTGGCTTTCGACCACGGGCGCCTCCACGGCTGGAACGTGCGCCTCGATCTCGCGCCTCTCGGGGGACTGACCGGATATGCCTCGGTCGGGCATGTTCGCGCCGTTTACAACCCTCCCCTGGCAGGCGGCCTGTTCCTGGACACCGGGGCTCTCGACGCGATCACGGGTGGACCGTTTGTGATCGATCACGACCAGAATCTTTCGGTTCAAGGCGGCCTCACCTACGCCTTCGGCAAGTCCGGTTTCTGGGTCGCGGGGAGCGGACGATACGACTCCGGGCTCGTCACGGGCGCGGATGAAACCCTCGCGGATGATCCCGACAATTCCTTCGCGCTTCCCTTCATCCGCTTCGGCAACGGCACCGACCTCGATCCGAATCGCGTCGCGCCCCGCACGGTTTGGAACTTCTCCACAGGCGCGGACCTCGCCCGCTTCGGGGTACCAGTCGGTGTTCAGGTCGACGTACTCAACGCCTTCGACAAGAAAGGCGTCTACAACGTCCTTTCCACCTTCGGAGGCACTCACGTCATTCCGCCACGGACGGTCGCGGGACGCATCCGCTACTCGTTCTAGGCCCTGCGAAGGTCCAACCCCTTCGACCGGACTCAACGGTCCGAGACAGTTCCAGTTCGGCGCGAAACTGATTTCTGAGGGGCTCGTCCGAACTCAGGCTTCCGCGGCCTTGGCCGCGAAATAGGCGCGGGCGGCCTCGATGTCGCGGGCGATCTGTTCCGTGAGGGCTTCGACCGACGGGAACTTTCTTTCCTCGCGCAGGCGCTCGAGGAAGAAGAGCCGGACCCTTTCTCCATAGACGTTCGCCGAGAAGTCGAGCACGAACGTCTCGATCGTAGCGCGCATGTCGTCGTAGAGCGTGGGGCGGCGCCCGATGTTCGTCACGCCGTCGAAGCGGCGGCCGAAGGAGCGGATCTCGATCCGCGTGATGTACACGCCGTCGGCCGGCTGGAAATCGTTTTCGGGGGCCAGGTTGATGGTGGGATATCCGATCTTGTGCCCGACCTTCTCCCCCTTGGAGACGATCCCGTCGAGCTCGTACTGCCGTCCGAGCATTGCGTTGGCGTCGGAGATCTCCCCGCGCTCGAGGGCATTACGGATCCTGGTCGAAGAGATCGGCTCCCCGTTGTAGAAGACCTCTTCGATACCCGAGGCGGAGAAGCCGCATTCCGGGCCCATCCGTTTCAAGAGCGCCAGGTCGCCGCGCTTGCCACGTCCGAAGGCGAAATGCTGGCCGAGGTACGCCTCCGCCGCGCCGAGCCGCTCGACCAGAAAGCTGCGCACGAAGTCCTCCGGCTCGGTCAGCGAGAAGTCCCGCGTGAAGGGGATGATGAGGAGGGTCTCGATCCCCAGGGCTTCGATCGCTTCCTCTTTCTGCCGGAGTGTCTGGATCTGCCGGGGAGCGTGGTCCGGGCGCAGGACCGCCAGCGGATGCGGGTCGAACGTGATCGCGACCGAAGGCCGGCCGATCGTCTTCGCGCGGGCCGCGACGGCCTCCAGGATCCCGCGGTGCCCGAGGTGAACACCGTCGAAATTGCCGATCGTGACGACTCCTCCGCGGGGGAGATCGGAGGCTCGCAAGGGATCACGGACGACGCGCATCGAGGACAGTCGAGAGTCTAGAGTCGAGAGTCGAGAAGCGGGACGCGCCGGTAGCGGGAACTCCGTCCGGCCTGACTCTCAACCCTCAACACTCAACCCTCAACGATCTCTCCTACCAGGTCGTAGTGGTGCGCTTCCGAGATGCGGACGCGGACGATGTCGCCGGCGCCCACGTCGCGGCCTCCCGTGTCGTTGATGAGGAGACGGCCGTCGATCTCCGGGGCCTGGGAACGGAGGCGGCCTTCGAGCAAATGCTCGGTCTCCTCGCAGGGACCTTCGACGATCGCCTCGACCGCGCGGCCGCGGAGCGCTCGGTTCTTCCGGAGCGCGATCGGGCGCTGGAGGGAGAGGAGGAAATCCTTGCGCCGATCCTTCTCTTCGGCCCCGACCGGGTCTCCGAGCGGCTCGGAACCGGAGCCGGGCTCGGGCGAATAGGTGAAGGCGCCGAGGTTGTCGAATTCGGCCGCCCGGAGGAACTCGCAGAGCTCGCGAAACTCCGTCTCCCCTTCGCCCGGGAATCCCACGATGAAGGTCGTGCGGACCGCGATGCCGGGCACGGTCCGCCGCATCCGTTCGAGAAGCGACAGGTACGACGCCGGATCGCCCCCACGCCGCATCCTCGATAGGATCGAGCGCGACACGTGCTGGAGCGGGATGTCCACGTAGGAGACGAACCTCGGCTCCCTCGCCATGAGTTCGAGGACCGAATCGTCGAGCGTCTTCGGGTAGGCGTAGAGAAAACGAATCCACGGAAAACCCGTCTCAGCGAGCAACCTCTCTATGAGGCGCGCAAGCCCCGCGCGCTTCATGCCCAGGTCCTCGCCGTAGCGCGTCGTGTCCTGAGAGATCAGCACGAGCTCCGAGACTCCCTGCGATTCGACGGCTCGGGCCTCGGCGATGAGCGAGTCGATCGTCCGGCTGCGCTGGCGGCCCCGCATCTGCGGGATCGTGCAGAAGGTGCAGGGGTTGTCGCAGCCCTCCCCGACCTTCAGGTAGGCGTACCCGCGGCGGCGGGAGAGGACTCGGGGCGCCGCCTCGTCGTAGAGGCGGGTCGCCAGAGGCTTGTCGGTGAACCGGGGCAGGGAAGAAAGGCCGGAGGCCGCCGCCGGCGCGAGCTCCAGCTCATCCAGGCCGAGGAAGGAATCCACTTCCGGGATCTCGTCCGCCAGCTCCCGCCCGTACTTCTGAACCATGCACCCGGCCACGATGATCCGGTCAATCTCGCCGCGCCTCTTCCTCTCGACCTGCTCGAGGATCGCCTCGACGGACTCCTCTTTCGCGCGGTCGATGAACCCGCACGTGTTGATCATCACGACGCGCGCCGCGGAGTCCGGCACGATCGCATGGCCGGCCTGCTTCAAGTGCCCCAGCATGACCTCGGTGTCCACGAGGTTCTTCGCGCACCCGAGAGAAACCACGCCGACGGATGGAAGCGGCTTTGTCATGGCCGTGGTTCCACGAGCGTCAGTCCCCGGAAATAGTCGCGATAGAACCCACGATCCCGGGTCAGAAGCCGGTTTGCCTGGCGGAGCGCGTGAGCGCCTACGAGGAGATCCGCGATCGGACGCCGGGTCGTCCGGCCCGTCCGATCCTCGAACCGCGCCTGCAAACGGCCCGCCTCCACGGCCGCCTCCTCCCGGATCGGATCGTAAACAATGCCCCGCTCGCGCACCCAGCCCGCCGGATCGGCGTCCCTCGGAAAACCCCGCGCGAACTCCGCCAGGACCACGTCGCAGACGACCAGGCGGCCGGCCGACGCGCACTCCTGGAGAATCTGAGCGGCGCGTCTCGCCCGCTCCGCGTCCGCCACGCCGAGGTCGATGAGAATATTGGCGTCGACGGCGGTAATCACTTTGTCGCCCGGCGAGCCCGTCTCTTGCGGCCCGTCAGTTCCTCGAAAGACCCTCCGCGAACGTGGTCGAGGTAGGCGTCCACGGTATGAGGAATGCCCCTGGGCCAGCGCCACTTGCCCCGAAGCGAACCGATCGCGTCCCAGATGGGATTGGGAGCGCCGCGCCGCGGCCGCAGGAGGGCTCCCTCGTCGCGCAGCTCGAACTCGACCTCGGTGCCCGGTTTGAGCGCATAGCGTTCGCGAATCGCCTTGGGCACGGTGATCTGGCCCTTTGAAGACACGGTCCCCTTCATACGAGAAGAGTAAAGAAGTAAAGCGGCAAAGTAAAGATCAGCGGCCCGCTACGGCGCTAGGGATAGATCCGTTTCATCGTGCGGGGATAGGGGATGGCCTCGCGCAAATGATGGATGCCGCACACCCAGGCCACGAACCGCTCGAGGCCCATCCCGAAGCCGGAGTGCGGGAAGGTGCCGTAGCGGCGCACGTCGAGGTACCACTCGTAAGCCTCTCTCGGGAGCTTGTGCTCCTTCAGGCGCCGTTCGAGGAGCTTCAAGTCGTGGATGCGCTGAGAGCCCCCGATGATCTCGCCGTAGCCTTCGGGCGCGAGCATGTCCAGACCGAGCACGACTTCGGGGTCTTCCGGGTCCGGCTGCATGTAGAAGGACTTGATGGCCGTGGGGAACCGGGTCACGATCAGCGGCTGTGCCGTGTCCGAGACGAGCGCCGTTTCTTCGTCCGCGCCGAGGTCGTCGCCGAACTTGACTTCGAAACCCTTCTTCCGGAGCCGGTCGATCCCCTGCCGGTAGGTGATGCGGGGGAACGGCTTCGTGATGGCCGCGAGCTTCGAGGTGTCCCGCTCGAGGCGCTTCAGGTCTTCCTTGCAGCGGTCGAGCGCCCGTTCGAGCAGCGCGACGATCATGTCCTCGGCGAGCTCGCAGAGGCCTTCGAACTCCAGGAACGCCACCTCCGGCTCGATCATCCAGAACTCGGTCAAATGGCGGCGCGTCTTCGACTTCTCCGCGCGGAACGTCGGGCCGAAGCAGTAAACCTTCCCGAAGGCCGCGGCCGCGGGCTCGAGGTACAGCTGCCCCGACTGCGAAAGGTACGCCTTGTCGCCGAAGTAGTCCGTCTCGAAGAGGGTCGAGGTGCCTTCGACGGAGGAGCCGGTCAGGATGGGCGAATCGATCAGCACGAAATCGCGGTGGTAGAAGAAATCCCGGATCGCCTGTTCGATCTCCGAGCGCACGCGCAGGACCGCGTGCTGCTGGGATGAGCGCATCCAGAGGTGCCGCAGCCCCATGAGGAAATCGACTCCGTGCTCCTTCGGCGTAATCGGGTAGTTCTCCGAAGGGCCGAGAATCTCGACGTGTGTTGCCGCCATCTCGTAGCCGCCGGGGGCGCGCTTCTCTTCCCGCACCGTCCCGGTCACCGCGAGCGAGCACTCCTGCGAGGCTTTCTCGGCCGTCTCCCAGACCGCGGGATCGAGGTCCGACCTGGCGACGACCGCCTGCAGGTATCCCGTCCCATCCCGCACGATCAGGAACTGGATCTTCCCCGAGGAGCGCCGGTTGTAGAGCCAGCCGCGCACCGTCGCGGTCTGGCCGGCCTTTTCCCCGATGCGGATGATGGAGGTCACGTCCATAAAGGGCGGGGATTATACGGGAAGTGTGAATTGCGAATTGTGAGTTGCGAATGGACTTCCACTCATCAAATTCGAAATCCTCACGGACGGATGTTGATCTGGCGCTTGAGCTCGGCCTTGCCTCCGTCGCGGGCGATGAGAGTGAGCGTGAGGGTGTGCGGACCGGGCGGCAGCGCGGGGACGCCGAACCCGAAGCCGGGCCTGTCCACGCCTGGATAGTTGGGATAAGCCTCCATGACGCCCGGATGCGGCTGCCCGAACATTACCGGCTGCGCCGGGCCGCCGTCGGCCGAGAGCAGGATTCGGGAGATACCCGAATCATCGAGCGCCCACCCGAAGGCCCAGACTCCCGACGCCACGGTCTCGCCCTCGCCGGGCGTGTCGATGTAGCCGAAGGGCGGGTTCAGGAACGCTTCGAGGGAGGCGAGCTTCCAGTCCACCTCCGCCGCCGCGGCCGGCCTCTCTCCTTCCGGGATCCGAAGGTCGAAGGCGGGACATTCCGTGAATCGGAAAACGAGATCGCTCTTTCCGCCCGCGGGAAACGCTTTCACCGCCGCGACCCGTCCCGAGGAGATCCCCTGGCGAAGAGCCGCGAAATACGCGCGACGGGAAGCCTCGTCCTCGATCCCGGGATGGAAGACCAGCAGGCAAGCCCCGAGCGTTCTCATCTTTGTCCATACTTCCGGTCCGATGGGACGCGTCGAGAACACGGCCGCGAGGTCCTGGTAGTGCGGCGGCGTGAAGCCGGAGTATCCGTTCACGAGCGGTTTCCAGTGAGCGGCCGATCGAAACTCGTACTCGACTTCGGCGTCGGTCGCGAACGGCCATTCGATGACGGAGCCCGGAAGGCTCGTGCCGGCGAGCCACCGGTAGACGGGACCCGCCTCGCGGTCGACGGGACTGATGTCCACGGGAAACGCCCGATATTCAAAGGTCACCAGAGCGAGAGCCGCGGCGACGACCGCGCGGCGGCCTCGGGCCAGCCGCGACAGGCCCCACGCGGCGAGAACCCCGAGCGCCAGGTCGAAGAGGACGATGCCGCGGGAAGGGACTCGGATCGCGCGGAAGATCGCTCCAAAAGTCTCGACGCCAAAGCGGTAGAACGGCGTGCGGGTTCCAAACGCCACGAGGACTCCGGCCGTGGCGACGGCGACGAACAGGCCGGCGCGAGCGCCAATCCTCATCCGCCGCACGAAATCCCCGAGGTCGGCGAATCGGGACCACCGAGGGAACGCGAGTATGAGCCGCGTGACGAGAAGGGCCGTCGCGAGAACGATGAGACGTCCCGGATCGCGCAGCCTGATCGGGCCGAGATGCTCCCGGCCGAAGAGCGCCGGAAGCGTCCAGAGGAGCATCGTGGCGACGATCGCGGCGTCGAAGTAACGGGAGATGGACCTTCTCCGATCCGAGGCCCGGCGCCGTTGCTCGGGCCGCGGCCCGTTGCTCCGCCACAACCCCCACGCGGCGAGCGCGACGACCGAAAGACCCGGGAAGAAATCCCCCTCGGCCTGCCCGAGCTTCTGCGTCAACGGGCCGTAGAGCTTGTTCTGGGGGCCCGCTGTCAGGAAGTCCACCGGCCGCCCGGAATATACCGTGATCTCTCCCTCCCAGCGCTCCATCCGGTAGAGCCTGGAAGCGTTCCTGTAGGGGATGAAAAACGGCAGCATCGCGACGCAAGCGATCGCCACGGCAAGGAGGCTTCCCGCGACGCGCCCCCGCATCGCCCGGCCGCCGGAAGCGAGCAACTGGTACGCGAGCACGACCGCCACGAGGATCGCGCAGAAGAGCGCGTAGTGGACGTTGGCGAGCGCGTTCCAGGCGAAGAAGAGCCCGAAGAGGGCGGCGTCACGGCGCCGGCCGCCGTCCAGGAATCGGAGCAGGAAGAGAAGCGACAGGGCAAGAAACGGGCCCCACTGGAATTGCACGTGGGGGATCTGAGCGAGGCGCCAGGGGACGAACGCGTAAACGATCCCCGCCAGAAGAGACGCCGCCGGGTCTCCCGTGACGTCGCGAGCGAGGGCCCAGGCCGCTATCGCGGAGAGGAACATGCCGAGAAGAAAGAGGACGTTGTACGCGGTGAGTGTCGAAACTCCTGCGGCATAGAGAGGAAATCCGAAGAGGGCTGCGCCCCAGAGGTTCTCCGAGAAAGCGAGCGCGTAACGTCCCGGAGCGAAGATGTTCGCGTCGAAGAGCCGGAGGGGATCGTGGAAGGTCTGGTGGAAGTCCCAATGAAAGATCCACGCGTTCAGTTTCGCGTCCCAGACGTCGCCCAGTCCGTCGGTCAGGTGCGCCGCGATCGGCCAGGTGAAAACAACTGTGGCCAGGAGAAAGACGACCGCCGCGGCGACCGATTCGCGGGCCGGAACGCGTTTCATGCCCGCCGGGCGGCGGAAGCGGAAGCCAATGTCATCGCCTGCCGCAGCCGCTGCATCCGCCTCTGCCTTTTCTGGATCGCCTCGGTGTCCGACAGCGCCGGCTGCTCCGAACGCACTTCCCGGAGGAGCCTCTCGGCTTCCATCCCGAACTCCACGATGTCCCTCGAAGTGAAGCTCCGGAAGGTCCGCTCGCTGACGAGAACAAAACCATCGGCCACGTCGCGCACCATGTTGTAGGCCGAGCCGCCGAGGAAGACGCTCATTCGCCTTTCAGTCTATTTCAGCACTTTCCCGCACTGTACGACCGTCGTGGTCGATCTTCTGAAGGGGGACGGGGAGACTGGGAGACTGGGTGAATCGAGTCCGCTGAAAGGAGACTTGAGTTACCATCCGCCTTCACCGCGAAGGGGAATCTATGGCCTCCGCCGGCGTGGACTATCTCGACTTCGAGTCATTGCTGACCGAGGAGCAGCGCCTCGTGCGAGACACCGTGCGGGGATGGGTCGAGGAGAAGGTCCTCCCCATCATCGAAGAGGCAGCGTGGGAGGGGCGTTTTCCCAGAGAGCTCATCCCGGAGATGGCCGAGATGTCCCTCTTCGGCTCGACGCTCTCCGACTATGGGCTTCCGGGGTTGGACAACGTCGCCTACGGCCTGATCATGCAGGAGCTGGAGAGAGGCGACTCTGGCCTGCGATCCTTCGTTTCCGTCCAGTCGGCGCTCGTAATGTATCCGATCCACGCCTTCGGCTCGAAGGAGCAAAAGGACCGCTGGATCCCGAGGCTCGCCAACGCTTCGGCGATCGGCTGCTTCGGGTTGACAGAGCCCGACTTCGGGTCCAACCCGGGCGGGATGCTCACCACAGCCCGAAAAGACGGCGACTCCTACGTCTTGAACGGCGCCAAGGCCTGGATCACCAACGGCTCGATCGCCGAAGTCGCGCTCGTCTGGGCGAAGCTCGACGGCGTCATCCGCGGTTTCCTCGTCGAACGAGGAACGAAGGGCTTCTCGACCTTCGAGCACAAGGGGAAGATGTCGCTGCGGGCGTCGGTGACCTCGCAGCTCGCCTTCGAGGACTGCCGCGTGCCGGCCGAGAGCATTCTGCCGGGCGTCACCGGGCTGAAGGGCCCCCTCTCCTGCCTGACGCAGGCGCGCTACGGAATCGCGTGGGGGGCACTCGGGAGCGCGATGGCGACGTACCAGGCCGCCCTCGACTACGCGAAGAGCCGCAAGCAGTGGCGCGACCGTCCAATCGCCGCGCACCAGCTCGTCCAGGAGCGCCTCGCCTGGATGATCACGGAGATCACCAAGGGGCAGCTTCTCGCCTGGCACCTCGGGAAAATGAAGGATGCGAAGACAATGCGGCCGCACCACGTCTCGATGGCCAAGCGCAACAACGTCTGGGTCGCGCGGGAGTGCGCCAAACTCGCGCGAGAGACTCTCGGCGCGAACGGCGTCGTCAACGAATACCCGGTTTTCCGGCACCTCGCCAACATCGAGAGCGTCTACACGTACGAAGGGACGCACGACATCCATACGCTCGTCATCGGAGAGGCGGTGACCGGCGTGCCGTCCTATAACCCCCCCATGGAGTGACTGGATCGGGAAACGCAAGACGCAAGGCGGAAGACGGGCCGAACTGATTCTTTCCCGTCTTCCTTCTCACGTCTCCCGTCTCCCGGCTCCGGTCGTCGCTTAAAATAGGCGGCACGTGGGGATTTCCGGCAACCTGAAGACGATGCAGCTCTCGGAGCTGCTGCAGTGGCTGGCCCTCGGCCAGAAAACCGGGACCCTGCTCATCGAAGGGCACGGCGTCCAGAAACGGCTCTTTTTTCGGCTTGGCCGCATCATTTTCACATCCTCCTCCGACTGCCGTGAATACCTCGGACAGTTCCTCGTTTCGCACGGCTACATCACGGAAGACGAGCTGAAGAAGGCGATGGAGGTCCAGGAGGAGTCGAAGATCCTGCTCGGTCGGATCCTCCTGATGATCAACGCGATCTCCGAGACCGACCTGCTGCGGCTCATGCGAAGGAAGGCCGAGGAGTCCATCTACGACGTCTTCCTCTGGGAGGACGGGACCTTCGAGTTCGTGGACGGCGAGCAGCCGGATCTGAAGATGGTGCCGCTCTCGCTCGACCTGACGGGTATCGTCCTCGAGGGCCTGCACCGCTACGACGAGTGGAAGCGCATCCGGGAACTGGTGCCGGACGGCTCGGTCGTCCCGATGATCCTGCAACCTCTGAACCTCGACGTCCTCGCGGAGCGCGAGAGGCTGATCGTGCCGCACATCGACGGACAGCGCTCGATTGAAGAGATCGCGCTTCAAACCCATAACGCCGAGTTCGCCGTCTCGCGCTTCGTGTACGAGGGCTTGACCAGCGGCGCGATGGCTCTCGCGGGGAGCGTTCCGCGCCAGGCCGCGGCCGTTGCCGCGGGCAGCGGATCGGTCGATACGGAAGTCGACCACTTCCTGCAGCGGGGAAAGGCCTCTCTGAAGGAGGACCCGCACGCGGCTTACCGGATGTTCAAGGTGGCTTCGGACCTGGCGCCGGGCGACGGGCGAGCCACCGAGGCGGTCCGCGACGCCGAGCGGGAGATCCGGACCGCCCTCGAGAAAGACGGCGTGACGGGCGAGAAGGTGCCCGAGCTCGCGATCGCGATCCCGGAGCTGACAGAGCGGACCTTCTCCCCCCACGAGGGATTTGTGCTCTCCCGCATCAACGGACAGTGGGACGTCAAGTCCGTCATGAAGATCTCGCCGATCAAGGAGCTGGAAGTCCTGATGATCTTCCAGCGCCTCTGGAAGGACGGCGTGATTCGCTGGAAAAAGAAAGTCTAAGGTCGAAGGTCAAGGGTCGAAGGTCCGGGAACTCCGACTCTGAACTCCAGGGCTCAAGAGACCAGATTGCACGCGCGACCGCGCTGAGGTCCCCGGCGCGAGACCTTGGACCTTAGACCTTGGACCCTGGACCTGAGACCGCGGCGGAGCCGCGGTCGAAGAATCTCAGCGGCCACGCGGCGGCATCCCCGGCGTAATCCACGCCGATCCGCGGAGACGCGCCGATCGCCGGCCGGTGTCCGCTTGGGAGGAAGATCCGAAACCGCTCACCATCGACCAGATCCACTCCCGAAACCGCCCTTGTCACGCCCAGAGCTGCACACAGCCGAGCCGGTCCCGACAGCAGCCTCGCCGGGGCTCCCTCCGGCCCTTCCGCCGCACGCAGCAGGACGGCCTGGGGGTCGCCGGCCACTCGGGTCACGACGTTGGCGCAGTGGTGCATCCCATAGACGAAGAACACGTAGAGCAGCCCGCCGTCCCCGTACATCGGTTCGACCCGCGGCGTCCTTCTCCCCTTCCAGGAGTGCGCCGCGGCGTCGCCGGGCCCGACGTAGGCCTCTGTCTCGACGA
>Ga0209009_1000601_pt1 | contig 11974 bp, 12 predicted proteins | sample BlaSpr_A8_OM3_M2_FD_187979 | JGI IMG/M metagenome (GOLD analysis project Ga0209009, IMG submission 187979) | Forest soil microbial communities from Thunder Bay, Ontario, Canada - Black Spruce, Ontario site 2_A8_OM3_M2 (SPAdes) (version 2) | ecosystem: Environmental > Terrestrial > Soil > Boreal... | reverse complement strand
GGCGACGGTCGGCGAGATGCTGGCCGACAAGATCGCCTCCGGCATCGGTTCGTGGACGTTTCTCATCATCCAGACGTGTGCTGTTATCGCCTGGCTGACGCTCAACATCATCGGGTTCATGCGTCACTGGGACCCCTTTCCCTTCATCCTCCTGAACCTGCTGTTCAGCGTCCAGGCGGCCTACACCGGGCCGGTGCTGCTGCTCGCCGGCAACCGGCAGGCGCAGAAGGACCGGCTGACTCTCGAGCACGCCGCTTTCGAGGCGGACAAGGCCGACGAGCAGAACGTCGAAATCCTCAAGGCGATCGAGAAGAACACTGAGGTCACGCTCTCGATCCTCCGTCACGTGGAATCGTTGGTCACAGATCACGTCGCCCAGTCCAAACCCTGAGGTTTCCCGCTCACACGTAAACTCCACCGCGTGCGGGTGATCCTGTTCACGGGTAAGGGTGGCGTCGGCAAGACGTCCGTCGCCGCGGCCACCGCAGTCCAGTGCGCCAGGGCCGGATACAGAACGGTGATCATGAGCACCGATCCCGCTCATTCGCTTGGCGACTCGTTCGACGTCGAGCTCGGTCCCGACCTGACGCCGCTCTCCGACAATCTCTGGGCGCATGAGGTCTCCTCCCTGCACGAGATGCAGCGCCACTGGGTGAAGCTGCACGAGTACGCCGCGGAGGTGTTCGCCACCCAGGGCCTGGACGAGGTGGTTGCCGATGAGGTGGCGAATCCGCCGGGCATGGACGAGATCGCGTCGCTGATGTGGATCAAGCACTACGCGCAGCGAGCCGAGCACGACGTGCTCATCGTCGACTGCGCGCCCACTGGCGAGACTCTGCAGCTCCTCACCTTTCCCGACGCCGCCAAATGGTGGCTAGACAAGATCTTTCCGTGGCAGCGTCGCGCGATGCGTGTCGCGCGGCCGGTGCTACAGCCGATGATCGGCATGCCCCTTCCATCCGACGAGATCTACGCCTCGCTGAAGGATCTGCTCCTCGACCTTGGTGGCATGCGCAATCTCCTCACTGACGCGTCGATGACGACCGTCCGCATCGTGCTGAACCTCGAGAAGATGGTCGTGAAAGAGGCGAAGCGAGCCTATACATACCTCAGCCTGTTCGGGTACGTCACCGACGCGGTCATCGTCAACCGTCTGCTGCCCGGCGTGATGCACGACGAGCTGTTCCAGAAGTGGCAGCAGATCCACAAGCGCTACCAGGTCGAGGTCGAGCAGTCTTTCGCAGGCATCCCGATCTTCAACGTGCCTCTGTTCGATCGCGAGGTGGTCGGGGAGAAGATGCTCCTCCGCATGGCGCGCGAGACCTATGGCGAGCGCGATCCGTCCGAGCACTTCGCCACCTCCAGCCCTCAGCGGATCGACAAGGATGGAACCGACTACGTGCTGACTCTCAAGGTCCCGTTCGCCGATCGCTCATCGGTTGACCTGAGCCGGCACAACGGCGAGCTCTACGTCACGCTCGGCAACTACCGCCGAGAGATCTCGCTGCCTCGCGTTCTCGCCCAGCGCGACACGACCAGCGCAACTGTGGCCGATGGCGAGCTTCGCGTCCGATTCGCTCGCCGGGAGCAGAAAGCGACCACTCAGGAGAAGAAGAAATGAGCCGCGACGGGGAGCGCTTGATCGAGACCGTCAACGAATTGGGGACGCGGGTCGGCCACCTGCTGTCGGACATGGTCCCGCCCGCGGCCCAGGTGCACCTGCTGAACGCGCAGCGCGAGCTCATCACTGCGCTCATGCTGATTTACGAGCACAGGGTCGGCGCGGCGCCCAGCCGGCGTCGTTCGACCACTGCGGGCGCTCGCCGTACAACAGCTCGACGGCGGCCGTCCAAGCGGGTCGGCAAAATTCCGATCGAGTGAGGACCCCACGAAAACGCCCCACGAAGTCAGAGGCTTCGCCGTGACTTCGCGGGGAACCCTGCCTCCGAGGGTTCGCCGTGAGTTCGCGGGGACCCCAGGATGAACAATTTCGTAGCCTTTCTTCTCGCAGCGCTGCTGCTCGTCCCTGCCCTCCTCATCGCGATCCCGGTTCATGAGATGGGCCACGCCCTTGCCGCCTATTTCCTCGGCGACCGCTCGGTGCGCTATTTCGGCTACCTGACGCCAAATCCACGGCGGTTCCTTGACCCCCTCGGAGTGATCGCGGTTTTCGTCGCGCTGGTGGGATGGGGCCGCCGGGTCCCGGTCCAGCCAAACCGGATCAGCACCACGTCCCAGCATGTCATCCACGAGCTCGGAGGCCCGGCGGCGAACCTTGTCGTCGCAATCGTTCTCGGCTTACTGTGGCGGCTCCTGAGCAGGATGGGGATGGCTTCATCCCTTGAACTTTCCGCGGCTCTGATCGGGGCGGCGATCTACGTGATCGTGTTCCTGAACCTCTCGATCTTCGCCTTCCAGCTGCTGCCCATCCCTGGGCTCGACGGCTGGGCCGTGATCGAGGCCGTCTTCCGCAACCGGAACGCGCGCTTCTTCTATCAGGTCAACTCGCGTAGGCAGCAGATCTGGGTCGGTTGCATCGTCGTGATCTTTCTCTTCCAGCTGTTCCAGGGCGGGAGTCTCTTGTCGATCGTGATGACACCTTTCTACATGCCCGCGAGCCTAATCTCATTAGGCGGATGCGACGGTTACGCGATTCCCGGGTTCATCGGACTTCACCCCTGCCTGCTGTAGGCGGCCTGGTGAACGAGCCCGCGTACGCGGAGCTCGTGACTGAGTTCGGACGCGCGCGGGTTGTAGAGGCGATTCGCGATCAGGTCGACGCGGAGCGGCTGAGCGGCCAGACACCTGATGCTGACCGCGTGCTGCTGGTCGGCGCCGTCTTGCGAGCGGCGGTGGCTCCGAGGCTGCGCCGCGTGATCAACGCCAGCGGCGTGATCCTGCACACCAACCTCGGCCGCGCGCCGCTGTCGCGAGCAGCTGTTGACGCGTTGGCCGTCGCAGCGGGATACAGCAATCTCGAGCTGGACCTGGCATCGGGCCGGCGCGGTGAGCGGGCCGCCCTGGTCTCTGGTCTGCTCACGCAGCTTTTCAGGAGTGAAGCCGCTTTCGCGGTCAACAACAACGCCGCCGCCATCCTCCTGGCGTTGACCGCTTTGTGCAAGGGCAAGGAGGTCATCGTCTCGCGCGGACAGCAGGTCGAGATCGGCGGGTCGTTTCGCATGCCGGACGTGATGCGGCTGTCCGGCGCGCGGATGGTCGAGGTCGGGACGACGAACCGGACGCGTCAAGACGACTACGAGCAGGCGATCACGCCGCGAAGCGCCGCCCTGCTGCGCGTGCACACGTCGAACTTTCGCGTCGCAGGTTTCACGGAGTCGGCTTCGGTAGCCGAGATGGCGGCGGTGGCGCATGCGCATGACCTGCTGCTCATCGACGACCTGGGGAGCGGCGCGGTGGAGCCAATTGCCGATGAGCCGACGGTGGCCGAATCGCTCCAGCACTCAGACGTCGTGACATTCTCGGGCGACAAGCTGTTCGGGGGACCGCAGGCAGGTATCGTCCTCGGCCGCGGCGAGGCGGGAGCGGCCGCGGTCAAGAAAATGTCCCGCCATCCACTCGCGCGCGCGGTCCGCGTCGACAAGCTGACGCTGGCGGCCCTCGAGGCGACGCTCCGGCAGCGCGTCAGTGGCCGGCTGGAAGAGATACCCGTCGAGCGCATGATCCGGGCGTCGGTTGACGACGTCCGGCGCCGCGCTGCGATGTGGTCGGTCAAGCTCGAAGAGCGGGGCGTCGGCGTCACCCTGGTCCCTGGCGAATCGGCGGTCGGTGGAGGTTCGCTGCCCGGGCACGGCCTTCCCACCGTGCTGCTGTCGCTTGCAGGACCTGCCTCGCGCCTGGCGGCCGCATTGCGGCACGGCGAGCCGCCCGTGATCGCGCGCATAGAAAAGGACGTGTGCTGCCTCGACCCGCGCACGGTCTTGAAGGGCGAGGACGAAACGCTCATCGACGCGGTGGAGGTGGCGTACAGGGAGGTCGCGCGATGAACTATGTCATCGGCACGGCCGGCCATATCGACCACGGCAAGTCGACGCTGATCACAGTCCTGACGGGGATCGACCCTGATCGCCTGGCAGAAGAGAAGCGGCGCGGGATGACGATCGACCTGGGCTTCGCGCACCTGCGACTCCCGAGCGGGCTCGAGATCGGCATCGTCGACGTGCCCGGCCACGCGCGCTTCATCCGCAACATGCTCGCCGGCACGCACGGCCTGGACGCCGTGATGCTCGTGATCGCGGCCGACGAGGGTGTCATGCCTCAGACCCGCGAGCACCTGGAGATCATCGACCTGCTCGACGTACGCCGCGGGCTCGTCGTGCTTTCCAAAGTTGACCTCGTCGACGTCGAATGGCTGGCCCTTGTCACCTCCGAGGTGATCGCCACGCTGAAAGGCACCTCGCTGGAGGGAGCGCCGGTGATCGCGTTTTCAGCTGTGAGCGGGGAGGGGAAGTCCGAGCTTGTCGCGGCGCTCGATGCTCTGCTCGAGGCGGCACCTTCGAGGCCGGATCTCGGCCGGCCGCGCCTGCCCATCGACAGGGTCTTCACCATGAGCGGGTTCGGCACGGTCGTGACAGGCACGCTCGTCGACGGCCCTTTGACCGTGGGCGAGGAGCTAGAGGTCGTCCCTGGTGGCCGCCTGGCCCGCGTCCGCGGCCTGCAGCAGCACAACCTCAAGGTCGACACCGCGTCGCCCGGCAGCCGGGTGGCCGCCAACCTGACCGGCGTCGAGAAGGACCAGCTCGCGCGTGGCGACGTGCTGGCTCGTCCCAAGACGCTCAACGCCACGCGCCGCATCGACGCCACGGTGCGCGTGCTCGAGTCGGCGCCACAATCGTTGCGTCACGGTGTCGAGCTCCTTCTGCACACCGGCACCACGGAGGTGGTGTGCCGCGTGATCCTGCTCGAAGGTGACGAGATCGCGCCGGGTGGGCAGGGCTGGGTGCAGCTTTACTTCGAACGGCCGATCGCTGCGGCAGCCCAGGACCGGTTCATCCTGCGGATCCCCAGTCCCTCGTCGACGATCGCGGGCGGTAGGTTCGTCGACGTCAACCCGCGCAAGCACGCGCGGCGCGACAGCGTGGTTCGCGAGTCTCTCGCACGACGCGCCGCCGGCGACGTCCTTCAAGAGGAGCTGCTCAAGTACCCGCGGGGAGTCACGGTGACCGCCCTGCTGAAAGCCACGATGGCGCCCGAGGCGGACGTGGCGGCCTTGAAGGTGAGGCGCGTCGGAGAATGGCTCTTCGCCCGGGAAGCCTGGCAGTCGATCTCCGAGCGCGCTTCGAGGGAGCTGGAGGCTTATCACGGAGCGCACCCGCTGCGCGCGGGCATGGCGCGCGAAGAGCTGCGCAGCAAGCTCGGCGTGCCGCCCGGCCCCTATCCATCGGTCCTTCAGGGCCTGACCGAGGATGGCGGCGTGGTGGAGAAAGATGGTTCTCTCGCGCTGCCTGGACACCGCGTGGACCTCCCGGTGGCCGGGGCGGCCGGGCCATTGCTCGAGGTGCTCGGCCGGCAGCCGCTGGCTCCGCCGTCGCTCTCGGAGGCGACGAGGGAGAGCGGAGCGAGCGCCGAGGTCGTCCGCGCGCTGGCGCAGCGCGGAGACATCGTGCGGGTCGGCGACGATGTCGCGTTCACGAAGGATGCCTACGAGACGGCCGTTGCGATGGTGCGGGAAATCATCGCCGACGGCGGCTCGATCACGGTGGCGCAGCTGCGCGACCGGATGGGCGCCAGCCGCCGCCCGGTGCTTGCGCTGCTCGAACATCTCGACGCGCAGCGAGTAACCCGGAGAGTCGGAGACGCCCGCGTCCTGCGGTAGAGTTCGGCCAAATGCGAATCGCGGACATGCTGGCCCGGCCCAGGCCCAGCGTCTCGTTTGAGTTCATGGCCCCGCGGGACGAGAGTGAGGTCGACGTTCTCGAGCGGACGGTGGCAACCCTCGCCGGCCACGCGCCCGACTGGGTCTCCGTGACCTACCGGCTGCGCACTGGTGAGAAGACGCTCGACCTGGTGACGCGGATCAAGCGCCACTACCACATCGAGGCGATGGCCCACCTCACGTGCGCGAACTCCGCGGACCGGACGCGCCAGATTCTCAACTGGATGGAACGGGAGGGGATCGCAAACGTGCTCGCGCTCCGCGGCGATACGCAGAATCCCGGCCAGCCGTTCACGCCGGCGGATCCGCAGCTCGCCCACGGAGGCGACCTCGTCGCCTTTGTTCGCCGCAATGGTTATCGGTTCGGCATCGGCGCCGCATGCAGCGCGGAAAAGCACCCGGAGAGTCCTGATCTCGAGCACGAGTTCCGCTATATGAAGCTGAAGGTGGAGGCGGGCGCCGATTTCCTCATCACCCAGCTGTTCTTCGACAACCGCTTCTATTTCGACCTCGTGGCGCGTTCCAGGACCGCGGGCATCACCGTGCCCATCGTCCCCGGCCTCATGCCGGTGCCGAGCCGCCGCTCGCTCGCCGTGATGACGTCCATGTCAGGCGCGACTGTCCCGGCCCGGCTTCAAGCGGCCATCGAGCAGGCCGCGGACGACGAGGCCGTGCGCGCTCTCGGCGTTCAACACTGCATCGCGCAGTGCACAGAGCTGCTCGAGGCGGGTGTCCCGGGCCTTCACTTCTACACGTTCAACCGCGCGCGAGGACCGATCGAGATTCTGTCCGCGCTCCGCGGCCAGCAGCTGCTCGCCTCGTGACCGGATAACCGTGCTGGCCGGCATCGACCTTGGCGGGACGCAGGTGCGAGTCGCGCTTGCGCGCTCGGATGGAAACCTGATCGCCAGCGTCAAGACCAAGACGCCCCTCCTTGGGACACCGCAGGCGATGGTCGATTGGGCCGCGGCCGAGATCGACCGGCATCGCGGCAGGGAGAAAGTCCGCAGCATCGCCATCGGCGCGCCCGGACCAATCGATATCAAGCGGGGCGTTCTGGTCAACCCGCCGAACCTGCCCTGGAAGAACGTTCCCCTGGCGGCGATGCTCAGCAAGGCCACCGGCGCCAAGGTGCATCTTGCCAACGACGCCGACATGGCGGGCCTGGGGGAGTTTCACCGCGGCGCGGGCCGCGGCACCCGCAACATGGTTTATATCACCTGGTCGACGGGGGTCGGCGGAGGGCTGATCATCGACGGCAAGCTGCATCGCGGCGCGCATGGAACGGCCGGCGAGGTCGGGCACATGATCATCGACCCCAATGGTCCGATCGACACATGCGGCCAGCGCGGCTGCCTCGAGGCCTTCATCGGCGGCGCGAACATTGCACGCGAAACCGGCCATACCGCGGCCGAGCTGTTCGCGGCCGCCGCGCAGGGAAGCAAGACGGCCCGGGTTGTCGTGGAGCGAGCCGCGCGCTATATGGGTATGGCGCTGATCAGCCTGACGAACGTCATCGACCCTGAGATGTTCGTGATCGGCGGGGGTGTCTCGCGCTCGTGGGCGCTGGTCGAGCCGACGATCGTCGCGACCCTGCACTCGTCACCTTTCATCAAGCCGGCCCGCCGCCCCCGCGTGCGCCGCGCCCGACTGGGTGATCGCGCCGGGCAGGTTGGAGCCGTGGAATGGGCGCGCATCAACCAGTGAGGCTCGGCCGAAAATCCTCGGCGAGAGATTCGGCGAACCCGGAGATGGGCCGCATGGGCGCCGAAGATCCGTCGAGGACCTTTTCGGCCGAGCCTCCCCTCGGCGATGAGGAGCTGGTGGGGCTCCTCAAGTTGGCGGCGTCGAAGCTCGGCGCCCAGGCCTGGGTGGTGGGCGGGTACGTGCGGGACAAGCTCCTCGAGAGGCCTCACCCCAATCCCGATGTGGTCGTCGAGCGCGGCGATGCGCTGAAGCTGGCGGAGCGCTTCGCCGAGCTCGCAGGAGCCGAGCCGCCCGTCACGTTCGAGCGTTTCGGGACCGCCCAGGTCACCCTCCCAGGGCACCTCGTCGAATTCGTCAATGCTCGCGCAGAGTCGTACGCAGGGGATTCCAGGAAACCCGACGTTCGGCGGGCAAGCCTGGACGAGGACCTGCGCCGGCGCGACTTCACGATCAACACGCTGCTCATGGACCTCGACGGCAAGATCCATGACCCGCTCGGCGGCCGAAAGGACCTGGAAGCGCGCCTCATTCGCACGCCCACCGACCCGCTCCGAACGTTTGCCGACGATCCGCTGCGCATGCTGCGGGCGGTGCGCTTTGCAGCGGAGCTCGGGTTCGAGCCGGCGCCCGACCTGATCCCGGCGATGCGGCAGATGAAGGGCAGGCTGGCCCCGCCGGTCATCTCGGCGGAGCGGATCGCGGACGAGCTGCGCAGGATGCTCATCTCACAACGTCCCCGGCTGGCCATCGAGCTCCTGGACGCGGGCGAGCTCCTCGAAGTGGTGCTTCCGGAGGTCGCCGCCTGCAAGGGAGTGCTGCAGAGCGGCTATCACACCCATGACGTCTTCGGGCACACGCTGCTCACCGTCGAGCGCGTGCCGCCCGACCTGGTTTTGCGCCTGGCCGCGCTTTTTCATGACGTGGGCAAGCCTTCGACCGCCACGCCGGACGGAGCGTTCACAGGCCACGAGATCGAGGGGGCTGAGCTGGCCAGGTTGGCGCTCGAGAGGCTTCGCTTCTCACAAAAAGACATCGAGACGATCGTCAAGCTCGTCCGGCTGCACCTGCGACCCGTCTACTACAGCTCGGAGTGGTCTGATGGCGCGGTGAGACGTCTCGCGCGCGACGCAGGTTCGCTGCTCGACCGCCTGATGGCCCTGGCGCGTGCCGACATCGCCGCCTCGGCATATCCCGAACCCGAGAAGCTGGACGAGCTGCAGGCCCGCATCCGGGCGGTGCTGAGCGAACGGCCATCTCGCCTGGCGCCCCTCGTCACAGGCGAGGACGTGATGCGGGTGCGGGGAATCGCCCCGGGGCCCGAGGTCGGGCGAATCAAGAAGCGGATCGAGGAGCTCGTCATCGACGGCGAGTTGTCACCGACGCGCGAGGCGGTCCTGGACTACCTCGCCTTGCACCCCGGTCTATAGCGACCCACTTTCTGATCCGGCCCGCAGCAGTTATGCTCGATAGGGGTAGGTGGTGGGACCCAGTTGGAGACTGGGCAATAGGAGGGGTGCAACGTGACTGACGCAGTGGCGGAGACGGTCGGCGTTTCCAGTTCGAACGGTGGGCCCGAGCCGCATGCGCTCGAGCCAAAGGCGACGGTGCTGGCCCGGGACGACGTGCTGACCGGAAAGCTCCAGGTCAAGAGCGGCGGCCAGGTGCTTGGCAACTTCAGCGGTCAGATCGAAAGCGACGGCGATCTGCTGATCGGTCCGGAAGCCCATGTCGAGGCAAACATCCGGAGCGAGCGGGTGACCATCGCGGGCTTCGTGCGCGGCAACGTGGTCGCGTCCAGCCTGCTGAAGATCACGACCACCGGACGCCTGGAGGGCGACGCCAAGGTCGGCGCCCTCGTCGTCCAGGAGGGTGGGGTTCACCTGGGGGTAATCCGGGTCCATCCCGAGGGCGTGCCGGACTCCGAGCCGGTGGCCATCGTGGACGCGTCTCCCCGGCCTTCTGTCGTAGCCTTTAGGACCGTGCCAAGCCCAGTCGGTCGGGTCAGGAAGTTCTGGGGTGAGTTCTTCTAACCGACCTTCGAAGCGGCCGTCACGAGTCACAGCGCCGAGCGCAAGGCGGCCTGGCAGCAAGGCCACCTCCGGCGGGCGTGCATCCTCCTCGAGGAGGCCGTCGCCAGGCCCGCCCGCGCCGGCTCCTCGGCGGGCGATCCGCCAGTCCGGGTCGGCCACGTCGCGGCTGACCATCAAGCCCGGACCACCGATGGCGCCCTCGGCGCCGCTCCAGCTCTCGACCAAGCGGCGGCCGTCAGGCCCGCGGCCCCTCAGCCGGATCGAGCTTGACGAGGACGAGGTGCTGATCGATGCCTTCGAGGCCACCCTGGACGGCGTAAGGGTGCGGATCACGGCCGTGCTCGAGCGCACGTGCGTTTACGTCGATCGAGACGGCGAGCGCCGGCTCGCGCGCAAGAACGATCTCTGGGTCGAAGCGGACAAGCTGCCGATCCGCCGCCGCAGCATCGTTTGACGGAGTACGTCTAGCGGCTTCGTATACGCTGCTAACCCGATGATCGAAGAACCGAAAATCAACCGCAACCTGGCCCTCGAGCTGCTGCGGGTCACGGAGGCCGGCGCCCTGGCGGCGGCTCCCCTGCAGGGCCGGGGCAACAAGGAAGCGGCCGACGCGCGGGCCGTGGAGGCGATCCGCAGCGCGCTGGCCTCGGTCGACATGAAGGGCACCGTCGTGATCGGCGAGGGCGAGAAGGACGAGGCTCCGATGCTGTATTTCGGCGAGCCGATCGGCAACGGCCTCGAGCCGGAGGTCGACGTGGCGGTTGATCCGATCGAGGGCACGAGCCTGACCGCCTCAGGCCTTCCAGGCGCCATCTCGGTCGTGGCGTTGGCGGAGCGGGGGACGATGTTCACCACGCACGCGCACTACATGCAGAAGCTGGTTGTCGGCCGGCGGGCGCGTGGCGTCATCGACCTCGAGATGCCGGTCGAGTGGAACCTGCGGCGGATCGCGAAGGCGGAGGGCCTGCCAGTCCAGGAGCTCACGGTGGTCGTGCTCGAGCGCGAGCGGAACAACGACGTCATCGCTCAAATTCGCGACGTGGGGGCCCGGATCAAGCTCATAACCGCAGGCGACGTGGCCGCCGCCCTCGAAGCGGCGCTCGAGACCAGGTCCGGGGTCCACTGCATGATGGGCTCGGGCGGCGCCACCGAGGGCGTGCTTGCAGCTTGCGCAATCAAGACGATCGGCGGGGACATGCAGGCCAAGCTCCACCTCCGCGACGACAACGAGAGACAGATGGCGATCAAGGAGGGGCACAAGCCGAACCAGGTGCTTTGCCTCGACGACCTTTGCTCCGGCAACGACATCTTCTTCGCGGCCACGGGCATCACGTCCGGCGAGCTGTTGAAAGGCGTGCGATATGAGGACGTGTACGCGTACACGCAGTCCATGGTCCTCCGCTCGGCTTCCGGCACGATGCGCATCGTCGACGCTTACCATCCCATCGAAAAGCTGCGGGCCAAGGGCCTGCTGCCTGAGCAGGTCGCAGTCCGCTGAGCGCTTCGGACGCGGGACAGTTCCTGGTCGCGGCCAGCAAATCGCTGGGCGCCCCGCAATGGGAGTGGATCGCCACCGCTCGAATCGTCTCCCGCCAGCGAGCTTCGACGGCCGCGATCGAGCAGGTGCTGGAGGGTTTGCTGGCAAACGCCGACCAGGCCATGGTCAACGCGTTCACCGGTGGCTTTCGCGTCGCCCAAACCCAGGTCGCCATCAACAGGGCAATCACCGAGCCGGCGGCTGCGGCGGCAGCTCTCGAGTCGGCGCAGATCGTCGCGCTCGCGATCCTCGTGCGCGAGCAGCTGGAGCCGGCACAGTTCGACGTCATCTACCGGCCTTTCGCGACCATACTCCCGGGTCCGGGCCACCAGCCCATGCCGCCGGTCGACCGCCAGATCGCCGCTTTCCTGCGGGTGCTTCCCACGCTCACGGGCCCCGCGGAAGCCGAGATCGCGGCAGTCGCCCGCGTGTTGAGCGAGCTGCCCAAACCGGTCGCTCAGACCGGCGCGCTCGGCGCCGTCGGCATGGGCGCAGCGACCCTCAACCCGGCGGCGAACTATGCCGGGGCCTGGAAAGAGGTGATCGCCACCGCCAACCAATCAGGGCGTACGCACTCGTTCAGGGCGATGCAGGACAGCGCCGAACAGGCTGCGCCACATGACGGCCTCGGCATCGTCGGGTTCGCCGGCGTCGCGGCCGGTGGGATCTTCATGCGCGACGTACTGCCCATCGAAAAGGTCCTGCTGCTCTACGAGCCCTTCGCCGCCGCCGTTCCCTATGAATCGCTTCAGTAGAAATATGAGCGGAAACCTGGGCGGTTTCCGCTCATCGCCCGGTCGGCTGCGC
>Ga0209009_1000599_pt1 | contig 11991 bp, 13 predicted proteins | sample BlaSpr_A8_OM3_M2_FD_187979 | JGI IMG/M metagenome (GOLD analysis project Ga0209009, IMG submission 187979) | Forest soil microbial communities from Thunder Bay, Ontario, Canada - Black Spruce, Ontario site 2_A8_OM3_M2 (SPAdes) (version 2) | ecosystem: Environmental > Terrestrial > Soil > Boreal... | reverse complement strand
CGCGAAGCAAAGGCGCCGCCGCCGCCAGGAACACCGGCCTGGCCGCGTGCACCACCGACTTCGTCGCCTTCCTGGACGCCGATGTCGTGCCCCGGCGCGGCTGGCTCGAGGCGCTGCTTGGCCATTTTGCAGACCCCGCGGTGGCGCTCGTCGCACCACGGATCGTCGGACTTTCCCAGAGCGACAACATGATTGCCCGGTACGAGGCCGTGCGATCCTCACTCGATCTCGGCCGCCGCGAGGCGCCGGTCGTCCCGTATGGAACCGTGTCATACGTGCCGAGCGCGGCGATCGTCTGCCGCCGATCGGCGCTGACCGCCGCGGGCGGGTTCGACGAGACGTTGCGTTGTGGCGAGGACGTCGACCTGTGCTGGCGGCTGGTCGAATCGGGAGTCCGGCTGCGGTACGAGCCGATCGCTCTGGTCGCACATGATCACCGCGTTGGCGTGCGAGAATGGTTGGCGCGCAAGGCGTTCTACGGGACGTCTGCGGCACCGTTGTCCATCCGTCATCCCGACAAGACCGCCCCGCTCGTGATCTCCGGGTGGACGCTTCTGCTGTGGCTGCTGATGGCGGTGGGTTCGTTCATCGGTTTCCTGGGGTCGGTGGTGATTGCGGCGGTGACGGCACGGCGCATCGCCAGGTCGCTCAACGGCGTCGAATCCAAGCCGCGAGACGTGGCGATGCTGGCGGTACGCGGATTGGGTTCGGCGGCCCTGCAATTGGCTTCCGCGATTTGCCGACACTATTGGCCGATCGCTCTGCTGTTCGCGATTGTCTTCCGGCGGTTCCGGCACATCGTACTCATCGCCGCCGTGGTGGACGGCGTGGCGGACTGGGCGAGCAGACACAACAACGCTGAGGTGGAGACCAAACAGCTGGGGGTGGTGCCGTACCTGGTGCTCAAGCGGTTGGATGATCTCGCGTACGGCGCCGGGATGTGGACCGGAATGGTTCAGGAACGGCATCCCGGGCCGCTGAAGCCACAGATTCGAACTTAACCATCCATTGCACAGCGACATCCTGATCATCGGCGCCGGGAGCGCCGGATGCGTAGTGGCCGAACGGTTGTCCGCTGACGAACGGTGCCGGGTGACGGTGGTCGAAGCCGGCCCCGCTGTGTCGGATCCCGACTTGCGCGCGATGATCTCCGAAGGGTCGGTGCTGCCCATCGGGGCCGCGAGTCCCCTGGTACAGCGGTTTGAGACCGCGCTGACGGACCGGCCCCGCCGAGTCGCCCATGTCGTCCGCGGGGCGGTGGCGGGAGGGTCTGGCGCAGTCAACGGCGGTTACTTCTGCCGTGGCCTGCCGCGCGACTTCGATGGCTGGGAGTTGCCGGGTTGGGCGTGGGCGGACGTGTTGCGCCACTTCCGCGACATCGAGACGGACCTGGACTTCGACGGGCCCCTGCATGGGCGGGGCGGCCCGATTCCGGTTCAACGCGTCCACGAAATGGCGGGCAGTACAGGCGAGTTCATCGCCCGCGCCCGCGATGCCGGCTATCAGTGGATCTCCGACCTGAACGGCGCGAGGGACTCGAAGAGCGTGGTGACCGGGGTCGGCGCCGTGCCCCTGAACATTGCCGACGGGGCTCGGGTGGGCCCCGGCTCTGCGTTCCTGGACGCCGCGCTGGATCGGCCGAACCTGACGCTGATCGACGGCACGTCGATGTGGCGCCTACGGATCGAGGCGGGCCGAGTGATCGGGGCGGAGGGGCACGGGCCATCGGGCACTGTGACACTGTCGGCAGACCGAATTGTGCTGTGCGCGGGCGCGATCCGAACGGCACAGATTCTGATGCTCTCAGGCGTCGGTGACGACGCCGTGCTGCGAGAAGCCGGAATTCCGGTGACGGTCGGCGCACCGGTGGGTATGCATTGCGTCGATCACCCGGAGTGGGTGATGCCAACGACCTGGGCGACGGCTCCCGGTAAGCCGGTCCTCGAAGCGATCCTTCATACCGGGGACAACGTCGAAATACGGCCGTACACAGGTGGTTTCGTTGCCATGATGGGCGACGGATCCATCGGCCGGCCGGACTGGCCACATGTCGGGGTCGCGTTGATGCAGCCCCGGTCGCGAGGACGTGTCGCGGTGGTGTCGGCCGACCCGCGGGTGACCCTGCGCATCGAACACAGGTACGACAGCTCGCTGGAGGATGTTGCTGCGCTGCGGCGGGGCAGCGAGCTGGCGCGCGAGCTGTGCCCGATGGCCGAACCGCCGCCGGAGCCGCTCTGGTCGACATCGCAGCACCTCTGTGCGACCGCGCCGATGGGTGGCGACTCTGACGAGCGCGCGGTACTGGATCAGCAGTGCCGGGTTCGGGGGGTCGACGGCCTGTGGGTGATCGACGGCGCCGCGCTACCGGCCATCACCAGTCGGGGACCACACGCCACCATCGTGATGCTCGCGCACCGGGCTGCGGAATTCGTCGCTGCAGGATGACGGCCGAGGGTTCGCGGCATGGAACCGGATCGTCACCGCATGGAGTACCGGATCGTCACCGCATGGAGTACCGGATCGGCAGGTGTTTGAGTCCTCCGACGAACGTAGTGGCGGCCAGCTCCGGCGACCCCGCCAGCTCGATCGAATCCAGGCGCGCGATCAGCTCGTTGAACAGGCTGTTCATCTCCATTCGGGCCAGTGCGGCGCCCAAACAGAAGTGCACACCGTAGCCAAACGCCAAGTGTTTGTTGGGCTCACGGGTGATGTCGAAACGGAACGGGTCGTCGAACACCTCCTCGTCGCGGTTGCCCGATACGTAGGCCAGATAGACCGATTCACCCGCCGAGATCGGCACGCCCCGCACGGTGGTGTCGGCGGTGGCGGTGCGCATGAATTCCTTGACGGGCGTCGTCCAGCGGATCATCTCTTCGACAGCGGTGGGCATCAGCTCGGGCTGGTCCCGAAGACGTGCCAGCTGGTCCGGGTTTTCGATCAGCGCACGCAGCCCGCCCGATATCGCATCCTTGGTGGTGTCGTGGCCGGCGCTGGCAATGATGACGTAGTAGGAGACGGTGTCCAGGTCGGACAGCGGCTCGCCGTTGATGCGGGCATTCGCGATCGCGGAAGCCAAATCCTCAGTAGGGGTTTCGCGTCGCGACGCGGTCAACGCGTTGAAGTAGTTGAAAAAGTCGAGTAAGACCTCGAGCAGGTCCTCCACGGAAGTACCGCGCTGAAGTTCGGTGTCGTCGCCACCGAACATCTCCTGGGTGAGCTTGAGCATCCGGGGGAAATCGTCCTCCGGGATGCCGAGCAGCGACATGATCACGTACAGGGGGAAGTCCATCGCGATGTCGGCGACGAAGTCGCATTCGGAACCGACGTTGCACATCTTGTCGACCGTGCGCTTGGACAGCTCGTCGACCCGAACCTTCAAGTCGCGCATCGCCTTCGGACGGAACCAGTCCGCACCGCACTGGCGCACATCGCGGTGGTGTGGGTCGTCCATGTGGATCAGCGTGCGCAGCCCCATTCCGGCGTCGAGTTGCGCGCGCAGCACGTCGTCGCGCTCGGCAGTCATCAGCAGCGGGCGCGGTTCGCTGATCCACAGGTCGTTCGCGCGCTCGATCTCCATGATGTCGGCATGCTTGGTGACCGCCCAGAACGGCCGATACGGCGGATTGTCGACGTAGGTGACGGGTGCGTGAGCCCGCAGATGCGTCAGCGCGGTGTGGAGTCGGTCCTCGTCGGCGTATGCGGTCGGATCGGCCAGCACCTTCCCGGCATCGTCCATCGTCGGCGTACTCATTCAATGCTCCTCGTCTGCGCGTCCCCCGGTTCCCCCGGTAAGGAGTCTTAACGATCGATGGCCGGTCTGGGAACCCCCTGGCGGGTAGGCTCTGCCGACGTGCGGTCCGGACGGCGTCATCTCCGCGCGATGGCCCTGTTCGCTGCGGCGCTGATGCTGGCGTCGTGTGGACGCGGCGCGACGAATGCTCCGTCGCGGGCGGCGAACGTTACGCTGGTGCAGACGGCGTCAGGAGCGGTGCGTGGCGCGTTCGGCGACGATCACCTGCTGTTCGCCGGGATACCATACGCCGCGCCGCCGGTGGGCCCGCTGCGTTGGCGATCTCCGCAACCGCCGACCCCATGGCAGGGAGTCCGCGACGCGTCGAAATTCGGCCCGCGATGCATGCAGGACACTACCCACGATCCAGACTTCGGTCGATCAGTCAGCGAGGACTGCCTGACCCTGAACGTGTGGGCCCCGAATTCGTCTGCCGGTGAGCCGCTTCCGGTGATGGTGTGGATTCACGGCGGGGGGTTCATCAACGGCAGTGGCGATATCTACGACTCGCGATGGCTGGCCGCCCGGGGCCACATCATCGTCGTCACTCTCAATTACCGGCTTGGTGCGCTGGGCTTTCTCGCGCATCCGGCGCTGGGCGCCAACGATGATGTCGGCAATTACGGCTTCGCCGACCAACAGGCGGCGCTGCGTTGGGTGCGCGACAACATCGCGAAATTCGGCGGTGATCCGAACAAGGTGACCGTTGCAGGTGAATCGGCGGGGGCGATGTCGGTCTGCGACCATCTCGTCGCCCCAGGGTCAGCGGGTTTGTTCCGGGCCGCGATCATCGGAAGCGGTCCGTGCGAGGCCCAGGTCGACCTGGCCGCCGCCGAGCGGATCAGCCTGGCCTATGCGGACGCTGCGGGGTGCGCCGACCCGGCCACGGCCGCCGACTGCCTGCGCGCGCTGCCGGTGGCCAAGCTGATACAACCGCCGCTGTACTACCACATCGGCGAAGACGCGCTGACGGGCCCGATCAGCGGCACCCCCTCGTTACCGGTCGATGCGATGACCGCCATCGCCGCGGGCAAGGCGGCGCAAGTGCCCGTTTTGATCGGCACCAACCACGACGAGTACACGCTGTTCGCTGCGATACAGTTTTTGCAGCGCGGCGGAATGCCGGACTACCCGCAAGCGCTTGCCGACATGTTCGGCGCCGGCAGCGGCCAAGTAGCGCAGCAGTATCCGGTGAGTCAGTACGGCAATTCGGCGTTGGCCTACGCGGCCGTGGTGACCGACGATTTTTTCGCGTGTAGCGCAGACCAAATGGAGTTAGGCCTCATGCGGGATGCGCCGGTGTACGGGTACGAGTTCAACGACCGCGACGCCCCTGCGCCTGCGCCGCTTCGTACCGTCCCGTTTGCGGTGGGCGCCGGCCATTCGCTGGAGTTGCACTACCTGTTCGATATCGCCGGAGCGCCGCCGCTCAACCCGGCGCAGCAGCAACTGTCTGACAAGATGATCGGCTACTGGGGCGGCTTCGTCAGGACCGGCGTACCGCACGCCGACGGCGCGCCGGACTGGCCCCCGTTCGACGGACCGCAGGGTCCGTGGATGTCACTGCAGACGCCGGAAGTTCGCACGATCAACAATTTCGCCGACGACCACAAATGCGCGTTCTGGGCTGCCCGGTAGGTTTGGGGTCGGTTCGGTTTGGGTTCGGTTCGGTTCGGTTTGGGGTCGGTTCGGTTTGGGGTCGGTTCACGATCGGCGAGCGCGAGCCGCGGCCACGCGCCGCACGATGGCGGCGTCGCAGTCCGCCGATGTCACCCGAACGACGATCCAGCCCAGGTCGGTGAGGATCTCGATGCGCCGGATGTCCTTGTTGAACTGACGACGGTCGGTTCTGTGGTGGTCGCCTTCGTATTCGACGGCGACCAGGATGTCCTCCCATCCCATGTCGAGACAGGCGATCAGCTGGCCGAATTCGTCGTAGACAGGGATCTGCGTCTGCGGTCTGGGAAGTCCGGCGCGCGTCAGCAGTAGCCGCAACCACGTTTCGCGGGGCGACTCGGCACCCGAATCGACGAGGTGCAACGCAACGCGGGCGCGCTTCATCCCCCTGCGGCCGGGGTAGCGGCGGGCGAGCAACTCGACGTCGGCTGGTTTCAAATCGGTTGCGCGCGCTAACGAGTCGATGGCCGTAACCGCTTCGTCGACGGGATAACGGCACGCGAGGTCGAGCGCGGTTCGCGCCGGTGTCGTCACGCGGATCCCATCGATCGAGTCGATCTCGTCTTCGGTGATGGAGTCGATCCAGGTCCGGAGCCGGGACGGCGAATGGCGGTTGCCGTGGATGATCTCGGCTGGTCGCGCCGGGTTGATCCACTTGGCGCCGTGCAGTGCCGAAGCGGAGAATCCCGCCACCACGCCGCGTCGCCGCGACCACAACCAACCTGCTTCTGCTCGGATGGCGGCGGTGATGTCGGCATCTTTGGCGATGTAAACGCCGGGATAGATCGCGACGAACCTCGTTCTGAGCAGGTGCGGTGTCAGCCAGCCGGCGGCGACGGCCTCGCTGGCGATGAATGGCTCACCCACGGCGCCCACGCCGAAAGTGTGCCGATCGCCACCGACAGAGCCGCCAATGTGAAATCTGCGTGGCCCCGACCGGCGCGTCGTCCCGCAGATTTCACACTCGCGGCGTCACCCAGGTCGTGATGTCTGCGTGGACCACCTCTGTGCCCGCTTCGTCCAGCACGCACACCGGGACCACCAGCTCGACGCCGTCGGCGATCATCGAGAAGTCGGGCGGGTCCAGCCGCGCCTGCGCCCGGAGCGACGTCGTCGCCTTCTCCAGGTACTCCACCGCCATCGCCTTGGGGATCCAGCGGTGCGTCGTCGGCACCGTTGCCTCCATCAGCATGCCCATCGCCAGCTCAGCGGCATTGCAGGACGCGATCGCGTGGACCGTGCCGAGGTGGTTGTGGACGTAAAACCACTTCGGCACGCTCACCTCGGCGTAACCGGGCTCCATCCGCCGCACGTGAGGCACGATCGAGGCGAAATACGGCACTCGCAGCATCGCCGCGGCCGAGAAAACGCGAGAACCCCCCGGACGGGGCGCCAGTGTCTTCCACAGCCGATAGGTCGGGGTGGTATCCGTCATGACGCCGCATCCTATGGCCAGCCGAAATGGGGGCTGGCGGAATTTGGCGGCACACCCGATCTAGGGCATACTGTTCGGGTTGCCTTGCGGCGGCTGCACCCCTCGGGGCGAGCCGGGCCTGGCAAACCGGCGCCCAAACGGGCGCGTCCGGTCCCATCCTTCGATCGCGACGGATTTTCGACGCGTCTGAGGCTGCGTGCGGGAGACACACCCGAGCGCGGGGACCGGTGCACCAGGACAGGTGAACAGAGGCGGCGACACGGCGCTACGTCGAAAGACACCGCGCCGGAGACGACCGGGCGAGCAGGAGTGAGGAAGAAGCGTGGCGGGACAGAAGATCCGCATCAGGCTCAAGGCCTATGACCACGAGGCGATCGACGCCTCGGCGCGCAAGATCGTTGAGACGGTCACCCGCACAGGCGCCAGCGTGGTCGGCCCGGTGCCGCTGCCTACCGAGAAAAACGTGTATTGCGTCATCCGGTCCCCGCACAAGTACAAGGACTCGCGGGAGCACTTCGAGATGCGCACCCATAAGCGGTTGATCGACATCCTCGACCCGACGCCGAAGACTGTCGACGCGCTGATGCGTATCGATCTGCCGGCCAGCGTCGACGTGAACATTCAGTAGGAGCCTGCGAAGACCATGGCAAGGAAGGGAATTCTGGGCACCAAGCTGGGCATGACGCAGGTGTTCGACGAGAACAACCGCGTCGTGCCGGTGACGGTCGTCAAGGCGGGACCGAACGTCGTCACGCGCATCCGCACCCCGGAGCGCGACGGTTACAGCGCTGTGCAGCTGGCCTACGGCGAAATCAGCCCGCGCAAGGTGAACAAGCCGCTGTCGGGTCAGTACGCGGCGGCGAAAGTGAACCCGCGCCGGCACTTGGCCGAACTGCGGCTCGACGATCCCGAGGCAGCCGCGGAGTACGAGGTGGGCCAAGAGCTGACCGCCGAGATCTTCACCGACGGCAGCTACGTCGACATCACCGGCACCTCCAAGGGTAAGGGCACCGCGGGCACCATGAAGCGGCACGGGTTCCACGGCCAAGGAGCCAGCCATGGCGCGCAGGCGGTGCACCGCCGCCCGGGGTCTATCGGAGCATGTGCAACCCCCGCGCGGGTGTTCAAGGGCACCCGCATGGCGGGCCGGATGGGCAACGAACGCGTGACCACCCAGAACCTGGTCGTGCACAAGGTGGATGCCGAGAACGGCGTGCTGCTGATCAAGGGCGCCATCCCCGGGCGTAATGGGGGACTGGTGATGGTCCGCAGCGCCATTAAACGAGGTGAGAACTAATGGCGGCCAAGGCAATCAAGATTGACGTCCGCAGCCCGGACGGCAAGAAGGGCGGCACTGTCGAATTGCCGGCCGACCTGTTCGACGCACCGGCCAACATCGCGCTGATGCATCAGGTGGTGACGGCTCAGCGGGCGGCGGCTCGCCAGGGCACGCATTCGACCAAAACCCGCGGAGAGACCCGCGGCGGCGGCAGGAAGCCGTACCGCCAGAAGGGCACCGGCCGCGCGCGCCAGGGCTCGACTCGGGCGCCGCAGTTCACCGGCGGCGGAGTTGTGCATGGCCCGAAGCCGCGCGACTACGCCCAGCGGACGCCGAAGAAGATGATCGCCGCGGCGCTGCGCGGCGCGTTGTCAGACCGCGCGCGCAACGGGCGCATCCACGCGGTGACCGAACTCGTTGCGGGCCAGACGCCGTCGACGAAGAGCGCGAGAGCGTTCCTCGGCGAGCTGACCGACCGCAAGCGGGTACTGGTCGTGATCGGCGGCACCGATGAGACCGGCACCAAGAGCGTGCGCAATCTGCCCGGCGTTCATGTGCTTTCGCCGGACCAGCTCAACACGTATGACGTGCTGCTGGCCGACGACGTGGTGTTCAGCGTCGAGGCGCTGAACGCGTTCATCGTGGCCAATGCCAAATCAACCGAGGAGGTTTCGGCCTGATGGCGACGGTCACCGACCCCCGCGACATCATCTTGTCGCCGGTCATCTCGGAGAAGTCGTACGCGCTGATCGAGGACAACGTGTACACGTTCATCGTGCATCCCGACTCCAACAAGACGCAGATCAAGATCGCCGTCGAGCGGATCTTCAAGGTCAAGGTGGCGTCGGTGAACACCGCCAACCGGCAGGGCAAGCGCAAGCGCACCCGGACCGGCTTCGGCAAGCGCAAGGGCACCAAGCGCGCAATCGTGACGCTGGCCCCCGGCAGCAAGCCGATCGACCTGTTCGGAGCACCGGCGTAGCCCGGAAGAAACTGAGAGATAGCAGACATGGCAATTCGGAAGTACAAGCCCACGACGCCCGGTCGTCGCGGTGCCAGCGTCTCGGATTTCGCTGAGATCACCCGGTTGGAGCCGGAGAAGTCGCTGGTGCGCCCGCTGCACGGGCACGGCGGACGGAATGCGCATGGCCGCATCACCACTCGGCACAAGGGTGGCGGCCACAAGCGTTCGTACCGGATCATCGACTTCCGCAGGCACGACAAGGACGGCGTCAACGCGAAGGTCGCTCACATCGAGTACGACCCGAACAGAACAGCGCGGATTGCGCTGCTTCATTACCTGGACGGCGAGAAGCGCTACATCATCGCTCCGCAGGGGCTGGGTCAGGGCGACGTCGTTGAGTCGGGTCCGAACGCCGACATCAAGCCGGGCAACAACTTGCCGTTGCGCAATATCCCAGCCGGCACGTTGATCCATGCGGTCGAGCTGCGACCCGGCGGCGGGGCGAAGCTGGCTCGATCGGCCGGATCGAGCATCCAGCTGCTCGGCAAGGAAGGCGCGTACGCGTCCCTGCGCATGCCCAGCGGCGAGATTCGCCGCGTCGACGTGCGGTGCCGCGCCACGGTCGGCGAGGTCGGCAATGCCGAGCAGGCCAACATCAACTGGGGCAAGGCCGGACGCATGCGCTGGAAGGGCAAGCGCCCCACTGTCCGCGGGGTCGCGATGAACCCGGTCGACCACCCGCACGGCGGCGGCGAGGGTAAGACCTCCGGCGGCGGGCACCCGAGAAGTCCATGGGGCCAGGCCGAGGTCCGCACCCGTAAACGGAACAAGCAGAGCGACAAACTCATCGTCCGACGCCGGCGCACCGGCAAGAAGCACCACCGGTAGGCCGGGACAAGACGGAGCCAGGAGCTAGAAATGCCACGCAGCCTGAAGAAGGGCCCGTTCGTCGACGACCATCTGCTCAAGAAGGTCGACGCGCAGAACGAGAAGAACACGAAGCAGGTCATCAAGACCTGGTCGCGCCGCTCGACGATCATCCCCGACATGATCGGGCACACACTCGCGGTGCACGACGGCCGCAAGCATGTCCCGGTGTTCGTCACCGAGGCGATGGTCGGGCACAAGCTCGGTGAGTTCGCGCCGACCCGGACGTTCAAGGGCCACATCAAGGACGACCGGAAGGCTAAACGGCGATGAGCGCCTGCGCGAAGAGCAGAGGACAGCGATGACGACCGTAGAGACCGAGTTTCCTTCGGCGACGGCCAAGGCCCGCTTCGTGCGCGTGTCGGCGACCAAGGCGCGCCGCGTGATCGACCTTGTGCGCGGCAAGCCCGTTGCCGAGGCGTTGGACATACTGCGGTGGGCACCGCAGTCGGCCAGTGAGCCGGTGGCCAAGGTGATCGCGAGTGCCGCGGCGAACGCGCAGAACAACAACGGCCTCGATCCGTCCACACTGGTCGTCGCGACGCTGACCGCCGACGAGGGGCCAACAGCCAAGCGCATCCGGCCGCGCGCGCAGGGTCGCGCGTTCCGAATCCGCAGGCGCACAAGCCACATCACCGTGATTGTGGAGAGCCGCCCGAGCCGCGGCGAGCGGGGTTCCAGCTCGGCGAGCGCCACCCGCGCGCGCCGCGCTCAGGCCAGCAAGGCAGCGGCTACGAAGGCGCCTGCAAAGAAGGCGCCTGCAAAGACGGCGCCCGCGAAGGCGGCGACGTCCAGCAGCACGGAAACGGCACCGGCAGCCAAGCAGGCGCCGGCCAAGAAGGCGCCTGCCAAGAAGGCACCCGCGAAGGCGGCGGCGTCGAGCAGCGCGGAAACGGCACCGGCAGCCAAGAAGGCGCCGGCCAAGAAGGCGCCTGCCAAGAAGGCACCCGCGAAGGCTTCGGAAGAAGCGAAGGGAGGCTCGCAGTAGTGGGCCAAAAGATCAACCCCCACGGCTTCCGGCTCGGTATCACCACCGACTGGAAGTCACGGTGGTACGCCGACAAGCAGTACGCCGACTACGTCAAGGAGGATGTGGCGATTCGGCGGCTGCTCGCCACCGGTCTGGAACGCGCCGGCATCGCCGACGTGGAGATCGAAAGAACGCGCGACAGAGTCCGCGTCGATATCCATACCGCGCGTCCCGGCATCGTGATCGGGCGCCGCGGCACCGAGGCCGATCGCATCCGCGCGGACCTGGAGAAACTCACCGGCAAGCAGGTTCAGCTGAACATCCTCGAGGTGAAAAACCCTGAGTCGCAGGCGCAGTTGGTCGCGCAGGGTGTCGCCGAGCAGTTGTCCAACCGCGTGGCATTCCGCCGCGCCATGCGCAAGGCAATCCAGTCGGCGATGCGCCAGCCCAACGTCAAGGGCATCCGCGTGCAGTGCTCGGGCCGTCTCGGCGGCGCTGAGATGAGCCGCTCGGAGTTCTACCGTGAGGGCCGCGTCCCGCTGCACACGCTGAGAGCCGACATCGACTACGGGCTGTACGAGGCGAAGACGACGTTCGGCCGGATCGGCGTGAAGGTGTGGATCTACAAGGGCGACATCCTCCCCTACAAGGTCTCCATCGAGGACAAGATCACCCGCGAGGCCGCCATGGCCAAGCTGTTTGCCACCGAGCGAGCGCAGCGCGTCATCGACAAAGCGATGCAGATCCACGGCGGCGACGGCGTCCGCCGCGGACAGATTGTCGAAAGCCTCTATCGTGAAATCCGCGCGCTGCGAATCTATGAGGGGGCGTCGGAGGTTCAGAAAGTCATCATCGCGCGGAAGATGCTTTCTGGAGGATGATCGTGCTTGGACCCACGGCGCATACCGACACCTTTGCGCGGGACAATCTGCCGCCCCTCGATCAATGG
>Ga0209009_1000598_pt1 | contig 12020 bp, 9 predicted proteins | sample BlaSpr_A8_OM3_M2_FD_187979 | JGI IMG/M metagenome (GOLD analysis project Ga0209009, IMG submission 187979) | Forest soil microbial communities from Thunder Bay, Ontario, Canada - Black Spruce, Ontario site 2_A8_OM3_M2 (SPAdes) (version 2) | ecosystem: Environmental > Terrestrial > Soil > Boreal... | reverse complement strand
GGACTATGTCCACGATAATCCAGTTCGCTGGTTGCCCGATTCCGGAATACCGGCCGCGCACCATCACGAAGTTGCCTTCCGCTAGCATCACGCCGGGTTCGTATCGCTCTTCGGGGGAGCACTTCTGATCAGATTGAATAGTCCGGCGCGTCCCGGAGATATGTGAGCGCTGTGCTGAATGTAGTCCGGCGACCAATAGCGTTCCGCGTAGTCGCGCTTGTTGAACAGCGTCTCGAAAGCTTCGCGAACGATCGCCTTGTTCTTCTCTTCGGTCGACTGCTGCATATTCCAGTCTTCAGTCCGGCTACTTCGGAAACCGCCTCAGTGGCGCTAGGCCAGCGCATCGCTGAAAGGTAGAGTACGCGCCCGCTTGCCCGTCAATGCGAAAATCGCATTGCCGACTGCCGGTGCGATCGGCGGCGTGCAGATCTCGCCGATCCCGGTCGGCTTCTCGTTGCTCGACACGACATGCACCTCGATCGCAGGCGCATCGGCCATGCGCAAAACGGTGTAATCGAAGAAGTTGCTCTGCTCGACTCGACCCTTCGAGATCGTGATCTTCCCCGTTAGCGCGGCGGAGAGACCAAAGTTCGTCGCGCCCTGGGCCTGCTGAACGACGATGTCGGGATTGACGACGGTCCCGCAATCAACGGCGGCGACGACGCGATGGACGCGAGGCCCGTTCTTATCGATCGAGACCTCGACGACCATCGCAGCATAGCTTCCGGCCCACGTCGTGACCGCAAGCCCTTGCGCGACGCCGGCGCGTTTGCGTCCCCAATCGGCTTTCTCGGAAGCGAGGCGCAGGACGGCCGCAGCGCGCGGGCTCTTCTTGATGTGGGCCAAACGGAATGCGAGCGGATCTGCGTGTGCGGCGTGCGCGAGCTCGTCAATAAAGGACTCGGTAACAAACCCGTTCCAGTTCGCATCGGGTGCGCGCCACGACCCGACGGGTATTCCATGCTCGTGATCGATGTAGGTCGCGCGAAAGTTCGGGACCGCGTACGGTGCATCGATCACCTCGAGCAGGTCAAGCGGATCGACCCCGTTCTTCATGAACTTGGGCTGCCAGCGCCGCAGCCACGACGGCGAAACGACTTGATGGGTGAGAGCGACAATCTGGCCGCCCCCGACCACGCCGCGAACGGTGTTGACGCTCATCGGACGGTAGAAGTCGTGCTGAATGTCGTCTTCGCGGGTCCACATGACTTTGACCGGAGCTGCAATCGCCTTCGACACCTCGACCGCTTCCCCAACGTAGTCCGCTTCCAGACGGCGGCCGAATCCGCCGCCCAGATACGTCGTATGGATCGTGCACTGTTCGAGCGGAAGCCCGCTGGCCTTCGCCGCAAGGGCGCGGGCGCGCAATTGCACCTGCGTCGGCGCCCAGACGGTGCAGCGGCCGTCGCGGACGTCGGCCGTAGCGTTCATCGGCTCCATTGTGGCGTGAGCAAGGAACGGACCACGATAGATGGCCTCGACCACGGTCCCGGTCGTAATGTCAGGATTACCGCGCGAAACCGCGATGCGCTCGCCGATCCGGCCGCGCGCGAGATGCTCGGCCTCAGCAAACAACGAGGCGGTGCTTACCGCAGCATTCGGCCCTTCGTCCCAGACGATGTTGAGCGCACTTTTTCCTTGGAATGCGGCCCACGTGTTCTTGGCGACGACTGCGACGCCGTTTGAAACTTCGACGACCCGAACAACGCCCGCAACCGCTTTCGCGCGCTTCGCGTCGAAGTGCTTCACGCGACCGCCGAAGACCGGCGAACGGGCGATCGCAGCGTACAGCATTCCCGGTACGCGCACGTCGATACCATATTGGCACGTTCCGTTTACTTTCATCGGAACGTCAATGCGGCCGCGCGGTTTCCCAATCAGGCTGAACTCAGTGGGCGTCTTGAGGCGAACGTCCTTCGGCGGTGCGATCGCGGCTGCGGCAACGGTCAGGCTGCCGTAGCTCGCCTGTCGCTTCGACGGCGTATGGAACACGGACCCTTCACGTGTCGTGCACGTCGCGGGATCGGCGTTCCATTGAGCGGCTGCCGCCGCGACGAGCATCGATCGCGCCGTCGCTCCCGCGCGCCGCAACGTAAGCCACGAATCGGCGACGCTGGTGCTTCCGCCCGTGACCATGTCGCCTCCGAACACGGGATCTCCGTAGATCGGGTCGGCGGGCGCAAATTCGATTCGAACCCGGTCCATGGCGGCGTCCAGCTCGTCCGCGAGAATCGTAGAGAGTCCGGTAGCAACACCTTGCCCCATCTCCGACTTACTGACGAAGACGGTAATCGTCTCGTCCGGGGCGATGCGCACCCAGGCGTTCGGCGTGAAGCCGGTAGAGGCGGCGGCGAGCTGCGCCGCGCGGCCCGGCAAGTACAGCGCGAGCGCCAGGCCGGCCCCGAGGCTTCCCGTTACGCGAATAAATGCGCCGCGATCGATCGTGCGTTCGGTCATGACGTGGAGCGCGCAGCGGCGCGATGGATGGCGCTGCGGATCCGATCGTAGGTACCGCAACGGCAAATATTGGTCATCGCCTCGTCGATCTCGCCGTCGCTTGGCTTGCGAATCTTGCGAAGCAGCGCGACGGCGGCCATGATCTGTCCCGACTGACAGTAGCCGCACTGCGGCACCTGCTCCGCGATCCATGCCTTTTGCACCGGATGCGAGTTGTCGTGCGAAAGATTCTCGATCGTGTGGACCTGCTTGCCCACGATCTGCGAGACCGGGAGAACGCATGAGCGCGTAGCCTCCCCGTCGACGTGCACCGTGCAAGCGCCGCATTGTGCCACGCCGCAGCCGAATTTCGTTCCGGTCAGTCCGAGCTCGTCGCGAATGACCCAGAGAAGCGGCATATCCGGCGGTACGTCCAAATCGTGGCGCGCACCGTTAACGTTTATCGTAAGCAAAGCACTCTCAACCCTCCACTAAGTCAAGCACGATCGCCTGACAACGAACTCACCAAAATAGGTGATCCGGCTGAGGGCTCGTTACGGTTAGCTTGGTGCATGAGCGACCCCGATCGGGCGGGATTGGACGCCGCAGACGCTTTCCCTCGCGCGATCGTGACGATGTTCGTCGCACTCGCCGTCTTCGGGGTGCGTGCCCGAATTCGTAAAACTACGCTTAGTGTGCGACCGGCAAGCCCACGGCAGCTTTTTCGATCAGCCTGGCCACGTCATCGGGATGAGAGACCATCGCCACATGGCTCGACGGCACTTCGATTGTGGTCGCTTTCATGCGTTTCGCGAACGAACGCTCGGCGTCCGGCGGGATCGCTTCATCGTTGCTGGCGACCATGTACCAGGACGGCAGCGATTTCCAAGCCGGCACGCCCATCACGTCCCCGAACGCGCTCGCCGCTATCGGCTGCTGAACGGCGTACATGACCTTCGCCTTGACCGGATCGACATCGGCCGCAAAGTGACGCACGAAGTCGTCTTGCGATAACCAGACCAGGCCTTTCCTCGTGATCGAGTGCGCCAGCGCCGGTGTCACGGGCCCCTGCGACAGCAGCGCACCGAGCGATTCGCCGGCGTCCAGGCCAAAGGCCGCGATGTAGACTAGGCCGACGACGTTCGGGGCGTCGGTTCCCAGAGCCGTCATGATCTGGCCGCCGTACGAGTGGCCGGCGACAATCGTCGGGCCGCTCTGAAGGCCTAGGACCATGCGAAGCCGACCAACGTCGCTTGCCAGCGCAGTCATCGGAAACTGCGGAGCTGTGACATTATAGCCGGCGGCCTGCAACCGCTCGATGACTCCGCTCCAGCTGGAGCCGTCGGCCCACGCGCCGTGGACGAGCACGATATTGGGTTGTGTCATGGGTGCTCCTTTGACAAACTTGGGCTTTTGCGCGGCGATCGCAGCCGGCAGCGCCATCGCGCCGGCAAACGCCGCGGAGGTCGACAGGAAGCTGGATCGAGAGGGGCGTTGGGTTTGGTTCATGCCGCTGTGCGCCAAGTAAAGCGCCGTTCGTCGGTCGAACGAATCCCCCAAAATGAGTAAGTCTTGGATTGTTTCAAAGTTCGCTCTCGGCCAGACTGCTCAACATCGAGAATGCGCCATCCCGGCTCGTGTAGTTAGCTAAAGAATGACTGCTCACCAAAATGCGTGATTCAGCTGAGGAGGCAGTGCGTTTAGCTTCTTACATGGATGGAGTCGGGCGTATGAGTCACCGCTTCGCCTTAAGAAGCTCGCGATACCGGAAGCACGTCAGGATGTGATCGTTGACCATGCCTGCTGCCTGCATGTGGGCGTAGCAGATAGTCGTACCGAAAAAGCTAAATCCTGCCTTCTTCATCGCTTTGCTCATTGCGTCGGATTCGGGCGTCGATGCCGGAATTTGCGAAACGCTCCTCCAACGATTAACGATTGGTTTTCCATCCACGAACTGCCACATGAAGCCGCTGAGTGTATTGCCGCTCTCACGAAGTGCGAGGTAGGCCCGGGCGTTTTGTATGGCGCTTTCAATCTTCCGACGATTTCGAATAATGGCACCGTTGTGCATTAGTGAAATAACCTTTCGGCCATCGAAGCGTGCGATTCGGGCCGGATCGAAATCGGCAAATGCCGCGCGGTAGGCGTCGCGACGTCGTAGTATGATCATCCAGTTTAAACCGGCCTGCGCTCCCTCCAAGATCATCAGCCCGAAGAGGCGCCGGTCGTCGCGAAGGGGAGTGCCCCACTCCTTGTCGTGGTACCGAACGATCAGAGGATCGTCGGTTACCCAGCTGCAGCGGCTTACCGTTTTTGAACCCACGGCAACTAACTGTCAAGTAGCGTGCCGAGCACACCTGGCCAGCTTCTTTCGAAGTCGGCATCTTGTTGAAGCCCGCGCTTCAAAAGCGCTTGGAAACGCTGCTGCGCTTGTGGCCAAGTCAGCGCGCTCTCGAAGGAGTTGAGGGCGTCGAGTAACTGATCCGCGCTCGGCAATGAGACCTGGTTGATAGGATTTTTCGCCGCAGCGATAGCGGAGCAATCGAATGAGGCGATCCGACGCGCGAGCGCGTCGACGAATCCGTCCAACTCTGCGTCTGGAAGCGCGCGGTTGATGTACCCGTACTTCTCCGCAAGGTCACCATCGAAGTCGTTTCCGCTCAGGACGATCTCTAGCGCGCGACCACGCCCGACTAGATGCGGGAGTCGCTCCGCGCCTCCGCCGCCGGGATGCACTCCGACCGCCACCTCCGGCTGACCCAACCGCGTGTTTTCGCGCGACCCAAAGCGCATATCACACGCCAGCGCGAACTCGCTGCTAGCGCCTCTGACGCACCCTCGGATCTTTGCGATGCTAACTACTGGGCTCTTGGTGAGACGGACGAAGGTATCCATAAGGATCGGCAGACCCGAAGTTCCTACAGCGATGAGAATGTTTCCGATGTTGCCCGTCAAGTCAAAGTGCGCGAGATAGAAGTCATTGATCGCGCTTTCAAAGACGATAACCCGGAGCCCAGTACTGCCGTCCATCCGCCGAAGCAAGTCCTGGAGCCCTTCGAATATTTCAGCATCCACGATGTTGAAAGGCGGATGATCGAAGACTACTCTCCAGAACGCCGGCGACTCTTCGACGACCCGAACGGGCGCTCTTGATTCGGCCATGCGTCTGACAGTAGTGCCATTGGCCGACGGCCGAATCCCCCAAATTGAGTAGTCTCATCCGTGACACAGGCAAACTCGTTCGAGTCAAGCGGTCTGCTTAATATTGGGGATGCGGCGCTGGGACTTATTGTGGTGAGCTAGCGACATGCCTGCGACCGTCGTCGTGATAACCGGAGCTCTCGCCGGCATCGGCCGTGCGACGGCGCTGGCATTCGCGCGCGACGGCGCTCGAGTCGTCGTTTCCGGCCGGCACGAGGAGGACGGTCGCGCCCTAGCTGCCGAGCTTCAGAATATCGGCACGGAAGCCGTGTTTGTGCGCTCCGACGTGCGCTATGAGAGCGAAATCAGCAACCTGATGGATGAGGCCGTCGCTCGCTTCGGTCGTCTCGACGTCGCCGTGAACAACGCCGGCACCGACGGCTACCCCGGCCCGATCCTTGAGCAAACGGCGGAAACCTACGCGGCCACGTTTGACACGAACGTGCTCGGGACGCTTCTGTGCATGAAGCACGAGCTGCGCGCCATGCAACCTCGGGGTAGCGGCAGCATAATCAACCTCTCCTCAACCCTCGGTCAAAGAACGGCACCCGGCGCGTCGGTGTACGCGGCCAGCAAGCACGCGGTCGAAGGCCTCACGAAGGCGGCAGCGCTCGAAGCGGCTCCGTTCGGTATACGCGTCAACGCGATCGCCCCCGGTCCGACCGACACCGACATGTTGACGCGGTTTGCTGCAAGCGACGAGAGAAAAAACGCCTTGGTCGCGGGCGTTCCGCTCAAGCGCCTGGGCCACCCCGAAGAGATCGCAGATGCGATCGTCTTCCTTTCCTCGGACAATGCATCGTTCATCACCGGGCAGATCATAGGAGTCGACGGCGGAAAGATGGCCTAATTCACCGATTCGACTGAGCGGCTTAGGACCACACGTGTGAGCTGGCTTCGCGACGTGACGCTGAGCTTGCCGAAAATCGAGCGTAGGTGCGTCGCGACGGTGTTCGGAGAGAGCACGAGTTCTGCGGCGGCCGAACGGTTCGTGTGACCGTCCGCGATCAATCGCGCGACGCGTCGCTCGGTCTCGGTGAGCGCGGCCCAGCCCTCAACGGGCCGAACGTTCGTCGTCCGCCAACGTCGCCGGCGAACACCGAAGTCCTGAAGCAGCCGCTGCACTCGTCGCGCCTCGCCGTGCGCGCCAAGGCGATTATAGGTGTCCCAAGCACCGTCGAGGGCAGCCGAGCCGGCGTCCCGGCGACCCGCAGCGAATTCCATGGCGCCGAGATCAACGGCGGCATCGGCACGCACGAGCCGCCGCCGGCTGCCGCCCAACAATTCGATCGCGCGCCGAACAAGACTCAAGTCCCCGCGCGCCAGTCCCTGCACCTGCGCCGCAACGCCGGCAATTGTCGCCGCGCCCGGGTTGCGTTCGGCGAGTACTCTTGCGAGCGAGACGGCTTCGTCCGCAAGGTTCGAGTCCTCGGCACGTACAGAGATCCGCGCCGCCGTTGCGAGCCAGGCCGGCTGCCAGAACCAACGGTGTCGAACACGGCGCGCGCGTCGTGTGACGTCGCGGACCGAAGCGAGCGCCGCAACATCGTCATTGTCACTCTCCGCAATCCACGCGGCCATCATCTGCAGCATGAGGTGCCGGCTCTCGTCCAAGGCTTCTTCGCTGCGTGCCGCCGACGCGAAATGGGCACGTGCCGCGGGGAGATCGCCGCGCAGTTGAGCGATGCGGCAAAGCATGATGCGCGCTTCGAGCTGATAGTTGTGCACTTGAAAGTCGTCACACAATTGAGAGAGCGTCCCGGCGTCGGCTTCCGCCTCGTCGAGAAGACCGAGACAATAGTCGTGCCACATTTGGGCGAACGCGATCCCCGCAGCCCTCGAGATATCGCGTCGATCCTCGCTTTCGACGCGCACCTTCCCCAGCAGCATTTGACTCTCGTCGTACCGATCGAGGACCTGAAGGGCAATCAGTTCGTCGACGGGAGACGTTACGTCGACGAGAGTCCGGAGCCGGCGAAAATAGTCAAGTGCCTGCTCGTGGCGCCCGCTATTTCTCGAGACCTCGCCGAGGGCCCGAAGCGCATCCGCCTCAGCCGCGACGCTCCCGATCAGTTGGCCCTCTCGAAGCGCGCGTTCGCCGGTCTCTAACCCGCCCGCTTCCTCGGGTTCGCCGGACTGCACGAGCGCGTGAAGCGCTATCAGTACCGCTCGCATCTGCGCGGATAGACCGTCGAGCGCCGTCGCTTTTGAAAGGCGCGCGCGCATCTCAGCGATGCGACCCATCTCCCAAAGAATGCGCGCAGCGCGTGCCTGAATCTGCGCCACGGCCTCGTTTGCGATCTCGGAGGCGAGGAGTTGATCCGCGATGACAATCGCATCTTTGCTGCGTTTGGCCGCGGCAAGGATTGCGATCGCCTCCTGGCCTGTCTCCAGCCGCAACGTGTCATTCGCGTCGAGGAGAGAGAACGCGCGCTCTATCAACTCCACGGCCACGGTGGGCATTGTCGAGGACACTGCGGCTGCAGCGCGTCGCAGAACGTCGACCGCTTGGCGATCGCCACACTCTGCGCACATCAGGACGTGCGGGGCTACCTCTAGTGGGCCTCGGCCGGCCGCGATGTACTGTTCGACAGCGGCGCGGTGCAAATCGATACGAGTCTGCTGCGGCACGTCGTCGTACACGGCCTGGCGGAAGAGATCGTGACGGAACGCAACGTGCTGCCCGTAGTCCTCTAAGACGCCGGCTCGAACAGCCGCCTCGACCGAAGGGATGACGCGCGTCCACGGCGCGAGATGTAGGAGCGCTGCAGCATCCTTGAGCGCAAAGGAGCGACCCAAGACGGATGCAACATCCACGAGACGCAGCGTCTCGGGAGGGAGTGATTCCAACCGGCTCCGCACGCCGGCGACAAGGCGGCCGGGAAGCCTTGCGCCGTCGGCCTTCGGCACGTAGAACTCTGCCTGCGGATCGGCGGCTGCGACTGCGGTTTCATCCCTTGTATATCCGTCGAGCAACTCAACCGCAAGAAACGGATAGCCGCCGGCCCTGCGCAAGAGTTCGCTCAACTCTCCACTCGGGGCTGCGCCGCGACGGTCACGGGCCAATTCGTCGATCGCGGCAGCCTTCAAGGGGCCCAGCTGAATCGTCCGCACCGGAACGTCGGAAGAAATCGCAGCAATGACCTCATTTGTGGGATGCGCGGGATTCGGTCGCGCTGCAAGCAGCCAAACAATCGGGGATCCGACGAGATGAGCCGGCATGACGCGTAAGGCAAACACGGTCAGACGATCGGCCCATTGCAGATCGTCGATTGCAATGAACAACGGGGATTTCATCGCGCGTTGCTCGAGTGTGGCGGTAACGCGCTCGACCAGCCATAATTGCTGCTGGTACAGCGGCGCAAGCTCTGCGAATTCTTCGCGAGACAAGAGCGGGGACGATCCGGATCGCAGCGCGACCAACAGCGGCGCCATCGGCGCGATCTGATCGAACTCCTCGGCCTTACTGGCCCCGACGCCAAATCCCATGCGGCGCGCACGATCGATTATCGCGTTGAGTAGGGCGGTTTTCCCGATTCCGGGCTCTCCGGAGAGGAGAATGACGCTGCTTTGTCCCGACGTTTGCGTTCCGTTCAAAATGTCGAGCGCGCGCTCGACTTCGTCCTCGCGCCCGCGCAAAGGAGGGGCGACGATCAAGCCGTTCCGGCCATGATTCGGTAACGGCGCGCGTTGCGTCGCTTTTCGGTCGAGCTGAGAAATCGCGCTTGACCTGTTGTTCACGGGCTGGTACGGTGTTGGATTATAGGCATAATCCCCAAGGCCCGTCAACCGTCGTCCGCCGAAGAGCGGACACCCCCCCTCGTCAAGGACAAGTCATGCCAAAGCCGCGTCTACAGAAGGCCGACACGCACGCCCGTATAGTGGACATTGCGGCGAAGCGCTTTCGCGAACGGGGCATTCACGAGATCAGTTTGGCTGACCTGATGAGCGAAGCTGGGCTGACCGTCGGCGGCTTCTACAAACACTTTTCTTCGCGGGACGAGCTCGTCGTCGAAGCGTTCGTCGCGTCATGTCAAGATGCAGTGTCATGGAGCCGCGGTGTTTCCAGCTATCAGCAGGCCGTGACCGAGTACTTGGCTGAGAATCATCGCGACCATCCGGAGACCGGATGCGCGGTCGCTGCGCTTGTGGGCGACGTGAAAAGCGAGAGCCACAGTGTGCGCGCTGCGTACACTCGGGAAGTACGGCGCAATCTCGAGTTCTTTTCGAGCTTGGCACCCGCCGACGGCGCCCTCGCGAAGAGGCAGGCCGGGATGTTTATTTTCAGTGCTTGCATCGGAGCCCTCGAGCTCTCTCGTTCTATCGACGATCCAAAGTTATCGCGCGACATCCTGCGTGCGGTAAGGAAGTTGCTCGTCGACGAGACGCCTGCGCGACGCTCGCTTAAACGCCAAAAGCGACGTCGCGCTTCTGCCTAGCGTACCACTCGCTTGGGCTACCTGTGCGCCGAACCCAGGTCCCACCTTCCATCGAACTTCAAAGTATTCGCTTTGGACGTGGGGCTGGCCGCGGTAGTGAGTGTCGCATCTGCGTTTGCCTACCCGGCCATCGAAAGTTGCCCGCGGCCACCTCGCTTCAGGGCCGCAGCGGATTTTACTGACTGTGGTTGAAGCATATTTGCTCGTCCCTCACCAGCAGCCGCACGAACTTCATTAAATTGGCTGGTGCCGGCGTCGGAGTCGCCATTCTCAATCCGGCAACGGCCCTGCTTGCTGATGACTTAGTCCATCCCAGAGGATATCGCATAACAACGGGCCAGCTTCTCTATCCCGACGATTACTTGGCATCCACCAATGGAAAATTCTGGGCAATCATGCAGGCGGACGGCAATTTTTGCGTACCGGAATCCTGGAAATGGCGCCGACGACAAATCGTCCTACCAGACTTCATCCTACAACAAGGTGACTTCGCACGCTATTTATTGTGGAGTTCGGCCCGAGCCGGCCGCTACAAGCCGGACCCCGGGGCTTTTGGCTGTTACGCCACGATGCAAGACGATGGAAATTTTTGCGTCTACCGCGGAAAGCTTTTCTTGTGGCGTACGGTCCAGGCGGCCAGCTACGAGCCGGTTCACGGTAACTACGCCGCCCAGCTTAATGACGATGGCAACTTCTGCGTCTACAGGTTGACGCCTGACGGAGTACCGTCGTCGCCGCTGTTCAGCACGAACACTGCGAGTGCGCCGCGCACATAGCACCGGGCCAACAAAGTAGCGCAATCAATCGCCGACACGGGCGAAGTGCATGAGGCGGTAGTCTTGGCTTTCGATGGTCGCCGTGACGCTCACGACTTCTTCGCGCGCGAGAACGGTTTCCGCCTGCCAATCGTCGCGTTCGGAATTGTAGATGCGCACATGATACTTCGCTTCGTCCAACAGAATCGACGAAAGGTCCAACGGAACGTTGATGGACGTAGTGGTAACGTTGCCGACGAGTAATATGGTTTCGTGCTCGCGCTGTAACGCGATGACGCGAGCGCTTCGCGAAAAGATCGGGATGTTGTCCGATGCATCCGTCTTATATATCGAGTGCGGATGATCCGTATCGCTCTCGCACGTCGTGTAGAGATGGAACGTGTCGCGCACCCGGACGGCGAAGTAGCTTATCTCTTCACCATGGTACGGTACGCGGCGAAGCGCCAGCCATCTCCAGTCCGCCGGTACGAGCGGTTGAATCTGCGGCAAATCGCCTGTAAGGGTCAAACCGCAAACACCTTCAATCGCCGCCCATAGAAACCGCGGCGGCTCCCATGGTGATAAGCGCATACCTCGATTGACGAGCGAGTCACCGTCAAACCATTCGCTGAACTGTCCCGGGACCGTATTGTAGCGACGTGGATCTTCGGCGTAATGTTCGAACGACGAACGCAGCGCCTTGACCATGAACTCCGGATGGGCTGGCGCGGCGGCAAATGCGTACCACCACGTCAGCCCGGGCCACACCCCGCCGATGAGTCCCGAAAATGCTGCCGGATCATAGCGAGGATCTAAATTCGAAGCGGTTCTTAGGCCCGCCGACGTCCAAAAATCCGGGAAGTTTAGACGGCTGATAATGCGGGACGACGTATCCTTGTCGCATGCGCCGAACATCACCGGAAATACCTCGTCTCCGGTCAGATCGGTGTGGGCCTCGCCCTCTACATCGATGTTCAGATAGAACATGCCGTTGTCCGGATTTATGAGATGCTTCGCCATGGCGAGGCGAATGCGATCGGAATAGTTCATGAAGTATTGCGCGTCCGCATCGTTCCCTGGGATACGTTCGGCAAGATACGAGAGGAAGCGAAGTGCTGCGACGCATTCCGCGTTGATCTCCGTAACGGCTCCGTTGATGCTGAAGTTCGGAATGATGTTGCGCCAGCCG
>Ga0209009_1000597_pt1 | contig 12025 bp, 11 predicted proteins | sample BlaSpr_A8_OM3_M2_FD_187979 | JGI IMG/M metagenome (GOLD analysis project Ga0209009, IMG submission 187979) | Forest soil microbial communities from Thunder Bay, Ontario, Canada - Black Spruce, Ontario site 2_A8_OM3_M2 (SPAdes) (version 2) | ecosystem: Environmental > Terrestrial > Soil > Boreal... | reverse complement strand
CCTGCAAAATGTAGGATTCTGCTTCCGGAAACTTTCCCGCGTGCTGATAGACCTGCGACAGTGTGTTCAGCGCCATTGCAATCCTTCGTTGGTCCGGCGGCGTCTCAGCTTTCAGTATGCTAAACGCGCGCTGCGCCAGCGGTTCCGCCGCGGCAAAATCATCTTGCGCCGAGCGCAGGAAGGCCAGATTTTGCAGGCTGATCGCCACACGATAGTCCGCGGGACCAAAATCGTGCTCCGCCGTCTCCAACGACTCCTGTGCGATCGGCAGCGCCTCCGCATATTTCTCTCGCACATATAAATTGCTGAGCCGCGTATTCAGCGTGTCCCAATGTTCTTGCTGCTGCGCCATCGCGGGCGGAGCCGCGCAAAGCCCAAGCACAAACATCGCCGCAAACAAAAACCGCGCTGCACACAAAAGGCGCACCGCAAACGGTTTTTTCAACCTCATCATGAACTGCAGCTGAAACTCCGCAGAAAGTACTGCGAAACGATTTGAAGCCCAGTCTTGGGACAGGGAGAACACGCTGGAGCGGCACCTCAAATGACCTTAGCATCCATCCCATTTCGGAGTCATTTCTAATCTACTCCGACTACACAGGAGTTAGCCTGCCGCCGCTGGAGCCGATTGCTGGTGTAAGCGATTTATCAACAGTTAGGTGGTAGCCTCTAGATGAGTCTAAAGTTTGGCAGCAGCTAACATTTTTCCGGCCAGATCACGAGCGAGGTACTTTTGCAAGACAATCCGTGTCTCGGGATTGGCGGCCAGGTAACGGTCGAGCGGCTCAACTTCCCATCGCATGCACCGAACAGGCTCTACTACCACGGCATCTACATCGGCTGCGACGCCACTCAAGAGAAGCGCTGAGCCCACAATGTGGCCCGCGACGAGCTCCCCGAAGACACGATCATCTCTCGTGACCCGCACTTTCCCGCGAACAATGACCGAGATTGCCTCAACACTTTTGCCACGCTCCAGCATTCGCTCACCAATTTCCAGAGTTGTCCACGCTCCGATACTCAGAAGCTGTAGGACTTTCCGAGACGGCAAGTCCGGGAAGACGAGCCGGCGAATTTCCTCCTCTTCAGGCGTCAATTTAACGGGACGTCGCTCGACAAAAAGACGCCAAGACTGGAACGAATTGATCGCAGCAAAGACGCTACTCCAAATGATTGGCTCCCACAGCGGTTCCGGCTGCAGTATGAAATACGGCAGCGCGATCAGCGAGGCCGCCACAGAAAACAACCTCAGCCAGAGAATGTCGCGAACGCTGTACGCTACCAAGAGCAGCATGTTTGCGGCGTGCAGGAAATAGCTCGGGTTAAATAGACCCATGTTTGTAATCTCCCTCGGTGGCATGTCGGAACTTTTTCTGCTAGGGCTGGTGGAGAGGGCTGAGACCGTGCCACACGCTCAAGCTGAAGGCTTGTCAGAGACTAATCGTCGGCTGGAATCTAGAATACTGTCAAATACTCTCGTACAAGTAAACCAATCAGAGATGGGAGGCACCGAACCGCGGGAATCAACCCAAACACGTAGCTCATGGCTCGATGGGGCACCGTCGGGACGAAGTGTAAGGCTCAAGAAACAAGTTGCCATCAGAGACCAAGCAGCACACCTGTGCCACATCAAGGCCGTTATAGCGTGCTCTCCGTAGTCGCAGCCAGGGAGCGCTCGATTCGGTGGCCAGGCTACCTGTTGTTAACAGGCGTCATCACCAGCTATTCGACGAGCGCCTGATTAACGACTCAATAGGACCTGATTGGAAACGTCGGACAATTTCATCGAGAACAAGCGAGCCCAGGGCGGTGCCTGCCAATATGGATTTTGACGCTGCTGGTTTGATAATATGCCCCCTGGGCCAAAGATGGATCTGCGAATTGATGTGGTCGGGTTGCGGGAAGGAGTATTGTTTGTAACCGCCAATGGGAGCTTTACATTTGAAGCGGCTTTACGACTTCTCAAGCAGATTTGTGACATAGCGAAGGAAAGGAAGGTTAATAAAATTCTGGTGAATGGTCTTGAAATTGACGGGGAGCTTTCAACTTTCGACAGGTATAACCTCGGAGCGCAGATCCCAGAATACATTAAGCAAAATCAGCTGAATCTGAAGCTAGCTTTTGTTGGCAAACCGCCCACAATGAACGGATTCGCTGCGCGTGTGGCCCAAAATCGAGGGCTAGTTACCGAGATATTTTCCAGTCAGCAAGAAGCAGAGGACTGGCTAAACAGGTGGCCAAGTTGACTGTTGCCGAATAACCAGATCGGCCCGCCCCGATCAGCCAACTTTGATTGCATACTTTCCTTCCCAAGAATCTCACTCACTCACAGTTTGTTCGGAGAATCAGCCGACTCGTCAATTTGCGCTAAGCTTCGACTTACGAACTTCTTGCCTAAGAGAACAGCTTCTATACCGTCCAACAGCCCTGGTTCTGCATCCGATTTAAGTACATAGCCGCATGCCCCCGCGCCGAGCGCGGCTCGTACCACATCGGGATCACGCGTCTCACTCACAAAAAGTATTCGGGACACCGGCGCAACGATCCGGATTCGTCGAGCCGCCTCGATGCCGCTCATCTTTGGAAGGCAGAGATCCAGAAGAATCAAATCTGGATGCAACTCTTCCGCTTTCTGAACAGCCTCCGACCCATCTGACGCCGTGCCAATTACACGTAAGCCAGGCACTTTCTGGAGAGTAGCGGCAAGGAATTGCCGCCAGGGTTCAAAATCATCCACAATAAGAATTTCGACTAGGGACATCCTTAGCACCTCTTCCTGCACGAGCCTCATAACCGAGAATCTCACCGGGAAATCTGACTCATCACCACGATCAAGACTTACATGGTTCGACCGATTCGGTCGTTGCGTTCGCGCAATGTTGAACTTGCCTAAGAGCAATTACGAAATCAGCCGCGGCGGGGAAAATCAGCGGAACTGCGGTCAAACTACTTGTAGGAACAGACGTTCACCAGCGCGGAGCACGATTTTTCCGCGATGTTTCACAATGGCACGGTTTCTTTGCCACTCGCTCAACAACCGGCTTGCGGTAAAAGGAGTGATGTTCGCCGCACTGGCTAACTCCTCGTTCGTGACATCGAATTCAATGCCTCCGGAAACCTTTTGACCAAGAACTTCGGACAGACAAATCAAGATGTGAGCAAGTCTTTGGCGAGCGGTCTGAGACGTCAGAGCGGCGTGGGTGGCAACATACCAGCCCAAATAGTCTGCCGAGATCAATAACGCATTCTCGAGTAGCCTCGGGTACCGCGTTGCCATTCGCCGGATTGTGACACCGTCCCACTCCACCACAGAGCTATCTCTTACTGCCTCCGTACTCACCAAATACTGAGAAGGTATGGACAAAAGTGCCGCACTACCGAAAGTCTCTCCGGGTGTCAGCCAATAAAGGAGATTCTTTTGGCCCTCTTGTGTGGTGAAGGAATACCTGGCACGCCCTTTTGTTAGCAGATAAAAATAGCCGGCCGAGTCGCCCTGATCTGTGATCACAGAATTGGCGGGGAAGCGCCGCTCGACACCAGCCGCCAGGATGATCTCGATTTCGGGGCGAGCTAGTCCATCCAGAAATCGTGATCTCGCACCCACGCATACACTAGAAGTCCCAATAGCAGGTGCCAGCTCAACCGGTCGATGCAACACGATCCAATGCGTTGATTCGACAATGCTTCCCCGGGAAAAGCGATCTGTTTGGCTGTACTCGGTCAAAACCTAGCCAGGGTAGTGTTCCGCTGATCTAACCTTAGCGAGCGATTTAGCCTTTGTTTTCAATGCAAGTCGGGTTCGACGTGAGTGTTGCATCGACCCATTGAGACCACCGGCATATCTGGTTCTCCCTAAAACAAATCCGAATTTCGACTGCTCCAGCCTTGCTGCTCGCTGAATACAATTCTTCGAGAAACGGAATAGCGCGCTTGTGAAACCGCCTAGTGGCCGCCGGATCGCTTTCGGATCCGGGATTTCACTGTTGCGATAGGGTATCTTGTTTCCCATGTACCTGGGACTTGTCAAAAGTGACAGCCGTCTTCTGAAGAGAAGCATCGCTTGTCATCAACGGCGCAGGGAGAGCTGATGGAGTCCGCGGCGGCAGGAGTTCCAGCCGGTCCGACAGACCGGGCAACGGCGTATTCAGATAATCCACATGGTCGCGGTAGGGACGACCATCGCTGATCGCCCCCCGCACAGAACAGGGATGAAGAAGATTAGCACTAGGCAGGCATTTAGTAATGAAATTTTGAAGGAGCAAAAGCTAACGATCGGTGTGGATCTAGGTCGTTCTACTGTGTTTTAGATGAAGCAGGCAAAATCATTCTGGAGCAGAAAGTAGCGAGCACACCGGAAGCGATGAGGCAGACCTTTGGAAAGATACCGCGAAGTCTCATCGCCATGGAGACAGGCACACATTCTCCCTGGATAAGCCGGCTGCTAACAGAGTGGGGACACCAAGTGATCGTGGCGCACGCACAAAAAGTGGAATTGATCACCAAGAGCAATCGAAAAGATGGAAAATCATGGCACGAACAGCAAACCCAGAAGCGTGCCTTGACATCGATCGGCCTTCTCATAGAAGGACTTACGCGGTCAAGATGACCTAGCTCAATCCGAACGTACTTGGGCCGTCCTGCAAGATCCTGAAAGTCACAACATCCTTCTCGTTGAAAGATCATCCTGAGGAGTCTGGGAAAACGAACCTAGGTTCCGATAAGTGCAGGAATCTATGGTCAAATAAGGAATCCAATCGGAACTGCTCCAAACGCTGCGTCCCAGCTAATTCCCCAAGATCGCGGTTCGCACTGTTTCTAATAGCTCAGTCTCGGCATTTGCCTTGACGACATAACCGGACGCGCCTGTGTTGAGGGCCATTTGGATAACGTCAGCGGAAGATTCCTGGCTCAAGAAAACTACTTTAGCTTCCGGAACGGCCTTGCGAATTCGTCGAGCGGCTTCGATTCCGCTCAGCGATGGGAGTCCGATGTCCATCAGAATCAAATCTGGTTTTAGTTCCTGCGCTTTCTGAACCGCTTCCGATCCGTCGGACACTTCGGCAATTACTTCCAAGCCGCGCTGCGTTGCTAAAATTGAGATGATATATTGCCGAAAAGGTACGAAGTCTTCCACTACGAGAATGTGAACTGAAGACGAGCTTCGAGCGTTGTCACTGTGAACCGAGTCCATCTTGTGCGTCCCCCATAGAACAGACTTTTACTAACACGGGAGCAGTGCATTCGTTGCTGAAATTCTTTAGTACATTGACGTACACAGCTTTGGGGGGACGATACCCGATCAAATCTCCGCCTGCCGGTGTTTTCCAGAGTCCCACTCCCGACTAGTCGGCCGGACAAGTCCCGTCCTAGTACTTAACTTGATTGCGCACGTAGTTGTTCCGGTTTTGCTGGGTGCCGCACTCTTCGCTTTCCAAACGCTGCGAGTTCTGAAGTAAATGCAGGCCTATCCAGCATGCCGTCCAGTCAAATGGAAAAATCCAAAGAGAACCAAAGGGTTGGCCACACGCCGGACTGAGGCAAGATACTCAGTGAGGCAGAATCTCGTAAACTCGGAATTTAGGAGAGAATCTTACGCTTGATCGCGCCCGCCGCCACCAGCAGGCTACTACCTAGAAGGAGAATGCTCGACGGTTCTGGAGTAGCCGAAGTGGCCGGGCTCTCTTCAAAATTCGCGCCGAAAAACCCCCCTCCGTCCGCCTGGGTGAATCCCTCACTCATGGTTGGAAAGGCCAAGGTGCTACTGGAAACATAGGCATCTTGGAGGAAGGTGATGTTTGGGTTGACGGCAAATCCCACCGTTGCAAACGTATAGTCGGCATTGCCCGATTCTGCCACCACGAAGTAGTGCTGGCCAGCAGCGAGCGAGGTTGTCGGAACGGACACATAGTAGAAATCGCCTACCAGTGTGCCCGAAGTGGTGGCCAGTCCTGAAACCAGCAGGGTGCCAGACGAATTATAGATGCCTACCTTACCGCAACCATCACAGCCGCTCAAGCCTTGCAACCCGCCGGTCAGCGCGGCATCGTAAAAACCAAGCGCTGTTACATTAATCGCCGTGTTGGTCGTGAACTGATACCCCATGCTGAAGGCTCCGCTTGTGAAATTGGTCCCGGGGCCAGGGCTAGTGAAGCTGACCGCAGGGATGCTACCGGCCGCGGCAACGTGCGCAATGGCCAATACTGCAAGAGCAACCAGGAGAAACTTGCGGAACTGGGACATAAAGCCCTCGCTTGAACTCGAGCAAATTTTCCACGGGAAATTGGGAGATCGCGAGCATTTCGCAGCATTTCACCTGCCAATTCAGTCTGGCATTGATAGTGATTGGGAAAAAAGGAGTTGTACCGAGTAGGAATTCGAACGCGGAAAGTTCCTATGCAAAAGTTTGCACATTCACTCTCCGCCCGTTCTTCTCCTCCGGGAAACATCGGGTCGCTACGTCTCCTAGCGGCTTGTCCTGCGCAAACGACAGAGTCCCGGAGAGGAACGTCCCAGAGACAAAAAGCGCCGTCAAGATCCAAGCCACACGCATCCCTTTCTCCACAGCGCCCACTATACTCTCTCTCTAGCCACCGGGTCGGGTGCGAGTGTACCGTGAGTAGTGACTCGATTCCGTGCAGATCGTCACGAGCCTCCTAGTGAAGCGCCGGTGGCGAATGGAAGCGAGAATTTTGATGGGAGCGAAGGTGTGATTTTTTAGTAGGTATACTTGGACGAGGCAAGAGATCAATGGCAAGCTCATCACTTTTCTGCTCCATTTTAATTGAAATTCTATTTCTGAAATCTGTGAGTTGAGGAGGATTTATGAATTGCCGATTGCGAAAAAGATTCTCAATTGCGATGGTCTCAAACAGTTTAACGTCCTGCATGTCAGTGAGGCTCAGAGTTGTTTTCCTTATAAGTGTCCTAAGCCTATTTGCGCAGTCGGCATACTGCTCAACCTACTATGTATCCACTTCCGGTAACGATGCGAATTCAGGCACAATTTCGTCCCCGTGGCGCACGATCCAGCACGCCGCGAATTCAGTAAAGGCGGGCGACACGGTTTACGTTCGCGCGGGCGTTTACAATGAGATCGTCTCGATCCCGTCATCTGGATCTGCGTCAGGTGGCTACATCACTTTTTCGACTTATCCAGGCGAGCTAGCCACCATTGACGGTACAGGGCTTTCCATACCGAACGGGCAGTGGGGCTTAATTACTATAGAAACTAAAAGCTACATCATCATTAATGGCTTCGAGATTCGGAATTATTCAACTTCGAAAACGGCGGACGTGCCCATTGGAATTTATGTTTTCGGCTCGGGAACTAACGTACATATAAAAAATAATCACATTCACAACATCGCTACAACGGCAAAAGGTTGCTCCGCCAACGCTTTTGGAATGACCGTGTACGGCACGCAGGCGCCGGATTCCATCAGCAATCTCACCGTAATTGGCAATGAGATCGATCACACTACGACGGGCTGCAGCGAAACGCTCTCAGTCGATGGGAATGTTGAGAATTTCACCATCACCAACAATCTGATTCACGATGACAATAATATCGCAATCGGTGCGATTGGTTACGAGGGTGTGTCAACCCCAAAAGGTGCAATGTGCGGAACGGAGCTCTGTGATCGCGCTCGATATGGGGAAATAAGCTTAAACACGGTTTACAACATCACCTCGAACAGCAATCCCGCGTATGGATCGGGCAGCAACAATAAAAGTTACGGCGCAGACGGCATCTACGTCGATGGCGGCACACGAATTACCATCGAGCGAAATCTCGTGCATAACACCGATATTGGCATCGAGATGTCCAGTGAGAACCCAGGTGGACAAGCTCCTGGTGTGGAAAAAGCGGACTACATCACGACACGCAATAACGTGGTGTACCACAGCAATTCCGTGGGCATTACGATCGGCGGGTATGCCAAGGGCAAAGGCGGTACCGACCACTGTTATATCGTAAACAACACGCTTTACGACAACGATACAGCGAAGACTGGCGAAGGCGAATTTCAGATTCAGTGGTATGCCACGAACAATACTTTTGAGAACAACATTCTCTACGCGAGCAGCCAGAATGTATTTTTATATAGCTATACTAAGTCTGAATCCGATCCTGCGATACTCGACTACAACCTTTACTATTCAACCGCAGGTTCTGCGAATGGAAACTGGGAGTGGCAGGGCAAGAACTATACCGGCTATTCAACCTATCTGTCCAACACTGGAAACGATTCTCACTCGCCTCCCTTTTTGAATCCTGAGTTCATTCGTCTTTCGTCGCCGCCGAATTTGGATATTCAGCCTACTTCGCTGGCCATGAACGCGGGAACGAACCTTGGCGCAAGTATCGTTGGAGCCGTGGATTTCGCCGGAAATCCCAGGACTGAAGGCGGAGAAATAAATATTGGAGCTTATGAAAAATAGCGATCCCTCCTGCCCCCGCTTTCGCGATGGTCGATTCTGTAAGTGACTGCGGTAAGAAAATCCGACCGATAGGGTTCAATGACTTCCGAAGACCCGGAGGATACCCCTTTCAGACCATTTGGGTATTTGTCCGGTTCTCCGACTCAACAGTTTTCGCGATCACTTCTGAGTCGGCGTAGACGAGGGAATGGCGACCAAGCTGAGAGAGTTTCAAATGGCGATAATACGACTCAGAAGTAAAGCCCTTGGGAAACGGGGTGGCGCGAGTACGGACCACAACTTTGCTAAGCATGTTCTCATCTCCAAACCCGTAGAATCTTGCGCGAATGAACGGGGTCACTGCCAATGCCCACAAGGCGATCCTCGCAAAGAGTAAAGGCGTTGCGAAGAGAAATACCATATATATCAGGGCATACTCCGCAACTCGATGACTGGAAAAAGGCCCATCCATGTATCGATCCCATTGCAGAATTGCAAGAGCCGGGACCAGTAGCAGACAAGCGACCGCGAACGCCCGATAGGCTAGAGTACAAATCGCAAAGAGAAGCTCAGTTTTTTTTTGCATCCCTTATAGTCCCCATAATAATTGGAGGTACTCACCATGGTCATTGGTGAACGATTAAAGGACCTGCGTGAGCAGAAAAAGCTGTCGCAGGCGACGTCGAAAAACGCACGGGTCTGCTTCGCTGTTACATTTCACGGGTTGAAAATGGGCACACAGTTCCATCCGTGGAAACTCTGGAGAAGTTGGCTCGTGCGTTGGAAATTCCGACGTACCGGCTTTTCCCCGATGATGCACATGTAAAGAAGCCGAATATACCGTCGCAAGGCGGTCAACACAAAACAAGACCGCGAGCTGCAGGTTTTCGCCAAGTTACTTTCCCAGATGAATGAGAAACTGTGGGCTTCTGCTCGACATGGCGTCAAAAATGGCAACACGATGATCATGGGCATTTATGCGGGGCGTATCTCCTATGTCCAATTGGTGCGGTGGCAAAGCGGTGGCAAAGCAGCCATTTCTTTAGTCGGGCCAAGAAGAAATCGAAGTTTGGGCGGACTGCTGAATGGGATCACGACGAAGTCGTTACACAGTGCTATCCCTCGTCTCCGCAAGCCATCCGTCTAAGATCGCCTGGTCCTTTATTTCGATCTTTGAGAATAAGATTCCGGTTGTGGCATTCGGTTGAACACGAGCCACCTTTCCTAGAGCAAGAAACCTCGTCCCGCGATGAGAAATTCTGATATGGACCTTTGTTCCGATCGGAAAAGTCGTTTGTTTGCCCACCTGGCATCCAAAAACACTTAGGTCGAGAGTCACTGCAACCACCTGAGTGCCCGATTCCACATCAGTCAGTTCTATTGGAGCCGTGAATAAAAATCGGCGGGCGCGTGAGTGCAGTGTTCGCACGTTCCCTCCTATCGACCTGACTCCGGAACTCGTATGTTTTCCTGCGTCCCTTCATTTCCCAAGCCAATTTCCTCTTCAATCGCCTGAACTGCTTCGCGAGAAATCTCAATAAATTCGACCCCGGCCCCAACTCCCGGGACGCAGTGTCGAACTTCGGCTCGGGCGCTGATTTGGACGCCGGAACGAGCGAGTCGAAACTGAACAGCGAGTACCGCACCTTCCGGAAAGCTGCGGCTTGTATTGATAAACATCCCCCGCGTGCTGATGTCGGGCGTCCGCGTCACAATGTTCTCGTTGCGGCCTTCGTAGGTAACCGACAAGTCGCGAAGGCTGGAAAAGCGGGTGATGGCTCGCGCTCCATTGGTGGTTGTCTGTGAACTCATAATTTTCCGACTCCTTGGCCGACGTGTGAACGGCTGTGGGTTCCGCGCATAGTTGGTGCCTCCACTTCCGCACCGCAGTAAGGGCAGAACAAGAATGCGGGCGAAATTTCACCCGAACATGCGGAGCAACATTTCGATACAATTGGTTCAAATGGAATGACGCGGTGAACTTCTTCGAGCGTTGTCACGCCCTCAAGCACGCGCGCGAGCGCGTATTCCTGCATGAGCTTCATTCCATTCTGCCGCGCGAGTGCTCGAATTTCGTCGTTGCGGCCGCCAGAGCGAATGGCCAAGCGAATCGAATCGTTCAACTCGAGCATTTCATAAATGCCGATGCGGCCTTTGTATCCTGTCAGGTCGCACGCCTCACACCCGACCGGAGACCTTTCCATTTCTGGAGGATCAACAATGCCGGCCGCTCTCATTCGGGAAATGTATTCGGGATTGGCGGGAATTTCTTGGTGGCAAGCGCACAAGCGGCGAATCAATCGCTGTGCAACGATTCCGGTCACCGAGTTAGCAATTTGAAATGCCGGAATACCTAAGTCGAGCAAACGGGTCACTGCCGAAATGCTATCGTTTGTATGCAGAGTCGAAAGCACTAAGTGCCCTGTCTGTGCCGCCTTGAGCGCGATCTCCGCCGTTTCCTTGTCCCGGATTTCCCCTATCATGATGACGTTCGGGTCTTGCCTTAAAATCGACCGTAGGCAGCTTGCAAAGGTAAGGCCCGCTTTTGTATTCACTTGAACCTGGTTCAGCCCTGGAACCGCGTATTCGACTGGATCTTCCACAGTGATAATGTTGACGGATGGCCTCCTCACGAGATTAAGCGAGGAATAAAGCGTGGTGCTCTTGCCCGAGCCCGTCGGCCCGGTGACCAGAATCATGCCTTGGGGCAAGCCCAGCATTTGCCGTAACCCATCCGCGATGTACGCGGGAAATCCAAGGGTGGCGAAATCCTGTAGCGGCGCGTCCGACTCAAGCAGCCGCATCACTACCTTTTCGCCATATTGAGTCGGCAATGTTGAGACACGCAGGTCAAGCCGGCGGCCTGAAATCTTCACAAGAAAACGGCCGTCTTGGGGAGCCCGGCGTTCGGCAATATCCATATCGGACAGAATCTTGATTCGCGATACCACAGAATTCTGGATGGACCGTGGAATTCGCTGATAGTCACGCAGGATGCCGTCCACCCGCAGCCGCACTACCGTGTCAGCGGCCTGCGGCTCAATATGGATGTCGCTCGCCTTCTTTTCGGCCGCCGCTATAATCGTGGAAGCCACCAGTCGCACGGCGGGCGTAGACTTGCGCAGTAATTCCGCCTGCATCTCCTGCATTGCTTCGATGTTCCGCTGCAGCGAGCTTGAGGAGATGAACTCCATTTCAGGATTTTCAGCGGATGGTGCAATCGCTTCGGCCAAGGCCGCTTCGGCTTGCTCGGCGACGCCATACCATTTCTCAATGGCTGCTTGGATCTCATTGCGGAAGGCCAAGCGTGGCACGATCTCCATACCGGTCGAGAAACGCAATTCATCGATGATCCGCAAATTCTGGGGTTCGGCGAGAACCGCTACGAGTTTGGTCGTGCCATCGGTTTGAATGGGCAACGCGCAACAGCGATTGGCGAGGGCATGGGGCACAAGTTTTAAGACTTCAGGGTCAATGTGAAGCGTTTCGCACTCTGCGTAGGGTATGCGCGTGACCTCGGTAAGGGCAGCGGCAAGCTCAGGCTTCGAAACGAGACCACGCTCCAATATCAGTTCGCCAAGATGAATCAGTTTGCCCTGCTGGT
>Ga0209009_1000596_pt1 | contig 12050 bp, 12 predicted proteins | sample BlaSpr_A8_OM3_M2_FD_187979 | JGI IMG/M metagenome (GOLD analysis project Ga0209009, IMG submission 187979) | Forest soil microbial communities from Thunder Bay, Ontario, Canada - Black Spruce, Ontario site 2_A8_OM3_M2 (SPAdes) (version 2) | ecosystem: Environmental > Terrestrial > Soil > Boreal... | reverse complement strand
TTGTGGGTGCGACGGCCGCTGGTCAGCGAATGCAGCCGAGAAGGGCCGAGCTGCAGGCGTTGTGGGTGACCCTCGTCACGCAAATGGTCCATGCGCACGTCAGATACCGGAATGTAGTACTGCGGGTAGTACGGCACCTCCCAGACATAGCGGGCGCGGATCGTGTCGAAGACAAGCGTGTTATCGAAAAACCCACGCACGCGGCGTGGCGCCGGCTCGATGCGCCCCCGCTCTGCCGCCATTTGTGGATAGTCGCGGTCGCGGTTCGTCGTCTCCGGAATCATTGGTGGTCCTTACTCAATTCTCGCCGGTCCGCTATGGCCACCATCCTCCTGTCGGTGCTCGCTATTCGTCCAGAGGGCGCTCAGGAGCCGCTGCCCGCCTCGAGGAGCAACACGCGTGCGCTCGGATCCTCTGAGAGTCGGCTGGCGATGACCGACCCGGCGGTGCCGGCGCCGACGACGACGAAGTCGTACGAATTTGAAGGTGTTGTCATGGAGTTTCCCTTGCTATCACTGTTGTTAACGATGATCCGCTGACAACGCTACCATCGATATGAACCACTGCAACTCCAGGTTTGTTATCGTTGGAAACATGGATGGTGACAGGACTCGGACTCCAGGCGCCGAAGCGGCGGAGAAAGTGGTTCAAGCGGCCGCCGACCTGCTCAGCTCCGGCGGTATAGAGGCGGTGTCGACACGTGCGGTGGCGGCCGCGGCGGGCGTGCAGCCGCCGACCATCTACCGGCAATTCGGCGACAAGCAGGGACTGCTCGACGCCGTCACCGGATTTGTGTTGCAGAACTACCTGAAGGACAAGCGACGAGCGGTCGTCACCGACGACCCTGTGCAGGACTTGCGCGACTCGTGGGACCTTCACGTCGACTTCGGCCTAACCCACCCCGACTGCTACATCCTTGCGTACGTCCAGTCCCGTCCCGGCAGGATGCCGTCCCTGGCCCGCGAATCGGTCGATATCCTGCACCAGCTGGTCGGGAGAATCGGCGATCACGGCCAGCTTCGGATGAGCGTCAAACGTGCCGCCGAGCTCATGCACGCCGCCATCCTGGGGTTCGTCGTGAGTCAGATACGCGTGCCCCCCGACGAGCGCGACCCACAGCTGTCGAAGGTCATCCGCGAGAATGCCATCGCCGCGATAGTGACCGACGGCTCGCAGCCGTCGCTGGCCTCGGACCTTCCCGGCCGTGCCGTCGCATTGCGAGAGGCGGTCCTGGGCGACGACGCCGATGGTGCGTTGACGCCGGCCGAAAAAACCATGATGGCCGAGTGGCTCGATCGCTTAGCGGACCAGCACGGCTAACGGCGTCACGTCGCCTGGCGGAACCCTGCGATGACGAGCTGCAAAGCGTCGCTGCGCCGAGCGTGAATCTGGCGACGGCTGGTCGGCGTGTCGCGTAGCTGATTTCACTGTCGGCGACAGTCGCGGTCGTTCACGGTGACGGCGTCTGAGCGACGGCTGCCTTCGACTCGGGCCGATCTGAGAACGTGGGGAGTTCCGCCGGTGAGGTGTCGTGCGACGACACAAATTCAGGCTGTTCGGGATGAGAAAACAATTCGGAAGGATCCATGGGCGCATCTCCTTAAGGATGAGCAGCCTCGGCTGCGGCGCGCGGTGGCGGACGAATAACAATCGAATCGCACGCTGACTTTGTTCGAGCGTTCACGATCCAGATCACCGAAATGAAACGGTTCCCTTCTGACTGTACACCTGGCAGCTCTGGACGAGCGCAGTGAGCCGTTGGGGCCTACGCGGCCCCGGCACGGGCAAGAAGGATGCAAGCACGGAAAATACCGTGACACAGGATGTTTGCCGGTCAGTCCGAGACATTCGGCGTGTCACGTCACCGGGAACCTCGTTTTCTTAGCGAGAGCACGGTCTCAACCGATCGACATCAACTGGTCGATCGAATCCCTGGGCAGGTCGCCATCCACAACCGCAGTCACCACCAGCTTGTTGAGGGTGATCGCACCCTTGTGGTTGTCCAGGAAAGCAATGTCGGCAGCATCGCGCCCGGTGGCGATCCGCACCAATGTCTGCCGTGGCGCCAGGAGGGTCCCGTCGACCACCCGCCATTTCCCCTCGACGAACGCCTCGGCGACCGCGTGGAAGTCCATCGGGTACAGGCCCGGCGCGTACACCGAAACAACACGGGCGGGCACTTTGACCGCCCGTAGCAGCGCCACCACCAAGTGCGCGAAGTCTCGACACACACCGGCGCCGGCGAGCAAGGTGTCCGCTGCCCCGTCGATCGGGTCACTGGAGCCGGGCACGTAGTTCAGCCGGGTGCCCACCCATGTGGACACCTTCTCCAGTAGCGTCGTCGAATCGATGTAGTTGCCGAATTCGGTTGCGGCGAAGCCGTAGAACTTGTCGGCCTCCGCGTAGCGGCTCGGGCGAAGGTACATGGACAGGTCGTATTCGGTCACCGGCGCCGGGTCGGTCCGGCCGATGATCGTCGCGGCGTAGTCGACCGTGAGGTTGCCCACCGGAACGTCGAGTTTATGGATGCGGTTGCCGTGCACACCGCTGATCTCTAAGGGCTGGACGGGGTTTCCGTCCAAGACGAACGACAGCGACTCGAAGACCTCGGTATTCGGATGCGGCGCGACAGCGATCTGGAACTCCAACGTCGCCGGCGCGCTGATCTCGACTTCGAGTTCTGCGCCCACATCTCGCTTCATAGCACCCACGAGCGCCCGCCCGTGCGTCAGCGACCAAGCCCACGAGGTGCGCGGCTCCCGCGACCGTCGGACAGCGACTCACCGTCTCCGGTTGCCCCACCCTCGGAATCCCACGCCGCCCGCGCCGCAGTCATTTCCCCGCGTTTGGCCCTGCGCCGGGCACCCGCACGAAGTATGTCCGCGACCGTCAACGCGATCCGGGCAGCCGCTGGGGCCGAGCCGCCCATGTCGGCATGGTTGCCGACAACACGCGCTTCGGTGATGTGCCTCAAGTTTGTCTCTCTATCTGCCCGCTGAGGCGAGCTGTTGGTTGAGTTTCGAAAGCTGCGTCGACAGTTGCGACTTTGGTGGGTCCTGGATGCCGGATTGTCGCACCTAACCGGCGGTTCTTCATAGGTTTGCGCATCGACTTCTGATGCTCGATCTGCCGAATCAGCGCACCCTTCGCATCACTGAGCGCGCGGGTGATGTCCGGGTTCTCGGCGACCGCGACAAGCGGCGGAAGGCCGGGCAGGGTGGTACGCAATGTGACGCGCTGTTCCTTGCCGCCGCGATCCTGCAGGGAGACGTCCACGTTCACATCACGGGAGTCCCACCTCCCTAGATGCGGTCCAAGCGTCGACAACGTCTCCGCCAGATAGGGGCGCTCCTTCGCAACGAAGCCCGCACCGACGTGGATCACGTTCTCGTGAAGAACATTTCGCCGCTTGTTCCCAAATTTCCTCATCGTGACCCTTCAGTTGAGTAGGCACACATGTGAAGCCGCTTCGGCGCCGTGAAGTGATCTGAACCCGATTTCCGGGGATCAAGCGAGAAATCTCGCTAACCCCGACCGGGGGACTCTGTGGCCGCGGCCCGCGTCCATAGACGGCGATGCTTCCATTAAACGCCCTCGTAGAGACGAAGTCAACATCGTTGGCGCACAACGCGGTTCTGCTACGCGTCCATTTTGACTATGGACTCAGTGCGTCGAGGAGTTCGGGCAGCGGCAGCGTCGCGATACTTATGGCGGCGTCACCGATCCCGTACGGCAGCACCAGTGTTTCGGCGTGCACGAGCGCACCGCAGGAGTAGACGACATTGGGCACGTAACCGTCCTGTTCGTCGGTTGCAGGGCTCAGCAGCGGTTGCTTGAGCTTGCCGATAACCCTTGTCGGATCGTCGAGATCGAGCAGGATCGCCCCGATGCGATAGGTGCGCATCGGGCCGACACCGTGGGTGAGCACCAGCCACCCCGCGTTGGTCTCGATGGGTGATCCGCAGTTTCCCAGTTGTACCGCCTCCCAGGCTTGGGCCGGCCGCTGGCATTCCAGCGCGCTCGTCCAGACGCACAGATGGTCCGAGTAGGCGATCGTGTTCGATTCGCGGTCAGACCTCGACATGGCCGCATATCGACCGTGAATCCTGCGGGGAAACAGCGCAAGACCCTTGTTCGCCGCCGCGGGTCCGACGATCGGCGTCGAGACAAAGGACTGGAAATCTGCGGTCGCGAGGAGTTGCTGGGTGATGCGGGATCCGCTGTAGGCGGTGTACGTGGCATAAAAAGTGACGGAGCCGTCATCGTCTGTGAAGCGGACGAAGCGGGCATCCTCCATCCCGGCCGCCTCTGCGTCCATTGCCGGCCACAAGACACGCTCGGAAAGCGCAATGCTGTCCGCGAATTCGACGGCATAGGTTCGTTCTGCGATGGCTCGGATCAGTGACATCGTCTGTGGCGCGTGTCCACGGGTGCTCAGGTGGGTCTGGAGCTTGTCCAGTTGTTCGGTGAGGTCGGCTCGGGTGAACTGGTCGCCGAGCGCGTCGAGGATGTAGTCGGCGGCCTCCCCTGCGTCGTCAAGTCTGGCGAGTTCGCTGCGGAACACCCCGGTATCGAGCAGAGTCGGCATGACCGCTCCGACGGTCGCGAACGGAGTCGGGTCGTCGACAGCGGCACGACCGGCCGCGTCGATGACGCCGGTCCGGAATCCGATTGACGAACGGTGCCCTTCCCCGATGCCCCGGACGCTCATCACGAAGCACAAACAGCCCGCTGCTGTTCCCGTTTGGTCGGGATGGGCCACGATGCTTGGGTTGCATAACGCCGCACCTTCAATGGCGTACTCACTGGTGAATGTCGCACCCACCAACAACATTCGCGCTTCGGAGAGTTCTCCGTGGCGATCCAGACGGTCGGCGAGTTCATGGGCGTGCCGGCGAAAGGTGGCGACCAGATCGCGGTGACGCCCGTCGAAGCGGGTGATGACATCGTCTACCGACGACCGCACTTCGTCCTCGTCCATGGCCAGGATGCGGGCCAGCACCGCCCCCGCGCGGGACTCCTGGTGCTCAAACCCTTCCTGGCCCGGCACGAACAGCCTGGTGATGACCCGCGACGGGTCGGCCCTGAGCCGCTGGGGGCTACGCGTCACCAGGTCGACATGCGCGGAAGTCATTGCGGCACCGTCGAGAAGCGTCGCGCATGCTGCAAGGTCGAAATCACCGCGAGAGTCGACTCGGCGCCCTGGTTGCGGTTCACCCCGTCGGCGTGCAGGCCATCGAAGCCACCGCCCGTGTCGGGGTCCCACATCGGCTGCCCAGCGTCGTTGTCACCCTGAAACCAGCGTGCGGCGGCCAGGACGCCCTCGGGCCAGATCGCGTTGGCATCGACCGCAGCGGCCCGCGCGCACGCATCGGCGAGCGTCGACACCTCGATCGGCTGCTGGTCGAACGCGGGCCTAGGATCATCCGCTCCCCTGCCCGTGGCCGGGGTGGGCGAGAGGTGACCGTCTGCCGTTTCGTAGTCGAGGAGCCAGGCCAACAGATCCAGGCCACGCTGGCGCACCGTCGTGTCGTGAAGCGCTACGCCCGAGGCGATCATCGCCTCGGCGAGGACCGCATTCCCGTATGTGAGTCGCTGCTCGGGCCAGGGCCAGGCCGCATCGCCGTTGGGTGGTGCGATCGAAGCGACGTAGTCAGTGATGAGTTCATGTGCCCCCCGGTGTTCCGGATCGGCGGTGAGGACCTCCGCCGCGCCGAGGGTCGCGAATGCCATCGCCCGCGGCCACGTCGACCGACCTTTGATGGCGCGCTCGAACTGGACAATGGCCGACTGCCGGACATAGCCGACGGCACTATGGGCTGCAGCGGTTCCGAGCCCCCAGATGCACCGCCCCCAACAGTCCTCCAGCGCCGGCTCGTCGGCCCAATTGCCGGTGCTGTCCATCCGGTTGCGGCAGGCACCGTCGGGGGCTTGCGCCTGGTTCAAGAACCGCAAGGCAAGACCGGCGAGACCGTTCAGTGGCCCCTCAGGGTCGGGCTCTCGGGTGGCGACAACAAGGACACGGGCCATGTCATCGGTGCAATAGCCGTACTCGTGCCTCGGTTCGTCAAGGCGCGCATGCTCAAAGGTGCCCCGACGGTCTGTCATTCGCAGTAGGTGGTCGAATCTCGGGGTCGGCGTCGTCACGGCCATACCAGCGCGGGCGGGCCGGTGACGAGGCGTTGTGCCAGAACCAGATACGCGCTGGCCACCACCGACCACGCCATCGTCGGGGCCAGCCGGCGGGCCTCGGCTGCCATGGAGCCCGAGATGCGCGGGTCGGTCAGCACCCGCCGCAAAGCGGCTGCGAGCCCGTCGTGGTCGTCGTGGCCGACGATGATGCCCGCCCCGCTGCCGAGCAGCTCGACGGCGTGCGGGAAGGCGGTGGCCACCACTGGGCGGCCGCTGGCGATGGCGTCGACCAGCACACCGGAGGTGACCTGATCGGTGGAGTCATAGGGCAGCACCACCACCGCCGAGGACTGCACCAGCGCGGTCAGCGATGGCCTGTCGCGGTAGGCGGGGTCGAAGAACACCGAGTCGGCCACCCCGCGCCGCTGCGCCTGCGCGGTGCGGGCGTCGCGGTAGGCCTCGCCGTCGGCGGCCAGCACCTTGGGGTGGGTGCGCCCGGCGATCAGGTAGCGGGGCCGACCGTTGAGGTCGCGAAGCGAACCCATCGCGTCGATCACCCGCTCAACGCCCTTACCCGGCCCCAAAAGACCCCAGGTCAACAGGGTCGGTCTGCCCGAACGCTTCAACGGCAGCTTCGTCGGAAGTGTCGCGCCGTGCGGGATGGTGATGACCTTATGGCGGTCGATCTCAAAGCCGTCGCACAGGCGTTGGCTGGCCGCATCCGACATCACGACCACCTGATCAGCCAGCGCCACGATCGACTCGAGAACCGAACGCTGGTGTCGCCCTGAGGTCGGCTTCAGCGTCAGCGGGGTGAGCTCGGCACCGTTGTGTCGTGTCGACGGGAGCCGAAAAGCCTTGACAGGCTGGACATCGAACTGTGACTGCTGAACCTATGGTGCGACGGTGTGCGGGTCCAGCTCTTGCGGACGTCCCGCGCACCGTGCGCTTTCAGCACGCGCGACGCGCACAATGTGGTCGGCAGCCAGGAAGGCCTCAGTCCTGCGTTCTGCGTGAGTAACGGGAAGGTCGGCGGCTCGCCGCAAGACCATCACAGCCAAGGCGTTGGATGTCCGACTGGGTATCACCATGAGCTTTGCCAGTGCGTTGATGCCGGTGATCGTCATGAGGCGTTGCTGGCTGATCACGCGGCCGGGATCCACCAGTCGGGGGCGATTCACCGAGTCGAGATCGGGCGAGCCGGACAATGACGACCAGTTGACGCTGATATCGATGATTCGACCCAGTCGTCTGAACAGGGCGTCGGTCAGCTCGGGAAGCTCGGAAGCTACCGAGGCCGTGTGCGGCCACCATGCGCCGTCGAGGTCGCCACCCAGTTCGAACGCCAAGGTCACCCGGACCGGGCTGGCCAAGCGCCGACCACGCACCGCACTGCTCATGTTTCACGTATTTTCGAGACCGCACAAATGGGATGAGTGCGTGTTTCCCTGCGATCCATGAAATTCCTTCTCTTCGTGTTGATCCAGCACCAGAGTGCAGGAATCGAGAAACGATTCGGATCGCAGGTAATCGCTCTTGGGCGGGGTCATGTCCGAGGATTACCGTTGGCTACGAAACGGTTCATTGTCGACGTTACACCCGGCCTGGGTACGCATGCACCCGCGACAGTCCGAAAAGTGCCGACAAGCGAACCAAACCCTGGACAAGCGGAGTCGGCTTTCGACTTCCCCAGGGCAATGCGGCGTTAAAGAACTTTCGCCGGCTGCCCGGCCGATCGACGGTTATTACTCAGCTCCAAAAGGCCTGCACTACAACGTAATCCGATGCAGCGAAACTTCGGACCGTTAGCCGCATCGCGTGGTCCATTCGGCGAGCCACGCGATTGCGTATTTGCCCGACGAGGGCGAGTAGTATCAAGGCATCGGCGATATACCGCACGTGACCGTTTCGAGATCGCGTCATCGCCGATTCGAATGATTTTGGCCGGCTCGTGGCTAAGACGGGAACGTCACATGACGCTACAACGAGACAGAGCGGCCGCCGTCTGGAAGCAAACACGTCCTGAGAACACACCGCGCCTGCGCTTGAAGCCCAAGGCACCCACCACCGGGTATGTCGACGGGGGATGGTGGCCACACGGTGATGATCTTCCAACCGAGCTGCCGGATCTGCTGGCGGTGCTATCGGTACGACTCGGACTGATAGATCGGGTGATATACAACCTCACCGAATGGGCTAATGCCCCGAACAGACTGTCGACCGGCGGACGAGTGGTGCGACTCGGCGGCTATTACCGCCAGCCGGTCAACACGATCGAAGTACTCGGCGTCAACCGCACCAAGATCGTCCTGCTGGTGATACCCGCGCAGACCGATCCAGAACACGCACACGCGATCATGATGGCAGCGGCGACGCGAGAGGACGCCTCGACGATCGACGGCCTACTCGCGACGAGAACGCAAAAGAGAAAAGCCGGCGCCAGCCGCTAGTGTCGCCTTCCGTGCGAACGCTTGGTGGCGTGTGACTTCATTTCGGTGACGACGGAAGGGCCACTGCCGCGGGGGGTTGCTTGTGCGGCCGCAACCAGAAGATCGACGGATTCGGCGATGCCGGTGGCGATATCGCCGACCCCGGGCACGTTGTCGGGGCACGCGCACACGCATAGGTCCATCACGTCGTCATGGAAGGTGACTGTGATGTTCAACCCGCAGCCGCCCTGGAGCGGCGCAGCGGTGTGCATACCGACGACTTTGGCACCGGCACAGAACGCCGGCACCGGCTTCGCGGCTACATACGAGACACTGCCGTGGCGGATCGGTGCGCGCCATCGATCCAAGCCCAGCCCGGTGTAGAACTGCATACCTGCGTGCACAACGGGCGGCGGGATCAGCGACGCAATGGTCGCGAAATCAACTGTCGGATCCTTCTCTTCGTGGTTGCGGCCGCAGGCGATGGCCAGCCTTTCGGTCGCGGTATGGAGATTGGTGAGGACCTGCACGGGGTCGTCGAGCTGCACTGGGAGGCGAACCGGGCCGACGGCCAACGGGTTCGGCCTTACTGCAGGATCGCCGGTCGGCAGCGAAACCGGCACCTGTATCAGGAGCGGATCCTCGGGCACAGAGTCGTGGTGTTGCAGCCAAGCGCGCAGGGAAAGTGTGCAGGCGGCCAGAAAAACGTTCGCGGTGCTGCCTCCGAACGCGTTGCTGACCGTTTCCACGTCGGTCAGCGGAATCGAGGCGAAGGCCACGGCCCGCCGCCGGGTCAGCGGCGCGTTGAACATGGTGTGCGGCACCGGCCCGCGCATCGACGACACCGCGGGCGACATCGGATCGGGTTCGTCCGTGCCGCGCATGCGACGACGCAATGCCTGCAGCGCACCCGTCACAGCCTCCGCGACCAGCCACACGCCAGTGACCTGGTTCTCGACGATCTCGGTCACCATGTCGGTGACAAGCGCGACGAGCGAAGGCGCCGGGCCCAGGCTCGGCTCGGTCGGCACATTGTCGGGCGTGGCGTCGTGCGGACCGCCGGTCAGAAGACGCCGCCAGATGGACGCCGCGCCGTCGCCCTGCTCGCTCAGAACGGGCGCCATCTTCACCGCCAGAGCCCACCGCCCGCGGGCCAGGCCGTCGATGCTCCACGCTTCCCACAGCGATCGACCGCAATCAAGGGGTCCGGTGCTCAGCTGCGAGACCAGGTCGGCGAACTCACGGTGACCGCCAGGCGCGCGAACCGTAGCGCTGTGAATTTGCGAAGTGGGGTCATAGTCGTCGATCTCGGCCCATACGGGCTGCCCCACACCTAGCGGCTTGCCCACCAGCCGACTGCGGAAGCGCGCCAGCTGCGGAAGCGACGACGCCACGAGCTCTTGGAGCCGCGCGTGACTGAGCGCATCGGACGCCTCGACAACGATGAGCGCGACGGTGTGCGCAGGCGTCGTCGAAGTCTGAGTGTGCAGCGACACCGCGTCGACCCCAGACAAGCGGGTAACCATCAGCGTGCCACCCCGTAAACCTGTTTCATTCTTCCCGCACGGCCAGTTGTCTTTGTAGCTCGATCAGCCGGGTCTCGAGTTCGATCACCGCGTGTGCGACGACGCTGGACGATAGCGCCGCGCGCGCCGCCGGCGTGGCAGGTCCGGCGCTTTTCGCGTCGTCGATGTCCTCGAGTCGCCGAAGCATGCGCCGTGAAATCACGGCTTCAGGAGGCAACTCGTCAAAACCAAAACTGCTGAATGCCTTGAATGTTGGGTCGTTACTTGTCATTACGCTTTATGCCTAACGTGTAATCAGGTTGCGTTCGAATTGCCGTTAGACCGGGAGGACGCGGGGGAGACCCGTCGCGTCGCAAGACAATCGGGCAATATCGCCGATGCGGTTCACACTACTCGCGTCTGGTCCGGATCGGAGGCGCCGGACGCGGTGATGGCACGGAGTCGTGACCCGCGGGCTTCTACCGGACGGTTCCGTCGTCGGCGGTCCAGCGCTCTTCGGTGAAGGCCGTCCAGGGGCGGCCCACTCTTCTGTCTTGCGCGATGACCATCAGCAGGTCATCGACCGTCGAGGCGTTGTCAGGCGCCGCCGCAGTCATCATCGTCTCGCGCGCGTGGTCTGGGTCGGTATGCGGGGGGACGACCAGCAGCATGGCCGTTTTGCGGTTGACTCCGAGTACTTCGAGGGTGCTGATTGTTTGTAGGCCGTGCCCCTCGAGTTGTACCGGTCGTTCGCCGGTGAGAAGTCTTGGCGGTGCTTTCGCCCACTGGGCGGGGTTGTACATCACACGTGTGACGGCGCCGAGGCGCACCGACAGCACTGCCAACAGATCTGGCAGCTCTTCTACAAGGTCATCACTGCGCGGCCACCATGCCCCATCGACATACCCGGTCGGGGGCGCCTTGGGCTTCAATCGCAGCCGCGGCGTGTTCTCCGGTCCTGCGTGGCGCCGGGCAGACACGGCGCGACCCTCCTGTGTCATTCGAAGATCCCGTCTCGGCCGCGCACGGCTCAATCAGTCGAAGCGGCGACACAAATCTTGTTGTGCCTCAGCTCTTGTTGTGCCTCAGCGTTTTTTGGCGTTCGTCATGTCGATCGTCGAAGAATCATGCTCAGCCTTGGACCGCTTGTCTGCCCGCTTCTGTTTGAGCGTTTGTCCGGACTTCTTGCTCATCGCTTGCCGGGGAGATTTATCAGCCATCACTGACCCCTTGATAATGGGGGCCTGGTTGGTCCCGATCAGCTGATCGTACCCCTCACGCTTCGCCCTCACGGGCCGCAACCGATCGACGAGCCCGAAAGCCGTCGACGAGGCTTCACAGCGCAAACATGGCTGGAATCACTAAAGGCGTTGGGCCGAACGCGATTCGAGCGGTTTGCTCACATTCGAGTGCAGTGTGGTTCAAGTGCAGTGTGGTTCAAGTGCAGTGTGGGCTGGCGGGAAACGACCCGCCAGCCCACATGACCCCAGAACCCGCTAGACGGCCTTTACTCCGACCGCCTGAGGACCCTTGGCCCCCTGTTCGATGTCGAACTCAACACGCTGGTTCTCCTCGAGGGATCGAAAACCGCCCCCGCTTATTTCTGAATAGTGGACGAACACATCTTGTGCGCCGTCGTCGGGAGCGATGAAACCGAAGCCCTTATCGCCGTTGAACCACTTCACAGTTCCCTGTGTCATACTCTTTCCAACTTCTCTCATTCTGATCGGATGTCTAAGAACATCCCGCATCAGGGTAGCACGAGCCAGGGACGCGGCATCCGTCGCCGACGTCGATGATGTGATTTCGAAACTGCCCCGTTGGCCGGCTTTTCCTGCGGATGAAGCGATTTCGGCTACCGCTCCGGTCGCGGCACCAGCACCGTCAAGAGCTGCGGACGGCTCAGGCTGAGTTACCCGCTTGGCGGCCGTTGTGGCGGCGACGCTGGCTGCGCGCGGAACGGTCACTTCCACGACTTCCACGG
>Ga0209009_1000595_pt1 | contig 12055 bp, 11 predicted proteins | sample BlaSpr_A8_OM3_M2_FD_187979 | JGI IMG/M metagenome (GOLD analysis project Ga0209009, IMG submission 187979) | Forest soil microbial communities from Thunder Bay, Ontario, Canada - Black Spruce, Ontario site 2_A8_OM3_M2 (SPAdes) (version 2) | ecosystem: Environmental > Terrestrial > Soil > Boreal... | reverse complement strand
GAAACCCGCCGTCAGTCTGCGCCGCGCTGGCGGGCCGGCGACCACTGTCAGCGATGGCTGCGGAATTCTTCGGGAATAGCCGGCTCAGCTCCGGCACCTCGATGCCCCGCTGGTAGATCTTGTCCATCAGCTGCGGCCGGATGCCAGTCGGCGTCAGGCGCGTACGGCCTGGGACGGTGCCGCCGGTCGCCTCCGACACGAAGAGTTCCTGCAACGAGATCGTCTGGTCGTCGAATCCGGTCAGCTCGGCGATGCTCAGCACTTTCCGGCGGCCGTCGGCCAGGCGCCCGACATGCACCAGAAGGTTGAGTGCGCCGCGGAGCTGTTGTCGGATAACGCGGACCGGAAGATCGAGTCCGGCCATCAACATCAAGGTCTCCATGCGGGAAAGCGGATCCCGCGGGCTGTTGGCGTGGATGGTGCTCATGGCACCGTCGTGTCCGGTGTTCATCGCCTGCCCACCCTTCTGAAGGCCCCTGGTTTGCCGGCCTGATGGCGCTGGCCGGGCTGGTAGCCGGCCTCTGTCTTTGAGTCCTGACGATCGCTGTCAGCCGTGGCAACTCTCTGGAGATGGCTGGTCCCTATCCGGCAACGGCGCCATGATCGTTCCGTTCGGTATTGGTCCGGCACTCGTGGCCGGCATCATCCTGCGCATGCGTGGTCATCCTCGATGGTGGCTGCTCGGGATTGGGAGTGCCCTGGGTGGCCTCATGCTGGTAGCCGCTAGGCTGCTCTCCCTCGTGCTGTTTGGTGTCGCTCTTCTTCGGCTTCGTGTTCTACGGCTGGCTGCTGGGGAGCGCGATCGTCGCGGCGCTGATTCGGGCGCCGGATCCGGAGCGTGGTGCGCCGCCGATCTGGTCGATCGCGGCCATCGTCCTGCTTCCCATTACCTTGATCGCCGGCTGCGAAGCCGGGACCGGAGTCCTCCCCAGGTAATCGCGACTCAGGACAGGCGGGCGGCGGCGCGCCTCGACTTGAATGCCTGGCGATAGCGCGACAGTGCCTGGGTAGCATCACCTTGTTCCTCCAGGACCTGGGCATAGTCAAAGGCGACCCGGCTGATATCGGTCGGACTGTCCAGCCCTGAGGCGATTTCGAGCGCCCACTCGAAATGCGCGCGTGCCTTGTCGGCCTCACCTACGGCGGCGGTGACCCGACCGGCCACCCGCTCGGCCGCCAGCTTCGCGGTCGCGTCGGTCGACGCCTTCGCAGCCTCCATCGCGGCCGTCAGCCGCGAGGACGCGAGCCTAGGTTCGCCCCGATCGAGGGCTGCTTCGGCCGCGCCCGCCAGCAGATGCGGCAGGAGGTCCCGGTCGCCGACATGCCGGAGCTGCTCCGCCCCGGCCAGGAAGAGCGTCTCTGCTTCCGCCGCTCGTCCCTGGCTCAGCAGAATCTCGGCCATGTTGTTGCGCAGCTGGGCGCTCATCCGCACGTCCCGAAGCGTGTCGAACAGGCGCAGGCTGCGCTGCGCATACTCTAGGGCCCGCGTCATATCGCCGGTTTTCTGGAAGGCCATAGCCAGGCCTTCATAGATCCCACCGAGAGCCGGCATGTCGAGCACATCTTCGGCCGCAGCGATCGCCGATTGGTAACCGGCGATGGCCTCGCGCGGCTCGCCCGCGACGTAATGGAGGTTGGCCCGATGCCCAAGGATTCGGGCCTTGAGGAGAGGATCCGTCAGCTCGGCGTCTTCGTAGCCGCCCAAGGCCTTGTCCCACCAGCGGCCGGCTTCGTGGGGATGGCGCAGGTTGTAATAGGCGGCACCCATGCGGTCATAGAGCTCGACCTGCAAGCCCCGCCATCCGGACGCCTCGCTGGCCTTGATCGCCAGCTTTAGCACCTCAATGGCTTCCGGGATTGCTCGGAGCTTCAGCAAGGCTTCCGCGAGCACCAGCTGTGCCCGGGCCCGGAGCTCGGGGGCGATCTGCGGCTGGGCCAGCAGCTCGGTCATGAGCTGGCGGGCCCGCTGGCCGTCGCCCTGGCGGATCCGCGTCCCGGCTTCAGCCAGGCGGAACTCCAGGGCCGAGGCGGAGTTCCCCGGATCCTGAAGGAAGTACTCAACCGGACGGCGCAGCCGTTCGGCGATGACCTGGAGGATCCGCGTGGAGGGCTGTGCCCGCCCCAGCTCGATCTGGTTCAAGTAGGCACGGCTGAAGTCTTGCTGCGCCACCGCCGCCAGGCTGAGTCCCACTTCCATTCGGGCCTTGCGGATCCGGGCACCGATCTGCTCCGGAACCCTTGGACTCCGGTGGTTTACGCGAGTCTGCGTCGCCAAGTGCCCCTCTCCAGCCTCGTTAATTTCCGGACCCGTCGTCGACCAGAGCGCTATTCGGCCAGATTATGTCGTCAAAAAGAGCGCCGTTGGGCCATATGACCTCAGCGACTGTGGCGACGCCATTTGGCAAGAGCTGACCGATCTGGCGGCCTGAGAGATGGGAGGCGGCAGCCGGGGCGGTTAGCGCCAGCGTCATGGCCAACGAAAGCAATGCCATGACCAGACGCCGACGAATGCGCGACATGCCCTCTCCTTCCCGGGTGCCTACGACGGCTTTCAAAATCATACAGGCCAGCAACTTTCCCTGCAACTATGCGGAACTGACCGAAGCCGTTGCGGCGACTCGAACGGAGGGACCGGATGCGCATTCGAGACCGGTATGGGCCAGCCTTCGGGCGTGCCACCGTGAAGCCCGTTGGCGGCCAGGAACGCCTCGTATACTTTCCACCACCGATGGAACGCGATCCGGGGGAGTTCGCCATAAACTCGACTGAAGACTCGCGGAGGCCAGCGGTTGGAACCCGGAGCCGTGCTAATGGATTTCCAGCCTGGCTTCGCGCGCTGTTGGTGAGCGTTGCTGAGCGGAACACTACCGTCGAAGAGGCGACCGATCGATTGCGCGACCTGGCCTTCTCCGATCTTGGCTTTGCCCGGGTCGACCACCATCGTGAGCTGCGCCAGGGCGTCTGCGAAGTGGTCTACGCGGAAGGAAAGACCATCGTCCAGCTGGTCGCGATCGTGAAGCGGCTACTCGACCGAAACCTTGGCACGATTCTTGTCACTCGAGCGGCCACCGACCAAGTGGCTGCCCTGCGGCCACTCGCCGCTGCGGCTGGCCTGCCGCTGCGGGAGACGCGGTCGGGCGCAGTGGCCATCATGCGCCAGGCAACCAGGCCTGCCGGGCAGGTCCTGATCCTGACCGGCGGCACCGCCGATCTACCGGTTGCCGAGGAAGCGGCCCTCACGGCGGCCGTGGTCGGCGCCGAGGTCGAGCTACAAGCCGATGTCGGGGTCGCCGGTCTCCACCGGCTCGCCGCCATCCGTCCGGCGCTGGATCAGGCGGACGTGGTGGTGGTCGTGGCCGGGATGGAAGGGGCGCTGGCCAGCGTCGTTGGCGGCCTGGTGGCCTGTCCGGTAATCGCATGCCCGACGAGCGTGGGGTATGGCGCAAGCTTCGGAGGGCTGGCCGCGCTCCTTTCCATGCTGAGTTCATGCGCCCCCGGCGTCGTGTGCGTCAACATCGACGACGGCGTGGGGGCCGGATACGCGGCGGGATTGATCGCGCGTCGTGGCCGTACGTGACGCGCATCGCCTACGTCGATGTGGTCGGCGGGGCGGCTGGCGATATGCTGCTGGCCTCGCTGCTCGATGCAGGCGCGCCCCTGGCCGCCGTCGTGGAGGCGATCGAGGCCGTGTTGCCGGGCCGTTTCACCATCTCAGTGGACTCGGTGCACCGCGCCGGATTGCGCGCCAGCATGCTCCGCGCGCTGCCGACTGCCGGTGGCTCTCCTCGCCCGGAGCCTAGCCCCGGCCGCCGTGCCCGCGAGCTTCTCGCCTCGATCCAGGCCGCCAGCCTGCCGGACGGCGTGCGCCGGGCGGCCGCCGAGGTCATACTGCGGCTGTCCGAGGCGGAGGCACGAGTCCATGGGCGCGACGTCGCGCACCTGGAGTTGGACGAGTTGGGCTCCGACGATACGCTCCTCGACGTCGTGGGCGTCGCGGCGGCACTGGATGCACTTGGTATCGAACGGCTTTTGGTCTCGTCCCTCCCGATCGCAGTTGGGGGCACGCTTGCCGGCAGCCACGCGAACTGGCCCCTACCGCCGCCGGCAACTCTTGAACTCCTCCGGGGGTTCGATATTCGGGGCGTGACCAATGGTGAGCTGGTCACCCCGACCGCCGCCGCACTGTTTGCGGCTCTCGCGGTCCGCGCTCCGCAGCCGCCGCCAATGACCGTCGAGGCAATCGGATACGGCGCCGGGACCAACGATTGGGACCACCGCCCCAACATCGTGCGCGTAATCATGGGGACCGTGGCCGAAATTCCGCAGGGGCGGCAGATCAGCCTGCTTGAAGCCAACGTCGACGATCTGTCGCCGCAGTTGGTGGCTGACGCGGTCCAAGCGCTGCGCGAGGCCGGCGCCCTCGACGTATGGACGACACCCGTGCACATGAAGAAGGATCGAGCCGGCGTTCTCCTGGCGGCGCTGTGCGAACCGTCGTCAGAGGCCACCCTCGCCCACGTCTTCTTCGAAACCACGCCCACCTTTGGCGTGCGCCTGAATACCATCCGCCGCCTCGAACTGGAACGCACCGTGAGGACGCTGACCCTGCCGGACGGCAGCGTCAGCGTAAAGCTCGGGATTCTGAATGGCCGGGTCATGAGCGCGACCCCTGAGCATGATGACGTTGCTGCGCTGGCCCGCCGAATTAACCGGCCCGTCCGGATGGTGCACGATGAGGCGACCGCCGCCGCTCGTAACCACTGGCCGCCGGGTACGCCGCCGACCGACGGCAATGTCGAGCCCAGGTGAGCCGATGACAGTGGGCGATGATTCCCGCGGGGAGGCAGCGATTCGAGTCGAGCAGCGCATCCGGTCCTATCGCACCCGAGGTGCCATCGTGGCGTTTTCGGGAGGTGTCGATTCCAGTGTCGTCCTGGCACTGGCGGTCCGAGCGCTCGGAAGGGCGGCCGTCAGGGCCGTGACTGCGCTATCACCGAGCTATCCGGACGGCGAGCTCGAGCTGGCTCGGACGGCCACGCGCAGGTTGGGGGTCCGCCATGAGACCGTGATAACCCACGAGGTGGAGAAGGAGTCCTACGCACAGAACGATCCGCTGCGTTGCCTTTACTGCAAACTCGAACTCTATTCGTTCCTGCGGAAGCTGGCGCCCTTAGCCGGCTCCGGGGAGGTAATGCTCGCCGGCGCCAATCTGGACGATACGGCTGACTTCAGACCAGGGTTGCTGGCCGCTCGCCGTTATGGTGTCCGCAACCCGCTGCTGGAGGAACGGATCGGCAAGGCGGCCGTCCGCGCCATGGCTCGACAACTTGGGCTGGCGGCTGCGAAGAAGCCGGCTCTGGCCTGCCTATCGTCTCGGGTCGCCTACGGGGTTCGGATCACTCCCGAGATCCTCCACCGGATCGACCGCGCCGAGCAGCTGGTCCGTGCTCGTGGGTTTCCCTCCGTGCGGGTCCGTCATTTTGGCACGACGGCGACCATCGAGATTCCTCGCCAAGATACGCGGAGACTGACCGCCGACCCTGAGCTGCCAGATCTCCTCGCAGCCCTGGAACGGCTCGGCTGGCGGCAGGTTAGCGTCGATCAAAATGGCCTGCGGTCGGGGGGTATGAACGCCGCGATACGAATAACCCCGACACTTCGGCGCTCCATGGAACGGCTCAAGGCCGACAGCGCCGAGATATCCAGCCCTTAACCGAGCCACTGGAGCGCCGCGCATGCGTAAACCGCCACCTGCAACTCAAGGCGGCCGCCCTGTTCGCGCGTAACGGCCTCTACGATCTCTTCCCAGGACGAGCCAACCCTGATTTCAGCGATCGTACTCGGCAGACGCTCTCCCTCGGTAGCGTGCGGACGGAAGAGCCAGGTCGGATTGGCGGCCGGCGACGCCGGCGGCCTGAACCGTCGCGATAGCCGTCGGACCACCTTTGGTAGCTGCCGGTGGGGTTGGCGGAGCAGGACGCGGACTTTGGCGCTCGCCAGCCGGCGACGGTGCCGCCGGGGAGGCTTCAGCAATGGAAACAGGCCGTGGAAACCGATTCCTTCGGGGCATGCGGCGACCACGACGCGGGAGGCGCCGGGCGGCGCGGCCGCGAGTGGCCGCATCCCTTTCATGCGGACAAAGGTCACCGACAGGTCGTTGGGATAGGCATTGGACAGGACCACGTCCGCATTGGTCGGAGTCGGCGCATGGAACACCGATCTGGCCATCTGCAGCGCCGCGGGGTACGCAACCCAGGGGTCCCCACAGAAGATATCCACGACCTCGCGATCGGCATTGAGCAGCAGCGAGACGGTCGTCCGCAGCCCGACCCGACGCGCAATCTCATCGAGATCACGCCGGAAATTACTTTCGGCATTCGGTGTCCCCCAACCCATGCTCTTGTGACCAAAGTGCAGTCCGGCGATCGAGGTGAAGCCGAGAACGCCGAGCGCCAGCTTCGATCCGCCACCGAAACCTGCCGTCAAGTTGGGATAGAGGCCGCCGACGCCGATGACGAAATCACTGGCGGCAACCTGGCGGTTGACCAGGATGGGGGTTCCAAATGACGTTCGACCGAAGTGCACCAGGTCGCGGTAGCAATCGTGAACCACCACTCGGCACAACGAGGCGGCTTCCGGCCCGACCTTTTTCAGCAGCGCATCTGGCCGTGGAGCCCCGTGGGTCCCGGGGCCCATCAGGATCGTCACGTCCCGGGCGGAAATGCCAGCATCATTGAGCTGCTTCAGGATCGCCGGGATTATGCGCGCGGCGGGAGTCGGACGATTGAGATCATCGACGATGATCAGCGGCCGAGCCTTTCCGCGACCCAGCTCCCGCAGTCGGGCCTGGCCGGCTGGCGTTTCGAAGCGCTCGGCGATCTGCCCGTCCGTTAGAGCTGGAAGCGGCTGGGGCCTGAAGACCGTCACCTGCCAGGTGGCGGGCAAAGGGACAGTCACCAGGTGGTCGCCATACCACGCAGCCGTTCGCAGGCGGAGTATCTCCATGTTTACCAAGCCATCTGGCTTCTGCGGTCATATTATGGTTGAGGCCGGAGCATGAGCACGGTCGCCGTCATCGGCATGGGGTATGTCGGTCTCACCACGGCGGCGTGCCTCGCCGACATCGGCCATGACGTCACCGGTGTGGATACCGACTCGGAAAAGATCGCCCGCCTCGAGGGCGGCACGCCGACGATTTTCGCGCCGGGCCTTGCTGAGCTCCTGCAGCGAGTCATCGCGGCCAAACGTCTGCGCTTTACAACCGATTATTCGGAGGGGCTCAAGCTGACGCCCTGCTGGTCGTGACCGAGTCGGCCGCCTTTCGGACCCTTGACCTCGGGCGGATCAAACGGTCGATGCGCCGGCCCATCGTGGTGGATGGCCGCAACCTGTTCGATCCGATGGTGATGAAAGCCCTGGGATTCGTCTACCGTGGCGTGGGCCGTTCCTGAGTATTCGGTTCCGCCACGATAATTCCCTCTCCCCCGGAGGAGTCACGCGAGAACTCTGCCAGGGTCCCATCACGGAGCGACTCCACAGTTGGGGCATTCCGGCGGGTCCGCCACCAGCGGGCGGCCTCGCGGGGCAACGCGTGCCAGAAACGGCCGGCTCGTTGCTGCATGGCTTGCAGGAATCCCTCGTAGACGCGCCAGCTGGTGGGGTCGCGGAGATAGTCGGGGTGAGAATTGAGGAGCGCCAGGCCGCCATATGCCTCGAGGAAATCGACCTTGTCCAGCCAGATCTTCGGCGTTGTTTGCCCCAGAATCACCGTGAGCGTGTGATCCTGGACCAGGGTATACGGCAGCTCAACGAAGTGGCCCAGCTCGAACGGCCAAATGCTCATCGTTCCACCCGGGATCGGCTCGTAAGGATCGGTATCGAAGAAGGAGAGATCGTATTCAACCGCCAGAGCCTGCATCCAGGCCGGCTGCCGATGCATCGACGGTGCCCTGAACCCGACCGCACCGAACTCCTTGAGATATTGATTGATTCGTCGCGCATTCCCCATGAACGCGTCGTAGGAACTGAAGAGCTTCCCGTCGTGCCGCAGCCCGTGGATTCCGATCTCGAACCCACGGCTCACCAGCTCCCGGAACAGACCGCGGTCGAGTGGGTAGTCCTCCGCAACGAAGTTGAAGGATGAGCGAAAGCCGTAGGCGGTATCGAGGTCGGCAACGGCGTTCACATAGCGTTGCCCCTCTGCTGTTTCGACATCATGGGTGAGCACGAAGGCGAATCGACGGCCCCGGGGCCAGAAATTGATGAACCTCCCATCGGTCCCTCGCTTGTTCAGGAGATCTCGCAGGATCGCATACTGAAAGGCGGCATATCGCGACTCGACGGGCCAATCGAGTGAGAAGCTCCGTCCCCGGAGAGCCTGACGCAGCCGGCGGACGTGGCTTCGAAGCGAGCGGGGCAAGACCGGTCTCAACGCGTAGAAGGCCTTCTGCGCCAGGCCCAATTGCCAGTGGTCGGGCCCGAACTGGCCCTCCCCGAGGGTGTTGAGCAGGATGTGACCCAGATCATCCCCTCCGCTCTGCACCTGTGCCGGCAATTCGACCACGGTCGCCTGAATCGAGCGCGCCCACTCAGCCTCGTCAGGCTCAGGCGTCAGCAGCCGCCAAAAGGCGGCTGGGCTATTTGCCTGGTAGAGCTCCATCACGGGAAATGGCCATACAGTAACTCGCCGATCGCGCGACCGACCACCAGTGGGGAACTCCGGATGACGCGGGAAACGGCCCGCATCGCGGTGCCTCGGGTAGCCCGCTGGGGTACGTTCCCCATGAACGAGTATTCGAGCAGTACTTCGGTTGACCCTGCTCCTGACTTGAACTTGCGAAGACCAGGGTTATCAAGCCAGGTTCTGCCGAAGTCGAGCAGCCGGCAGCCATTCTGACTTCCCCATTCGATGCCGGCCCAGATCGCCAGGTTGTTCGGTCGATGCTCCAGGTAGGCTGGGTCAGACGCCCCATACTTGTAGATCAGGTTGCCGTTCCATGATAGAAAAATGGCAGCCGCAATCGGCCGTCCTGATTTGCATGCCAGGACAACGAACCCCAAACCCGGCTCGATGATCATCTTCCATAGCTGCTCAAAGTAGCGTCTGGGTTGGACCGGCACCCCTTGCCGCCGGCGGGTCAGGCGGTGAAGACGGTAAAAGGCAGGCAGCGCAGCAATGGATCGGGTCAGCAGGACCTCGATGCCCGCGTTTCGAGACTTGCGAATGGCCCTCGCCCAGCTGCTCGTCAATCCGCGCTCCAACCGGCTCAGGTCGGGTCCCAGCGGCAGGATATGCCGAACGCCCTCGCCGATCCGACGAATCTGTGGCAGGCTGGGAAGCGGGCTTCGGACTTCGACATTGGGATGTCCCATGCTCTCCCACCACTGCTGCAGGCCGATCCCGAACTGTTCCAACCGCTCGCTGTCAAGGCCCAGCGGTGGACAGTAGTCGGTGAAGGGTAAGGCGATGAACCGATGTCCGGTCAACCAGCTGCGCACCTCCAGCATCGGCAGCCCGGCCACGATACGGCCGGCCCCATCGGTCTGAGTCAGCACCAGCGGACTGTAATGATAGGTCGTCGCTATCAGGCTCAACCATGCGGGGTGGTGGAACACGGTGGCCTCTGGTTGCGATTGGACAAATGCCAGCCAGGATGTGCCCGAGCCTTCGACAACCTTGAAGGAGCCCACTTTGACGCGCACAGAGCTTATCGAATCGACCGGCGTCATCCGATAGGAGAAGCTCGCCTAGATCCCGGCTACCTCAGCTGGCCGTTGCTTCCAGGCGGACGATCTTTTCCTCCTCTTCCTCCTGTGCCGCAACCGCCGGAGCGAATGTCGCGGGCAGCTCAACGGGAACGCGCATGCCTCCGTTGGCCAACGAGCGACTCGCTGCCTCCAACACCGCTACGACAACCAGTCCCTGGTAAGCGTCGGTGCGTGGCGTGTCGCCGCTGTGGATGCATTCCAGGAAATGCTCACACTGCAGGCGTAGCGGCTCTTGCCATGGGATATAGGGGACAGTCATATCGCCGTGGCGGAGCGCAAGTTGGAATTCTCCGAAATTGTCCGTCACGGGGGATTCGACGCCAGCGTCGTAGATTCGAATCTTTTCAGCGAGCGACACGTCGTTGTAGACCACCATCTTGCGATTTCCGACGATGGTGAGCCGTCGCACTTTGCAGGGATCCAGCCAGCTGACATGAATCTGTGCGGTGACGTCCTGCTCCATGACGAGCTCGACGTAGGCAACGTCAAGGACGCCTGGCTGGACGTGCGCGCTGCCCCGCGCGCTGACCGCTTTTGGCCGCAACTGCAACAGGTAGAGGAGGATCGAAACATCATGCGGGGCCAGGTCCCAGATCACGTTGACGTGCCGCTGAAACAAGCCCAGATTGAGGCGGGCAGCGTCGGCATAGTAGATCCTCCCCAGGTCCCCACGATCGATGATCCGACGCAGGGCCTGCACCGCCGGATTGTAGAGAAACGTGTGGCCGACCATCAGCGTGAGGTGCCGTTCGTCGGCGATTCTGTTCAACTCGATGGCGTCCCTCAATGACGACGTCAACGGCTTCTCAACCAGGACATGCTTGCCTCGTTCCAGCGCCTCCCGGGCCAGCTCATAGTGGGTCTCGATGGGCGTCGCCACCACGACGGCGTCGATCCCGGCATCGAGCAGCGCCCGATGGTCAGCGAAGGTTCGCACTCGAGGGAAGTGGCGACGCACGTAGTCGCGGCGATCCGTCCGTGTATCGGCAACGCCGACCAGATCGACCTCCGGCATTTCGTAATAATTGCGAATGACCTGCGGCCCCCAGTAACCGCAGCCAATGACGCCCACGCGAAGGCGTCCTTTTTTGTGCGCCTTGGCCTTAGGGAGGCCTGACCCGTTGCTCGATGTAAGGCGCTCAGGCCGGGAAAGAGTCGTCCTCATCCCCATCGACTGACCGCCTCAACCACTCGGTGTGGCGTGGAGTAGGCGCCCGTGGACGTCGGGCGTTGTACGTTCAAATTGCCTCCTCAGCGATCTTCGGCCCTGATCCGAAGCAGCGCTTGCGGGAGTGAGATTACCATCTGTGAAATCCCCGTCAAGGCCCCACCAGGTCGGATCGGGGCCGCGTTCGTCGCCCGTCACCCTCCGCTGTAAAGGACAATTGCGGGAAACAGTGCAACCAATTGACACATCGCAGGGTACACATTTCCTCGCATCGAGGACCTGCCATGAAGCCGCCACGGCCCCTCCCCGTGTGGTCAGCTGAAAACGGCGGGCGGCCGTCGGCCCTCGTCTTCAACGCCGATCCGGTGTGGTTGTCAACTGCTAGCTACCACTTTTCAGCCGGGTTTACAGCGGGCCACCCTGACGCCCAGCTGGGGCCTCGCTGCAGCCTGACCGCTCGTGGCCGCTTATCATTGACCCAGCTGGAATGCCATCCCCCACCACCGGACTACTCTCTCGCACCTACGCCTGAAGCCCACCACCGCGCTCGCGGCGCAGTCTTGATGAGCAGGCGTCATCGACCCGTCATTCTCGCCCTGCTAACCCTTACGGCATTGGCGCAAGCCGCCAGTAGCGGCCTGACATCCCCTGTCATCTCGACCCATCAGCCGAGTTGTGGCGCCAGGTCAACTGGTGGGCTATCCAGCGATGGCTGCTCAGGCGGTGTCGCCGAAGCCGCGCCAATTCCGCTTGGAACATCGACACCGGTGCCGACGCCGACCACGACACCGGCTCCGAAACCTCGATCCCAGGCTACAGGGCCGATGCAGGCTACAGGGCCGATGCTACCAGCACCGTCAAGCCCTACGCTGCTTACCTGGCGTTCCCCCGCGTTGCTCCAGCCCATCACGAAGACGCTCTGTAACTGCAACATCGTCAACGGGCAAATCATGGTGCAGCTCAACGTCGGACAGGATTACATCCTGAAGGACCCCGTCGTACTCACCCATCCGGTCATCATCGAAGGCGGTCGCAACATCGTCTGGATCGGCGGGCTGATCCGCTTCCCGGCGGGCGTGGCACCCAGCTATGGCATTCAGCTGGGCTGGAACGTTGGTG
>Ga0209009_1000594_pt1 | contig 12058 bp, 8 predicted proteins | sample BlaSpr_A8_OM3_M2_FD_187979 | JGI IMG/M metagenome (GOLD analysis project Ga0209009, IMG submission 187979) | Forest soil microbial communities from Thunder Bay, Ontario, Canada - Black Spruce, Ontario site 2_A8_OM3_M2 (SPAdes) (version 2) | ecosystem: Environmental > Terrestrial > Soil > Boreal... | reverse complement strand
CGTGGCGGCTCGGGCCGCCCAGTCGCGCTCCATGGCCTGGACATCGCTCTTGACCGTGCGCAAGCCCGTCGCCGCGATGATCGCGGCGACCACCAGGAGCGTGGGTGAGGTGATCAACAGCGCGGTCTGAAGGCTGCCGAGATGCTGGGAGATGACGCCCACGTCATAGGTCGAATGCGAGTCACCGAAGACGTGCGAAATGAAGAGCAGCATGGTCACTGCGCTGGCGCGCAGGCCCGGCGAAACGACGTTTTGCGCCACAGCGGTGAACGGACCGGAGTAGAGGTACAGGCACACGACGGCGAGCACGAAGGCGGGTATGAACACTGGAATCGGTCCCACGTTCAGCGGAGCGACCAGGGCGACCGAGATGAAGACCGCGCCTACCAGAAACCCGACGATCCCGACCTCCAGATGCGCGGCGGGGTGGTTGACGGCCCGGCGGTCTGCGATCCAGCCTCCCGCCAGTGTTCCGATCAGACCGCCCGCGACCAGCACCACCCCGGCCAGGAGGCCTGCCTTGCTCACAGAGAGGTTGAAACGGCGGGTGAGAAGGATCGGCAGCCAGAACGCATTGGAGGCGAGCACGAAGTACAGCAGCGTCTGCGACAGGATGGTCGCGCGGAGAGTGCGAATCCGCAAGAGGTCGAGAAAGTTGCGGAGGCTCGCCTCGTGGATCCTCTCCACGGCACGGCCAATGCTTTCGGCGCTTCCGCGGAGGGGCTCGCGCAGCCCGAATGCAAGCAGCGCGAAAAGGATTCCAGGCACGGCGGCGAAGAAGAAGGCGTTGCGCCAGCCGTACTTGTCGGCGATGTAACCTCCGCCCGCGAATCCGACCGCGATCCCGAAGGTGCTTCCGGCACCCCAGATCGACATGACTCGTCCCCGCTGTTCCTTGGGGAAGTAGTCGGACAGGAGGGAGGTTCCGGCAGGGTAATAGCCGGCCTCACCGATCCCGAGAACGGCGCGGCTGACGAAAAGCTGGGCGAAGCTGCGGGCGAAGCCGGTGAAGAGCGTGGCCAGGCTCCAAACGGCTACGCCCGCCGCGACCACGGTCCTCCGGACGCCGCGATCCGCCCAGTAGCCGAACGGGACGGCGGCCACGGCATAGACCAGAAGAAAGGCCGAGCCGAGGAGCCCGACCTGGGAGTCGCTGAGATGGAACTCTTTCTGTATCAACGGCGAGGCCGCAGCCCCGACATACCGGTCCATGTAGTTGAGGAAGTTGATGCCGACCATGACCACGAGAACGTATCGGGCATAGCCTCGCGCCACGTGGGGCATTATGGCGCCGGGCGTTCTGACTGAGCGGGTACGATAGCCGTCGCGCCGCTTAGGTTGGGTCGGCTGGGCATTGGCGAGCTCAAGTGGCTGTAAACCACCCGCGAAAGCTTTGCAGGTTCAAATCCTGCCCGGCCCACCATCCATCTCGCGTCGCGCCCCGCCGGCACGCCTTCCCCTAGATGCTGGCCCGCGCCGACTCGCATGAGTTGTCCCAAAGATTCCACAAATCCCTTCGCCGAAGATCCCGTCGTCGGCCATTCATTGGCCCCCGGATCAGGAGGAAAGACGGTGAACAAGAACATCAGCTGGCGGCCTTGGTGGGCATCACTCGGACCGGTGGTAGTCCTGGGAACGATCGGGCTCGGCCCAGGCGTCGCTCCCGCACTCGCCGATGAAACGGCCAACCATCCGGCGATTGGCGGCACGACGGTCTTCGCAAGCGTGCCCGCGCCTGGGCACCCCTTCGGCGTTGCCGTCGACAAGAACCGCGTCTACATCTCGACAAGCGCCGGCGACTTCTTTGCCGACCCGGCGACAGGTGGGCACCTCAATTCGGATGGCGAGAGGGTGTTTGCCTACGACAAGGAGGGCAACCTCGTTACGACGACCAGCATCGCAACCATGCCGAACTCCAACATGGGCCTGTTTGGCCTCGCCCTTGATGGCAACCCGAGCCCGGACCACCAGCTCTACATAGCGGACATGAACGGGCGGATCCTCCGACTGGCCGTCGACCAGCAGAACGCTTCACCCGTGCTGTTCGCGCAGGCCCCGCTGGCGGGAGGCTGGATGGTGACGATGTGGAACGACCTTGTTTTCGATCGCGCCGGCAATCTGTTCATGACCGACGACAAGCCAAGGCTGTGGCGAGTTACTCCCGATGGGCAGGCTTCGATCTGGTTTCAGGACCCCAGGCTCACCGGATTCTTCGGCTTTGCCGGAGGACCGTTGGGCGGGCGGATCGACCCCACTGGCAAGTTCCTGTACTTCACAATCACGATCTCGGCGACGTTCCCTGGTGAGGCCGTCGTGTACCGGCTCCCGCTCGTTGACCACCCATCGGCGTCCGACCTGCAATTGGTGCACCGCTTCCCTGTCGTCCCTGGACAACAGCTTCCTCAGGCCACAGGCCTGGCCTTCGCAGCCTCAGGCAACATCTACGTGGCGCTGATCGGCACCAACCAGATCGCCGTCCTGGATCCTGCCGGCCACGAGATACGGCGAATTTCCAGCCCGCTGTTCGACTCGCCGTGGGGGCTCGCCTTCATGGGCAAGTCGCTGCTGGTTACAAACGCGGACATACAGCCTGTCGAAAGCCCCGATCGGTGGAAGGTCTTGAAGGTGTTCGTCGGCGAAAGCGGATTGCCGCTCAACCGGCCGAGGACCTCAGGCGAGGAAGACGCTCAGTCCTGATGGCGGCGAGGGGTGAGGCTGAGGAGTCTCGGCCTCACCCCTGCGGTACGAGTAAACGTCAGGCCGGCGCGGTGGTAATCGCGAAGACGCTGACCTGCCCGTGCAGGCCCGGCACAGGCTCCTCTGCAACAGCCTTCATCCCAGCGGTCGACAGCATTGCCCACAGGTGTCCTCGTTCTCCAACACGACCTTGGCCAGGCGGGCCGGCTTGCGCCAGGGTTCGCCCGGCCGGTAGATGTGCCACGCACCGGTCATCCGCATGTGGCTGTGAAGGACGAGGCCATTGTCGAAATGAATGAGGAGGTGTTTGCCGTTGGGCAGCACGTCGGCCACCGTCGACCCGATCAGACGCTCGAACTTGGCCGGGGCCGCGTGCGTGAGCCTCTTACCGGCGAGGCGAGGTCTGAGTTGGTCGGCCGTACGCCAGATCGTGTCTCCCTCAGGCATGGTGCGTCGCCCAATACTGCCGCGTCTCTGCCTTTGGTGCGGAGACCAGGCTAGGCGTCAGGAGACCTCGCCCGAGTCCCCGACCTCTTCGGTGTCGATCAGAAGGTCATCATCGCTGGCCGAGTACCTGTCGCGCACCTCGGCTCCGTCGGTTTCCGAATCCCCGATGCCTTCGTCTGAATCTTCTTCGACCACCTCACCGGCCCTACCGGATTCGGCCAGCAGCTGGTCGTATGCGCGAGTGGCCTCGTCCAGGGTGGAGTACTCCCAGAACTCTGTTCCCGGCGGTACCTCCGCGCCCTCGGTCTCATCCGTGCCGTGCTGGAAGACGTAGGCGCGGGCGCCGTCCGGGTCGTGGATCAGCGAGAGGTATCGCTCGTCGCTCAGCTCAGTCCGCCGCTCCGCCTGGCCGCTGTTCTCCAGCTCGAAGAGGCGGCTGATGATCTGTTCCTCGCTTCGTTCTTGCATTCCGTCTAGTTTCCCATCACAGCTCGAGCGGATTGCCGAAGCGTTCGGCTGACGCCACCTCGGCCAGCGGCTTCCTTTTCTTCTTGCCGAGTCCGATCTTGCGCTTCGGATAGCCGAACGGGACGACCGCCAGGACCTCGTATTTGTCCGGCAGGCCTACTTTCTGGCGCACTCCTTCGAGCTCGCGGAATCCCGTCCAGTTGGAACCGACCCCATCGCCCCAGGCGACAAGGATCATCGACTGGATCGCGCGGCTGGCGTCCGAGATCGCCAGGTGGTTCGCCTTCTCGATGGCGACCACGATCGCAGCCGCGGCGCCCGCGACGTACGGACCGCGCGCGACCAGGCCTCCGAGCTCCCGCAAGCCTGCGCGCTCTCTGACGACCACGAAGTGCCATGGCTGCACGTTGCTTGCGCTCGCGGACAAATGGCCCGCCTCCACGATGCGGTCCAGCACGTCGTCTGGAACCGGCTTGTCCTGGTACTCGCGGACCGCGAGAACAGTGCGCACGGCCTCAAACACGGGATTGCTCATTTCTCAGATTCTCCTACGATCCCCGATGTGACTGTGGAGCAGATGGGGGCCGTCGTCGGATTGGTCTTGATCCTCATTGTCTTTTACGACCTGTTCCAGACGGTCGTGCTCCCGCGGCCGGCGGTGCGGAAGGTGCAGCTTGCACGTGGCATCGTGCGCCCGATGTGGATCGTCTGGCGCTGGGTGAGCCAGCGCACCTCACGCATCGAGCGCAGCGAGTCCCGCCTCGCAGCATTCGCCCCGATCGCGCTCCTCTCACTGTTCCTGGTCTGGGCGGCTGCCCTGGTCCTGGGCTATGGGCTGCTGCTGGACGGGCTGGCGGGAGAGATCCGTCCCCCGCCCCCGGACTTCATCACATCGATCTACATCTCCGCGAGCACCCTGGTCCCCCTGGCCTACGGGGACTACGTCCCGGAGGGCGGACTTGCCCGCCTGGTGATCATCGCGGAGAGCGCGACCGGCGTCGCCCTCGCCGCCCTGGCGATCACGCTTCTGTTCTCGCTGTACGAGTCCTTCCGGTCACGGGAGGAGCTGGTCGTCTCGCTGGACGCGCTGGCGGGCGCGCCTCCGTCCGGCGTTCAAATCCTCGAGACCGCCGCCAAGCACAGCATGCGCCCGGAGCTCACCGCGACGTTCGACGAGTGGCGCCGATGGTCGGCCATGGTGCTGGAAAGCCACCTCGCGTACCCGCTGCTCGTCTACTTCCGGTCCAGCCACGACAACGAGGCCTGGATCAACTCCTTCGGGGCGGTGATGGACGCCGCGGTCCTGATCATCAGCACCGTCGACGACGACTCGGAGGGTCCGGCGCGGCTGATGGTCAGAATCGGCAATCACCTGGTCGAAGACATGAGCTGGGTGTTCGGTCTCAGGGGCGCGACCGACGGCATCGTCGAGCGTGCCGAATACCAGGTTGCGGTGGAGCGGCTGGCCAAAGCCGGGTATCGCGTGCGCGACACCGAGGCAGGGTGGAAGCAGTTTGCGGAGCTCCGTTCGAAGTACGCGAGCCCTCTCAACCAGATGGCGCACTGGCTCGTGGTTCCGCCCGCCCAGTGGATCGGCGACCGCTCGTACATACCGCATCGGGCCAAGACGGCAGCGCGCTCCCGGCGCCGCAAGACAACTGCTGAATCGACCTAGCTGAAAGAAAGGGGCCGGCACCTTGCCGACCCCTTCTGAAAGGTTTGCCTGAGCTGGGTTACGAACCGAAGAAGGTGATCACCCGCGTCATGAGATCTGCCTTCTGGGCGGCGCTTCCGTATTCCTCAAACGGGAACGCCAGGAAGACGACTTTGTAGGTTCCGCTGAAGGTCAATGCGTCGGGCTGCGGCCCGGTCCGAGGCGCCAAGTCGTGAGTTCCGTCGTCGCGGAACGCCGTCAGGGCGCCGCCGTTGGGAGTGATCTGGTCCATGAACGGGGCTCCATCTGTCGCGTCAAGCGGAACAGCCCCAATGCCCGTGGTGACAGGGTTGCCCGCCACGCCGGTCACGGTGGCGGTGGGCCTGTCGTTCTGGTTCTCGGTGCCGTCCCATGAGACGTGCAGGTAGTTGGCCACGAACGGGGTGGTTCCAGCGCCCTGGTCGAGAATGTCCTGGCCTGTCAGGAAAAGGTGACCGCCGCCGTCGAGGTAGGCCTTGAGGCCTGTCTCGTACGGCAAGACAGGTCCGGGGTAGCTGATCCCGGTGAACCAGACGACGTTCTTGAACGCCGCGAGGTACTTGGCAGGCAGGTTGGGATTCGCGTTGAGGTCCCAGGTGTCGAACGCGACGCCGGCTGTCGTCAACGCGGTGGTGTAGAACGACCTGACGTCGGGTGCGTTGCCGTCTTCATCGACGAGAAGCGTGTCGACGGTGACCGCGATGGTGATGATGCTGGCGGAGGCGCTGACGGTGGGGCTGGCGACGGAAGTGGCAGTCACCGTCGAGGTGCTGCTGGTGCCGTCGGTCGCGCTCGACGGGACGCTGACTTTCACGCATATGTTCACCGTTCCGCCGGCGACGATCGACGAGGTGGTCGTCAGCGCGGTTGTGCACGTGGAGTCATAGACCGTGGCGGGGAAGGTTCCACCGACGGCCGTGACGTTGTAGCTGTCGGTCTTGAACCCGCGGTTCGTGATGGTCAGCGAGTAGGTCTGGCTCTGACCGCTGTGCGCTCCTCCGGTCTGAGTAGCGGGAGAGATGCTCACGGCATAGGGAGGCGCGATGAGTGTGACCACCGGCGAGCCGGTCGCCGAGGGGCCTTGCGCGGATGTTGCGCCGTAGCCGTCGTCGACGATCGAGGTGGCGGTGGACGAGAGGCTGATCTGCACCCGCAGGTGCAGCGAGATGCTCCCACCGGCCGCGACACTTAGCCCGCTCCAGGTCGTCGTGCCGCCCGCGTTGGTGCCCCCGTGGTCCGCCGACACAAAGCTCGTGTTGGCCGGGGTGGGGTCGGTGACGGTCACACCGGTGGCGGCGGCCTGGCCGATGTTGCGCAGCGTGATGGTGTAGTCGAGGTTGCTGCCCGGGCCGACTGGGACGCCGGCGTCAGACTTCGAGATGACAAGCGCCGGCACGGGGGTCGAGGAGTTGTCGATCCGCCAGGCGCCGCGTCCGTGCGTTCCGGCCAAGAGGGTTCCGTGGCTCGGGTCGAGGTCGATCTGGTCGACCGCAACGATTGGGAAACCGGTGCCCAGCGCGGACCACGAAGCTCCACCGTTGTAGGTCACGACGGGACCGATGTCGGTGGCGGCGTAAAGGGTGTTCGGGTAGGACGGGTCGAGGACGATCGAGTTGACCGGGATGTCCGGCAGGTTGCCGCTGATGTCGGTCCACGAAGCGCCCGCATCAGTTGTCTTGTAGACGTGGCCGGTCTGGTGCGGCGTGGCCGCGCCGTAGCCGTTGTAGGCGAGGTACGCGGTGCGGTAGTTGCTGCGGTCGACGGCGATCCAGGCCACCGGCCGGTTTGGCAGCGAGTGCTTGTCGCCCAGGCCGGCGCTGTGCACGCCCACTCGGGTCCATGTCGGGTTGGGATTGACCTGCGCGTCGGTGCTCACGTAGACGAGGCCGTCCAGTGAGCCGGTGTACACGGCCTGCCCGCCGCCGACTCCGATTGCCGAGATCGTGCAGTTGCGAGCGCCGTTGGGCGATGGCCCGAGGCAGCCGGTCGTGAGGTCGGGGCTGATCGCCGTCCACAGCACGTCCCCCGCCGACGCCGCCTTGGCGTTGTCAGTGCGGTACAGGCGGAAGGTGCCGAGGAAGAGCTGGTTGGGGTTCGACTGGTTCAGCGTGAAGGGCGTGTAGAACTCCGAGCGGTCGTTGAGGTTGATCCCGTTCTCGATGAACTGGTTGGTGAAGAAGTTGTCTCCGCTGTCGGTGAAGCGATATGGAGAGATGCCGAAGTACGTGCCGTAGATGTAGTGGGAGTCGGTGGGGTCGACCAGCACCTGGCCGCCGTCACCCGATGCCAGGTCGAACCAGGTGTTGGTCGCCGCGGCCTTCCGCTCTGTTCCGTTGTCTTGCGAACCGCCCCAGATTCGGGCCGGCCGCGTCGGGTTGGTCGCGATCGATGTGAACTGGGTGATCTGAAGACCGCCGCCGTTAAGGTTTCCAAGCCGGAAGTCCGCGGAGCTAAGCGGGTCTGACGCCTTCAGGCGGCCGCCGCGGTCGGGGCTGAACCAGACGCCGCCGTCATTTCCAACCAGCACGTTGTCCGAGTTGTTGGGGTCGAAAGCCAGCGCGTGGAAGTCCGGGTGCAGGTCCCAGCCGATGTTCTTCCAGGTCTGGCCGCCGTCGTCAGAGCGGTAGATTCCGCCCGACTGGGGGCTGAGGTCATAGCCGAACGAGCCGCCGACGTAAACGATGTTCGGGTTGTTGGGGTCGGCCTCGATCACGTTGTCGTAAAAGCACTGGTCGGATGGCCGGGCACAGTAGTCGAGGATGTTGTCCGCGCCGGTGCCAGTACCGGTGGCGACCCAGCTCGCCCCCTGGTCCGTCGACTTGAACAGCCGCGCGGCCTGGTGATGGCCGGCGGTGTCGAACCAGCTGAACCCGGTGTACAGCACGGCCGATTGCCCCGCGGGGTGCGACAGCCCGATGTCGAATCGGGTTGGGCCGGCGAGAAAGTTCGCGTCTGTCGGCAAGCCGTTCATGATCGGCGCCCACGTAGCACCCGCGTCGGTGCTCTTGTAGATGGCGTCGCCCCAGAACGAGGCGTAGAGGACGCTCGGCGTCTGTGGGTCGATTCGCACTTCGGTAGCGCCCAGAGAGATGGCGGGAGTGGGCTTGATCAGCTTCCAGCTGACGCCGCCGTCCTTCGACTCCCAGAGCCCGTAGGCCGAGTGGATCGGAGGCGAGACGCGGCGCGCGCCGCCGCGGCCGCGGAGCACTGCTGCGTACAGGTGGTTGGCATTGGTGGGGTCGACAGCGAGCCTCGAGATCGAGACCCCGAGGAAGAAGTCGCCTGACACGTGAGACCAGGTCAGGCCGCCGTCGGTCGACTTCAGGATGCCGTTGCCGGTGTAGCTGTCACCCGAGAGTGCCCCTTCGCCGGTGCCGTCGTAGACGACCAGGTCGTTCGAGGGAGCGACCTCAAGTGCGCCCGTGGAGAGCGACGGGAGGCTGTCGGTTCTGCTGACCCAGGCGCTGTCGGTTGGACCGATGGTCCAGATGCCGCCCTGGGCGGCGCCGAGGATGAACGTGCCGTCCTTCCTGATTGCCAGCGCGCCGATGCGTCCGCTGAGGGAGGCTAGGACGCCGGAGCTGCGGGTGACCCCGGCGAGCGGGTCGGGCCCGATCCCGGTCCAGGAGCCGGTGAAGGTCGACGGTCCTGGGGGAGGAGCGTGCTTCAGTCCCTTGGCGGCGCCGGCGGCTGCGGCGCGGAGCGCGCCGGCCAGCTCGATGCTCAGCTGGTTGTCGCCCGCCGTCTTGCTCGCGATGTAGGCCTGGTCGAGCGCCAGCAACTGGGCCTCTGTGTCATCGCTCAGCAGGTCTTCCGGGGATTGCGCCCCGGGTCGGAGGTTCGGAGTATCGCCTCCGCCAGTCGGTTGGGGGAAGCCAACCGCAAGGCCAGGGCCAACGCCGGCGGCGATGATTGCGACACACAAAACAGATGCGCTGAACCAGCGCAATGCACCCTTACCCATCTTCCTCTCCACCCTGAAAGCACGCGAACCGAGGTGTGCTCGGACACCTCTCGAAACCGCTTAACTGTGTCAAAGCCCAGGCAGGAAATCAAGCGTCGAGCGGGCTGGGGTCGAAAATTTTTCGGGTGGAGCGCCGGCAACCGCTGTGCCTTTCAGACGACGTTCAGAAACGGACGGTTATCCCTTTTGGCAGCTTCCCGACTTTCACCTGCGTGCCGTCCACCGCGAAATCGATCCGCTGGCCGCCGAAGTGCAGGCCCGTCACCTCGATGCGACTCCACAGCGGAGTCTCGATCGGAGCTATGCGCAGGCGGCCGCGCGTCGCATCTGCTTCGAGCCCCAGCAGAGTGGTGACCAGCGAAAACGTTGCCGCCGCCGCCCAGTTCTGGGGGCTGCAGCTGTTCCGGTAGTCGTCAGGAGTCGCGCCCGGCATCCGGTCCGTCCCGCACCAGAGCTCCCGCATGCGGCGCTCGGGGAACGCCGTACCCGCCTCGAGGATCGACCGCGCGATCAAGCCTGCCTCCCGAGCCAATCCGTAACGCCGAAGGCCCGCCGCAGCGATGGCGCAATCGTGCGGCCATACCGAACCGTTGTGATAGCTGCACGGGTCGTAATTGACGGCGTGGCTCGAGAGCGTGCGAATCCCCCAACCCGTAAAGAGTTCGGGGGAAACAAGTCGAGAAGCGACAGCCCGCGCGCGGGCCGGCGGGAGGATTCCGCTCCAGAGGCAGTGTCCGGGGTTGGAGGTCAGGGCTTCGACCTGCCGTTTGCCTCCGTCAAGGCCTTGCGCCACAAAGCGCTCTCGTGCCATCCAGAAGTCCCGGTTGAACTTTCGCCGCAGGTCCGCGGCGGCAGCCTTGAGCTCGGGTCGCTTTCGGCCCATCGCGAGCAGCCCTTGATAAAGGTAGCCCTGGACCTCGCAGATGGCGGCCGGCAGAGGCGCGGGCGTGCCGTCGACGTGGGTGAGCGCGTCGTCGGAGTCTTTCCAGCCCTCGTTGCGCGCGCGGCCGCCCGAATACTCCACGTAGCCGTCACGGTCGGCATCGCCGTAAGTCACGCACCACTCCAGCGCAGCCTCCGCGGCCGGCCACAGCTCATCGAATAGCTCGGTATCCGCGGTCCAGTCGAGCGTTGCCGCCAGGGCGCAGAGGTACAGCGGCGTGGCGTCCACCGTGCCGTAGAGGATGCCCGGCCAGAGGCCGCGCTCGACCAGGTCTCCGGTGCGAACTTCGTGCAGGATCTTGCCCGGCTGCTCTTCGCTGTCGAGATCGACGTTCTTGCCCTGGTGCGCGGCCAGGTAGTGCAGCACGCCGCGGGCGATCTGTGGGTTCATGGGCAGGGCGAACATGGAGGTGAACAGCGCGTCGCGTCCGAACGGGACGGCGAACCAGGGCAGCCCCCCGTTTGGATAGATCCCCGTTTCGTAGCGGTCGCACAGCATGTGTATGTCGTCGCGGCTCCGCTGCAGCAGTTCGTTGAGGGCGGGGTTGTCGGTCTCGAAGGCGGCGCAGTCCGCAGACCACTGCCTGTACGAACTGCGGATGCGATCCAGACCGGCTTCGAACGTCGCACCTTCGCGCCCCGATCCAGTCAGCACGTCGATCTCGAGCACGAACTTCTCGCCGGGGCCGAGCTCCAGGCGGTGGTGAGTGCCGGCCGGGCGCAGGATTACCTCGGTCACGCGACGGGGGCCGCTCGAATCGCGAAGCTCGATTCCGCTGACGGTCTCGGCACGCGCAGCCGGCGGGGGCAACGGTATGGGCACGATTCCGCGAACGGCGAGCATTGCCGCATAGTCCGCTCCACCAACGAGCTCGACGCCGGCGACGGTCATGGAAGGTCCGGGGTTGGTGATGGTGATTCGCTCGTGCAGCCCGGCCGCCACGTACCGCTCGCGGCGGACGCGCAAGACCCCTGCGGTCAGCTCCAACACGACCCAGCCCGCCTCGACTTGAACGTCGACCGGCTCCGGCTCGTGCCCATCGATGAGCAGGTGGTACTCGGAAAGAAAGCGCGTGTCGCCCCACCAGAGCCCATGTCCGTCGGGACCATCGGCGTGCATCGAACCGTCCGGGGCTGAGACCGCGAAGTAGCGGTCGTCCTTGACGATGACCCGCTCCATGATTGGGGTCGGGCTCAGCTCTTCGTGCCGATGGCTTGCTGGGTCGGCTGCCTGGACCCGGCTTCGAAAGCGGGGCGCGTGCCGACCGCGTAGCTGGTCCACTCACCGCGCGACAGCAGCTCGACGGCCATCGTCTCCAGCTCGCGGACTCGCTGGTTGGCCCGGATCGCCTCGCGGATCGAAAGGATCCCGACCGCCGGGTGGCGCTTTTCGATCACGTGGCGAAGCATGTTCAGGTGCGCGTTGTCGGGCACCCCGGGCTCGCGAATCCTGCGCACCGCCGCGCGCACGGTCGCCTGCGTGGCGTCGATCGCCTCGCCTTTGCCGAAGTCGAACTTGTAGCTCGGGCTTCGCCCGGCGGCCCGCCGCTCACCGCTCAGCTTGATCCACTTGGCGTTGTCGGCACCTTTGCCGACATCGATCACGAGCTTCACGGGGCGGCCCTGGTGGTGGAAGCTCGCGTTCATTCGCGCATAGCTCTCGCGCTGGCCGGTGAGGCCTTCGTGGCGGCCGACCAGCAAGGGCGACTCGCCGTCGAGCTTGATGCGGTCGATCGCGGTCAGCAGAGAAATGATCGCGAAGGCGTGCGGGATGAGGTCCGCGATCACGCCGATGTCCGCGGCCGCGCCCACCAGTGGCTGCTCTTCGAGAATCTCGATCCTTATCT
>Ga0209009_1000593_pt1 | contig 12069 bp, 13 predicted proteins | sample BlaSpr_A8_OM3_M2_FD_187979 | JGI IMG/M metagenome (GOLD analysis project Ga0209009, IMG submission 187979) | Forest soil microbial communities from Thunder Bay, Ontario, Canada - Black Spruce, Ontario site 2_A8_OM3_M2 (SPAdes) (version 2) | ecosystem: Environmental > Terrestrial > Soil > Boreal... | reverse complement strand
GGTGGCGAGCCGATTGGTGAGCCGGTGGCGTGGTACGGACCGTTCGTGATGAACACGCACGAAGAATTGGCCCAGGCCTTCGATGACTACCGTCGCGGCCGGATGGGGACGATTCCCGCCGCGCATATCGGCAACTAGTTAACGGATCCCGCTGTCGTACTCGACGTTGATCGTGACGTAGCTCCCCGACGTCACCGTCGCCGTTGTCGGGATCGGCCGCGGAAGCATGCTGGAACCGATGTTGAGGCCGACGACGGTATAGGTTCCCGGAGCCACGTCGACTTTGAAGAGTCCATCCGCACCCGAGTGTGTCCGCGCCACCTCATGACCGGCCGCATCGCGCACCACGACGGTCGCCGCCAGCGGGTGCGGCGGACAGGGTGAGTTGATCCGCTCGACCGGGCACGTAGGACCCGACTGGACCACGCCCTGGATGCCGGTTCCGGACGGAGCGGGCGGCGCCGCCTGCGCACCGCAGGCTGCCAGCGCGATCGAGAGCGTGATCGAGGCAATGAACCGCTTCATCTGAACGCTTCTCCCTCTACGACGTGGGACGCCGGGAAAAGTTCCGCACCGCGTCGGTACCATTGACCGGGATGGCCGTTCATACCTACGCGGGCACGGTTCGTGCTCCCGACTTCCCGGATGGGCTCGACTGGCTGAACGTTTCCCGGCCGCTGCACATCGCCGACCTGCGCGGGAGGCTGGCGATCATCGATTTCTGGACGTTCTGTTGAATCAACTGCATGCATACGTTTCCGCAGTTGCGGAAGATCGAACGCAAGTATGGGGACCGTGTCATCGTGGTCGGCGTCCATTCGCCCAAGTTCCCGGCCGAGCGCGAGACCGCCAACTTGCGGGAAGCGGTGCTTCGTTATCGCATCGAGCACCCGGTGGTGAATGACCGCGACTTCAAGGTCTGGGAGCGCTTCGGCGGTCGGGCCTGGCCGACGCTGATGTTCATCGACCCGGAGGGGCGCGTCATCGGAAAGCACGAGGGCGAATTGCCCTTCGAACAGTTCGATCCGGTCGTTTCCGGGATGCTCAAGGAGTTCGAGGACCGCGGGCTGCTCCATGGCTCGGCGTCGCCGATCGCGCTCGAGGAAATCCGCGAACCGGCGCGAACCCTGAGCTTCCCCGGCAAAGTGCTGGCGACAACAGACTCATTGTTCATCGCCGACACCAACCATCACCGCATCGTCTCGGCCGGGTTCGACGGCGTGATCCGGCGCACCTACGGCTCCGGGGTACCGGGGTTCTCAGATGGGCCGGCGGACCGCGCCACGTTTCAGCAACCCCAGGGAATGGCGCGATCCGGCTCGACCCTCTACGTGGCGGACACGGAAAACCACGCGATCCGCGCTATCGACCTCCAGTCTGGTCTCGTCACGACCGTCGCGGGCACGGGGGAGCAAGCCCTCCAAGCGGGCAAGGGTGGGCCCGGCCGGTCGGCGGCGCTGAGCTCGCCCTGGGACGTGGCGCTCGCGGATCGCCTCCTCTACATCGCGATGGCCGGCACTCACCAGATCTGGACGCTGGACCTCGACCACGGCACGGTTGCGCCGTTTGCCGGAACCGGACGTGAGGGTCTGCTCGATGGACCGAAGGCTGAGGCGTGGTTCGCCCAGTCGAGCGGACTGACGATTCTCGATGGGCACCTGTACGTCGCGGACTCCGAGGTCAGCGCCGTGCGCGATATCGACCTGAAGACGGGCCATGTGACCACCCTGGTCGGGGAGGACCTGTTCGTCTTTGGCGACCAGGACGGCGAAGGCGACGCGGTCCGCCTCCAGCATCCGCTTGGGATCAGCAGCCGGGACCACACCCTGTATGTGGCCGATAGCTACAACAACAAGGTCAAGCGACTGGACGCACGACGCCGTGCGGTTACGACCTGGCTCGGGAGCGGTGTCGCGGGACGGGCGGACGGCCACGGGCATTCGGCGGCCTTCCGCGAGCCCGGTGGTGTCTGTGCCGGCGTCGACGGCCTTTACATCGCCGACACGAACAACCACCGGATCGCGGTCGCCGATTGGACGACCGGGACAGTTCGGACCCTGATCGGCGACTAACGCGCGCCGCGCGTCTTTACGGGCTCGGAAGTCGCCGGTAGAATGGGGCCACCCTGACGGGGGCAGGGCGGAGGTCGGGGAATGCGGACGCTCTCGTTGCTCGGACTCGACGCCGCCGAGCGTCCGCGTCTGAACGCAACCACTCTGCGCCGGCTGGCATGGCTCGGCACGGTGGTTCGCTGGCCGGGGCTGCTTTTTGCGGCGATCCTGTCACTCGAGGTGAAGCCGATCTCCGGGATCGGGCTTGCCCTGATCCTCATCTGGGTCGCCCTCTACAACGCCTGGGGAATGATCCAGATCTCCAGGGCCGACGACACCTCGATCCTGCGGATCGGGCGCGCCCTCACCTTGCTGGATACCGTCAGCTACTTCCTGGTGCTCTACGTTTTCGGTGGGGTCGGCGCGAGCACCAGCATCTACGCGGCCTACATCCTCCTGATCGTGTGGATGGTGGCCTACGACGGCGCCGAGGGGGCGATGCTATGCGTCGGCATCTTCGTCATAGGGATGATCGCCTTGAACGCGGCTCTCCAAGCCTTTCTGCACAGGCCCTTCGACGGGCCGGACGTGTTGTACTGGAGCCTGATCATGGTGGTCGCGGGAGCGATCCTGGCGGCCTACGATCGGATCGTCATTGGAGGCGTACTACCCCAGGGACCGGCGGCCGGTCCGAACGGATCGAGCCCTCCGACGGCACCGGCGGTCATCGTCAGCGCCGTCGCCACGCCTGTGACGAGCGGAACGGTTCCGGCCGTCCGGCTCTCGCCCCGCGAACAGGAGGTCCTCGAGCTTGTCGCGGAAGGCTACTCCAACGCCATGATCGCCACTCGCCTCCACTTGAGCGAGAACACGGTCAAGACCTACGTCGAGAACCTGCTGAACCGGCTCAACGCCCGCAATCGCGCCGAGGCGGTGGCCGCCGCCTCCCGGCAGAATCTGATCTAGAGGACGCTCCCTCTCCCCCGTTCGCCCTCCTCCGGTTGGAACCGCAAGGGCTGATCTTTCATCACCCTGGGGGATACCGGTAAAGACGAACTCGCCGTAGGCTGTGACCAGTGGGGGTGCCAATCGACCTGGGGGGCACGCCGATGGCGACCAGGATGGTGGGGGGTTTCATCCTGGTCGCCTTTCTCTTGTGCGTCCTGTTGGCCTGGCCTGGTCGCCGGCGCTGGCCGCTCTGGCTGATCGCGGGACTGTGCAGCTCGCTCTGCGCCGCCCTCACCTTGAGCTTGACGGCCGCCGGTGGGTGGCTGGTCGATTCGATGCGACTGGCGACCGTCGCCCTGGCCGCGGGCTTCCTCGGCACCGCCGCCGTCCGCGACCTCCGCTAGCCGGCGGCCCGGCGCATTTCGAATTCGAGCCGGCCGGATCCTTCTTCTCCCATCGGCTGCATGCGGCCAGTTGATGCGAACCCATGCCGGGCGTAGAGGCGCTCAGCTCGAGCGTTGCCCTTGGTGACCCAGAGGCGCACGGTCGCGAATCCTTCGCCGGCTGCCCAGCCGAGCACCGCCTCCACCAGGCGGTCACCAACGCCCTGACCCCGCCATGCAGGTGCCACCCACATCGAGATCAGTTCGGCGTCCCCAGGACGATCCGCGGCGATACCGGCCGCCAGGCCGGCGTCCTGGCCGGCCACCTCCGCGATAAAGACCGCGCGCGCCTCGACCCGGCGCCGCCACTCCTCCTCGTCGAACCGCTCGGCATCGCTGGCGGTCGATCCGAACGCCTCGGGGGCGTCCCGCAGGGCCGCCACGCGTACGGCACGGAAGGCCGCCCAATCGGCGGCCGCCAGGCGGCGAATTACCAGGTCCGCCAATTCACCACCTTGACTCGCCCCACCGATGTCAGGTAACGTGATATCCGTCATGTTATCAACCAACTCAACGTCCTGGAGGGATTGCCCATGATCCTATTCCTCTTGCTTCTGATCGCCGCCGTTGGCATCGTTGCCGTCTATGCCATTGGTGGGAACGCCGGCACGCACGACGTCACGCTCTGGCAATGGCACTGGGCCGCGGTACCCGATTGGGTCCCGGTGGTGCTGACCGCCGTCGTGTTCGGCGGCTTGCTCGTGCTCTACATGCTCTACGCGGGCCTGGTTCATGGCGTCCGAGTGGGCTCCATGCGGCGTCGGGTCACGACCCGCGAATCGGCGATCGGCGACTTGCGTCGCGAGAACCAGCAGCTGCGCGAGGAAAATGCCCGCGTACGCAGCGAGCTCCACGGCCGCGAGCCGGTGGCTGCCACGACCGCGCCGGACCGCCAGCGCAGCGCCGCATCGTATCGCCCCCGAGCGACGTTCGGGGAGAGGGTGCGGGCCTTCTTCAACGGCAAGGAGCCGGCGGGCTACTAGAAACCCGGCGCACGCGCTTCGCCGCAACGGGCCTCGCAGGTGAGCGAGGCCTGTCGAGCGCTCCGGTTTGCAGTGTGACGCTTGACAGCCAACCAGTCGTGTCAGCTAAATTGATACCGTTCCTAGCATCAGTGGCTCGCGGGCCAACTTGCATCCCCTGCGTGCCGCCGTCCAGTTGAAAGGGAGGCGAAACAATGCCAGTCAGCGGCAAGCGAGGCTTCGGTTCCATGGATCAGGCCAAGCAGCGGGAAATCGCCAGCAAGGGCGGCCAGGCGGCGCATCAAAAAGGGTCGGCCCACGAGTTCAGTTCCGAAGAAGCACGCTCGGCAGGCAGCAAAGGCGGCAAAGCGGCCCACGAAAAAGGATCGGCGCATGAGTTTTCCTCCGAAGAGGCGCGAGCCGCCGGCCGAAAGGGTGGCGAAGCGTCCAGCCAGGACCGCAACCGGATGGCCGCCATCGGGCGGGAGGGCGGCCGCCGCTGACCGATGGGGAGGAGACCCGCCGGGCCTCCTCCCGATGATTTACAGTGCGCCGACGAGTTCCTTGATGCGCGTCTCCGAGAGGGCGACATCCGATAGCGTGCCGGCGAAGTAGGCGTCGTAGGCGGCCAGGTCGAGCAGGCCGTGCCCACTCAGGTTGAAGAGGATGACCGGCGACTCACCGCGCTCGCGCGCCTTGATGGCCTCGTCGATGACGGCGCGAATGGCGTGGGCTGACTCCGGCGCCGGGATGGTGCCCTCGGTGCGTGCGAATTGAACCGCGGCATCGAAGACCGTTCTCTGCGGATAGGCAACCGCGTCGATGAAGCCGTGGTCGACCAGCGCGGAGACCAGCGGCGCCATGCCATGGTACCGCAGCCCGCCCGCGTGGATGCCGTCCGGGATGAAGCCGTGGCCGAGCGTATGCATCTTGACCAGCGGCGTCATTTCACCGGTGTCGCCGAAGTCGTAGGTGTATTTGCCACGGGTGATCGATGGACAGGCGTCCGGCTCCACCGCCAGGAACCGCGTCCGGGTCCGCCCCTGGAGCCGATCGCGGAGGAAGGGGAACGCGAGCCCGGAGAAATTGCTGCCACCACCAACACAGCCGACCACCAGGTCCGGCGTCGCGCCGGCTCGCTCCATCTGCAGCAGCGCCTCTTCGCCGATGATCGTTTGGTGCATCAGGACATGGTTGAGCACACTTCCCAGCGAGTACTTGGTGTCGTCCCGAGTCGCGGCATCCTCGACGGCCTCGGAGATGGCGATGCCGAGACTGCCGGTGGAGTCCGGATGCTCGGCGCGAATCTTGCGCCCGGCATTCGTCAGCTCGGACGGGCTGGGGACGACGGTTGCGCCCCAGACCTGCATCATGCTCTTGCGATAAGGCTTCTGCTCGTAGCTGATGCGCACCATGTAGACCATGCACTCGAGGTCGAAGATCCTGGCGGCAAAGGCCAGGGCACTCCCCCACTGGCCGGCGCCGGTCTCAGTCGACAATCGCTTGGTACCCTCGGCCTTGTTGTAGAAGGCCTGGGCGACCGCCGTGTTCGGTTTGTGCGAACCGGGCGGGCTGACTCCCTCGTACTTGTAGTAAATCTTCGCCGTGGTCTTGAGCTCCCGCTCCAGCCGGGTCGCGCGCATCAGCGGTGTCGGACGCCACAGTCGCAGCGCCTCCTGGACCGGTTGCGGGATGTCGATATAGCGCTCCTGGGAGACCTCCTGCTTGATCAGCTCCATCGGGAACAACGGCGCCAGGTCCTGCGGGCCGATCGGCTGACGCGTACCCGGGTGCAGCGGCGGGCTCCCCGGAAATGGGAGGTCCGCCTGGATGTTGTACCAGCGCGTCGGCATCTCTTGCTCGTCGAGAACGATCCGGTTGGCGACTTCGGGCGCGCGAACGCTCATAGCTTTCTCCCTCCTGTAGTCCGAATCGTCAGCGTGGCGCTATTCCCGCCTGTTTTAGCATGGACGGCACCCTGATGCAAAGGCCCGACCGGACCGCCATGCTCGCCGCCCTGGAACGCCTCGTGGTCGCCGAGTCGCCCTCGTTCGACAAGGCGCGCTGTGATGCCTGTGCCGATCGGGTCACCGATCTCTTCCGGGAGCGAACCGGGGCCTCCGCGGTGCGACATGAGCGGCCCGACCGGGGCGACCACCTGGAGATCCGGATTGGCGACGGCGCCGAACCGATCATGCTGCTCTGCCATCACGACACGGTGTGGCCCGAAGCCACCCTGGCGCGCTTGCCCTTCCGAGTTGACGGGGATCGCGTCACCGGCCCTGGGAGCTATGACATGAAGGCCGGCATCGTCGAAGCAGCGTTTGCCCTCGAGGCGGCCAAACCGAAACGGCCGGTGATCGTCCTGTCGACCTCTGACGAGGAAATCGGCAGCGCCAGCTCGCGCGCCCTGATCGAGGAAACAGCGCGGCATGCGGTGGCGGTGCTGGTGCTGGAACCCGCCGCCAGTGGCGGGGCGATCAAGACCGCGCGCAAGGGCATCGCCGATTTCATCCTGGAGGTCGACGGCCGCGCTGCCCACGCCGGCGTCGAGCCGGAGAAAGGGATCAGCGCGATCGAGGAGATGGCGCACCAGGTACTGGCCCTTAAGGCCCTCAGCGACCCGGCGACTGGCACCACGATCAATGTCGGCGTGGTCGACGGGGGCACCCGGCCCAACGTCGTCGCGGCGCACGCCCGTGCCGAAATCGACGTTCGCTTCGCGCGGGCCTCCGAAGCGGAGCGGGTCGTTCGCGCCATCAACGACCTGCAACCGCGGCTCGCGGGAGCTCGCCTGCGCGTCAGTGGCGGCGTCGACCGGCCGCCGATGGAGCGCAGCGCCGGCACCGTTCGCCTTGCCCAACTCGCCCAGCGGCTCGCCGGCGATGTCGGCTTCCCGCTGACCGAAACCAGCACCGGCGGCGGTAGCGATGGCAACTTCACCGCCGCGATCGGTATCCCGACGCTCGATGGCCTTGGCCCGGACGGCGGTGGCGCCCACGCCGACTCCGAGCACCTGATGATTCGGAGCTGGCTGGATCGGACGGAACTCCTCCGGCGCCTGATCGAGGCGCTCTAGCGACCTGACGCCCCGCCCACCCCCTGTGTTAGGGTGGACGACGGTCCGTTACGCCTCGTCGTAGCCAACCGCCTTCCTACTCGTCTCCGCCACGGACCAGAAGGGTTGACGTTCGTCGAGTGACGGAGGGAAGGCTCCATCAACGTTACAGGGGTTGTTATTGCTATTGTCTTGAAGGCTCACGCCTATATCTTGCGGTTAACCATCGCGCGATTCCGCTATCTTGTGGTTTCTGACTGGGCCGCCCGGGCGGTTCTTCGTTACTGGCGCCTCCGGCGCAGGTGCCGGCAGGTCCTCGACCAGCTTCGACTTCGCCGGCGGCAGCTCTCGATCACCCTGGTCGGCCATGCACTCGTGCTCGGGCTGGGCTTCGTTCTGGTCGTTCCGGTGCTGACGGTCCGGCCCGCGGTGACGCGGACGGTCTCGGCTCAATATGCGGGCTACGTCCTGTGGACAACCCCGGCTCGCCCTCGAAATGCGCCGCTCCGAGAGGTCCTCAAGGCCTCGGCGCTCGAGGAGCGTCCGGCACCCGACGTCATCGTGCCGGCGGCGCCCCCGGCGCCCGCCTCGAGGACGGGTGCGCCCCCGGCCTTCACCCCGCCGCCGCCCGGCTCGGGCGGAGATGGCCTGGCGGCCATTTACGCGGTCTTCGGCAGTAGCCCCGGCCTCACCTGGGCGCTGCGGGTGGCGAACTGCGAGAGCCACTACAATCCGCTGGCCGTCAATCTCTCCAGCGGCGCCAGCGGCCTGTTCCAGTTCATGCCGTCCACCTGGAATGCCAACTTCCCCGGCCAGAACATCTGGGATCCGCTGGCCCAGGCGCGGGGCGCGCTCGTCTTCTACAACGCCGGCCGCCAGAGCGCCTGGACGTGTAAGTAAGGCGTCGCCGGTTCGCCGCCGCCACGCTAGGATGTGGCGCGTGCCGCCGCCGTTGTCCGGATCGCCGGCTCGCCCGCGTGTCGAGGTGCGACTGGCCCGCTCCCATGCTGAGTTCGCTGCCTGCGAGGCGCTGAGCCGGGACATCTGGGGCGCCGCCGAGCGGAACGTGGTGCCGCGCGAGCTCCTGCTCACGATGCAGCTCAACGGCGGCCTGGTCCATGGCGCTTTCCTTCCCGACGGCCGGCTGGTTGGCTTCTGCTTTGGCTTTGCCGGTCTGCGCGCTGGGCAGCTCCGCCTCTGCTCGCATCAGCTCGGCGTTATCCCGGAGCTACGCGGCGCCGGGATCGGTATCGCGCTCAAGCAGGCTCAGCGGAAAGATGCGCTGCGGCTTGGCTATCCGCTGGTGTCCTGGACCTTCGATCCACTGGAGGCACGCAACGCATACATCAATCTCCATCGGCTGGGATGCATCGCGCGCCTGTACGATCGGAACCACTACGGCGAAATGGAAGACGAGCTCAACCGTGGCCTGCCCTCCGACCGGTTCGAGGCCGAATGGTGGCTGGATCAGCCAAAGGTGGCGGCCCCGACCGGTGAGGCGGTCGTGATGCTGCGGATAGCCGGCGACAGCGAGCCCATCCGTGAGGCGGTCGACCCGGCGCGGGCGCCTGCCGTCCTGATCGCCGTGCCACAGGATTTTCAGGCGATCAAGAAGAGGAGTCCCGAGCTGGCCCTGCGCTGGCGGCTGGAGAGTCGGGCCGCGCTCGAAGCGGCCCTTGCCAGCGGCATGACCGCGGTCGACTTCCGGCGGGAGGGCGCCTACGTGATGGCCCGGGCATCATGAAGATCGAGGCCGTCGAGCTGCGGGTGCTGAAGATGCGGCTGCTGCAGCCGTTTCGCACCAGCTTCGGCGTGCAGCAGGACCGCTACCCGCTGCTGGTGCGCTTGGAGATCGACGGCCGCTCGCAATGGGGCGAGTGCGTCGCCGGGGAAGGGCCCTGGTACTCCTACGAGACGGTTGAGACCGCCTGGCAGATCCTCAAGGGTTACCTGGTGCCGGCCGTCATCGGGCGAGAACTGGCCGACGTCGATGCGCTCGAAACCCTGTTCGCGCCGGTGCGGGGCCATCACATGGCCAAGGCCTGTCTCGAGATGGCCTTCACCTGCGCCCTCGCCGAGCATGCGCGCAAGCCGCTCGCGACCTTCCTTGGTGGAGTCCGCGATCGCGTGGAGAGCGGGGTCAGTATCGGCATCAAGGCGACCGTCGATGAGCTGCTCGACAGCATCGGGACCCACCTGGCGCAGGGCTACCGTCGGATCAAGGTCAAGATCGAGCCCGGCTGGGACGTGATGACGATCGCGGCCATCCGCCAGCGTTACCCGGAAATCACGCTGATGGCGGATGCCAACTCCGCCTATACACTCGACGATGCAGCCCACCTTGGCCAGCTCGACCAGTTCGGCTTATTGATGCTGGAGCAGCCGCTGACCGCCGGCGACCTCGTCGATCATGCCGCCTTGCAGCGGCAATTGCGCACCCCGATCTGCCTCGATGAGAGCATCGAATCAGCCCGCGAGGCTCGGCAGGCCCTCCAACTCGGGTCGTGCCGGGTGATCAACGTCAAACCGGGCCGGGTCGGTGGCTTTGCCGAGTCGCGCCGGATCCACGACCTCGCGAGCAAGGCGGGTGTGCCGGTGTGGTGCGGCGGCATGCTGGAAACGGGTATCGGCCGGGCCTGCAACGTCGCCCTGGCGACGCTGGCGAACTTCCGGCTGCCCGGCGATATTTCTGCCAGCGATCGCTACTGGGCCGAGGATATCGTGGAGCCGCCATTCATCCTCCAGCGCGGGGGCACCATCGGAGTGCCGACCCGATGGGGGCTGGGCGTCCGGGTGAAGGTCGACCTCGTCGACCGCCTGACCGTCCGCCGGGAACTCCTGCGCTAAAGGAAGAAGGCCGCCAGCGCGATGATCGCGTAGACGCCGACCAGCTGCAAGCCTTCGAGCCAGTTGCTGTGACCGTCGCGTGAGATCACCGCAATCAGCAGGGTGGCGATGAGTACGGCACCGATCTCGAATCCGGTGAAGACGAAGTCCATCGGCCGGCCGATCAGGAGGCTGATGAAAACCAACGCCGGTGCGATGAAGAGCGCGACCTGCGTGGACGAGCCGACGGCGATCTCGAGTGTGACATCGAGCTTGTCCCTGATCGCGAAGAACACCGCGGAGGCGTGCTCGGCGGCGTTCCCGATCACCGGGATGATGATCAGACCCACGAAGATCGGCGAGATCTTGAGCGTCTGCAGCGCCGGGTTGAGCGCCGAGACGAGCAGCTCGGACTCGAGGCCGACCAGCAGGGCCGCGCCCACCAGGATGCCCAGTGCCAGCGTTCTCGACCATTCCGGCCGCTCGCTGGAGGCGGGCGTGCGAAAAAGGTGCGCATTGGTGAACTGAGTGAAGACCAGCGCCGAGCCGTACAGGACGATCAGGGTCGCCGCGACACCCGCGGAGACCACCTGGCGGCTGGCTGCCGATAGGCTCGGCGAGGTTGCCATCAGGAGGGCGGGGACGCCGAGACCGGCGACCGCGAGGACCATGGACGCAGTGTGGACACCGGCCGCACGGGCGCTGAAGGCCTGTTCGTCACGACCCAGCCCACCGACGAAGAGCGAGACGCCGAGGACCAGCAGCAGATTGCCGATGATCGAGCCGATCAAGGACGCCTTGACGACCTCGAAGTCCCCAGCGGCGATCAGCAGCACCCCGACGATCAGCTCGGTCACGTTGCCGAAGGTGGCGTTGAGCAAGCCGCCGAGCCGCGGGCCGATGCAGATCGCCAGTTGGTCAGTGGCCCGCCCGATCAGGCCGGCCAGTGGGATGATGGCGAGGGCCGCGGTGATGAAGGTCAGCACCGGCTGATGCGTCAATTCCGCGATCAGCGAAACCGGGATGAAAACGAGCAGCCAGTTGATCGAGGGCCGCAGCCACAGCGCCCAGCCAGCCATTCGACTCCATTATCCCGGCCGGGTCGGCACCCGGCCCGTATCAGGACGCCGGCACGGTCGAGGCGCCGGAGCCGTTTTGCAGGCAAAAGAAAAAGACCTCGGCGATGACCTACTCTCCCAGACCGTTGCCAGCCCAGTACCATCGGCGCAGACGGGCTTAACTGCTGTGTTCGGGATGGGAACAGGTGTTTCCCCGTCGCTATGGTCACCGAAGTCTTTCTCTTCGATCGTGATGCGAAGAAGTATTTAGGGACCGCGCAGTTCACGCGATCAACTCCCTGGCGCTAAAAAGCGCTGAGGAGTGGAGATAGATGGTCAAGCCCTCGACCTATTAGTACCGCTCAGCTGAAACGGTTGCCCGTCTTACACCTGCGGCCTATCAACCAGCTAGTCTCGCTGGGGTCTTACCTGGTTAACCCAGTGGGAGACCTTGTCTTGAGGTGGGCTTCGTACTTAGATGCTTTCAGCACTTATCCCATCCGAACATAGCTACCCGGCACTGCCATTGGCATGACAACCGGGACACCAGAGGTCCGTTCACCCCGGTCCTCTCGTACTGAGGGTAACTCCTCTCAAGTCTCCTGCGCCCACAACGGATAGGGACCGAACTGTCTCACGACGTTCTAAACCCAGCTCGCGTACCGCTTTAATGGGCGAACAGCCCAACCCTTGGGACCTACTCCAGCCCCAGGATGCGACGAG
>Ga0209009_1000591_pt1 | contig 12113 bp, 10 predicted proteins | sample BlaSpr_A8_OM3_M2_FD_187979 | JGI IMG/M metagenome (GOLD analysis project Ga0209009, IMG submission 187979) | Forest soil microbial communities from Thunder Bay, Ontario, Canada - Black Spruce, Ontario site 2_A8_OM3_M2 (SPAdes) (version 2) | ecosystem: Environmental > Terrestrial > Soil > Boreal... | reverse complement strand
CGGGACGCGCAATTGCCGGCGCGCGAACGGAGCGAAACGGCCGTGCAGCCCCACGACCCCGACGCGCGCCACGTCGCCTTCGAGCAGCGCGTTGGTGGCCTGCGTCGTCGAGTGTGCGATGAACGCAATCTGCTCAGCGCGGACCGTGCCCGAAGCAAGCAATCGCCGCAAACCCGCCACGATCCCGGCCGCGACCCCGTCCGCAGCACGATGCGTCGTGGGAACTTTGATGGTGGCCACGATCTCGCGCGTCGCGGCATCGACGGCGACCACATCCGTGAACGTACCCCCAACGTCGATGCCGACACGAAGCGTCTCACTCATTAAAGGGCGCTCCGAGCGCGATCGTGAGGGTTTGCTTACCGCGAGTGATTTCGAAGGTGTGAGGCCGGCCGTCATAGGCGCGGCGTTGCGTTTGGAACGTGCCGTACTCCCACCAAAATTTCCCGTCGAGTTTCACGACGATATCGTCGGTGCGCAGGCCGGCGGCGTATGCCGGACCGCCGGTTCGCACGAACGCCCGCATCTGTCCGTCGACGGTCTTGAAGAGCGAATAGAAATACGTCGGACCCGAGCCCGGCACGTACGCGAGGCCGCGCTCGAAAAGCGCGGCGGCCAGCTTAGGCCGTTCGACCATCCACGTTCGCAACCGGAACAGCACCGCCAGCCCGGCTTCTTTGATTGGATCCATGCCCGCCGTTCGTAGAAACTCGCGCGGATCGGCACGCACGTCGTGCCACTCGTCGACCGGCCAGCCGGCACAGTCTCGCAATTCGAGACCGGTATCCAAAGTGCGCGCCTCCTCGTTCGCATGACCCAAGATTCGACTGCTGATGATGACGAGCGCCGTGTACTGCGCTTGGCTGCAATCGTCCTGAGCAGGGGCCTTCAGAAGACGAATTGTCTTCATGCCGCGCCACCCGCCCACGATCTGCCGGTAGACGGCCTCTCCCGCGACCGGCCCGTACGACGACGTGTCATCGTAGACGATCGCGATCGTGCGGGCGGCGCTCTCCGGCGCGAATAGACCAGGCGGCACCGGCGCGACGAGCGTCTGCGCCGCTGCGGGTTCCGCCAAGGCGAACGTTGGGGTTCCGAACAGTCGCGGCCCAAAGATTACGACGGCGATGACGGCTAGCGTCGCGACGGCGACCTGATACGGCAACGTCAACTTGGTGATCTCGTCGACGCGAACGCCCGTGTAGTTCGCGACCCAAACGTTTTGCGTGTTGGTGGGGTCGCAGACGTTTTGCACCTGCACGACCGCCATAATCGCGGCGACCAGCGTTACCGCCGGGAAGACGCCGAGCCCCGCGAGCACCGTATAGACCGCGATCCCGACGCCGAACGGATTGAGCGGGCCGCGATAGAGCGCAAGCGGGCTGAGCAGACCGAACAGCACGACATACGCGACGGCGTTGCGTGGAGCAAGCATTCCGACCAGCGGCACGAGCGCCGCCTTCACGCTCGGTAAGCCCGTCGTCGCGAGCAACATCCCGATGCCGATGAACAGCAGCACGGCCGGCGCCACGTCCTCGATCCCGCGAATCGCGGAAGCGATCAGCATCCGAACCGCCTCTGCCGGCCGCGTCGTCAAAACGCCGTAGAGCGCTGCGATCGCGAACGCGACGATGGGATCGATCTTTAGCCAAAAGTAGAGGACGATCGGGACGATCGGCGTGAGCAGCGCGATCGCCGGCACGCGGCGTCGCGCGATCGGCTCCTCGCTTTCGAGCGCCCACGTCGCGTAGCCGCGGTCGGAGCGAAAGCGAACGGCGGCAAAGACTATCAACGCGGCGAGATCGATGACGACCAGTACGTAGGCGAAGGGTTGCAATTGTTCGCGCGTCACCCCGAACGTCGTCGTATAGAATTTCCACTGCGTCAGATTGAAGATGTAGCCGAGCGCGAAGGCCAGCATGAAGAGCGTCGCCGCAGTCCGGCGCGATACGCCGATGGTCATCATGATCGGCAGCACGATCGAACCGACCATGATGATCGCGCCAAGCCCCGTCAACGAGGTGAACAGAACCGCGACCGCCGCTGCGAGCGCGAGCGCGAGCAGGGCCGGCCGATCTCCGCCGAACTCGGCGGCGTAGTTGACGATCGTTTCGGCGATCCCCGTCGAGAGCGTCACGCGCGAAAGCAGCGCGCCGAAGATCACGGTCACGAAGACCGGCGCGAGCCGGATCGAACCCTCGACGATGACGAGCGCGAGGCCGCCCGGGCCGGCGCCGGCGACGGCCGCCATCCCAAGCGCCATAAGCGGCACCGCCAAGAGTGCCGGCAGCACGCGCGCGTACATCAACGCGGCACAGATCGCGAAGATCGCAAGCATCGCCAGACCGATCATGTTAGTGCCGCGTTAGGCCGAGCGCTTCGTCGAAGGGTGGAAGCGTTTTGCGGCGCGCGTAATCCTCGTAGGCGGCGGTGTCGATGCGATCGGCGCGAACTATCGCGCGCTGCGCCGCAAGGTGATAGCGCTCTAGGACGCTCGCTTCGTGGCTCGGCCGGTTTTCGTACTCCCACGCCTTCTTCACCAGCGGCACGAGTTCGAGCAACGCGTCGCGCTGCTCCCAAAACGAATACTTCGCCACGTTGAGCGAGCGGTTGACCAGATCGTCGTGCTTGGCCTCGGCATTGGCTCGAGCGTCGTCGTAGTAGAAGCGCGCCTCCGACGCGATTTGGAAGTTGCGCCCGAGAAGATCGTAGCGGAGCGCCGCTAGCTCCATCACCGCCGCCGCGTTGGCGTGCAACGGTGGAGCAGTCGCGACGCGCAGGTGTGCGATGACACGCTCCGCGGCGAGCCGAAGAGCGGTGAGGTCGAGGCCCGTCGCCACCTCGGGCGCGGCAAACGGATCGGTCCAGAAAAGAACGTCGCCGGCAGAGCGCGGGCTCTTCTGCAAGAGCGCGCGCGCGCGTCCCAGATCGGCAAGATCATCGGCGTAGCGCGGGTCGCTCGTCCCAAAAAACGCGGGCGGAAAGTCACGCCGAAAGTGCGCGATGTCGACGTCGCCCCGCTCCCACCCGCTCGCCGCAGCGTATACGACCGGATACCAGGTCGCCTCGAAGAGCGTCTCCCCGTCGTCGTGCCAGACCGTTTGGAACAAGCCCAGGACGTGCGAGCGCTTCCCTTCCCCGACGAAGCGCCTGATGTTCGGCAGCGCCCGATCGACATCGGGGTAGATCTCGTTCCAGTTGAGTGCGCCCGGGGCGACCATCTGCTCGAATCCGCCCTTTTTTATTCGCTCGATATACGGCATATACGTCGGCTCGCTGCCGTAGTGCCAGTTGACGAAGACGAGCGATTTCGGCAAGAGGTCGAAGAGTTCGGGATGGCGTGTGACCGCGTCGTCCCAGATCATCGGCCGCGCGCGAGAATGCGCCAGGACGTACTTCGCCGTCGCGACGACGTGCTTCGTATACACGCCGCCTTCGCCGGAGGCGGCAACCAAAGCTTTTGCCTGACCGCGGCCGAGGTCGATCGGCTCGTCGGAGCCGATGTGAAAGAACGGCGCATCCGGTACGGCGTGCAACTCGTCGTCGATCAGGTCGCGAACGTACCGCTCGCCTTGCGGATTTGCCGGCGAGATCAAGTACCCGTGCGGCAGTTCCGCCAGCGTCGCGTAGTTCTCCCAGCGCAGCGTGTTGTGCATGTGCGCAAAGGTCTGCTGTTCGGGGATGAACGCGACGTGGAAGTGCCGCGCGTACGCGTCGAGTTCGCGTAGTTCGGCCGGCGTGATCCCGTCGAGCGGCGCCGGCAGCGGATGTTTCGGATCGGCGAAGACGTGCTCCAAATACGGCGAGTAGCCGTTCATCTTGAACGCGGCGATGGTGCGGATTCGCTCCTCGAAGTAACGCATCGTCGGCAGCGGCCCGCGCGAGACGTCGTCGGAGAGGACCCGCCATTTGAGCGCCGGGGCGTCCTCGATGTGGACGCAGGGCAAACGCCACACGCCGTCGACCTTGCGCGCGAGCTGGGCCACCGTCGCGAAAGCGTAGAACTCGCCGGCCTGGCCATGCTTGGAAATCGTGACGGCGCGCGGCGTCACGTCGAGCGCGTACATCTGATCGTCGCCGCCGGAACGGTACGTCCCGCTCCACACGCGCACGTCCGAGTCGAGTGAAGCCGGCGCTTCGTGGATACCGAGCGCGGTCCAGCGTTCGGCGACGAGTTCGCGGGCGGCCGGATCGTACGTTCTCATCGCGCGCAACACGACGTCGGCGCGCGGACAGCGCGAACCGGCGTCGAGCCGCGCGTGAATCGGGCGTGGGATGACGCCCAAATCCGCTTCGCCGTCACTCGTTGCCGGAAGGGAAGCCAGCGCCGAGAACGAGGCGACCACCAAAAGCGCGAACGAGTTCACGCTCTGCTGATTCGTGCGCCTCGGTACGCGCCCCGCTCGGCACGTGCGAACGTGAAAGCGGAGGCGGGAAGGCCTCATCGCCCGAGGAAGCGACGCCGCGATGCGCTTGACGAGTTCCGATATCGCGACCATCGCGCTCTTCTTCGCGATCAATCTAGGCATCGGACTCTATTACGCTCGGCGCGGCGGAAAGAGCCTCAGCGAATTCTTTCTCTCCGGCCGCAGCGTCCCGTGGTGGCTCGCCGGCACTTCGATGGTCGCAACGACCTTTGCGGCCGACACGCCGCTCGTCGTCACCAAACTCGTTGCCGACAACGGCATCGCCGGCAACTGGCTGTGGTGGAGCATGGCCGGCTCGGGGATCCTGACCGTCTTCTTCTTCGCCGCACTGTGGCGGCGTTCGGGCGTTCTCACCGACGTGGAATTCATCGAATTGCGCTACTCCGGGCCGCCAGCAGCGGCTCTGCGCGGCGTGCGCGCCGTCTATCAAGGGTTGATCGTCAACACGATCATCATGGGCTGGGTCAACCTGGCGATCGCCAAGATCTTACTCGTCGTTCTCGGCATCCCAAAGTGGGAGGCGATCGCGATCTGCTTGGTGCTGACCTCGCTCTACGTCTCGATCGGCGGGCTGTGGAGCGTTCTCGTCTCCGACGTTCTCCAGTTCGTCGTGAAGATGACGATGATCGTCGCCCTCGCAATCGCGGCCGTTGCGGCGGTCGGCGGCGTAAGCGCGCTGCGCAGCGGGATCGCAACCTACGACGCCGTCCACCGCATCGCCGGCGGGGGAAGCCACCTCGACTTCTTCCCGACAAGCAACGCTGCGTATATGCCGCTCTTGACGTTCCTCGTCTACGTTTCGGTCGCGTGGTGGGCATCGTCGTACCCCGGTTCCGAGCCGGGCGGCGGGGGCTACATCGCGCAGCGAATCTTCGCGTCGAAAGACGAGAAGAACTCGATCCTGGCGACCCTCTTCTTCAACGTCGCACATTACGCGCTGCGGCCGTGGCCGTGGATTTTGGTCGCGCTAGCTTCGTTACTACTCTACCCGCAGGGCGTCGTCAACCCCACCACCGGGAAGACTGATTTCGAATTGAACTACGTGCGAACGATGGTCGATTATCTGCCGGGCTCGCTGCGCGGCTTGATGCTCGCCGGCTTCTTGAGCGCGTACATGTCGACCATCGGCACCCAGTTGAACCTCGGCGCATCCTATCTGACGAACGACCTCTACCGGCGCTTCATCCGGCCCGACGCCAGCGAAGCTCATTACGTCGCGGCCTCGCGCGTCGCGACGCTCTTTGCGATGGTCGTCGCGCTGATCGCCACGAACTTCATGGATTCTATCACGGACGCTTGGAAGTATCTGATCACCTTCACCGCCGGCGTCGGGCTGGTGATGATCCTGCGCTGGTACTGGTGGCGCATCAACGCCTGGACGGAGATTTCGGCACTGCTTGCGTCGGGAGTCACGGCGACTGCGTTGCAATTCGTTCACATCGTTCCGCCCGGCGATCCCAATGCCGTCGCCGTCAACTTGCTCGTTACGGTCGCGGTGACGACCGCGGTGTGGTTGATCGTCACCTACGCGACCTCGCCGGAACCGGACGCAACCCTGACGCGTTTCTACAATCGCGTCCGCCCCAACGCGCTCGGTTGGCGGCATATCGCGGCGTCGAACCCTCACGACGACGAACACCGGCTGATCGTTTCGGTGATCGATTGGGTGGCGGGATGCGGCCTCGTGTATTTCAGTCTATTTGCGATCGGCCAACTGGCTTTGGGACAGTTCGGCTTCGGCATCGTCTTGGCCGCGGCGGCGCTGGGCTGCCTCGCCTACATCCTTTGGGATCTGCGACGCCGGAATTGGGAGACGCTGGGGCGTGACGGTGTTCTGCCGGCCGAAGGTTGAGCGCGGGGCGTCAGCCGGATGCGCGAGCCGAAGCGACCGGTTCGAGGGTCACCGGTCGAGCGTTGAGTGCGGCTTCGATCTGTTCGATCAGCGGCTGCAGCTCGCCGGCGGAGGCGTCGCACACGCGTTCGGCGGCCTCGACCAAATTACGATCGATCTTTTCGAGCGCCATAACAGTAGCTGCATCGAGTCGCGCGTCTTGCAGGCACCGGATGTATCTCATGTCCGCGAACTGACAGTGTAGGATCGCCGCTTCTAGCGCTTGGGCGGTCGTTTCGCCGAGTTCTTTTTCCAGACGATCGCGCGTTTCGGATAGGCGTTCGCCGACGAATGCGCGCACGCGCTCTTCGTTATTCGCCCGCTGGTCGCCATCGGTGTAATCGCCGTAGCCGGTAAGACGGTCCTGTAGGACCGTACGGTCGCCGTTCATGATGTCTCACTCGACCCGCCGGAAGCGCCCGCGGTTTCGCGGCGGCGCGAGGAGCCCTATTCTACTAGCTGCGGCAAGACTGCGCCGGCCGTGCCGCGCAGGACGACGTCGGCGTATTCCGAGATCGGCGTCGCTTCGGGGTTGATCTCGACGATGAGGGCGCGCCGGGCGGCGGCGTGCGTCGCGAGGGAGGCCGCCGGGTGCACGATCCCCGACGTCCCGACGACCAGCAGCACCTCTGCGCGTACGACGGCTTCGGCGGACGCCGTCCAAACGTCGGCGGGCAAAGGTTCACCGAACCAGACGACGGCGGGGCGAAAACGTCCGCCGCATCCGTGTTCGAAGTCCGCGAACGCTACGCCGGCTTCGAGCGGACGCCTCTCGGCGCAGCGGTTACAATGCGCTTCGCGCAGGTTGCCGTGCAATTCGAAGACGTTGCGCGAACCGGCCCGCAGGTGCAACGAATCGACGTTCTGTGTGACGAGCGTGAAGTCGGCGACCTGCGCTTCGAGCTGCGCGAGCGCGCGATGCCCCGCGTTGGGCTCGACCCGGGCGTGCGCCGCGCGGCGTTCGTTGTACCACGTCCAGACGAGCCGCGGATCGCGAGCGAAGCCTTCGCGCGAAGCCAACTCCTCCACGCGGTGAGTCCGCCACAGGCCGCCGACCCCACGAAACGTCGGTAGCCCGCTTTCGGCCGAGATCCCGGAACCGGTCAAAACGCTGACCGAACCGGCCTCCCGCAAGCGCCTGCGAACCGTCTCGAGCGCGGTCTGGTCAGGGTCCATCGTTCGGCTTCTACAATCCAGGGGCGCCCAGGGCCCGTTTCCCCCGAGTGGGCCATTTGTTGAGCGCGTGGGGAAGAATCCGGCAGGTTCCTACAGGAGCGCGATTTTCGAAAAGCCGAAAGCAGTCCGCGTGGTTGACGCAGACCGCCTCATGGCGCGTGTCCGGGAGCGTGACGTGACCGCCTTCGAAGCCGTCTACGACGGCTTCCACCGGCTGGTCTACGGCATTGCGTTCAAAATGCTAGGCGACGCAACCGCGGCCGAGGATTTGGCGCAAGCGGTCTTTTTGAAAGTTTGGAGTTCGCCGGACGCATTCGGGGGCGGAAATTTTGGCGCGTGGATCGCGCGCGTCACGCGCAACCGCGCGCTCGACGTCCTGCGCAGCCGTGCGACGCGGCCCGAGACGGAGATTCCGGCCGACATCCCGCTCGACGGTTCGCTCGACGAGACGGTGTTCGCGCGGCTCGACGGCGAACGCGTGCGCAGCGCGCTAGCCGAGCTGCCGGAAGAGCAGCGGACGCCGATCGAACTCGGCTTCTTCGGCGGGATGACGCACGATGAAATCGCGCGCAGCAGCGAGTTACCGCTGGGCACGGTCAAGACGCGAATTCGCGCGGGATTGAAGAGACTGCGCGTCACCTTGGAAGAGAGCGTCGTATGACGACGGTCCACGACGAGTCGCGCTTCGACTCGATCGCCGTCCTCGCCATCGGCGCGCTGCCGCCGGCCGAAGCGCGCGAACTCCAGGCGCACATCGCCGAATGCGATCTGTGCCGGCGTGAGTACGATGAGTTGCGCGGCGCGGTCGACGCCCTCGCCCTGTCCGCCGAAGTGACGCCCGAGCAGTTTGCCGGCGCGCAGTCCGAACGTCTGCGCAGCCGCGTGATGGATGCCGTGCGCGTCTCCCCCGCGTCGTCGGCTGCGCCGGCGACCGCGAAAGTCGTGCCGCTGACGCGACGCGGCTCGAGCCCGTGGCTGCCGTACTTAGCGACGGCCGCCGCATTAGCGCTCGCAACCTACTCGACCTGGAATCTGACGACGCTGCGTACGGAAAATGACGTCAACCAGAGACAAGTCGCGCTACTTCAAGCGCGTCTCGATGCGCAAGAACGCGCCGCCAACGAAGCGCGCGCGCAACTCGCGCTCGAAGAATCACGTCTGGCCGATTTGATCGCCCCTGGGGCGGCGCGTTTCGCGGTTCGCGACGGCGTCATCGTGCGCAGCGGCGGCCGGATCCTCATCGCCCTGCGCCATCTGCCGGCGCTACCCAAAGGCAAAACGTATCAGGCCTGGACGTTGCGCCGCGGTGCGAAGGCCGTTGCGCCGAGCATCACGTTCGCACCCGATCCGACGGGACTCGCGCTCGTCGAGCTGCCCGAATCCGCGGCAAACATCGCAGCCGTCGCCGTCAGCGTCGAACCCGACGGCGGCAGCAAACAGCCGACGTCAAAACCGAACTTCGTCCGACTGCTGTCATAGCTAGAACCCTCCGGCTCGAGTCATTGAGCGACGCGACGACGCGGGATGCAGTCGCGTTCTTGAGTCGCGCGCCGTACGAAAACGTCTATCTGCAATGGCTAATCGAGTCGGCGCGGGAATCGCCCGGGCGCATCGTGCTCGCCGTCGCGGAGCGTGGCGAGATTTGCGGCGTTGCGCACGACGCTTCGAACGTTGCCTTGGCCGGCGATGAGGAATCGATCGACGCATTCGCAAATGCGCTCGCAAGGAGCCGTTCCGTTCCGCGAATGATCGTCGCGCCGCGAGCGCTGGTGGAACGTTATTGGAAACGCCTGCGGCACAAACTTCCCCAGCCTTGGGCGATTCGGACGAGCCAGCCGCTCTACGCCCTGGACGCGGCTTCGCTGCACGCGCCTAGCGCGAAGGTCGCCGGCGTCGCGCGCGCGACGCTCGGCGAGGCCGGCGAAATCGTCCTGGGCGCCGCTCGCATGGCCGCCGGCGAGTTGGGCGGCGAGGCGGATGAGATCGACGCCGGCTACCGCGCGCGCATCGAGGGCATCATCGCCTCCGGCGGTTTCTGGCGCTATCGCATCGACGGCCGCCTCGTCTTTCAGTGCTACGTCGGCCCGAGGACTGCGGCGACCGCGCAGCTCCAAGGAATCTGGGCTCCGCCGAACGAGCGTGGGGCGGGCTACGCTACGCGCGGTCTCGGCGGAGTCTGTCGTGAGCTGCTGGCCGAGTATCCGACGCTCTCGCTCTACGTCAACGATTTCAATCGTGCGGCGATCGCACTTTACGAGCGTCTCGGCTTCCGGCTCGTCGGCGAATTCGCCTCAGTGATCTTTTAGCAGGCTGCTGAAGATCAGTGCCGAGGCGGCGCCGAGATCGCGATGGCGTCATTGGCGTAGGCGCGCACGTACTGGAACGACACGAATCCGTAGCCCTGGTTACCGAAGCTCGGGCCGAAGCTGTTACGAAAGATGAAATACCCGCCGCCGGGGAACGCGTTCGATTCGCGGAATCCGACGAGGTCGATCGAATGGCCGTCGAACATCGGCGGGCTGGAGCCAGAATTGGCGCTCCGCGGATAATCCTTGACGAGCGGAACGCCGTCGACGGTCACCGTTGAGAAGGTACTTGGCCACCAGATTCCCGTGGCAACCGGACGCCCCGACCGCAAGATGCTTAGCGTCATTTGCAACTCGGCGGCTCTCATCCCCGTCGTATTGTCCCAGACCTTGACGATCGTGAACGGATACTTCACCGGAAACATCGCCTGAGCCGCTGCAATGGTGGCCTTGTTCGGCGTCGCGGGGTGCTGCGGATCGTACGTCGCACGATAGGGCATCTCTCGCGCGGTCGCGATGCCCGATGCTTGATACCCACTTATGAACTTGGTAAAGAATCCGCCGTCCGAATCTTCGCCTGTCGCCTTGTTGCCAGCCCAGTTGAGATACTCTTCCGACAGATTGCGGCTTCCGCGCGCGCCCGGCATCCCGGCTTTTTGGTATTCGATCAGAAACGTCGTGGCAAAAACCGTGCAGGTGCCGCGGTTGCCCTGATTGCGCACGTGCAATCCGCGTTGCACGATCGTGGGCCGCAGATCGACTTCCGGCTCGAGACCGGAAACGAAATGCTCGCTGAAAACGCGCAGGATTGGTGCGGCGGGGCGCCAGGCGCGTGGTGCGCCCGACGCGATGCCGCTTACCGCAAACGTCAACGCGAGGAGTGACGCGAGAAACCTGTACATGAGTTTGCCCCCTTACCGATTCCGCCAGCTTCTTTGCGGCTCGGCAATGCTCCACCACGCGAGACGGTTCGCTCGACTCCGCGTCTCTTAGAATACTAGTTGACAAGCTCGTGGCGCTCCTGTAACCTACAACTACTAATCTAGGAGATGCGATGCCGCGTAAGAGATCGCTGGTGCTCACCGATCACGAACTGCGATTGATGGAAGTGCTGTGGACGAAAGGACGGGCGACCGTCGCGGAAGTTACCGCTGCGCTGCCGCCGCCGGCCTTGGCATACAACACCGTCCTCTCGACGATGGGCACGCTGGAGCGAAAGGGTTACGTCGCGCACGAAGAGACCGGCCGCGCGTACACCTACCGGGCGCTCGTCGAACGCATGGCCGCGGCAAAATCCGCCGTCGATCACGTACTTGCGCGCTTCTTTCAAAACTCACCGAATGCCTTAGCGGTCACCCTGCTCGACGACGTTCCCCTGGGCGAAGCCGAGCGCAAACAGATTCGCGAGTTGCTCGAGCGTAAGGGGAAGGGCCGCCGGTGAGCTCGAGCTTTGCTGATGCGGCGCTGGCGATCGCTGCCGCTTTCTTCGATAGCCTTTGGGAAGGCGCGTTGCTCGCCGGGGCCGTTTGGCTGGTCCTGTGCCTGCCGAAAATCGGTGCGTCGACTCGCCATGCGATTTGGTTAGGCACGCTGCTGGCGCTCGCGCTGATCCCAATCCTTACGGTCGCTCGCTCGGGCCAGGGCTTCGAGACCGGAGCCGGCGCAACGTCTTCCGGCGCGCCGAATGGCTCCTCCCTCGACGCAGGCGCGCAACGGCAAACCGGTCCGCCCAGCGCCATGCCCGAAAGCCGGCGCACCGTAAGCGGCTCCGCCGGCGGCGCTTCGCGTGAGTCGAAAATCACGATACCGCGAGCGCTCGCGTCCGCGGTCGCGCTCGTCTGGGTGCTGGTCGTCTGCCTGAGGCTCGCCCTACTCTTGCTGGACCTTCGCGAGCTTGCCGTGATTCGGCGTGAGGCCTGGCTGTGGCCCGCAGCATACGACTTCCCTGTCTTCCTTTCGAATCGCGTGCACGTTCCGATCGCCGTCGGATTCTTGCGCGCGGCCGTCATTTTGCCCGCCTCGCTGAGCGCGCGGCTGCCCGCCGGCGACGTGCGAGCGATCGTCATTCACGAGATCGCGCATTTGCGCCGCTACGACGTCTGGACGAATGCGCTCGCGCGCATCGCCGAAGCGTTTCTCGCGTTCAACCCCGCTGCGTTGTTCGTCATGCATCGTCTCGCGATCGAGCGCGAGATCGCCTGCGATGACTGGGTCGTCGTGCGAACCGGCGCGGGCGATGCGTTTGCGCGGACGTTGGCAACCTTGGCAGGCGGCGCGGGCGCCCGCGCGCCGATGGCCGCCCCGAGCGCCCTC
>Ga0209009_1000590_pt1 | contig 12138 bp, 10 predicted proteins | sample BlaSpr_A8_OM3_M2_FD_187979 | JGI IMG/M metagenome (GOLD analysis project Ga0209009, IMG submission 187979) | Forest soil microbial communities from Thunder Bay, Ontario, Canada - Black Spruce, Ontario site 2_A8_OM3_M2 (SPAdes) (version 2) | ecosystem: Environmental > Terrestrial > Soil > Boreal... | reverse complement strand
TTCCGTTGTCGGGGACGATGCCCTTCGCTTTGGCGTCGCTGGCCGACAACATCGTGATGTACGTGCAACCCGTGAAGCCCCGGTACGCACGCACCTCCGGCGAGTTTGCATAGGCTTGGAATGCGCGGCGGAGTGCCGGATCAGGTTGGCCCGGCTGAGCGCTTGCGGGGGTGGGCACCGCGACAACATCACCGCCGCTCGGCGCCCCTTCCGCACCCGGGAAGCCGCCTCCGGGGACGCCTGGCGGACCGCCGCCCGCCCCACCCGCTCCGCGTGCACGAGGCACACGCGCACCGTCGCCATTACCCTGACCTTGCGCGCCGGGCGGACGTGGCAGATTCGGACGCAATTCCAAGTAGTACGCAACGGGCGCACCGGCGGTGTTCTTGTGGGGCACGACGTTGAGGTTCGGAATCGGCGGGGGAGTCACGCCGGCTTCGTAGGCCGTGAGGTAAGCGCGTAACGCATCGATTAACGGCTTGCCCGCAGTTTGCAACTCGTCCGTACATCCGGGGCGATCGCTCGCAATCGAAAGCGGATCGACGCCGGCGGGCGGCGGGTACGACGTAAAGCGTTGAGGTTGACGCGGACGCCCGCTCGGCGTAGGTTGCGGCGCCGCCGCGACGCGCGAACCGCGCCCAAGTGAATTGAAGGCAGGGCCCGGCGCCGGTCCGCCGATCGCCGCGGCATACGATAGGAAGATCGTACGCGGCGTCAAGGGCGTCGCCGCGGTCATGAAGGGCAGGCCGTTCGACAAATATCGCGGCGCGGCGAACGAATCGCTGGCAAAGTCGCCGGCATACGTGTTGAACGCGTTGTTTTCGAACAGCGTAATCTCGCCGGGACCCCACTTGTGCGAAATTCCGAAACTCATGTTGACGTAGGGGCCGAGGTTCTGATTGTTGTTCGCGCCGGTAAACTGCGCGTTGGCGAGCATCTCGATTCCACTACGCGGCAAGAGTCCGTCGAGCGTCACGCCGGCGCGGTGAATCGGACGCCCCGGAAGCTGCGCCCCGACGATGGTCGTCGAGGGGCCGTCCAACAGGCGGGCGCTGGCCGCGGTCAAGCTGGCGAGATTGAGCGAGTACGACGGAATGACCTGAAGGTAACGTGAGAGCGCGAAGCGTCCGTTGAGATCGAAACCGCGGTAAATGCGGCGCGTTCCCGCCACCGACTCTTGCGCATATATTGTCGGAGGCGCCGCGCCGGCGCCGCACACCGTCGGCGCCCGATAGGCCTGATACAAGATCGGCAGGTAACCCGTCGGATAGAACGACAACGGTTCTTGGATAAGGGCACTGATAATTTGGCCGGATTGAACTTGACTAAACGCGTTTACCGTCACCGATGCGCCGCCCTTGAACTGATGCGACCAACCCACGTTGAGCGCCGTCGCCGATTGCCGCGTCCCGCCACCGGTGTCGCCGGGCCCGCCCACGATCGCCGTCTGCGCACCGCAGTCGAAGCGCGCGGCGTTCGGATCCGAGTAGGATCGGTTCGCGTTGAGATTCGGTTGCGAACTGCCGACGTTGAGCGAGAGCAGAAAAGCATCGGGCGGCTGTGGCTGCCACGAAAGTGACATACCGCCGAGAAATGACGCGCCCAGTCCCGTCGTGTCGGCGAGCGAAACTTGCGGCGTGAGCGTCAACCGGTCGTTCGACTTGATCGCATCGGCGAATTTGTAAGTCGTCGACGAAGCCGCGTTGGTAAAGGGCACCTCGAATTGCGAACCTGCCAGGGGCGTCGACGTCGACAAGGCCGAGTACGTCGTCCCCGAAAACGTGAAGGTGTGATTGCCCTGTGCGATCGCCGCGCTGGCTGCGATGCCGCGCGTGGTCGAAATGTTATCCGCCAGCGACGGATCAAGCGTCGGTTGGTAATTGTTCGTTGGGTCGAGAATGTAGCGGTTGACGTAATCCGTCGTCTGGTTGCTCGAATTGGCAAATCCCGAGAGCGTCGTCTGGATGTTGCCGACGAGCGACTGGATGGTCGTGTAAGCGAAGCCGTAGCGGCCGAAGGAACGGTTGTCGGGACCGATGCCGCAGGGTAGGGTCGTCACGTCGCGCGCGCAGATCGAATAGGCGTCGCGATTGTTCGAGAGCGCGGTTCCGGTGATTGTCGTGCGGTCGTCGTTCACGCGATAGCGGAACTTCACGAAGTCGCCGAGCTGCGTAGACTCGCCCTCGTGCGGATACGTCAAGCCGCTCTGATCTTCGTAGTTCTGGAATGTCAGCGGGCTGTTCGCGCCGCGCCACGTATGCTGCAGCGCGAGCCCGAGGCTCCCGACCGAACCCGTCGCTGCCAGCGAATAGTTCGAACGGTCGAACGTCCCGGTCGACCCGCTCACGCGCCCCTGCAGCGCCTGGGTCGGTTCGAGGGTACGAAAGTTGACGCTGCCTCCTAAGCTGCCGGCCTGCGGCGAGAAGCTCACGCGCGAACCGGAGAACAGATCGCTGCCGATCCCGCGCAGATTTCCCGCGACGCCGGGCGCAGAGAGCGGGATGCCGTCCAGCGTCAGCGCCGTCTGCGACTCGTCTTGATTGTGCAACGAGATCGTGACCGCGCTCGAGGGATCGGTCGAATCGCTCGTCACCGTGACGCCGGCGAGTTTGTCGAGCGCGTCGGTGAGCGAGTCGGAGAGGCGGCGCATCGGACTGTTCTCGTTGATGTCGATCGAGTTGATCTCGATGCGTGCGCGAGCTGCGACCACCGCGATCGTCTTGAGCCCGCTGCTGTCGGGCCCGGGCGTCGCTCCCGGTCCCGGGCTTGCGTTCGGACGAGGAACGCGTTTTGCAAGCTCGATGCGAACTTGAACCGCGCGATCGGGGAGGACGTCGAATTCGCGCGTCACCCCGGCATCGTAGCCCTGACGCTGAACGCGGATGCGGTAGATGCCGATCGGCACGTCGGTGTAATGGATGATGCCGGCCGCCGTCGTCAGGGAGTTCGCGGTCTGGGGACCGAGCAGAATCGTGCGCGCGTTGGCGAGCGGTTTTTGGTTCGAGGCGTCGATGACCGTGATGTCGATCTCGCCGAGGTCGCTTTGAGCGGCAACGGGGACGGCCAAGCCGATGCTTGACGCCACGGCGAGCATGACGGCGATAAGGGCGGCTTTGGGGCGGCTCATAGCTGGCCGCACCATACCAAATCCGCCTTAAGAGAGGCTGAGACTCCCCTCCCTGTCACGCTGAGCTTTGTTTATTGGAGCCCTGTCGAAGCGCCGCCGGAGCTCCGTTTGCCCTTCGACTCCGGCGCGGAGTTTATCCCGAGCCCGTCGAGGGGCGCCTGCGCTCAGGGTGACAACGACTTGCTTCGCTCAAAATGACAAGCGTTAAACCTACGCCTTGTCGTGGAAGGTACTGCGCGTCGCGGACTCGTCCATTTCAAGATCGTCGAGCAAGTAGTACACGATCTTCTTGTCGTCGAAGCCGACTTTCGCCAACTCGCGGCCGCCGACCGTCACGACCTCGTGGACGTGGCCCGTCTTCCCGGCGTACGAGTAATTAACGCTGGTGTAGAGCGGGTCGCCTGGCCTGGGGTGGGGTGTCACTTTGACGCCGCGCAGGGGCGTATTGTGCCGGTGGGCGCTCATGCGGGTACGACGCAAGCAGGCGGCAAAATCATCGACCCCCGTTTCGCCGAGGAGCGCGCATGTTCATCGAATACAAGGGAAAGGCTCCCAGGGTCCATCCGTCGGCCTTCGTTGCGCCGACCGCCGTTCTGATCGGCGACGTCGAGGTCGGCGCGGAGGCGAGCATCTGGTTCGGCACCGTGATCCGCGGCGACAACGGTTTCATTCGCATCGGTGCGCGCAGCAACGTGCAAGACAACGCCGTCCTTCACGTCGGGGAGAACAGTCAGACGCTGATCGGCGAGGACGTCACCATCGGACATTGCGCGTTCATGGAAGATTGCGTGATCGAAGACGGCGCCCTGATCGGCACCAACGCGGTCATCCTCAACGGTGCCACGGTCGGGCGCCGTTCGCTGATCGGAGCGGGCAGCGTCGTCGGCGCGAACGCGAAGATCCCACCCGAAACGGTTGCGGCGGGCGCTCCCGCCCAGATCAAGAAAAAACTCGAAGGCGTCGCCGTCGGCTGGGTCGACCACGCAGCGCCCGAATACGTCCATCTTTCGCGCTCGTATCTGCACCACGGAATCGGCGATCCCGAAGTTCACGAACTCGTCGCCGCAAAACCGGTCTAAGACGAGCCGGGTAGTGGAGCGCTCGAAACGAAAGGACCCACCATGGAATACATCACTCTCGCGCTGCCAGTTATCGGTCTTATCGCGGTCGTCATTTTCCTCCTCGTGCTCATCAGGAGCATGTGGCAGGTTGCCGCGCCGAATGAGGCGCTCATCATCTCAGGACTCGGCGGCGGGAGAGCTGGACGCACTTTTAAGATCGTAACCGGAGGCGGATCATTAGTCATTCCCGGCCTGCAAACGGCACGGCGACTCTCGCTCAATCTGCGTGAAGCTAACCTCAGCGTCCAGTGCGTTACCACTCAGGGCATTCCGGTTGTAATTCAAGGGGTTTGCATTTACAAGATCTCGGATGACCCCGAATCTATCACAAACGCGGCGAGGCGGTTTATCGGGCAGAACGACGAGAGTCTCGACGGTAATATCCAAAACCTCTTTGACGGCCACCTCCGCTCGATCATCGGTGGACTTACGGTTGAGCAGTTAATTCGGGACCGCGTAGCGCTCACCGACGCGACGCGCGAAGCGGCTAAGAGCGAAGTCGAGAACCTTGGTCTCAAAATCGACTCACTCCAGATTAAAGACATAGGCGACCCCACGGAGTACATTGCGAACCTAGCAAAGCCGCACATCGCCTCCGTACAACAGGCCGCACGCATCGCTCAAGCCGCAGCCGATCAGGCAGCGACCATCGCCGAACAGCAGGCTGATGCCGCGAAGGCCCAGGCCGCGTCGGAGTCTGCGATCAAGCAGGCGCAGTATGCCGCGAATACCAACGTCGCGAAGGCCGAAGCCGACCAGCAAGGGCCGTTAGCGTCTGCCGTCGCTCAGCAGAAGGTTATCGTGGAAGCGACGAAGGTCGCGCAGCTTGCGGCGGAGCGCACCGAACAAGAATTGCAAGTAAGCGTACGAAAACCAGCCGATGCCGAGGCGTACAAGATTCAGCGCCTCGCCGAAGGACAGCGAGCTGCGACGATTGCAGCGGCAGAGGCTGACGCGCAAAGGGTCAAGCTCGCCGCAGAAGCTGAAGCCCAAGCGAAGAAAGTGACCGGCGAAGCGGATGGCGCGGCGACTTCAGCGCGTGGCCTTGCGGAGGCCGAGGTGATCAAGGCGAAGGCCCTCTCCGAAGCCGATGGTATCAAAGCTCGCTCTGAGGCGCTTGCGGCCAACCAGGAAGCAGTGATCGCACAAAAAATTGCCGAACTGCTGCCTCAGATAGTTGCCGAAGCTGCTCGTCCATTTGCTAACATCAAGGACCTTCTCGTTCTGAACGGTGGCGAAGGCCTTAACGGGATGCTTACTGGGACGGTCGCGTCTGTCGTTGCGTTGCTCCCAAGACTGCGCGGGGCGCTCAACGGATTTTCTGGGAAGCCGCCAACTACCGGGGTTAAATAACAGCCATGAAGGATATGTACGACCAGGCGAAAGGGTTTGTCGAAAAACTTGAAGAGGCGCAAACTCCAGCTGACGATGAGGTCGTCGGCAAGGTTGCTCTCGTTATTGCCAGGGTGGCACCGGGGCGGACCGGCGAGGTGCGCCTTCTTGTTCGTGGTGGAAGCGAGGACTATCTCGCCATCGGCGATGGCGACGAGATAATCGAGCCTAATACTTCCGTTACTATCCTGGCGCTTCAAGCGCCGCGGACGGTGGTTGTCGCCCCAATCCCAAAATGACCAGCGCCACTGCGAGCGACTCGCGAGCGCGCCCTTCTGTGACTAACCGCGATGTATTTTGCGCCGGATCGAGGAGCGAGGAGCGATGTGTACGTGGCGAGTACATGAGCGACGAGCGACGATGAGGCCGGCGCAAAAGACGCGCGGCTAGGGTGAGCTATAATAAGAGGCTTCGCCGTAGGGCACGAACAGCGTGTGCTCCTTTAGGAAACGGAGCTTAACCATCCCGGTCGGACCGTTGCGCTGCTTGGCGATGATGAATTCGGTCATGTCGGGCTCGGGCGCACTCTCCGGATTGTAATACGCGTCGCGATACAGGAAACTCACCATGTCGGCTTCCTGTTCGATCGCGCCCGATTCGCGCAGATCGGATAGCATCGGCCGCTTGTCGTTGCGCGATTCGACCCCGCGGTTCAACTGAGCCAGGGCGATGATGGGCACGCTTAAATCTTTCGCCGTCACCTTGAGCATCCGGCAGATTTCGGAAAGTTCGTCGTTGCGCGTTTGGTGGCGCGAAGTGGTGGTCGGCCGAACCAGCTGCAGGTAATCGATGAAGACCGCCCCGAGCCCCTCGCCCGACTGCAGGCGCCGGCAGCGACTCCGAATCTCGGTCACCGTGATCGAACCCGAATCGTCGATGTAGATCGGAATCTGCGAGAGGGCGCTCATCCCTTCGGAGATCTTCTCCCACTGATGGTCCTCGATCTTCGCACGACGCAAGGCCTGCGAGTCGATGCGCGCCTCCGCCGACAACAGCCTCTGCACGAGCTCGTCGCTGGTCATCTCGAGCGAGAAGAACGCGATCGGTTTCTGCGCCTCGCGAGCCGCGGCGACGGCCATCGTCAGGGCCATCGACGTTTTTCCCATCGCTGGTCGCGAGGCCACGATGATCAGATTGCCGGGCTGAAAGCCCGCGGTGTACTCGTCGATATCGCGGAAGCCGGAGGTGATCCCGGTGCGATCGCCGTGGCTGTGATACAAGCGGTCGATCTGCTCGAACGTCCCTTTGAGCAGTTTGTAGACGGGGACGAACTCGCCGCGCCGCTGCCGCCGGCCGATCTCGTAGACGGTCTGCTCGCTGCGGTCGAGAGCACCGTCGACGTCCTCTTCGCTCTCGTAGCCCGCTTGCGTAATCACGGTCCCGGCGTGGATCAGCGAGCGTAGCGTCGACTTCTCGCGAACGATCTTCGCGTAGTATTCGGCCGAAGCGGCGGTCGGCACGGTCTCCATCAGCGAACTCAGATAGGCGACCCCGCCGACGCGGTCGAGCATGTTTCGGCGCCGCAGCTCTTCGGCCAGCGTCACCTTGTCGAGCGGCTCGCCGCGTTCGTACAACTGCAGAAGCGCGGCGTAGATCGATTCGTGGACGTGTGCGTAGAAATCGTTCGGCTGCACGACCTCGCTGACGATCGCCATCATCTCGCGATCGACCATGACCGAACCGATCACCGCCATCTCGGCTTCGAGATTGTTGGGCGGAATGCGGTCGAGGTTGCCGAGGCCGGCGGGCGCAATCGTCGCCATCAGCGCACCGGGCGGCGCTTGCGCGCCGGGCGCAACGCCTCGATGGCTTCCGTGACGTTCGCGATTGGGACGATCTCCACGCCGGTCGTCCCGGCGCGAATCTCGCGTTCGTTTTCTTTTGGAATCAGCACGAGACGCATCCCCGCCTGCCTCGCGGCGTAGACTTTCTCGATTACGCCGCCGACCGCTCGGACCTTTCCCGCGATCGAAAGCTCGCCCGTGACCGCGACGTCCTGCGGCACCGGCGTCTTGGTAAGCGCCGAATAGAGCGCGAGGAAGATCGCAAGACCGGCCGACGGTCCGTCGATGTCGCCGCCGCCCACGACGTTGACGTGCAGGTCGTAGTCGACCGGGTCGAGCCCGGTGACCGCGCGCACGACCGACGAGGCATTGAACACGCTGTCCTTGGCCATCGAGCCGGCGGTGTCGTTGAAGCGAATCGAGCCTTTGTGCCGCTCGACGGACGGAAATGCGACCGCCTCCACTTCCACCAAGCTACCGACGTGATGCGAGACGCCGAGGCCGAAAACTTTTCCGAGTTCCTTTCCGCGCCGCGCGCGCACCGGCGTATGCTGGATGAGCCGCCCCGCCTGCACGACCTCGACGACGTCGCCGTCGGAGATCGTAACGACGGGCCCTTTTCCGAGTTTACCGTGCGCCTTCGGGCCGGGTCGCTCCAGGGCGTGGCCGAAGGCGTCTGCGAGAATTTGCACGGCCTTGCGTCCCTCGATCGTGTAGGACGCGATCAACTTCGGAACGGAGCGCTCGAGTTTGACGCTGAGCCGGCGCGCCGCACCGGCGACGATCTCACGAATCTGCGGCTCCGACAGCGGCTCGAAGTAGACCTCGGCACAACGCGACCTAATCGCCGCGTCGATCTCTTCGGGTTCGCGAGTCGTCGCGCCGATCAGGACGAAGTCGGCCGGCGCGCCGTCGCGAAACAGTTTCTTTATGTAAGCGGGGACGCTCGGATCGGCCGCGTCGAAATAGGACGACTCGAAGACGAATCGCTTGTCTTCGAGCACCTTCAGCAATTTCGATTGCAGCATCGGCTCCATCTCGCCGAGCTCGTCGATGAACAGAACGCCGCCGTGCGCCTTGGTGACGAGGCCCAGCCTCGGCTCGGGGATCCCGGTCTCGGCGAATTCACGCCGGCTGCCCTGATAGATTGGATCGTGGACGCTTCCCAGCAGCGGGTTCGTCGCCTCGCGCGGATCCCAGCGCAACGTCGCCCCGCTCGCTTCAACGAACGGCGCATCTTCGGCGAAGGGCGTGTAGTCGCGGCGCTTCGCAACCTCGAGCACGAGCCGCGCGACCGTGGTTTTTCCGACGCCCGGCGGCCCGTAGAGAATGACGTGCTGCGGATAGGGCGACGAGATCTTTGCAAGCAACGAGCGAATCGCCGGTTCCTGGCCCACGACATCGGGCAGCGCGGACGGACGCAGCAGCTGCAGCGCCGATGCCGCGAGTTTTCGCTTATCGAGCGCTTCCAGTTCTTCGAGGCGCTTTTGCGTCGCAGGCGTCTCCGGGCCGCCATCCTCGCGCAACGCTTCGAGCTTGAGGTCCTTGATGTACTCTTGATGGCGCTCCGCCATCTTGACGTTGACCTTCGTCTCGATCTTCTCTTCGACGCTGTGTTGCGCGACCAGATCGGCTAGGCCGTCTTCGATCTCGCCGACGATCTCGCGATATTTCCCGGGCTGCGGTAAACGATCGAGCGTGGGGTCCTCGAAAACCAACCGCTGCAACGCAACGATGCGCTCGGGCAGAAGCGGAGAACGCATCATTTTGAGGGCGTTGAGCTTCCCCGCACGCAAGACGAGCTTGTCCGCCCCGATCGTGTTCGAGAGGACTTCGTAGAGCGCCGCTACGTAGCGGCGCATCCCTTCGTCGCCTCCAACCTTGCGGCGAAAGCGGCCCGCGTACGCGCGATTTGCGACCTTTGCCACGTGCGACTAATTCTCGGCCGGGACGACCTTCACCGTAGTCTTGGCGACGATATTCTTCCCGAGTCGAATCTCGGCCGTGTAGCTGCCGAGAGCCTTGATGCTGTCGGGCAACACGATCTTGTGGCGGTCGATCTCGATTCCAAGTTCTCGCGAAATCGCCTCGGCGACGTTCGCGTTGGTCACCGATCCAAACAGCTTCCCGTTGCCACCGCTTTTGGCCGGGACGCTGACCTGCGCGGCTTCGAGTTTCGCCGCGAGCTCCTTGGCGCTGGCCAAATCCTCCGCCTCGCGGCGCGTCTTCGCGCGCCGCCGCTGTTCGAGCAACGCGAGCGAACCCGACGACGCCTCGGCGGCAAGGCCTTGGGGGAGGAGATAGTTACGGGCGTAGCCGTCCGCGACGTCGAGGACGGTTCCGGTGGAACCGAGCGACTTGACGTCGCTCATCAAAATGACTTTCATACGCTTACTCGGCGACGAAGGGAAGGAAGGCGATGACGCGGGCACGTTTCACCGCGACGGTCAAAGCGCGCTGATGTTTCGCGCAGTTGCCTGAGATCCGGCGGGGCAGGATCTTTCCGCGCTCCGAGATGTACTTGCGCAGGCGCGTAACATCTTTATAGTTGATCTCGTTGACCTTGTCGGCGCAGAACGTGCAGGACTTACGCTTGGGACGCCGCTCTTTTTTCGCGGCGGCGCGCTTTTTGGGTGTGGCAGCCATGACTCTCTTTCAAATGTAGGTGGAACCGGCTGCGCGGTCTGGCGGACCCGCAACCCTACATACGTGGCACCGACGCCACGACGGCTCGAAGGCCGATTAGGAAACCAAGCGATAGTAACGCAAAAGGCGCCGACCATCAAGGGGGAGATCGCTATGCGTGGAGCGGGGGGACCGCTCTGCCCGCCGCCGGCCGTGCCGGCGGCGAGCAAAGCGCTCGCTTAGGGGGTGCGAATGAGTTGCAAGCGCGCCTCGAATTCGTCCGCAAGCGCCGCGTTTTCTTGCTCGATCGTGAGATACTTCGGCGCCACGTAGACCGCCAGCGAATCGCGCTGTGAAGCCGACTCGATCGCGAAGATCGCGGCCCGGTCTGCACACAGATCGACCGGCGGCGCCCACGGCGTCGACGCTGCGACCATCTGCGCCACGTGGTCCGCCGCCGCACAACTCGAGGCGGCGGCCGTCTTCGGCAGTGTCGCGATCGACAGTGCGGCGAAGGCGATGAGGGCCAGCTTGGGACCCCAACTTTGGAAGGCTTTCTCCGGCTGAAACATCGTTGGTACTCCTTGTGAGAGGAAGTGAATACCAACAGGCTAGCCTGCCAAGCGTCTCCACGCCGTCGCAATGACGTCGCGCGGCCGTCGCGCCGGTCTACGTTGTGGTCTCGTCAGCGACCGGATTGCGAAGGGTGCCGACGCCTTGTACTTCGACCTCGACGACGTCGCCGGGTTGTAGAAAGCGGGGCGGATCGAAGCGAGCGCCCGCGCCGGTCGGGGTCCCGGTCGCGATGACGTCGCCCGGCAGAAGTTCGGCGAAGGTCGAGATGTAGTGGATCAAAGAGGTAAACGGAAAGAGCATGCTAGCCGTCGTGTCGTCCTGACGTACCTCGCCGTTTACGCGAGTCGAAACCCGGAGATCCTGAAAACCCTCGAATTCGTCGGCCGTCGCGAGCCACGGTCCGATCGCACCCGAGCGCGCGAAATTCTTCCCCTGCGTCACGTTGAATTTTCCGTGGCGCACCCAATCGCGAATCGTGCCCTCGTTCATGCAGGTGAGACCACCGATGTGACGATGGGCGGTCTCCTCGGAGATCCGCCGTCCTTTTTTCCCGATGACGATCGCGATCTCGCCTTCGTAGTCGAGTTGCTGCGATTCCGGCGGGCGCAAGATCGATGCTTCGTGACCCACGAGCGAGCCGATGGAGCGCATGAAGATGCTGGGATACTTCGGCTCGTCCGAAGCGTCCCGATATTCGGCGTTGCGATTGCGATAGTTCACCCCGACGCAGAAAATCTTGTCGGGATTGGTCACGGGAGGAAGCAGCTGCACCTTTCCGAGAGCGTGAGTCGGCGGTGTCCCGGGGATGGCCTTCGCGATGCGGTCGATCGCGCCACGCTCCAGAACCGTTCGCACGTCGGAAAACTCGTCGCCGAACAGACTGCGCAGATCGACGAGTCCGTCGCCGACGACGGCGCCGACGCTCGAGCGGCCGCGCGATTCGAACGAAGCGAGCTTCACGCGACGAACATGCCGGACCGCTCGAGGACTTCATTCAGCCGCCCCTCGAGGTCGGGCGTCGCGGAAACCATGGGCAACCGGTGCTCGTTGCGCGGAATGAGCCCGAGCTTCTTCATCATGTATTTAATTGGAATGGGATTGGTGTCGAAGAAGACTGCCTCGTTGAGTTCGCGGAGGCGGTCGTGCAGCGACCGGCCATGCTCGAGATCGCCGCTGCGGACCGCATCGCACAAGTCGGCCAACAACCCGGGAAACAGGTTGCCGACGGCGTTCATGACTCCGACGGCCCCGAGGGTCATCATCGGGAAACCGAGCGATTCGAGTCCGGCAAAGATCCGAAAATCCGGCAGCGCGGCCAAGCACTCCGAGACAAATCCGAGATCGGTAGAGGCATGTTTCATTCCGACGAACGTCGGGCTCTCTTCCGAGATGCGGCGAACCGTTTGCAGGCTAACCTCGACCGCCGTGCGGCCGGGGATGTGATAGAGCATCCACGGCAGCGCGTGACCGCGAGCGAGCGTGAGAAAGTACTCGACGAGACCGCGCTGCGGCG
>Ga0209009_1000589_pt1 | contig 12142 bp, 13 predicted proteins | sample BlaSpr_A8_OM3_M2_FD_187979 | JGI IMG/M metagenome (GOLD analysis project Ga0209009, IMG submission 187979) | Forest soil microbial communities from Thunder Bay, Ontario, Canada - Black Spruce, Ontario site 2_A8_OM3_M2 (SPAdes) (version 2) | ecosystem: Environmental > Terrestrial > Soil > Boreal... | reverse complement strand
CTCTTGGCGGTGTTCCCGCTTGCCTTGCTTCTATTCACCGGTCTGTACTTGTTCGTGCTGCCGTATGCCGCCAAGTGGGGCATCGGGCGACGCACCGACTGAACGGCCGCACGGCGACGTCATGGTGGACTCGATAGACTGTTGGTTTCTCTTGACCGCAAGCAAGCCGTCTGTCTTACAATCGCGCCATGCTACGAAAAGTCATCCTTGCATTCGGAATCAGCCTTGACGGTTATATTGCACGGCGCAATGGCGACCTCGATTTTCTGGTCATCGACAAAGAAGGCGAATCAGTGATGGCAGAGTTCTTTTCCAAGATCGATACCACCATCATGGGCCGTAAAACCGCAGTTGCCGTGGCGAAAATGCGCGAGAGTGGAGAGATCCCCGAAACGCCGGGCATGGCGAATTACGTAGTCTCTCGGCGATGGAAGCCCGGCAAACGAAATGGTTTTGAAGTGGTGAGCGGGTCTCTGAAAACCTTTGTGAGAAAGCTAAAACGTCGCCCGGGGAAAGACGTCTATCTGGGAGGTGGGGGCGAATTGGCCCGCAGTTTCCTGCAAGAAGATTTGGTGGACGAGCTCTTCATCGGACTTGGCCCCATTCTGTTAGGCGATGGGATCCCCGCGTTTCCGGGCAAGTTTCCGCAGCGCGACTTCAAGCTGACCGAATGCAAGTCCTACTCCAATGGATCGGTCGGGCTACGCTATGAACGGAAGCGAACTGAGATCAGCCAATAATCGGGCAGTCTTGGTAATATCGAAGTGCGAGCGTCGCTTTGCTCCGACGCCTGATCGGGTTTCCTACCGAAACCGTGATCGGCTTACCGGAATGACCGATCGCCTTCAGTGGGAATCCTCACCAATAAAACGACTCGCATGATTAACGGGACAAGAATTCGAGGGATGGAGATCCAATGGATCCATCGGAACGTATTGATCAACTGATCGCAGGCCTCACAGACTGGCGCGGTAAAACGCTCGCGAGCATCCGAAAGACCATCCTCCAGGCTGACCGGGAGATCATCGAGGAATGGAAGTGGATGGGGAGCCCCGTGTGGTCTCACGACGGAATAATCGCGGTCGGCAACGCCCACAAAGATAAAGTGAAGCTTACCTTTGCCCACGGAGCGGACCTCCCCGATCCTGACAAACTCTTCAACGCGGGCCTCGGTGGCAACGCGTGGCGAGCGATCGATCTTTTCGAGGGCGATAAGATTAATGAGCGTGCTCTAAAAAATCTCGTTCGTGTCGCCGTTGATTACAATCAGATGAAATTGAAGAAAAAAGCTGCTCCGGGAACTCGAGCGAAGGCACACAAAAAGTAAGGCACACAAAAAGTAGCCGACCCTAGTTTCTAACTCTTTGGTGGCTCCAGAAAATATCCAGGCCGCGAGCGCACCGTCACTCCCGGGCGATCGACGCTAACCTTAATTTCGTGATAGCCCGATTCTCCCGTTCCAGTGGGCGTATAACTCAGGTTGTATTGCGAATGCAGCTCTCCGCCTATTTCATCAATGTTCTTCTCAATGGAGCGGTCCCGATACGTCGACAGGTGTACTCCGCCAGTCGCCGTGGCGGCCACCTCCAGCGCATGCGCCTTCACCTGGTTTTCTGCATGCTGCACTGCCCAAACCGCCAGCGCCATTAAATCAATATTCCCGGCTTGCTGTTCTTCACTAGTCGGTGTCTGCACTGTGCCTGGTAGCGGCGGGTGCCCAAAAGTTCCCGGCGGCGTAACTTCTATCGGCTTCTTTTTCGTCTTCGATTGCAGTTCCGCGCGCGTTGTCGACAGTCCCACGCTGTAAATCGTGATGTTCGCCAGCTGCGCTTGCCGCAGCACTTCTCCCAATTTTGTCGCGCTCCCCACATCCGTCGCTTCCGACACGATGAACAATATTCTTCGTCGCCCCGCCGCCTCACCTGCAGCCTGCGGCCGGCTCGTCAACATTTCCACCCCTACCGCCATCGCATCGTACAATCGCGAACCGGAAGTTCCTTCCCGCATTCCACCAATAGTCTTTTCAATCTTTTCTTGATCCGCAGTGAAATCCTGTAACTTGTCCACCGAATCGTTGAACCCCACAATCGCAGCCTCACCACTCGGCCCCATCACCGTTTGCGTAAAAAGAATTCCCGTCTTGTTAATCTCCGGAAATATGGAATCGATACGCGAACTGGTCTCCATCAAAATCACCACCGATAGCGGATCGCCACCCAAATCAAAGTGCGTAACCTTTTGCGTGATCCCATTGTCCGTAACCGCAAAATTTCCGGCATCCAGGTCGTGAATCATTTGCCCTTTACCGTCCCGCACCGTCACCGGCGTATTCACCAGCGAAACTCGCACTTTCAATCGCGCTTCTGGAGGTGCCTGCTGCACCGTGACGCCCGGGTTTGGCGCCATGGGCCCTTCGGGAGCCTGCGCCGCTGCTGGCGCAAACGCGCACACAAAGCCAATCCATGCCAACCCTGCCGCTCGCACCATTCCCCGCGTGCCGCTTACCGTCGCCAAGCGCATCCGCATTCGCAATGTCACATTCATAATGTGATGTAACACTCTTCTCAGTCTGTGCTTCTCTTGTGTCCCGTGCCAGAACACAATAGGACCAGACCATGAAGCGCCACTGTATCGGATTCGACGCCTGCGACCCCGTAGATGTTGCCGGGGCAAGCTCCGCTTCCTAAAATTAAGGTTTGTCCTTACGGAGAAAAAAGCATGTCTGCCGCATTACCCAAGCTCAAGCCCCGCCACGCGCCCAAGGCGCCCCACGAAGATCCCGACTTTCTGCAGAGCACTCCCGGCCGTCCACTGCGCATTCTTGCGGAATACATTCATCCTTACGTCCAACTAAAGAAAGAAGGCATAGGCGACACCATCGTCATGTTTGGTTCTGCGCGCATCCTGCCTCGCGATTTAGCACTTGCCCGTTACAATCGTTTAAAGCTCCTGCCCGCCCATAAAATCCCCGCGGCCAACCGGGCAAAACACCGCGCCGCCGTTCGTCGCGCCAAAAGCTTGCTGGAAATGTCCCGCTACTACGAAGAAGCCCGTCAACTCTCGCGTCGAATCACTGCCTGGGCCATGACCTTAGGTCCGCGCCCGCGTCGCTTCGTGATTTGTTCCGGGGGAGGTCCCGGCATCATGGAAGCCGCCAATCGCGGCGCCGCCGAAGCGGGAGGCAAGTCCATCGGCCTTTCTATCGAGCTCCCCCACGAGCAATTTGCCAACGCCTATATCAGCCCCGAACTAAGTTTCAATTTTCACTATTTCTTCATGCGCAAGCTCTGGTTCGCGCAAATCGCTAAAGCCCTCATTATTTTTCCAGGCGGCTTCGGCACTCTCGATGAGCTCATGGAAATGCTCACCCTCATGCAAACTCACAAGCTCGCCGAGCACAACATCATCCTTATCTACGGCCGAAAATATTGGGATCAGGTTTTAAATTGGAAGGCTATGGTGAACACCGGCACCATCAATGAAAGCGAGTTTAAAATGTTGCAGTTCGCCGATACCGTCGACGAGGCCTTCAACCACGTTCGCGCTGGACTCGAGAAGTATCACATGCAAGTCGATTCATTTCTTCAGTCTTAGTGCTCAATCCAGCCTACCGCATCGTTCTGAGCCCATGTACCTAAATTCCTGTATAGCTCAAATCAACCTGCGGCCCTACCCTCCTTTCCGAGGCTCGTCCTCACAAGGAGAGAACAATAAAATGAACTTGCCACACCGATGGTTACACTACCTCGGCAAAACCGCCTTGATCGCAGCAGCCCTCGCGGCCTTTGCCACATTCGGCGCAGCCCCCACCCTGCGCGCTGATGACAGCGACTGCCAGAAACGCATTAACCGCGCCGACCACCGCCTTCACGAAGCTATCGAGCACCACGGCTACCGCAGTGCCCAAGCCGACAGCGCCCGCCACAATCTCGCCGAAGCTCGCGAATATTGCTGGGGCCACGGCCACCGCTGGTGGGACGCCGACTCCCAAAGCTGGCACACCGAGCACGACTGGAGAGATGAAGACCACGAGCACTATCGCGACCACGACCGAGACGAGCATCCTTAAATTGTTGCAACCGTTAACTTAAGCCGATAAAGGGTCTCTAAAAAGAATTGGTCGAAAACTCCCCCAGAACGTTCGCGAAGGCGCAGCCAGTGGTTTAGGCTGCGTTTTCGTATTTAAGGCCTACTTTGTCGCCCCTGGAAGAACCCTCAGAAAAAGAAAAAGCGCCTGTTTCCAGGCGCCTTTTAACTTCCTTCCATTCGATAAGTGCTTTACAGCGTGTTAGTTGGTAACTAGCGGCACCTCAGGCAGATCATCAGAAAATACCGCCTCAAACCGCCGCGTTTCATCCTGATCGTGCAACAGCACTACCGGCACAACCCGCAATGACCCGTTGCATGCCCGGCAATGTGTAGCCTCGCCTTGTAAATCCTGCAAAAATCCATCCGTAAAGTGATACTGCGCTCGCTCGCGCCGGGCGTTCTTCTGGCCTTGCGCGCCGCAGTGCGGACAGGTGTACTCCACCGTATCCTGCTGCGGATCGCGGTCCAGAGCAGCCCAGCCTGTGCGGCGCACGCCTACTGTTTCATTACGCCGGTCCATGGCATTGCCCTCCTTGGGATCCACGTCCACAACGAGTGTGATGCGCCCACCTCCCTCTTCGATACAGTCCCACAAAAATATTCAATTTACGTAATTTCCGAACCCTTCAGCAAATTCACCCAGAAGCCCGAACTGCCACAAACCAATGTCATTTAACGGGTAAACGTGCTGCCTGTGGAAATTTGTCAAAAGTTCAGCCCAACCTCCTGTTTCCGTTTGTAACAACTACTCCCAACGATCATGCCGCCTGCCCGCCTCCGGCGGCACCGGAGCAGGCCGACGCTTTTCCCCTCGTTGGTCCGCGGACGAGTCGGCCTGCGCTGTTTACCCGCGGTGGCGGGTGGAGGAATCTCTCTTCGATTTCCTGTCTGGAACTTCTCCCATTCCCCGGTGTCCAATGAATTGAGGAACGCGCGTACCTCACATCCCTGCGAGCGCGGCGCCGGTCTCCTGAAATCTAAAGAAATCAGGAAGCCGGCGTCGCCAATCTAAGCATTCAAAAAACTCGCAATAATCCGGAGGTGTGTGGTGTGTCCAAAATTAGATAACCAATACGCAGAAAATCGTGACTCAGCATCTTTGCGCGCATGCCTCGTCGACGGCGACGCCGACCAACTCCATCGCGCTCGCAACACCCGTCGCCGCTCTTTGCTTCTCTCCGTGCTCCTAGAAATCGCCATACTCGCCGCGCTGATCTTGATCCCCATGCTGTCCAAGACCCCGCGCATCGCACTCGCGAACGTGATGCCCGTCCCGCCCTACCGCGGCGACCTCGCGATTCACCAAGTTCGGCGCCAACCTCACGTCTCCCGCACTCGTCAATTTAGGTTTTGCCTCGCATGCCCGCCAGTAGTGACCCAAGCTCACACGGAGTCCACTGTCTCCGGGCGACCAGACGATAGTCTCACTGGCGCCGAGATCATCGACGCTGGCCCAGGTTTCGAATGTCCCGGATGCTCCAGCCTCATCGGCAAGAATAACGCTCAGCCCCTGGTCCCATCCGCCCCCACACCGAGCATCGTCCATGTCACACACCTCGACCCCGCCATGCTCATTCATCGTGTGGAACCCGTTTTCCCCCCGCTAGCCCGTCAAGCCGGTCGCGAAGGCCGCGTCGAGCTCCACGCCCTCATCGACACCGACGGCACAGTTCGCTCCCTGCAAGTCCTCGAAGGCGACCCCTTCTTCTTTCAATCCGCTCTCGACGCCGTGCGCCAGTGGCGTTACAAACCCACATTTCTCAATGGGCGCGCCGTCGAAGTCGACACCCACATCACCGTAATCTACAAACTCAATCGCTAACTTAAGCGACGAAACCTAGTCAGTGAGCACGCTCTCGTGCTCAGCCCTGCGGCTATTTTATTGTGGAATTGTGTGACCACCGGTTGGACATGCAACGAACAAAAGCTCGGCCTGCAAAGTTCGAACGCCAGCCGCGGAAATTTCCTAACGCACTCGGTTTACTTAGCCCGGCTACTTGTGGTCTTTTCAGTTCGCCATGCACTGCGCCGGCCAGGCCTCAAGTCTGGTTCGAACGACATACGTTTCCCCGTCCGTTGATCCAGCAGCGCATATCCGCCCCAAGTCTTCAGCGGCAGCGCATCTATACACGCTTTCGCACGCTCCATCGTTGGAGCCGCTTCCACCCATACTGGTCCGCTTTCGCCAAACCAAAAAATATCCACTGGCTTTTTCATTTCCCACCCCCGTGGTGCTGCTACGCCTCAAACACCGTCTTTCAGTTGTATGCCCGAGAAGGGAGCCGGTCTGTACTGCGCCGTACAAACCACCAGCTATTACCAATATTATAGCTACATTCTCAGTATTTTCCCAGGATTTCGAATGCTCATTAAAGTACCAGTCGCCGGTGACACCGCCGTCCTGCTTGGCAACCGCTTTATCGCAACGCTATTTTTTGTCTGCGCGGCGTAATGTGGGATTTAGCGTAGTGCGGAATTTAGTTAACGAACGCCGGAAAATATGTTTCGCCACGCAGCAGCGTCTCGATGCCTTCGAGAATGCGCTCGGATTCGCCCTTGCAACAAACTCCCTTGAGCCCCGCCTTCCGCGCTTCCTCGCATAGTTGCCGGGACCAGAACACCGTCACCATCAGTATCGACGCATCCGGACGCTTCAAAAGAATCAAACGCGAGGCCTTCAGCCCGTCCATTCCCGGCATATTGAAATCCATTAACGTAACGTGGGCATCGCGGGGATGTTTCTCCACCGCTTCTTTGCCATTCACGGCCTCGCAGCAAACCACCCAATCGCGCTTTAGTTCGATCAATCGCCGAAGGTGTCTGCGCACATGATCGTGATCATCTACCAGGAAAATTTTGGCCACGCACACCGCATTTCCGACGCTCCGTCTGTTGACTAATTTGGCCATTTTGCAGAGCGGATCGCCATACCTCGGTAACTGTACCCTGGCTTAGCGCCGTACTGCTTAAACCTGACGGCGCTTTGGACACAACCTGCACAAATCTACGAATTGAGATCGGAGAAAGGTATCCGCGCGTGCCAAACGGTCATTTCATGCGTTTGCGAAATCAAAATTGCGTTCGGTGGTTCTACAGTCAGTGGCCTTCGCTTCCATAAATCGCCTACGACATTTGTTCGCCCGAATTCTTCGCCACCGCTTTCCTCACACTGTCCCGCAGTCGAATCAACTCATGCCAGTCTGCTCCACCGGCACCCGCGTCGCCGCTCGTAACGCGCGGAATTATGGGCGGTGACAATGTAATCGTCACGTCCGAGGGCCGCGGCAAGAACGTCCCATCTGGTAAAAATTCTCGTATTCCCCTCAGCGACACAGGAATAATCGGAGCTCCCGTCTCCACCGCCGCTTTGAAAGCTCCCAACTGAAATTGCCGCACTCCCGGATCGCGCGTAAATGTGCCCTCCGGAAAAACAAAAACAGATTCGCCGTTGCGCAGAAAATCTTCCATCTCTGCGGCCTGATGCAATCGCGATTCCGCGTCCGACCTGTCAAACGACAAATGCCCCATCTGTCGCATAAAAGTCCCAATAAAAGGCATTCCCGTCACTTCCATCTTGGCCACAAACCGATAGGGAACTCCCAACCCCATCATCAGCGCCACCACATCAAAGTAACTCGTGTGATTCGACGCATAAATTTTTGCTCCCGGCGTCTCCATATATTCTTTTCCGGTGACTCGCACTTTGCAGCCAATCAGGAAAAACAAAATCTTCAACGCCCTGTTTGTAAATTTGCCCGCCGCACCATGATCCGTGTACAGCTGCACGATCATCCACGTCGGCACAATCCATAGCGTGAACACCACCGCGAAATAAATCCCGTACAAAAGTTCCAGCCCACGCCTCGCGCCTTTCGCAATCGCTCGGCCTGTAGCCGATGCAGCTCCGCCCGCTCCCAGCCGCGCAATTTGCAGCCATGCCGGCGCTTTGTTCTCCGACAATGTTCCCGCGAGATAAAGTTGCTTGGTCTCTTCTCGACGCAATTTCCCGCTCGACGTCTTTGGAATGCTTCCCAGCGGAAGCAGTTCCACGCGATCCGGCGGCAGCCCCAAACCTCGCGACACAACTTCCGTAACCTTCGCCGCCATTTCTAATCGCCGCGCGTCATTCGTTTCTCTGGACTCCGCCACCACCACCATTTTTTCCGTTCCGCTCGCCTGATCCTTAATTCCAAATGCCACAATACAGCCCTTGCGGATTCCCTCCACTCTAGCCGCCAGCTCCTCCACTTCATGCGGATACAAATTTCGTCCGCCTTTGATAATGATGTCCTTCACGCGGCCGGTGACGTACAGCTCGCCATCCGCTATGTACGCGCGATCACCCGAATTCACCCACGCGAATTCTCCATTCCCATCCCCAGGTCCGCGCGGCAGCAACGCCTCCGTCGCCGCTTTATTTTGGTAATAACCGGTTGTCGCCGAAGGCCCTCGAAACCACAGAAATCCCTCGGTCCTCTCCGCGACTTCCGCCCCCGCATCATTCACCACGCGAATTTCGTGGCGTGGCACCGGTTTCCCCGCCGAAACAAACGCAATACAATTTTCATCCTCAGCCCGTGTCGGTATTGCTTTCCCTTCTGACTCAAAGACTTTCCGTTCGATGCGATCCACCACCGGCGCGCGTCCCATCGGCCCCGCCGTAACCGCCAGCGAAGCCTCCGCCAATCCATAAACAGGCAGCAACGCGTCCGCGCGAAATCCATATTTCGCGAAGCGCGTAGCAAACCGCTCCAGCGTCCCCGGATTCACCGGCTCCGCCCCATTCATGGCCATGCGCCAGGAACTCAGGTCCAACCCCTCAATATCTTTGTCCGCGATTTTTCGCACGCACAGCTCGTAAGCAAAATTTGGAGCAGTACTAATCGTCCCGCGATGTTTGTGAATGGCCCACAACCACCGCTCCGGCCGCATCAAAAACGCAATCGGCGACATGACCGCCAACGGAATCCCGTAATACAGCAACGTCAACCACGCCCCGATCAGCCCCATGTCGTGATACAGCGGCAGCCAGCTCACTCCCACATCGTCCGGCCCCATCTTCACCGCTTCGCCCACCGCTCGAATATTCGCGAGCAAATTTCCATGCGTGAGCACTACACCCTTCGGATCTCCCGTAGAGCCCGAAGTGTATTGCAGCAACGCGATGTCTTTTCCCGTTCGCGCGCGCGTTCCACTCAGATGTAGTGGCCGCGCCCCCGGCGAAGGAAGAGGCGCTTTGTCAGCCGCCTCAATCAACTTTTCCGCATCGGCCACCGCAGTCAGCGAAGCGACCCGCGGCTTCAATAATTTCGCCACCGCTTCCGCGCGACGGAACGTCAACAGCAACATCACGCCCGCATTATTCAAAATCGCCGATTGTCGCGCGGCGTACTCCTCAATGCGATCCGCCCGAAACGGCGGATAAATCGGCACTGGAATCGCGCCCGCCAATAAAATTCCCACATAAGAAACAAAAAATGCCCGCGAAGTCGGCAACATCAGCGCCACTCGACTTCCCGCGCTCACTCCCCGGCGCATCAATTCGGCCGAGCATCGCTGCGCCGCCGCATGCAATTCACCGAACGTCATCGTTATCGTTTTATCTTGCCCGTCCGCATCCTCCGTAATCACCAGGTGCAGTCGTGACGCGTCATGCGCCGCTCGGTAATGCAAAACATCAATCAGCGTCTCCGCCGACACCGCCCCAGCTTCTTCAGCCTTGCACTTCAGCTGTTGCACCTTAACGTATGCTCGCTCTGCGGAGATTCCGCCCGCCCCCTCAACACTTTCCGGAGCTTCCATCACCGCCGCAGCTAGATCGTCTGGCGTATTCGCCTGTGTAGCTGCCTGGTCCGCGATGCGCACACCAAATGCATTCTCAAGCCGCGCCATTAACTCCACGCGTTCCAGGCTCCCCAATCCCAAATCGCGCTCCAGATGCGACGAAGCATTCAGCATGGGCATCGCGCCGGCGCTCCCCAATTCCTGCAACAACCCGCGAATCTCCTCCAGCACCCGTTCGCGCACCATGAAGCGTTCGAATTGTGCCGCTTGTGTAGCCAAGAAGAGAACCTCAGGAAACTACCGCCTAAGCCGCAACCACCTTCTCCAACGATCAGAACCAGTCATCCCGCAAGGAGCGGGTGCTTCAGCCGCCAAAAGCAATTATCCGAAACAACCACCACCAACCGCGATTTTCGCCCCCTCAATCTAAGCGCTTTTCTTAGCGGCCACATACCCCTTCGGCATCAACGTTGTCGCCAAATCCACCCCCGAAAGGTCCACACCAGTTAAATCCGTCTCCCGCAGAATCGCCACGCCCAGGTCCGCGCCGGCAAACTTCGCCCCGCTGATATTCGCCAATCTAAAATTGGTATTCCGCAACAAAGCGCGCTCGAAATTCACGCTGGAAAGGTCGCAGCGAAAAAACTCGATCCCACTCGCTTGCGCTTCCGACAAATCCGCGCCAGGCAAAATCGCCTCCGTTAAATCCGAATTTCGCAAATCCACTCCTCGCATCCTGGCTCCCGATAAATCCGCGCCAGGAAGTTTCGCCTTCCGCAGGTCGGTGCCCGTCAGGTTAGCTCCAGTCAATATCGCCCCACTAAGATTCACTCCGCTCAAATCCGCCCCGGACAAATCCGCCCCGGCCAGATTGGCGCGCTCTCCCCCATCCTGTCCCCGAAAAAATCGCTCGTGCGTCTCCAGAATCTCCGTCAACTTCTTGCCATTGTGCGTAATGCTTTTCGCCTTCTTCAGTCCCATCGTCAATTGCCCTCGATCATTTCTTCCCGCTCAAGCAACACAATTACTAAGCTGGGCTTCCAATTGTTTTACCAAGGAAGACTTTACCCAAAATGCCGTCTTTACGGAACCGCTTCGCCATCAGCGCAAGCTCCCACTCCGAACCACTGTGGTAGTGTGAATCTATCGTGCTGCGTCGCTGCCTAATTTCGATTTTCTTCGCCACCACGCTCCTCCCTCATCTAACCGCCGCTCAAACGCTCCAGCGAGAGGACGAGATCGTCGCCAGCCTGGCCGGCGGACGCGTCATCGCTCAGATCGCTAAAGACAACGTCATCATTTTTGCCGCCATCAATCAGCCCGTAGAACAAAATTCTGTCCCCCCTCGCGTTCTGCAGCTCGACGCCCTCCATGTCGGCATCCTATTCGGCGCATCAGAATGGCAAATTCCCTCAGCTCCTACTCCGGTGCGCCTTGACCGCGATTATCAAAGCATCGTGCAGAACAACAATCAGCACTATGCACAATATCCCGGTCAAGAAGCGCCCGACCTCGAAACCATCGGCATCGCCTTCCTCGAAAAACTCCGCCCGCTCGTCGCGCAGCTTCATCACAAACTCGATTTCCGCCCTGACGACGCGCTCTTCGAGCTGGTGATCCTCGGCTTCGCCCCCGATTACGGCCCCGAAGTTTGGCAAGTGGAATATCGCATCGAGCAGGAACAGGTGGCCGCGCGCGGCGAATATTGGCAGACCCGCATCCTGCGCCCGCGCTTCACGCAACTTTATCCGCCGGAAGGCGGCAAGAAAGCCCCGCACACTCTTGTCGAAGCGCGCTATCCCCCCGAAGATCCCGCCGCGCTCTCCAGCAAAGTAGTGACGCAAAACACCGAACCGCCTCTGATCGCTTTGATCCAAGCCGGCGATCCAGCTCTCTCCCGGCTGCGTTCCGGCGATCCCAAGTTCGCTAAGGTCATGGACGCCATCGACCGCGGCCAGGCGCAAAAAGTTTCCGCTATCGACTCCGCTGATTTCCTGCGCGCCGCCCTGCCTTTGATCTCTGGCGGCAACAAATTTTTTCTTGGCACCATGGAAGAACAGCGAGGCTTTGACTGGATCGTTCCGCCAGATGAACCCGTACAAAAAACGGACGACAAATCACGCCCGCCCAGCGTGCCTTCACTTCGCAAAAAACCCACCACTCCCTGAGTCTGCGGCTTTGTCTTACTGTTCGCAGCGGCCTCGCCGCGGACGCTCGAAATTCACGCCAGCCCGGCTATTAGGCTTCGGTCTCTGCGGATACTTCTGCG
>Ga0209009_1000587_pt1 | contig 12148 bp, 8 predicted proteins | sample BlaSpr_A8_OM3_M2_FD_187979 | JGI IMG/M metagenome (GOLD analysis project Ga0209009, IMG submission 187979) | Forest soil microbial communities from Thunder Bay, Ontario, Canada - Black Spruce, Ontario site 2_A8_OM3_M2 (SPAdes) (version 2) | ecosystem: Environmental > Terrestrial > Soil > Boreal... | reverse complement strand
CACGGCAGGTTCGATGTTGAGGTGCAAAGTGTGCGCGGGCGTCTAAAGGCCGGCGGACCCCGTCATACAATTTTTCTAGGGCGCAAATCTTCAAGGCGGTGAGAACGCGCCGCGGTCTTATCGCTCGATTTCGATCTCGGTTTCCAGACTTGGATCGGGTACAGCCGGAGCGGCACCCGGTTTCCCGGAGTAAGACGCAGGAGCTGGCTTAGGCGCAACGCTCGCCGGCTTAACGACCCGGCTTCCTGGCGTTTTATTTCCTTGAGCTTCCACGAAGTCTGCGAGGCATAGTCGCAAGTTGCCCTGGTTCGTGCAATAAGAAAGGCCCATCTCCATATCGATCACGCCTGCGCGAATCATCTTTTCGATTTCATCGTCGAAGCACTGCATTTCGCCATTCTCGGCGTCGCGCATCGCGTCCAGCAACGACTTGCCTTCGGACTCGCCTTTTTGCACGTACTCGCGCGTTCGTATGGTCGCTTTCAGAATCTCGAATGCCGCCACGCGGCCGCTTCCATCGACGCGAGGGATCAAGCGTTGCGAGACGATGTAGCGGAAGGATTTCGCCAGGCGCCCGCGAATGGCATTCTGTTCTTCCAGCGGAAACACGCCAATGATTCTTTCCACTGTCTTCGAGGCGTCAATCGTATGCAGCGTGGAATAGACCATATGGCCTGTTTCGGCCGCTTCCAGTGCCACTTCGATGGTCTGCTTGTCCCGCATTTCGCCAACGAGGATCAGTTTAGGTGCTTGGCGCAACGCTGCGCGCAAGGCCAGGGCAAAGCTTGGGCAGTCTGTGTGCAATTCCCGTTGATGAATCGTGGCCAATTTATGTTGGTGAAGAAACTCAATGGGATCTTCGATGGTGATTACGTGGCAGGCTTTCGTTTGGTTAATTTTGTCCACGAAGGCAGCCAGCGTGGACGATTTGCCGCTGCCAGTTGGCCCGGTTACCAAAACGATTCCGGGACGAAGGCTGGCCGCTTCATTCAGTTCCGGAGGCAAATTAAGTGACTTGAAGTCCGGTATCTCGGTAGGAATTACGCGCATCACGATGCCGCAGCTGCCGCGCTGGGTGAAGATGTTCACGCGAAAACGCGAAAGTTTCGGCACGCTGTAAGAAATGTCGCAGGAGCCTTCTTCTTTCAGCTTTTCCATGGCGTGCTTGCTGCGGCCCATCAGATCGTTGGCGATTCGAGCGGTGTCGTCAGGCTTCAGCATTCCCACGCCTGGAATTTTCAGTTGCACAAGCTCGCCGTTCACTTCCACCTGGGGCGCGCGGCCGGGAGAGAAAATCAAATCGCTGATTTTCGGCGCAGCGCGTAACATCGTCGCAATGATGGTATTTGTGGCTACAGGCACCGTCGCGGCTGCCGTGGGGGCGCCAGGGGTCGTCGGGACGGCTACAGGAACATCCATTGCATTCCTCCATCGAGTCGTCCGACGTAGAACCGGGACGCTGGGGTAAGTTCCAGTATGAAGCATGGATGCAAACCGCTCTGCAGGTTGCGTGTATGGATGTTGTCAAAGCATTAGCAGTACTAAAGCGCAAAATCTTTGGTGCAGCGGGACCGGTCGCTTTGGTCGAGGAGCGCGAAGGCCATATAGCGATCGCGGATGAATCCGTCGAGTTTCGTTACCTCTTTCGCATGAATATTGCCAAGGTTTTCAGGCCCAGCATGCTGCGCCCCGGTGGTGTGCAACAGACGTGCGCGCCGGAGCCCCAGCGCCCCGGTAGCTCTGTTGGATGACTGGATACCACTATCTTGTCGCCGGGAGGCTGGCTGTCGTCCCGTTCGGCCATCCTGCAACAAGAGGCAGCGGCGGGGCGGCTGCTGGATCAGCCGCACGATAATCCTGGCCTAATAACGCGGCAATCGTAGCTGCGATTTGACTTTGCGTCACGCGCGGAACATTGGACATTTCTCCAAGCGCAGGTGTATCAGGACCAATCACGGCAATCCAAATATTCTCCGCGCCATCGATGTCCTTGTCGTGATTCTTCCATTGTTCGAGACCGCTGCCACGCCCGTGGTCGGCGGTGACAATGAACGTGACCTGGTCATGATAAACAGGCATCGCCTGCATCGTATTCCAAAGCTCGGCGATAGCTTGGTCATCCTGATGCCCCGCTTGCAGCACCAAATCGTATTTTCCTTCGTGCGCCCAATCGTCGACGCCTCCGTAACCGACGAAAAGAACGCGCGGGGCGTGCGTGCCCAGATAATCCATCAAATCCTGGTGCGTGAACGAGTCGAACGCGTCGTCATCTTCCAGGCGCGTGGCGGTCTTGTACAGTTTCTTGAGCAATTGTTCGCGCGCAGTGAGTTGCTGCGCCCATGGCAAATCCCATCCCGCGCGCACAAAGAGGCGGCTTCGTTTTACGTTGAAGATCTCGTTGAACGCATCCCACGTGGCGAAAACTGCGACTTGATCATGAAATTCGGGCTGGTTATTCAACCATTCAAAAACTGTGGTGTTTGGATTCGGGCCGTACTCATTGCTATCGATTCGCTTGTCGGCGTGCCCGGTGGTCATTTCGTTGTAACCGGGGTATGAAAACTTCATGCCGTTGGTTACCTGCGCGATGCTGCCCTTGCGCTGATTGCCGTAAATCTGACCCTTCTGAGCGATCACACCCCAAAGGAACGGCATCAGAGCTTTGCGGCCCTCTGCCGGCGTGTCGCGCCAGAAATCCTTGCGCAATTGTTTCACGTCCTGCGCGCCGCCGTGCCTTTCGTCCATCAAATTGTGCTCTGGCCCGTCGAAAACTTCCTGCCATCGAAATCCGTCCATCACAATCAGCACAACGGATCGCGTTTTCAACTCGCCCGAGCGCCGGGCAGCGGCCGGCGCGACTGGATTGATCATGCCACCAAACAGCGTGCCAGTTTTCTCGCGACTGATCCGCGCGGACAAATAGGCCGTAAGCACGGTCACGCCGCCCAATATTGCGAGAATCACCAGCAACCGCGTCTTCAATATAGCCTCCCAATCAGTTGGGGATGATAACCCAGGTAGGCGAAGAAGTTTGGAAGCGGGAGAGAAATATCGGTGTGTTAGGTTGATTTTGATGCCACGGCTTCGGGTGGCTCCGCGGCGTAGATAGGTTCCATTTCGGTGGGGAATTCGACCACGAACGTTGCGCCGCCTTCGGTGCGGTTGAAGCAATCGATTCTGCCGCCATGCTCTTGCATGATTCCGTAGCAGATGCTTAATCCCAGGCCAGTGCCCTTTCCTACCGGCTTTGTGGTGAAGAAGGGATCAAAGACTTGCTGGGGGTGTTTGATTCCAGCGCCGGTATCGGAGAATTGCACGATGACTCTTGTGTCGCTGTGGGAGGTGCGAATCAATAGCTTGCCGCCGCCTACTTCTTCCAGCGCGTCAACGGCGTTGCTGATCAAGTTGAAAAATACTTGCAGAACCTGGTTGGAATCGCCGCGTACAGTCGGCAAATCGAGCGCGGGATAGGTTTCGACTTCGATATGGCGGCCTCGCAAATCCAGATTGCTCAGGTGCAGAGCGGTGGCAATGACCTGATTTATGTCCAGGAGGGTTTTCTCGGTGGGAACACGCCGCGCAAAACTGAGGAGACTGGTCACCAGCGTTTTGATTCTGCGCGCCAGGGTGCGGATTTTGTCCGCGACCACGCGCTGGCGATCTCCTAGAGCGGGATCGTCCACCAGCAAGTCGGAATATCCCAAGATTCCCGCGAGCGGATTGTTGATTTCGTGTGCGGCGCCGGCCGCTAGCTGACCGAGCGAGACAAGTTTCTCAGTCTGAATCATCTGCTCCTGAACGTGCTTCAAGTTATCGAAGGATTCGCGCGCGGCTTCGAGCAGGCGCGTTCTGTCGCGGTCGACTAAGCGCTGGCGGAAAAACGTTAGCATGGCGACCGCGAGTAGGGTCACTTGGGCCACGCCGAATCGGAAAGTCTGCACAGAGGAAGGGTTTGCGCTGAACCAAAGCGCCCATAGCGCCATCAGAGGAATCGAAACGACAGCAGCTCGGGACAGCAAGAAAGCCCAGTTCCGTTCGTCATTCTTCGGCTCCGGCGCTTCCTGACGCTGCAGTTTCATGTTGTAAGCGACAAAACCTGCGGTTCCGAACCATATGAATGACGCAACAAGAGGCAAGTCGAAGACGCTGCCGGTGTAATAATCCTGCCGGTCGATCGCCCGGTTGGTGATGTAAGACCCTGCTGCGTATAAAAGCGACGCGCTGAATAGATGGGCATAGACTTCGCGCCATTTTCCTTTCGAGCGATTCATCAGCATGGCAAAGCCAACCGCCAGCAGAAGGTTTTCTGCCGCCGCCAGATGGTCGTACATGAAGCCGTAAGTCTGCACGTTGGGCGCAATGTATTGCCACGGAATCACGACGAAGAGGTAGAGGTAAACCCACCAGACAAGCAGCAGCGTGAAATCCAGATACCCGGTGTGGACGTTTAAATCGTCGCGGCGATCATGCGGCTTTAGAGCCAGCGCGCCGATCATGGGGACGGGGTGCAGGAAGAGAATTACGTCGCCGATAAATGGATTGGGGGTTTCCTTGCGCAGGATCACTTCGAAGTAAGTCCATATGGACTGGCCGACGAACCAAGTGGCGCATCCCAAAGCCAGGAGCAACCAGAACAGCCGCGTCCGCCGCTCGGGCAGCGACGAATTCATCATCAGCCCCACGCAGGCGAAGAGGGCGGCAAGGCACTGGAAGATGTCGCCGAACGCGGTGAGCCCCCTTCCAGTGGGTACTGTCAGCGCGACAAGGCAATAACCGCCAACAATGACGGCCCAGCCCACGGTTAGGGCCCAGTATGTGGGCGACATCCGCGGGGCGCGGCTCATGAATCGGTTGAGGGCGGTGTCTGGCGCGTTCATGACCAGCCTAAGGGGAATAGGGCTGCCTATTGAGGATACGATTCGGCGGGGTCTCGGTCGAATGTGATTACTGGGTGCGTGACTTTAGGAGCAATACACACAGCGCTACAGGTCAAAATTTGGCTGGCTAAGTTATATGGCCGCAGATGGTTGCGGCCGCGATTCAGTCCGTTTATGGATGAGAAGTCTGGGCGGCCTGGCGCTCAGCTACGATTTTGCGCGCGTTTTGGTAGAGCGCTTTGGACTGTGGAATCAACTCGATGGCTTTATCGAGTTGCGGGTCATCCTGTAGCGCGACCCTGAAGCCCTCGTTCAATCCAAAAACGCTGGTGAAAACTTCGCGCTTAATCTGCCATTTCAGCCAGGTCAGGTTCTCCTGAATTTCAGCTTCGGTATACTTGATGTGCTGATTGCTGAGGTACGTGCGGAACTCGTTGATGACCTCGTCGGTCACCACGAAGTCCTTGCTTACATCGGGCTTGGCGCTGAGGTAGAACCGGGTGAAATCGCCGACGCCTTGCGGAGTAGCGTAGAACACGCCGCGGCGATAGAGCGATGTTTGGAAATCGTCCTGTTTGGGAGCGGCGACAAAGTCGTCAGGCGTGATGCCACCCTGTCCAAAAACCTGGCGGCCGCTATCGGTGAGCTTCACTTCCGGCTGCTTGGGCTTTTGCGGATTGTAGTGATAATCGTAGAGCGAGACGTTTTTGTAATCACGCTGAATCAAGCGGCCGCTGGGCGTGTAATAACGCGCAGTGGTGAGCAGCAGAGCAGTGTCTTCGCTGAGCGGGAGTTGGGTTTGCACCAAACCCTTGCCGAAGCTCGTTTCGCCGACGACCAAGCCGCGGTCATGATCCTGTATGGCCCCGGCAACGATTTCGGAAGCGGAAGCGCTCTGTCCATTGATGAGGACGACGATGGGGACTTCAAGTCCCTGGTTTCCGCGCACGGCGTAGTAGCGGCGTTCCGGGGACGAACGTCCGCGGTGCGAAACCACGATTTCGTTTTTGTCCAGGAACATATCGGAGAGACCTACGGCTTGACTGAGTAATCCGCCGCCATTGTTGCGCAGATCAAGGATGAGGCCATCGAGCTTGGGAAAATCGAGTTGCTTCAACGCGTCAGCCACATCGCTATCGGTCGTTTCGCTGAAAGATACCAAGCGCACGTAACCGATGCCGGGCTTGATCATGGTGAAGTACTCGACGGCGGGACGCAGAATTTCGTCACGCGTGACACTGACTTCGATGGGTTTGTCCCAGCCTTCACGACCGAGCGAAATGTGGACAACGGTTCCCTTAGGGCCTTTGAGCATTTCCGCAACTTCAGTGCCGGTGAGACCGTCGCAGGATTTTCCTTCCACTTTCGAAACAACGTCGCCGGGGCGAATGCCGGCTTTGTAAGCAGGCGAGCCCGGGAATGGCGCGAGGACAACGGTTTGATTATCGCGCTGCGAAATGGTCATGCCCACGCCGTAATATTTCCCCTGCTGCTCTTCTTTGAACAGAGCGTATTGCTTGGGATCAAAAAAGTTTGAGTGCGGGTCAAGGACGTGAAGCATACCGGGGATAGCGCCGTCGTAGATCACTTTGTCGGTGTCCACCGGGTCGGCGTAATTACGCTCGACGACAGAAAGGACGTGCGTGAAGCTTTTTACCGAGTCCTGGAGCTGGGCGTCAGAGTTGGCGGAAGTGGCAGTAGTGGAGGCGCGGGCTCTGAGCGTGGGACCGAAGAGGCCTCCCAAGACAGCCGAGATGCCGAGGACGGCGATTAGTACGAAGATTCCACGCTTAGACGATGGTTGAGAGTGCATGCGACCTCACTGTGCCCCAAAATTAAATTGTACCACACATGCTTTAGACGTCTGCCGAGGTCCGTGCGCTTCTACAATCGATTGTGCGGCTCCGCCACAGGGACAAACATTCATTGGGCGAAGGCTCTCGGGGCGCGCGGCAAAAGCTCGGTTGGCGGTTGAATATTGCGATTTGGATTTCTGCATTTCCTGGCGATTTGAGCACGGTCGCCGGTCTTTGTTTTCTGTAACTTACATAGGTTTCTAATTCAGCAATTTGGCGATTTAGCTCTCTAGTAAACCGGCCTGCCTCGGTGGTTGTTGGCATCGTGCAAGTATAGTGTTTTCAGATTCGCAGGGTAATTCTGTTGAGACGTCTGCTGGCCGCCTTTGTTAGCGCGAATGCTGAAGGCAATTTTCATCGAGACAATGATAGGAGCTTTTTCTTGAAATACAGGGGTGCGAGGCGGTGGACTTTTTAGCCGACGGAAGCGAAATGAACGCCGTCCAGCTGGCCAAGTCTCCTGTGAATTACTTGTACGTAGCGCAGGCAACTCAAACGCAGCTGGCTCCATGCGGCAGGAGTTATTTCTGGCTCAGAAGATAGAGGTCGGCGTGGCCGCCGGGGCGAGCATAGACGATGGTGGAAAGATCGATGCGGTACTCCGAGACGGTCTGGCCTATTCGAGACGGAGCTTCCGCCATTTGCCCACATCTTAGGGTAGAGCAGAAGGCAAGTAAACGAAGAGGGACTATCGTTCTGTTAGCTTTCGACGTTTTTCGGGGTGGGGGCGTAGCGGCGGAGAAGGGCGATGGAGGTCACCAAAACGAGGATTAGGAATCCCAGCAATCCTAGTTCATACATGCTGGCACGGAAGATGCTGGCGCCTTCGCCGGACCAGGTTCCACCCTTCGTTAGTGTGGCGGCTTCCAGAGTGATCACAAGGATGCGCCGAATGGAAGCAATCAGGCCGACGACGAGAAATGGTTCGGTGACCAGATAGTGAGAGTGGATGGAAATGCGCACGGTGTGCAGAATCTCGACAAGCATGAGCACAACGAGCAATTGGTCGAGCACGACGAGCGTCTGACTAGCGATGGTCCAATGAGCCAGGCCATCCCAAAGCATTTTGCCGGCGTTTGCAATGGTGGCGAGCGCGGTTATGAAAAGCAGCAGCGCAAGCACGGTGTAGATCACCACTTCGGCCTTGGCTAGATAGTCGCTGAAGTGGACGCGGAGTTTTTCTTGGACCATTTGGAACGCTCGCGGCGGTTAACCTCGTCGCAAAGACGGATTGTGGTGGGGAGTATACCCATAAGTTTATCCATCGAAAAGCCAGAACGTGGCTATGGGACTCTCGTCGGCGAAGATACGAAACTCGGAACTTCAGCTGCTAAAGCCGCTAGTGATTTTGCAGGCGGTATATCGTGGCTGAAGCCACGACCCGCCAAGATTTACTTCAGCGGCTAAAGCCGCGCTGATTTTGGGTCAGGTACGGCAGGACTAAAATCGTGCCCTGGTGCAAGTCGGAATTGCCACGCGGAGTTTCGAGGGGTTATTCGTGGCGGAGAGCGATTAGGGGATCTACGCGGGAGGCGCGGCGAGCGGGGAGCCAGCAGGCTACGAGACCGGTGAGGAGCAAGAGGGTGGGGACGAGAGTTAGCGTCCACGGATCGTAGGCGGAGACGCCCCAGAGTTGAGTGGCGATGATTTTTCCCATGGCGAGGCTGGCCAGCAACCCGACCGCGACACCGATGGCTACGAGGCGGAGTCCCATGCGGATTACCATTTTGAGGACGTCGGAGCTTTCGGCGCCGAGGGCCATGCGAATGCCGATTTCCTGAGTGCGTTGTGCGGTGGTATAGGCGAGCACGCTGTAAACGCCGATGGTGACGAGAATCAGTCCGATGGACGCGAAGATCATCATCAGCATGAAACCGAAGCGGGGGCCAGCGTAGGACCATTGGCTGATGTAGCCTTCGAGAGTGCCGGTGAGTGTGAGAGCCACATTGGAATCAGTGCCCCAAATTTCGTGGCGCACGGCGTTCATCAGGGAGAGAGGTTCTTGGGTAGTGCGGACCATGATGCCGCGGAAGGCGGAGCCGGTGACGGTGTAGGGGACCCAGAGTTCCGGACCGGGTGGTTCCTGAAGGCCGTTGTTTTTGACGTCGGAAACTACGCCGATGATTTCGAAGGTGGGGTCGGAAACTTTGTCCGCGAATTGGGAGAGCTGCTTGATTTGGACTTGTTTGCCGATGGGATTATCGCCGGACAAATATTTTTTCACGAATGTTTGATTCACTACCGCGACTTTGCGCGCAACGTTCACTTCCGATTCGTTGAACGGGCGTCCTTCGAGGAATTGGATTTTTAGGACTGGGAAATATCCTTCGCTGCAAAGACAGAAAACAGCGTCCCATTTTTCTGAGTGCGACTTGCCGGGGATTTCGATTTCTGTGTCCATGCCGCCATAGGGAGGCAGCATGGTGGTCTCACCGGCGTCCACAACACCGGGGAGGGCTTTCAGGCGTTGCAACAATGGGCGATAAAATCCGGCGATCTGATCAGCGGTTTTGTAGCGTTCGACGGGAAGCGCGATCCTAGTGACGAAAATGTGATCCGGTTGCATGCCGAGATGGACTTGGCGGAGTGCGACAAAACTACGCATCAAAAGTCCGGCGGCTACCAGAAGCGTGAGGGAGAGCGCGACCTCTGTGATGACGAGTGCATTCCGAAATTTTCCGTGACGGAAACCGCCGCTAACACCTTTGCCTGTGTCGCGCAAAGGCTCGTTTAGGTCTTTGCGTGCGGCTTTCAGGGCGGGAACCAATCCGAACAGGAGCGCGGTGGAGATGGCTACGGCCAAGGTGAAGAGGAGGACAGGTAGGTTCAGGCGGATGACGGCCTCGGAGGGAATAATATCCTGCGGCATCAGCGCGACGATGAATCGTAAACCGATCCAGGCAAAAAGAGTTCCCAGCAAGGCACCGCCCAGCGCCAGGATCAAGCTCTCTACGAGGAGCTGACTGATCACGCGACGCCGGCTGGCTCCAAGAGCGGAGCGGATGGCGAATTCCTTTTCGCGCGTGGTGGCTTTGGCGAGGAGAAGATTCGCTACGTTTCCGCAACCGATCAGAAGCAGTAAACCTACGGCGGCAAGCACGATGTAGAGGGTGTTGCGAAACTGACCGACAACCTGTTCGGTGAGAGATTGAATCCGGACTGTGAAGTGTTTTGGATACTCCTTTGGGTAAACGAGGGCAAGCCGCTTGGCCACCACGGTGATGTCAGCTTGGGCATGTTTCATTGAAACGCCGTGTCGCAAGTGTCCCAGGAAGTACCAATAACGCATGGGCCAGGCGCCCGCATAGCTGCTGGCAGCGCCGCGGCTGAGTTTTTCGGGGATCCATAGGTCGGCGTCGCCCCATCCGAAGCGCGGCGGCATGATGCCGATCAAAGTTCGGGGAGTGTCATTCAGCACGAAAGTTTTATTGATGATGTTCGGATCGGCGCCAAATTGTTTGACCCAAGTTTTGTAACGCAGGACGAAAACCGGAGGAGCGCCGGCCTCGTAATCCGCGGGCTGCATCACGCGGCCGAACAAGGCAGGCATGCCGAGAAATTCAAAGGTTCCGGGGGAAACGAGATTGCCGTCGAAGCGCTGCGTGCCTTCGGCCGAATGATAGAGAACGTCGAGGGAGGAATTGCCGATGACGCGGTCGAAAACGTGATTTTGGTCGACGTAATCCAAAAACTCGGCGCCACCGAAGGCCGGGCGTCCATCTTGCTCGCTTTGTTCGGTGTCGTGGATCATGATCGACATGTAACGCTGGGCGTCGGGGTAAGGGAAAGGCTCCATCAGAATGTTTTCGATTACGCTGAAGATTGCGGTGGAGGCGCCGATGCCGAGGGCCAGCGTTAGAATTGCGACGAGGGCAAAGCCAGGGGATTTTCTTAAGGTGCGGAGCGCGTAGCGGATGTCTTGCGCAAGCGTTTCCATAAAACCCTTTGCACCGTGCGGCTTCAGCGATCTAACGTTAACGAACTAACGCCAGCAGCTCGATTTGCTTCTCAGCCCATAGACCTCGTCTGGGAGTTCCTTTCTCGCGTAAGTTTTATCCTGATTCAAGTACATAGTGAAACAATTAATTGTTCGACGCCGTTGGGTGCAATAGGTTGCCCAATACTTGCTTGAAGGAAACAGCGGCCAACTGGCCTTGCGGACAGGTAATTTGGACGATGTGAAGGAAATCGAGCGCGTTGACGCTGGCAGCGGGGGGACATACCGTTGAGTTAAGAGAGAAACTCTGCAGAGCAGGAGACTACTATGAGCGACTTACACCGAAATTCGCTGACGGCGAGAACTGTTACAAAGTCCAAGGTTACACGCGGGTCTAGCTGGCAGAGGCTGAACATTGCGCGCGCGCGAGACGCGTTTGGTTTGTTGGTTGTGGCGGCGTACTTCGCGCTGTATCCCGCGCCGGCGGCGTTTGGTCAATCGTCGCAGGCGGGGGCTTCTTCGACGGCGGCAGCGCCTGCGGGTGGACAAACGCAGGCGCAAGCGCAGGCATCTGGTCAGACTCGCACGCAGACGTCTGGCCAAGCGCAGACGCAGAACCAAACGCAGACGAAAGCTGCTTCGGAACCGCAGATGGTAGACCAATCGGCGCCGCAGGAACAATCGTTGGGAGCTATTGCGCGTCAGGCGAAGGCGCAGAAGCCGAAGACTGAGACTACGAAGGTGTACACCGAGGACAAGTTGTCCGGGCTGTCGGGCCACGGTGTTTCCTCAGTGGGATCGGGGAGTCAGGGCGGAGGAGCTTCATACGGCGGAAATTCATACGCGAACGCCGGCGTTAGCGCTGGTTCAGGATCTTCCGGCAACAATGAAGCATATTGGCGCGGGAGAGCGCAGGGAATTCGAAATCAAATGGCGCAACTGGATAGCCAGATCGCGGGAATCCAGGAGGAGATTAAGAAGAAGGGAGCGGTCACCGTTGATCCTATGAGTGGCGCCGCGGCCGGCGTAATTTACGTTGAAGACCGTAATAGGCAGATCAAGCAGATTGAAGAGCAGAAAGAGAAACTGCAACAATCGCTGGACGATTTGGCAGAAGAAGGGCGCAAGGCCGGCGCGGATTCCGGCTGGTTCCGCTAGGGCGTTTTTAGGCGCGACAAACTTGGCGCGAAACGCGGCGCCAAGAACGGTAAGACAAACTTAAACCTCTACGTCCAAAACGTGAATAGTCCGGGCGTCTTCCAAGATGTCGCGCTACGAAAACGAAAGCGCGGCAGCTCAATACGCAGGCTTCATCGAGCGTTCATCGCTGCGGAGGAAGAATGCGCGAGCCCCACTATTACTCCTGCCGCGCGACCGTCTATTCCTGGCGCAAAACTTTCATGGGGTCGACTTGGCTGGCGCGGCGGGCGGGGATTAGGCTTGCCGCAACAGCGGTGGCGACCAGCAAGGATATGGTG
>Ga0209009_1000586_pt1 | contig 12160 bp, 14 predicted proteins | sample BlaSpr_A8_OM3_M2_FD_187979 | JGI IMG/M metagenome (GOLD analysis project Ga0209009, IMG submission 187979) | Forest soil microbial communities from Thunder Bay, Ontario, Canada - Black Spruce, Ontario site 2_A8_OM3_M2 (SPAdes) (version 2) | ecosystem: Environmental > Terrestrial > Soil > Boreal... | reverse complement strand
TCTGTCTCGAGCACTAGCTATTAGTAGCAGGGCGGTGGCGCTCGACCACCGCGCTGAATTTGGTGCCAGGCGGCAGCGTGCCGAGCGAATGTCCCCCATCCCCGCCCAGGCGTGAGGCGCAGAAGGCATCGGCGACGGCCGGGTCGCCGTACCTCACCAAGAGCGAGCCCTGAAGCGCCACAGCCATGCGTTCGACCACCCGCCGGGCTCGGCTCTCGGCCTCGGCGGCGTCAGCCAGCTCGCCCTTGAGATCGGCGACCGCCCGGTCGAGCCGGGGATCCGACCCCTGCGCCAGCTCCACCTCGGCGAGGAAGGCGGCCACCGATTCGGGCTCGCGGCTCATCGCACGCAACACGTCGAGGGCGTTGACGTTTCCGGAGCCCTCCCAGAGCGAGTTGAGCGGCGCCTCGCGATACAGGCGCGGCAGGATCGATTCTTCGACGTAGCCGTTGCCGCCGTGGCATTCGAGCGCTTCGGCAACGACCGCGATCGCGCGCTTGCACGTCCAGTACTTCGCGACAGCCACCGCGATGCGGCGGAAGTGCGCTTCTGTTGAGTCGGACGCTCGGTCGAATGCTCCTGCCAGGCGCATCATCAAGATGGTCGTGGCCTCGGACTCGACCGCGATGTCGGCGAGCACGTTGACCATGAGCGCCTGCTCGATCAGGAGCTTTCCAAATGCGCTCCGGTGCGCGGTGTGGTGCGTGGCCTGCGCCACCGCCTGGCGCATGAGCGAGGCCGAGCCGATCACACAGTCAAGCCGTGTGTGGTTGACCATCTCGATGATCGTCCGCACTCCTCTCCCCTCTTCCCCGACGATTTCCGCCCACGCGTCCACCAGCTCGATCTCGGCAGATGCGTTGGATCGGTTGCCCAGCTTGTCCTTGAGGCGCTGGATGTGGAACCGGTTGAGTGTCCCGTCCGGCAGCACGCGCGGCATCAGGAAGCATGTGAGCCCGCGGGCCGTTTGGGCGAGAACGAGAAATGCGTCGCACATCGGCGCGGAGCAAAACCACTTCTGACCGGTGAGGAGAAAGGCGCCGTCGACCGTTGGCTCGGCACGAGTGGTGTTGGTTCGAACGTCGGACCCACCCTGCCGCTCGGTCATCGCCATCCCGAAAAGGGCTCCGCGCTTAGTCGACGGGGGACGCAGGCCCGGGTCGTAATCGAGGGTGGTCATGAGCGGTTCCCAAGTCGCCGCGAGGTCCGCTTGCTTCCGGAGCGCGGGCACGGCCGCGTAGGTCATCGAGACCGGGCATCCATGCCCGCCCTCGACCTGCGACCACACGTAGAAGGCGGCCGCGCGCGCGGCGTGCGCTCCGGGACGCGGCTCGCGCCAAGGAAGCGCGTGAAGGCCGTGGCCGATGGCAACCTCCATCAGCCTGTGCCAGGCCGGATGGAACTCGACCTCGTCGATGCGGTTGCCGAATCGATCGTGAGTTCGCAGCACCGGAGGGTGCGCGTTGGCCTGGAAGCCCCAGTCGATCGCCTGTTGCGTGCCCGCAAGACGGCCGAGGTCGGAAACCATGTCCTGGGCCCAGGCGCCGCCTTCCCGCTCGAGCGACTCGCGCAGCGGCGCGTCGGCCTCGAAGAGGTTGTAATCGACCAGAGGCGGGGGCTGGTTGAAAACGGGCTCCGTCACTTGCAAAGGCTAACGCCGGAGAGCGGAGCCGACTGCGCGCAAGCGGCGATAAGTACGGGACTCACTGAATGCCATCGCTTTGCGCGATCTCTCGCAGGGCTGCCAGGTGGCGCTCGAAGGCCCGCCGACCCCCGCGGGTCAGAGACAGCCAAGTCCTGCCGCGCTTGCCGACAAATCCCTTGTCGACCTTGACGTAGCCAGCCTGCTCGAGCGTGCTCACCTGCTTGGAAAGCATCGAGTCGGTGACCTCGAGGTGGTCCCGAACGAAGCTGAACTCAACCTTGCTTGCCGCCGCCAGCAGAGCCGTGATGGAAAAGCGAACCGGATGACCGAGCAGGTCGTCCAGCGCGTGGCGCGGATGGCTCAACGCCGCCAGATCAGCCAGGCCGCGACCAGCAGCGGGATCGTGCCCACCGCCACGCTCACACCGAAGTGATAGCTGGGTTGGGTTGACGCCCACCATCGCGTGCCGATGCTCACCCCGACCACGATCGCGTTCCAGAGGTTGAACGCCGCGATGCCGCCGAAGTACAGGAGTATCGCCGTGCGGCTGTAGGCTCGAATTCGCAAGAAGACGAGTACGACTCCGACCAAACCAACGACCAGGATCGCCAGGATGGCGGGTCCAGCCACCGGACCGCCACGGCGCGGGTCCGCCAGGGTGCTCACGACAACCCCCACGGCCAGGTATATGGCGGCGATGCCGAGAACAATCCACCCGAGCTGATGGTCCGCGCGGTGCACGCGCACGGCCTGGCTGTTTGCCTCGGCCAGCGCGGCCTGGGCTTCGAGCGGCGTCGGGGCTGAATCGCTCACAATCTGCAGGCTAGCATTCACTTGCCAATTTGGCAAGTCCTTTCCGATACGGTAAGAACTTAGCCGGCTTCGTTGGCCAGGTCGGCCACGATGCGGAGCTGTTCCTTGCGTTCGTCGTTGTCGAACGCCATCGGCGAGACGATGAGGGTGTCGACTCCCGCGTCCCGGAAAGCGCGGATGCGCTCTTTCGCCCGCTGTGGCGACCCGGCGATGCTGACCGCGTCGATCAGCTCGCTGGACAGGGCCAGCATCGCCTCGCTCTTTCGTCCTGCCAGGTAAAGCTCCTGCACCTGCTCGGCCTCGCGTTCGAACCCATACGACGAGACGAGGCGGTTGTAGAAGTTCTGTTCACGCGAACCCATGCCGCCCACGTAGAGAGCAAGCATCGGTCGCATGGCGTTGCGCGCGACGTCCACGTCGTCTCCGATCATCACGTTGACGCTGGGACAGATCCGGAAGTCGTCGAGCGAACGGCCGGCGCGCGCGGCGCCCTCTTCGAGCGGCACGCGTAGCTCCGCGGTGTGCTCGGGCGAGAAGAAGACGGGCAGCCAGCCGTCAGCGATCTCGCCGGCGAGCGCCACGTTCTTGGGCCCCAGCACGGCCAGGTAAATCGGGATGCGATCCTGCACCGGCCGGATCGTCAGCTTGAGCACCTTGCCAGGACCATCGGGCATCGGTAGCTCGATGGTCTCGCCGTGGAACTCGACCTTCTGATGCGCGAGCGCCATGCGCACCACGGCCACGTACTCTCGCGTGCGCTGCAGCTGCTTCGCGAAGCGCACGCCGTGCCAGCCCTCGGAGACCTGCGGACCCGACGTGCCGAGGCCGAGCAGCATGCGGCCGCCCGACAGCTGGTCGATCGTGGCAGCCGTCATGGCGGTCATGGCCGCGCTGCGCGCGGGGATCTGGAAGATGCCCGACCCGAGCTTGATCCGGCTCGTGCCGGCGGCCAGCCACGCCAGCACGGTCGCGGCGTCCGAGCCGTACGCCTCGGCGGCCCAGACCGAGTCATAGCCGAGCTGCTCGGCGGTCTGGGCGATGTCGAGCTGGTCCGCGGCGGTCAGCCCAAAGCCCCAGTAACCGACGCTCACTCCGAGCTTCACAGAAACGAGTGTATGGCCGACCGCGGGTGGTCAGCCGATCTGGAGAGACCTTCTACCTGCCGCTCACGAGCAGCGTGATCAGGAAGACGTTCAGCGAAACGATCACAGCCACGACCGCCGCCGAGAGCACCGTCGTCGGCCTGTGGTTGACCAGCGTGCCCATCAGCCCGCGATCGCGGCAGAAGATGACCAGCGGGATCAGGGCAAATGGAATCCCGAACGACAGAACGACCTGGCTGAGCACCAGGGCGCGAGTGGGATCGAACCCGACCCCGATCACTACCAGCGCCGGAATCATGGTGATCACTCGGCGCAGAAACAGCGGGATCTGGCGCCGGATGAATCCCTGCATCACGACCTGGCCCGCGAGCGTGCCCACCGACGAGGAGGACAGGCCCGAGGCAAGGAGGCCGAGCCCGAAGAATATGTCCGCCCCACTTCCCAGCTGGACGCCGAGGCCTCGAAACGCCTGGTCGAGGGTGTCAACCGAGCCGCCCCGGCCGTGAAAAACCGCCGCCGCGATGGTAAGCATCGCGATGTTGATCAATCCGGCGACACCCATCGCGATGATCACATCCCATTTCTCGAAGCTGAAGATCTTCAGCTGCTCAGCATCTGTGGCGCCGACCACTCGCCTCTGGGTCAGGGCCGAATGCAGGTAGATCACGTGTGGCATCACGGTTGCGCCCAGAATGCCCGCCCCAAGCAGCACGCTTTCCGTGCCGTCGAACCTGGGCGTGATGAGCCCGGTCACGACTCCGGTGACCGACGGCCGGGCGAGGACGACCTCGAACGCGAACGCGACCACGATCACCCCGACGAGGCCGGTAATGACTGCTTCGAACCCGCGGAAGCCGCGCGACTGAATCCCGAGGATGCCGAACGCGGCGAACGCGGTGATGATGCCGGCGGCGAAGAGCGGCACCCCTGGGAAGAGGAGATGGATGCCGATCGCGGCGCCTATGAACTCGGCCAGGTCCGTCGCCATCGCGATGACCTCCGCCTGGAGCCACAATCCGACCACCGCCGGAAACGGAAACTTCAGACGGCAGACTTCGGCCAGGTTGAGCCCAGTCGCGATGCCAAGCTTCGCGCTCATCGATTGGACGAGCATCGCCATGAGGTTGGCGGCGAGCACCACCCAGAGCAGCATGTACCCGTACTTCGCGCCACCCGCGATGTTGGTGGCGAAGTTGCCGGGGTCTACGTAAGCGACCGCGGCGACAAACGCCGGGCCCAAGAAAGGAAGCAGGGCACGCAGCCCTCGCGTCTGGCCGTTGAGAGCCTTCTCCGCAGCTCGAAGGACTCGCTCTTCGCCCGGGAGCGCGACCGCTACAGGGTCGGGATTAGTCTTGACCGGAAGCGGCGCAACGGGTGCCGGCGTGACGGGCGCCGGGGTCGGGGTTTCGACGGCGCGGTTCAACGAAGCTCCTCGACGAAGACGGCTCGCGCGAGACCGAGCGGCACGCTGACGCGGCGGCCCTTGATGCGAACGCCGATCGGGCCTTCGAATTTGCTTTCAGCAACGACCTCGATCCTGGTGCCGGGCAGCAGGCCGCGGCGCTCCAGCTCGCGAAGGCGTCCGGCGTCGTCGTCGGACACTCCCTGCACGATCACCGTCTCCCCCACGCGGCACTGGCTGAGCGGTCGGTCGCTGAGCGGCCGCACTTTGCCCGCAAGGGTCGGGATGGCGTGACCGTGGGGATCGAGCTCGGGCCGGCCCAGGAGCTCGAAGATGCGCTGCTCCATGCGTTCGGAGATGACGTGCTCCAGCCGCTCGGCCTCGTCGTGCACCTCATCCCAGCTGTAGCCGAGGACCTGCACGAGAAACATCTCGAGCAGCCGGTGATGGCGGACGAGCTCGAGCGCAACCTTCCGCCCCTCGCGGGTGAGCTGCTGGCCGCGGTAGCGGTCGTGCTCGACGAGGCCCTGAGAGCTGAGGCGAGTGACCATCTCGCTGACGCTTGGCGACGAAATGCCGAGCCGCTGCGCCAGCTCGCGCGTGGGCACCGGACGCTGGTCGCCGTGAAGCTGGTAGAGAGCTTTGAGGTAATCCTGCTGCGAGCGGGTGAATGTGCTGCGGCGCTCGAGCTGCTCGACCATCGTGCCTAGGCGACCCTAATCCGGCTTGCGGGCTTGCCTATCATCAAAGATAGGATAGCCTAACTTATCGTTGCAAAAGCAACCTCAAGAAACATAGCCTCAGAAAATCAGGCGCAGGAGCCCGTGGGCGCTGAGGCGGGGTTGTACGTGACGCTCACGTCCGGCGTCACGGTGATCGCGCTTCCGGACGTGATCACAGCGAGGTAAGCCGCGCATCCCTCGGCAAGGTGAAAGTCGTAGTTGACGCTCGTGACGTTCAGCCATCCGATGGCACTTCCGGAGTGGTGCATGCAGTAGTTGGTCGTGCCGACCCCGGTCTCGACGCACCGGACGGCGTCGCCGAACTGGTGAATCGAGACAATGCTGACCGACATCGGGCCGTTCGACGTGAGCTTCAGGTGATAGGTGAACGTGTCCGGGACGCCGGCGGCCAGGTAGAAGCTCGACCCGGTGATGGCTTGCGGGACGTTCCAGATGCCGAGCGTCGGGTGCTCGAGCTGAGCGGTCAGGTTGGTGACCTGGCTCTCGGAGGCGGTCAACTTGGTTTCCGTCGTTGTGAGCGCGGTCTGAAGGTTCTGGTTGCGCCCGGTCAGCTGCTCGTTCTGGCTCGTGAGCGCTCGGTCGGTGTTCTGGTAGTTGGTGTCGTCTACATAGAGAATGCCGAGCCCTCCGGCGGTGACGAGGAGGGCGGCGGCCAGCGCCGCGGTCCACAGCCGTCGCTCCCGTGGCACGTAAAAGGACGTGCCAAACGAGCGGTACCGCGTGGTCTCGGCCGGCGGGGACCACCCCTGCTCCGGTTGAAGGGTGCCCTCGTCGTTGGCTGGAGGTGTCGTGTCCACCTGGATCGAATTCATGATCGCACCCCTCGGCTTGCCTTACCAACTGTCATGTCTGGCCCGGCCTCGGCCAGGCGCCCAACACCTGGCTGATCTTTGAAGCCGTCTCGGCCTGCTGGCCGACGTCGAACGTGAACGTCTTTCCGTCTGGTTGGGTCGCCGGGCCTGGGCCACAAGTCGTGCCGCAGGGCGCCTCCTCGACATAGAAGATCGCGGTCGTGTTCAGCCACACGGGTGACGACCGGACGTTGGGCAGCTGGCCTCCGCTGCGCCCACCTTGGCCGTAGAGCCAGACGTGCGGCGTTCCGGCCGTGTCCCTGACCGTGAACGCGAGATTGTCGTCTCCGGCATCAGCTCGAGGCCGGATCCAGGAAAGCTGCTGTCCGAAGGCCTGGGTGACGACGCCGTTAGGATCCCACAGGCTGATCACAGAGCTGACCGGCTTGCGGAAGTACAGGACGCTCCCTGAGCTTCCCCACGTCGCCATCGTGCCAAGCGGCTGTGAGTAGGCAAGGCTGCCATCCTGCGTGTGGCGGATCTGCAGGTGGTCCCCGGAGGAGCTGTAGGTCTGGACCAATGCGAAGTACGCGCCATCTGGCGAAAAGCCGAGGTAGGCGTCGTCCTCGTTGGGATTCGCTCCACGCCCAGGGACTGCGCCCAGAGTGGAAACGACGCGATCGCCGCCGCCGCTCAGCAGGTGCACGTTTACGGCGCTCGCGTCGGAGGTGACGTAGACGAGAAACGACCGGTCAGGGCTCCAGGCGTGCAGCCCATCCATGAAGCCGCCGCCGGACCAGGTCGCGGCCACGGTCGTGTTGCCGGTGAACAGGTCGAGGGCTGCGACCACGCTGTCGCCGGCGGCACCCGGACTTCCCTCCGTCGCGGACCACGAGATCGTCGTTTGGGTCACCAGCTGTGCCGTCCACGAACCCGTGATCGTGCAGATCGGACGGGGGTTGCGAGGGTCGGTGACGTCGGCGAGGACGGTCGCGGGCGAGCCCTGCATCACGATCAACGCCTCCTGCGTCGCCGGAGCGCCAGTGCAGTTCGCGTGCATGGCGGCCCACGCGGGCACGGTCACCGGGCTCGGCAAGGGCGACGGCGAGGGCGAGGGGGTTGGCGACGGGCTGGGTGAAGGACCGGGCGTCGGGCTCGGCGTCGGGCTCGCGGAAGGCCTGGCCGAAGGACTGGAATGAGCCACCGCTGGACCGCTCGCCGTGCAGCCGGCCACCATCAGCAGGGCGCACGCGAGTACCCACCCCCTCCTCACGAGGATTGAAACGCCGGTCGGGCGACCGACGTTACGCGTGTCTTCTCATGGGGCAAGGCGCCCAGAATAGTCGCTTATCGATTCATGGGCGCCGCAATAGGTTGTGACGTAATGAATGCGCTCACCAGAGGTTAAGGAAGCGGATGAAGGTCGCCGGGCTGGTCGCGCTGGGGCTGCTGCTGGCCGGATGTTCAGACCCGGTGCCGCTGACCGCGACGGTCGAAACGTCGGCCACGCAGAACGTGGCCGTCTCGGGACGGGCGCAGCTGGTGGTCAAGCTGACGAACACCGGCCCGACCATCCCTCACCTCGGGCTGGTGTTCACGACTGCAGACAAGTGGTACGAGCACCACACGGTGTCGGATCTTGGTGGGTGCACCGTTGCAAGCGACGCATCGGCGTTCGATTGCGGCGACCTCGCCGCAGGGGCGACCGCTTCGTACTCCATCGTTGGGATCGCCAAAGATGTTGGAACGTTCCACTACCAGCTCGCTTTGCGGGAGCTGGTGCGACCGTTCGACTACGTCAACGACCACCCTGACGGGGCCGACGTCCAGACGTGGGACGAGACGATCACCGCGAGCTGAGGCCGCCACTGTGGCTTGCCTCGGCTGCCGTGGTAGCCGCCTGGGCTGCGATCTACGACATCGCCGCCTGGTTCATTCAATTCGCCCGGCAGCCGGTGCACCCCGACTTCAGGATCTTTTATGTCGCAGCCGAAGCCGGCCTGCGATATGGCTGGTCGAGCATCTACGACGTCTCCACGCTGCGCTCGCTGTCGGCCTCCTTCCCGAGCGGTCAGAACTACGTCACCTCGGCGTTACCGTTCATCCACCCACCGCTTCTCGCCTGGCTGATCGCGCCGCTGACGGCGCTGCCCGTGCCGGTCGCGTACGCGGTTTGGTGCGCCGTCCTGCTGGCGGCATTGGTTTGGGCCTGGTACATCGCCGCCCCCTATTCGGGATTGAGAAAGCTCGCATTGCTTCTGCTCGCCCTGGCTATCTGGCCGGTGCTCGACGCGTTTTACTTCGGGCAGCCGTCGACGTTGCAGCTGGCGCTCGTGGCGGCCGCATGGTGGCTTTGCGTCAAGGACCGGCCGCTGGCCGCCGGGGCGGCCCTGGCTCTTGCCACGGCATTGAAGCCGCACACCGTGATCCTGCTGCCGCTCGCGCTCGCCGCGAGCGGGCGCTATCGGCCCTTCTTCAGCTGGGCGGCCGTTTGCTCGGTGCTGGCCGCCGCTTTCGCGCTCGCGTTGGGACCGACCGGCCTCAACAACTGGTGGCAGGCGCTCGTTTACGGCCAGACCGACCCCGGGCAATCCCTTTACACGCTGGCCTATTTGTTTGGCTCGGGACCAGTCTCTTATACGCTGGAGGCACTGCAAGGAGCCGCGGCGCTGGTGATAGCCCGGCGCGGGCGGGACGATGTGAACGTCGTGTTCGCCGCGGGCATCGTAGGGTCGCTCGCCTTCGCGTTTCACCTTCACCAGTACGACTACATCGAGCTGATCCTCGCCGCCTGGTTGGTCCTCCGCTCGGCGCCGCCCTTGTGGCACCGGCTCTGGTTGCTGGCGGGCGTCGCCACCCTGCTGGCGATCGACCTCGGACAGCCGATCCCACAGCTCGCGTGGGATCTGGGCTGGCTGGTGATCCTGTGGATGAACGGCTACGCGAGGCGAACCGAGCCGTCTTCCATCAGGGTCCAGTCAGGGTTGTGAGCGACCTCCCAAACGTACCCGTCGGGATCGGCGAAGGCGCCCGTGTAGCCGCCCCAATCGGCGCGGGCCGCCGGCCGGGCGATCGTCGCGCCGGCTGACACCGCCCTGGCGAGCAAGGCATCGACCTCCTCCGGGGAGCGAACGTTGTGGGCCAACTCGATCCCAGGAGCCCCGTGTCCGCCGAGCGCCGTCCAAAGGGCGAAGACCATGCCGCCGGCCTGGAAGAACACGATCTCGTCGTCCGGCTGCTGCGCGCCGCGCCATCCGAGCGCCTCGTAAAAGGCTCGGGCGCGGGCGAGATTCTGGACGCCGAGGGTCACCAGGCTGATGCGCTGTTCCATCGCGTCGAAGTATGTTGTCTAACCTGAGACCACTGCGCTGAGGAGAGGAGATCAAATGGCTGGAGTACGTCTGCTCGTCGGAACGCATAAGGGCGCCTTCGTCTTGACGTCGGACGAACGCCGCCAGCAATGGAAGGTTGATGGACCGCATTTCGCGGGTTGGGACGTGTACCACCTCAAGGGTTCTCCGGCCGATCCCGACCGGCTGTACGCAGCGCAGTCGCGCGGCTGGTTTGGCCAGGTGGCGCAACGGTCCAATGACGGCGGTAAGAGCTGGGAGCCGGTGGGCAACGAGTTCCACTACGACGGGCCCACGTCGACTCACAAGTGGTACGACAACAGCGACCACCCCTACGAGTTCTTGCGAGTCTGGCACCTCGAACCGTCTCTGACCGACCCTGACACCGTGTACGCCGGAGTCGAGGACGCGGCCTTGTTCAAGACGACCGACGCCGGGAAGAGCTGGGAGGAGCTGTCCGCCCTGCGCACCCACCCCACCGCGTCCACGTGGGCACCAGGCGCGGGGGGCCTGTGCCTGCACACCATCATCCTCGACAAGGACCACCCCAACCGGATCGTGACCGCGATCTCGTCCGCAGGCGCTTTTCGGAGCGACGACGCCGGCAAGACCTGGCGGACGATCACAAAGGGATTGCACTCGAACTACATCCCAGACCCGGATGCCGAAGTTGGGCACTGCGTGCACCACATCGCGATGCATCCGAGCCGCCCCAACGTGCTCTACATGCAGAAGCACTGGGACGTGATGCGCAGCGACAACAGCGGAGACAACTGGCACGAGGTCAGCGGAAACCTCCCAACCGATTTCGGCTTCGTGATCGATGTGCATGCGCACGAGCCGGAGACCATCTATGTCGTCCCGATCAAGAGCGACTCCGACCATTTCGTGCCGGACGGCAAACTCCGCGTCTACCGCAGCCGCACCGGTGGCAACGAGTGGGAGGCGCTCGCCAACGGCCTCCCTCAAAAGGATTGCTACGTGAACGTGCTGCGCGATGCAATGTCAGTCGACTCGCTCGAATCGTGCGGCGTTTACTTCGGCACCACGGGCGGCCAGGTGTACGGATCGGCCGACGGAGGCGACACGTGGAAGGCGATCGTCCAAAACCTGCCGGCGGTGCTCTCGGTGGAGGCGCAGACCTTGTCGTGATCCGCGTCGAGCTGCCTTCGAACCTGCGCACGCTTGCCAACGTAGGTCGAGAGGTCGAGCTGAAGGTCGATGGTCCCGTCACGCAGCGCTCCGTGCTCGACGCCCTTGAGGCGGCGTATCCGATGCTGCGCGGGACGATTCGCGATCAGATCACGCGGAGACGCCGTCCAATGCTCAGGTTCTTCGCCTGCGAAGAGGACCTCTCCGACGAATCGATCGACGCGCCCCTGCCCGACGAGGTCGCCACGGGACGGGAGCCGTATCTGATCGTCGGAGCGATCGCGGGAGGCTGACGCACTGCCGGAGCTCTACCCGGCGATCGAGCCGTACGACAGCGGGATGCTGGACGCCGGCGACGGCAATCTCATCTACTGGGAGGTCTGTGGCAACCCGGCGGGAAAGCCCGCCGTCATGTTCCACGGCGGGCCAGGCTCCGGTTGCGTTCCAGGCTTGCGGCGGTACTTCGATCCGGCCGCATACCGCGTCGTGCTGTTCGACCAGCGCGGTTGCGGACGGAGCACTCCCCACGCGAGCGATGCCGCGGTCGATCTCGCCACGAACACCACCGACCACCTGATCGCGGACATCGAGCGGCTTCGCGATCTGCTCGGAATCGAAAAGTGGCTGATCGCCGGCGGCTCGTGGGGGTCGACGCTTGGACTCGCCTACGCCGAACGTCTGCCAGAACGCGTTTCCGAGATGGTCCTCTTCAGCGTTGGAACGACCTCGCATCGCGAGGTGCGTTGGGTCACCCGCGACGTGGCTCGCTACTTTCCAGAGCAGTGGGCGCGGTTCCGGGAAGGTGTACCCGAGGCGGATCGTGATGGCGACCTGGTGGGCGCTTACAACCGGCTGCTTCATGATCGCGATCCGGCCGTGCGCGAGCAGGCCGGTCGCGACTGGTGCCGCTGGGAAGATACGCACGTGGCGATCCGATCGGATCACCGGCCGGATCCTCGCTACGAGGACCCGCGCTTCCGGATGGCGTTCGCACGGCTCGTGACGCATTACTGGCACCACGCGGCCTTTCTCGAGGACGGTGCCCTCCTGCGTGACGCGGGCCGCCTGGCCGGAATTCCCGGCGTGCTGATCCACGGGAGGCTGGACCTCAGCTCGCCGCTCGATATCCCGTGGCAGCTGAGTCGAGCGTGGCCGGGCAGC
>Ga0209009_1000585_pt1 | contig 12164 bp, 11 predicted proteins | sample BlaSpr_A8_OM3_M2_FD_187979 | JGI IMG/M metagenome (GOLD analysis project Ga0209009, IMG submission 187979) | Forest soil microbial communities from Thunder Bay, Ontario, Canada - Black Spruce, Ontario site 2_A8_OM3_M2 (SPAdes) (version 2) | ecosystem: Environmental > Terrestrial > Soil > Boreal... | reverse complement strand
GGCACGACGTGGGTGAGCGAGAAGCCTTGCGTGTGTCCGCGATAGAGCGTGCGGCTGTAGGCGAACCACACCAGCAAAGCGAGATACGGTATCCAAAGCGCCAGCCGTCCGGGGGAACGCAATACCGCGAACGTTTGATTGCGCAGAAAGCGCAGATCCAGGTAGAGCAGCGCGCCCACGTTAGGGTTGGGACCCTCTCACGCGGTGATTTCCAGAAAGACGTCTTCGAGCGTCCGTTCGCCCGCCTCGCGCCATCGAAGTTCGGTGACGGCGCCCTCTGCGACGGGGCGCCCCTCTTTGAGGATGATGAGCCGGTCGCACAACGCCTCGGCGGACTCGAGAAGATGCGTGCTGATGACCACCGACGCTCCGCGCGTGCGCAATTCGACGATCATGTCGCGCAATTCGCGTTGGCCCTTGGGATCGAGGCCGATCATAGGCTCGTCGAAGAGCAAGACGGGCGCTTCGGCGAGGACGGTCGCTGCGATCAGCGTCTTTTGCCGCATGCCCTTCGAAAGCGACTGCCCGAGCCTGTCCCGCATCGGCGTTAGTTCGAGCCGCTCGAGCAACTCGTCGGCGCGCGCTTCCCAGCCCGCCGCGAGTTCGGCGCTGCGCGCGACGAAAGCGAGATGCTCCCAAACGGTCAGCATAGGATAAACCTCGGGAGTCTCGGGGATGAGGGCGATCGTTCGGCCACGTTCGGGGCCGAGCCGCCGGTCGTTGAAGAAGATGGACCCGCCGTCGGGCCGCAACAGGCCGCACAAACAGAGGAAGGTCGTAGTCTTTCCCGCGCCGTTCGGTCCGAGTAGGCCGAGCACTTCTCCTCCGGGCAATGCGAACGTCAACCCGTCGACCGCAAGGGTTGTCCCGAAGCGTTTGGTCAGTCCCTCGACTCGCAGCATCCCGGCGCTTTCGCACGACGGGCTGGGAGATACTGTTAACAGGCCGCGGGGTTTTTCCGCGGCCTGTTAAACCTCGATGAGTCCCCCGGCGGCCGCTACCGCCGCCGCTCGCGAAGCGACACCCATTTTGCGCAAGATGCGGCCGACGTGGGCGTCGATGCTCCTCGAGCTGCGCCCAAGCTTCGCCGCGATCTGTTTGCTGCCGACGCCACGGCCGACAAAGGTGAGAATTTCGAGTTCGCGAGCGGTCAATTCGGCTTTCCGCCGTTGCGCGCGGAGCCGGACGACCGCTTCATATTTCGCGGCGAGTTGACGGCTCGGCGCGGTCCGCAACTCGCCGGCGAGGCGCCCCTTGAGTTCGAGGAAGCGAGAACGCGCACCATCCAGATCGTGAGTCGCGAGAGCCACGTCGAGTGCGACGCCGACCGTTTCCTCGTCGAGCGGTTCGAGCTGGAGCGCGCGCTCGACGTACCACTTCGCCGCTGCGACGTTGCCGGCTGTGATCGACGTCTCGGCGCCGCCGCGCAGCGCGACGCAAGCGAGTCCGCGCCAACGCCGAACGTGCGGGCGCAGCCAGGGCTCGACCTCATCTTCGCTTTGAAGCTTACCAAAGATTTCGATCGTGCGGGCGTATAACGCGAGCGCCTCGCCATTGAGATTAGCCGTTCGCGCCAGCGCCGCGCGCTGAAGCGCGCGTTCGGCCTCGTGCGCGTCGATGGCGAGCCCGATGTTTGCACGCATCCCGAGTTGCGCGCCGTCGTAGTCGACGAATCGGCCCGGTCCTTCGCTGCCCGGCTCGAGAGCCCGTCGCAATGCGTGCAGCGTGACCCGCAGGCTCACTTGCGCCTCGCGCGGTCCGGCGGCAGGCCAGAGCGCGGCGATCGCTTCGGCTCGCGAGAGGCGTCCGCCGGCGAGCGCGAGCGCACGCAACAACTCCACCGCGCGGCGGCGGCGCCAGCGCTGGTCGGCCTCTTTGAGCCAAAAGCCGTCGACGCGGACGCGCAAAGGTCCGATAACGCGCACCTCAAGGAAGGACGACGCCGGGCACATCTGGGCGGCCACGCTGCGACTGTTCACGCGCCGAACGGCCGGTCCGCCCGGTAGTCTGGGAAGGCGATTAATTGTCGATTAGCGTTTGCTGTGAAGCGCTACGACGGGCGCGCGTCTCGCTGCTTTTCGAACTGCGTATGATACAGCCGCGCATAGGTTCCGCCTCGTGCCAGCAGTGCGGCATGCGAACCGCGCTCGACGACGCGGCCGTTCTCGACGACGAAGATCACGTCGGCGCCTAGAATCGTAGAGAGGCGGTGGGCGATGGCCAGGCTCGTGCGGCCGCGCATCAGCCGCTCTAGCGCCGCTTGGATCAGCGCTTCGTTTTCGGAATCGAGCGCGCTCGTCGCCTCGTCGAGGATCAGGATCTTCGGATTCTTGAGCAGGACGCGGGCGATCGCAAGGCGCTGGCGTTCGCCGCCCGAGAGCTTGTGCCCGCGCTCGCCGACGACGGTTTCATAACGCAGCGGAAGCGAATCGATGAAGGCAGCGATGTTTGCGGCCCGCGCGGCGGCTTCCAGTTCCTCCGGGGTCGCGTCCGGCTTGCCGTAGCGCAAATTGGCCGCGATCGTGTCGTGGAACAGATACGTTTCCTGGGTCACGATTCCGATGTGCTCGCGCAGCGAGTCGAGCTCGATCTCCCGCAGATCGATTCCGTCTAGGAGAATGCGTCCTTCTTGCGGATCGTAGAAACGCGGGACGAGCTGCGTGATCGTCGTCTTCCCCGCTCCCGAGGGTCCGACGAAGGCTGCGACTTGACCGGGCTCGATCTCGAGGTTGACGTCTTCGAGCACGGGGCGTTCTCCGCCGTACGAAAAATGCACGTGTTCGAAACGGATCTCGCCGCGGACGTCGCGCAAGCGCAAGCCTCCGGGCTTTCCGGCTACGATGAGACCTTCGGGTTTGAGGTCGAGGTATTCGAAGATGCGCTCGAAGACGGCGAGCGCGCTCACGATCTGCACCTGAATTCCGGCGAGCGTCGAAGCGGAACCGTAGAGCCGCCCCAGCAGCAAGACGAATGCGACGATCGTTCCGATCTTAGCGCCGCCGTAGATTGTAAAGTATCCGCCGGCGAGCCAGACGAGCGCCGGCCCGACGATCAACATCGCCATGATCGCCGCCAGGAACCAGCGACCGACCATCGCGAGCTTGATTTCGAGCCGCATCAGATCGCTGCTGGCGCGGTAAAATCGCGTTGCCTCGAACATCTCGCGGACGAACGATTTGATCAGCGTGATCCCCGAGATGGACAGCGTCTCCTGCGTGATGCTCTCGATCTCGTCGCGTTTCTCGCGCGTCGCCTTGCGCACGGTGTACATGTGACGGCCGACCGGCGAAAGCGGCAGGATCATCAGCGGAACGACCGCCAGCGCGACGAGCGAGAGACGCCAGTCTAGGACGAACATCGTGATCACCGTCGTGACGATCAGCGCGACGTTGGTCGCAATCGAAACGAGCGTCCCGGTTACGACGTTGTCGATGTTGTCCACGTCGCTCGAAACGCGGTTCATGATCTCGCCGGTCTTGGTGTTGGTGAAGAACGAAATCGGCATGCGATGCAGATGTGAGACGAGTTTCGTACGAATGTCCCGCATGATCGCTTCGCCCACGAACGAGTTGAGGTATCCCTGGTAGACGCCTATCACCGCCGCAACCACGGCTGCGGCGATCATCCCGCCGACGTCGATCCAGAGCTGGCGCACGTCGTGGCGAGGCAGCGCGACGTCGATGAGGTGTTTGGTGAAGAGGGGCGGCGAGAGCCCGAGCGCGGCGACGAAGACGATGCAGACCAGCACCGTCACCTCTTGCCGCCAATAGGGGACGAAGAGCGCGACGATCCGGCGCCAATCGACCGCGCGTTTGCGGACGGGCTTCTCGGGATTGAACATCCCGGACCACATGAGGTGAACCGGCGAACCGCCTATCATCGACTAGTCAGGACCCCGCTTGGGGGCGCCGGGTTTCCTAGACGCCGTCGTCGATGCGATACCGCCCGAGAGGGAGCAACGCGACGAAGCGCGAGTCGCTTTCCAGGAACACATCGCCGTCGTGAGCGCGCGCCACCCAACGGCAGATCGCAAGCCCGAGGCCGCTCCCGCTCGAGTCGCGGCCTTTCGCGAAACGTTCGAAGAGTCGCCCGCGGACGTCGGCGGCGACGCCGGGGCCGTCGTCCTCGACGCTGAGCCGCGCCCAGCGCCCGTCGAGCGTCGTTACCGCGACGTCGATGCGCGAATTCGCGTGGCGGATCGCGTTACCGATCAGGTTGCGCGAGAGTTGCGCCAGCCGGCGCTCGTCGCCGTCGACGATTGCGCCGGCGAGCCGGGTCTCGATGACGATGCCGGCGCGGACGCCCGCGAGTTCGCGGGCGACGCGTCCCGCGATCGCCGCAAGGTCGACCGGCTCGACGTCAAGGACGTCGCTGCCGCCTCTGCGCGCCAGCGTGAGAAGATCCGAGATCAATTCGCCCGACTCGAGTGCGCGACGCGCTATCGTCGCGAAGGCCTCGCGTTCTTCAGGTGACGTCGCGCCGTCGCGCGCGGCCTGGGCGACGCTCGCGATCGCGCCGAGCGGCGTTCGCAGCTCGTGTGCGACGTCGGCGGCGAAACGCTCCTCGCGCGCGCGCGCCAGCGCCAGCGGACGAACGGCGGCGCGCGCCATTGCAAAGGAAGCGACGCCGACACCCAGCATCAAGCCGGCGTCGAGCAGCACGAACGAGAGGATGCGACTTTTTTCGTAACGCGCCAACGTCGCCGCACCTTCAGGCGTGGCCAGGAGCGGTTGCAGCGCGTCGCGCGCGCTACGATCGACGTAGACGAACGCGACGACGCTTAGGGCTACGATGACCGCGACGAAGATCGCAAGATATGACGCGGTCAGCCGGCGGATTATCCGGCCTTCGAAATACCCTCGACGAGTTTGTAGCCGACTCCCCACACCGTCACGATCGTCGCCGTCGACTTCAAACTCTTGAGTTTCCGGCGCAGCTGGCTCACGTAGACGTCGACGATGTTGCTTGAGCCCTGGAAATCGTACTCCCAAATTTTCTCCAGGATCTGTGCCCGCGAGAGCGTCATCCCGCGGTTGCGTGCAAGAAACTCGAGCAGCCGAAATTCGGTCGCACCAAGCTCGAGAAGTTGTTGCGAGATCGTGGCGACCCGAGCCTTCGGGTCGATCTCGAGCGACCCCACTTTGAGGGTCGCCGGCAGCGGCGGACGCTCCCCGCGCCGCAACAGCGCGCGCAGCCGCGCGGCCAGCTCCTCGTCGACGAACGGCTTGATGAGGTAGTCGTCGGCCCCGGCATCGAGTCCGCGGATCCGGTCTTCAACGGCGTCGCGCGCCGTGAGGATTAAGATCGGGGTCGTGATTCCTTCGGCCCGGGCGCTGCGGCAGATCGAAAAGCCGTCGCGCCTGGGGAGGATCACGTCGACGATCGCGGCGTCGTACGCTCCCCGCAGCAGCTGCTCGAGGCCGTTTTCGCCGTCGCTTGCGAGGTCCACGGCAAACTTCCGGCGCTGCAACATCCTTCGGACGGCGTCTGAGATTTCGAGATTGTCCTCGATCAAGAGTACGCGCATTTGCTTCCCGCCCGTATTATAGACGAGCCGGCCAGGGGATTGCGATGGTAAAGTCACCGCCATAGGTCGGACCTCCACGGAAAAGATCGTTGCTGCGCTGGAGCGTAAGCCGCGCGTGCGGCGTCAAGAAGGTGCCGACGTAGAAGACGAAGTTGCGGTCGGCAATGGGGGCGGCCTGCGCGTCGTAGCGCGCCGCTGCGAACAGGTGGGGCGTGACGAAATACTTGAGCCTCGCCCAACCGCCGCTCGAATTGGTCGGGTCCCCGAGCGCGTCGGCATTGTCGTCGCGCCCGATCCACTGTTGGGCTTCGAGGTCGAGCCGCTTGTGAAAGAACGAGGTGTGGAGTCCTGCGTTGAAGCGCCGATATGCGTCGTCGGCAGGCATCCGGCCCGGCAGTGTAATCCTGCGCGAGCCTTCGATGGCCGCGCCGTTGACGTCGAGGTTTCCAAAGAGCGGCCCCTTCGCGAACAGCGCCAGCTCGGGCGCGGCATTGACCGTTGTCGTTCCGGTCGAGATCGGCGCCCCGCCGTATGCAGCCCCTTTGAACTCGCCGAACGAGAGCGAGCCGGCGAGGCGAGTGCTCCCGGTCGTGCGCTCTTCTTCGAGGCCGAGCCGCGGCGCGCTGAGCGACAAGTCGTTATGACCGACTGAAATACCCTCGTAACCGTAGCCTGAGACCGAGTCGAGACGTTGGCCGGGCGAGTGCGTCAGCGGCAGTTCGTACAAGCCGGCGCGATAGAGCGATTTGGTCGGCTCGTTGTGGTACGACAGAAAGCCTAGGAAGAAGCCGCTCGGCGCACCGCTCGAGCCCAGCGTGTAGTGAAGATAGGCATTGACCGCCCCGACGTCCGCGTCGCCGAGGATGGAGGCTGAGGGGGTGAAGCGCCGCGCGCCGGGAGACGGATCGCGTTCCCATTCGACGTTGTAGCGCAGCGCCGCGATCGTCGTTCCGTGACGCGGCACGTTGGCTGGAAGCCGGTAGCCGCGGTTGCGGAAATTGTTACCGAAATCGTTGAGCTCCGGAAGCACCGTGTGGCAGGTCTTGCACGTCAATTGATACCGCTGCGCGAAGACCGGCATCGCCTCCACCCGCGTAAACGTTAAGAGACACAATGCGAGCACCGCCGCTGTCATGCTGAGCGCGGCGAGCAGAGCCGTTGTCACGCTGAGCGCAGCAGGCAGAGCCCTTGTCACGCTGAGCGAAGCGAGCAGATCCGTTGTCACGCTGAGCGAAGCGAGCGGAGCGAGCGAAGTCGAAGCGCCGACGGAGCTCCGTTTGTCCTTCGACTCCGCGCCCTTCGACAAGCTCAGGGCGCTCCGCTCAGGATGACAAACTTCGGCGCCCCGCTCAGGATGACAACGAGTATGCTCAGCGAGACTAATGGACATCAATCTCCGCTCTCATCGGCGTCCCGTAATGATAAAAGCAACCGTAAATGTAGCGTCCGGCGAGGTCTGCCAGAATCGGCGCCGAGGTGCTTCCGGCGGTGAGGTTGCCGGATGAAAAGCCACCCGACAGCGTGCCGCCGCTCGCCGTCAGCGCCACGCTCGTGAAAGGGTAAGCGCTCGGGAATGTCGTCCCGGAGATCGACGTGGCAGTGTGCGCGAAACCATCGGTGTTTTGAAATTGCACGAAGCTGCCGCGCGCGATGCTAACGGCTAGAGGCTTGTAGCCTCCTCCTGCGCCCGCCGGTACGTTACCGGCGGGGTTGAGCGTCAAATTGACGTCGATCGTGGTGACCGGCGCGCTCGTATTGATCGCCACCGCGGCGGTCGTCGGCAAAGACGCGCCGGGCGTACACGCCGCTAGGCCGACCAGGAGTGGGAACGTCAGGGAAGCGACGGACCGAACCTTCACGCTCGGAGCGTACTCAGGCAAAATGAGAAAAGTCTGAATGGCCCCGGCGGACTCGGCTCTCTAGTTCTTGATCGAGTCGCGCATCGAATTGGCGAGTTCGCGCAACGACGGGTCTTGAGCGCTTTGCGCAGCGGCTTCGAAGGCGACCCGCGCTTGGTCGCGCTTTCCGGTTCGCAACAGGACGGCTCCGAGGGCGAAGCGAGCGCGCGCGAATTGCGGCGCGATCTCGAGCGCCGCCTGGAGATCGCGTTCCGCGTCGGCGAAGCGCTCCAGCTTCATTTCGGCGAGCGCGAGATCGTAGCGGGCCGAGGCGTAAGCTGGGTTCAACCGTAAGAGCGCGCCGAAGTCGCGCAAAGCGCTCGCCGCGTCGCCTGCGCGCAGCGCGATCAGCCCGCGGTCGTAGAGTCCGCGCGCTGAATCAGGACGCCGAGTCAGCATTTCGTCGGCTGCTCGGCGCGCGGCGGCGAGATCGTTGCGCATCAAGTTGACCGCAATCAGGTTGACGCGCGCCGCGAAAAAATCAGGATCGCGCGCGATCGCCGTCGAGAACGACGCGACGGCCGGTTCGAGCCGTCCCAAATGCGCTTGCGCCAGGCCGAGGTCGTAATGAGTCGTCGAACCTTGCGGTTCCGGTGGGTCCAGCGTCACCACGCGCGCGAATTCCGCGGCGGCGCGCTTCCATTCACCTTTCAGTTCGGCGTGGAAACCGATCTCGATGCGTTCCCGAATTTCTCGTTGCCGTGCCGTAGCGAGCATCGTCGCCGGGTCGGTGCTGCGTGGCACCGGACGAGCTTGCGGGTAGCTCTGCGCGTTCGCCGGCGTCGTCGTGAGGACGAGCAGCAGCGCGGCGGTCAACCCGAGGCGGGCCACGCTCAGCGGCTCGCTTCGTCCGGAAGTTCTGCCTCGGCAATTCGAGCGGCGCGGGCGGCTTTTTCAGGCGCGCAGTCCCACCCGGTGCGCCCGAGTGAGTTGATCGGGCCGAGCAAGGGTGCCGGAGAAGAGGCGAGAGATTGCGCGACAGCGAGTTCGTCGAGCGAAGCACGCGCGAGGCTCGCGCCGCCCGCGATGAGAACGACGACGGCCAGGGAGAGCAATAAGCGCTTTAGGACGCGTGCCATCAAGCTAAATATACTACGAAAGCGTGAAAAAATGCTGAAGCGCGTGACGGTCGCGGCCGCGGTCACGCTCTTTTTAACATCTCTGAGTGCGGCGCGGGCAGCCGACGAGCCCGCGACGCTCCTGGTCGGGAGCGTCCGCGATCAGACCGGCCGGCCCGTCGCTGCCGAAATCGTCGCGTTCACCCGCGCTCGACTGATCGCCGGACGGGACCGGAGCGCAGCCGACGGGACCTTCGCGCTCGCCCTGAGCGAGCCGGCGGCGAGCGTCAGCGTCTCCTGCGTCCACTGTGCCCCTCTGCGCGTCCCGCTCGCGAGTGATGCGCCGCTCGCCCTGATCGTCACCCGCTATCTGGCGCTCGACCAGCGCGGGCCCGACGAGCACGACTTGCAGGCCTTGCCGTACGACGACGTCGGCGACGCCGCCGGGCTCAGCCGTTTCGTAATTCCGATCGCCTCGGGTGCGCGCATTGCGAGCCTCTCCGATCGCGGTCTCGAGCGCGGCCGCGGCCTGATTCTGGATGAAGGCGCGCCCGTCTACGATCCGTCGACCGGCGAAGGCGCGCTGTTCGCGTACCCGGCTCACTCTGCAGGCGCACTGCACTCGGCACCCGCATCGCAGGCGCTCACGTACGGAAGCTACGCGGGCGGCGGCGCGTTCGCGTTGAGCCGTTTCGCCGACGAACCCGGCGACGTTGCCGCTTTCGATGCGGGTCCTTCGCCGGCGTTCGCTTTTGCGGGGAAGATCGGCTCGCTTTTGCCGGCGGTCGCGCGCTCGCACGATTACGACGGCGTCGAGCGACGGCGCGCCGATCTCGGTTTTGCGACGCCATTCGCGGGCGGAACGCTGCGGGCCGATGCCGGCCTCGCTTCGCAGCATCCAGATCAGCTTTCGATCGCCGAAGATCGTTCGCGCGAACTTGCGAGCGTGAGCTACGCAACGGCGGCGCGGCTCTCGCGAACGTTTCTCGGTGCCAGCGCTTTTGCGGATCGGGGCGCGTTCGTGCTACGTCCAGGCGGCGGTATTTGGGGAAGCAGTTCGAGTGCACTCGAAGCCGATGCGCGCGTCGAACATCCGGCGACGGTGGAGCTCGACTTCGGAGGCTCGTTGCGCAGCGCAAGCGGCGCTTTCTCCGTCGGTGTGACCGATCGCAGCGCCCACTATTCGAACGCGCTCGGCTACGTCGAAGTCTCGCATGCCGGCCCGCTTTCGTACCACCTTGGGACCGCCGTAGCCGCCCTTGCGATCTCGCCGGCCGCGTACGACGAGCAGCAGACCATCGCGTTGCTTCCCGCCGCTTCAGTCTCCGCCGACCTCGGCAGCGGGTTCAAGTTTGGGGCCGGCGGCTCGACCGCGTTTCGCGCGCCGACGCTGCTCGAACTCCCCGCTGCACCAAGCGCGACCGACTATTCGGTCGAGCGATCGAACCTTCTCGAGACGTCACTTTCTTACGACGACGCGCGCCGCGTTCAATTCGAGGCGACGGCGTACCGTCAGCAATCGAGCGGTCTCGGTGACCGCACGCTGAACGGCGTCGGTTTCGGGATGGCTTGGCAGGTCACGCCGCGCCTTTCGGTTCGGGCCTGGACGTTGCACGACGCCTCGAACGACACCGGAACGACTTTGCTGGTCGCGCCGTACGCGACTTTCGTCGGACCCGCGATCGAACGCGATGTGGTTTGGACTTCATATGAGGCGCCGGGCGGCGTGCGGGTCGATGCCATCCTGCACCACAGCACCCTGCCGCTCACCGGTGGAACCAATCTCGATGGCGATTTGTTCGTACCGCTCGGACGCGGCTTCGCGCTGACCGCGGGGAGCGCGCAGCGCTCGACCGTGCGACGCACGTATTTGGGTTTGCGCTTTCAGAACCCTTAAGCCGGCCATTCAGGCCGGCTTAACAACTCGTTGAGAGACTCGGGAGGCCACCCTCCATCTCTACGAGGTTCTACAATGCAACTACGAATGCCAGCGGCGATGCTTGCAATAGCTTTCGCCGGGCTCGCCGCCGCCTGCGGCGGAGGTGGCGGTGGCGGTTATAGCGCGCCCTCGACGACGACGCCCGCGCCGACCAGCTCCGCGAGCACGCAGCAGGTCGTGCGACTCGCACTTCCGACCACGGCGATCGGCACCGAAAACGATCCCACATACGGTGTCGTCGGCGGCTTCACCCAGACCGTCTACTCGCAAGTCCTTGGGTTCGTCCCGGGCACGCAGATCATGATCCAGAACGACCAATCGTCCACGCCGCATACTCTCGGCGACACCAGCGGTCACGGCAGCTTCCCAGCCGCCGCGAGTCTTTCGACTTCGGCATCGGGCGGCTCGACTTTTTCGAGCGGTTTTCAAACCGGAAGCATCAATCCGGGACAGAGCGTCGGCCCATTCACGTTGAGTTCGGGCGTTTATTACATCGGCTGCGCATATCATTACGCCAGCAACCAAATGCGCGACGTGCTGGTCGTTGCGGCCAACGCGGCGCCTGGACCCCAAGCGACGCAGCCGCCGGGCACCTCGACGCCTCCTCCTGGCGGTGGCGGCGGCGGGTACGGGCCGTAAAGCCACGTCGGGTCATATGACGAGGAAGCTGTTCTCCTGGCTCGTTCTCCTGATGTTTCTCGCGTGCACCGTTCGGGTGGTCGGTGCACGCGAGGACGGCCCGTGGGCGATCCCGCTGTCCGACCAGCATGGCGTGCGCTTCACGCTGGGAAGTCTGCGCGGATCGCCCGCGTTGGTCACGTTCGTCGCTACGCGTTGCACCGATGCGTGCCCTATCGCGACCGTATTGTTCTCACGGCTCAACGACCGTTTGCACCGCAGCCGTATCCGCGCAACGCTGATCGAGGTTACGCTAGACCCCGAACACGACACGCCATTTGTGATGCAGCAATATGCATACTCGTCGGGCGCAGGCTCCGCCGACTGGCGGCTGGCGAGCGGACCGCCGTCGAACGTGCGTGCCTTGATGCGGTCTTTTGGAGTGACCGCAGTCAAAGGCCGAGACGGCGTGCCTGACGTGCACTCGAGCTTCGTCTACGTTCTCGACAAGAAGGGAAGACTGACGCGAACCTTCTTGCTTTCGACGAACTTCGTCGACGAAGCGTTGCGCGGGCTCGAAGCCGTCGTCGCGGAGCGAAAATAACATCCGATGCTGACCGCCGCGCTCGCCGGCGCACTGGCGACGCTATCGCTCGAGTGGTCGAACGTGCGTGACTATACGGTTACGATCGACGCGCGCGAGTTTCGTGGAGACCGCAGCCGGCAACAGGTCTTGCTCTACGCCTACCGGCGACCGCACAGCGCGCGGCTCGAGGTGCTCACCGGTCCGGGGCGGGGCGACGTCGTCGTTTGGCGCGGGGAAGACCGCGTTATCGCCTACCGCCGAGGGCTTGCGATCTTCAGTATTCGAGTCAAACCCTCGGACGAACGCGTGACCTCGCTACGCGGCAACGGCGTGCTCACGCCGAATTTCGATAAGGTCCTGGCGTGTTTCGCCGGCCACAGCTCGCGCGTGAGCGAGCGGCCCGGACCGCTGGTCGAAGGCGAGTCGACGACGGCGATCGAGTTGGCTCACGCGGGCATCGCCTGCGAACTCGACTCGCCGGTCGACCGAGAGGTAACGCGCGACGTACTCTACGTCTCGCGAAAGACGGGGCTGCCCG
>Ga0209009_1000584_pt1 | contig 12177 bp, 9 predicted proteins | sample BlaSpr_A8_OM3_M2_FD_187979 | JGI IMG/M metagenome (GOLD analysis project Ga0209009, IMG submission 187979) | Forest soil microbial communities from Thunder Bay, Ontario, Canada - Black Spruce, Ontario site 2_A8_OM3_M2 (SPAdes) (version 2) | ecosystem: Environmental > Terrestrial > Soil > Boreal... | reverse complement strand
ACCCCTGGAGAACCCCACTCACCTTCTTCCGTACCGGGAGACAGAAGTTCCGACAATCGGCACTTTTGGATTCGCAACTCCCGGAAAAGGTTTTGAACTAGTTGTCGATGCTGTGAATAAAGAATTTAATAAGGCTGTTATTAGAATTAACATACCGTTAGGTACTTATGTAGCTAATGAAACATGGCGATTGCACAAAAAAAATTATGCGGAATATATTGCTGATTTATGCAAGAAAGTGGCAAAAAATGGAATTAAAATTGTTGTAACTCATGATTATTTGGACAAAGACGAATTAATTAATTGGTGTGCTCAAAATACCCTAAATTGTTTTCTGTATAACAGGATTCAACCTGGTCTTTCTGCAACCACTGATCAAGCAATTTCTAGTGGAAGACCATTGGCCGTTTCGGCAAATGAAACATTTCGACATATCCATACTTACCTGACGCCTTATCCCTACCGGAGTTTAAGAGAATCGATAGCCTTATCTATCCCTCAGGTGATGAAAATGCAAAAAGAATGGTCCACCCAAAAATTTTACAAAAGGTTTGAGAAGGTTTTGGAGGACTTTAACCTTTTCTCAATTAGAGAGGTAAACGATCAAGAATCGTGTTTAGTGCAGTTAGATAAAAAAAGCGCTCCTCTTATAATACTTATTCTGAGGAGAGTAATAAACCTTATTCCGAGAAGAGCAAAAAACATTGTGAAGAAACTTGGATTCTTTTCACAAGCTAAACAGAAAGTTGACTTATTGAAAGTTGACGGTCGGGTTATTAATAATGGGAAGAAGGGGCGGGTAGTCCTTATTGTATCTCATAAAGAGAAGCAATGCGGAATTCATCAGTATGGGATAAATATAAGCGAGGCTTTATCGAGGTCTAAGGAGTTTGCCTTTATTTATCAGGAATGTTCAGATGAAAGAGAGTTTTATCAGGCTGCTAACGAGTTTCAACCAGAGGCAATCATATACAATTATTATCCAAAAACGATGCCCTGGCTAAATAAAGAAATAACGAGAAAAAATCATTTTCCGAATTTAGGAATTATGCATGAAGTCACTCAGGAAGAGAGTGATCATGCCACGCAAGAAATTTTTGATTATCATCTATGCCCCGACCCAACCATCGAAATAAGAAATCCTCACGTTTTTAAGACAAAACGGCTTATTCCAGCCTATATTAATACTCAGAGCCAGCCTGATGGAATTACTATCGGAAGCTTTGGCTTTGGCTTTGGTGACAAGGGCTTTGAGCGGCTGGTTGAAACGGTTCAAATTGAGTTTGACCAGGCCAAGATTTTTCTTCATATGCCCTTTAACGATATTGTCGATAAAGGAGGGAAACTGCATGCGTTAAAGACGGCAAGACGATGTCGAAGTATTGTAAAAAAATCCGGAATTAAACTGGTGATTAATCATCAATTTTTAAGCAAAAAAGAACTTCTTGATTTTTTGGCAGGAAATACCCTGAATGCGTTTTTCTACGATGTTAATAAACACAGAGGAATTTCAAGCGTGATCGAGCATGCTCTGGCTGTGCAACGCCCTATTGCCATCACAAAATGCGGAATGTTCCGTCATGTATTCAAGGCGGAACCTTCAATCTTTATTGAAGATTCCAGTCTGACTCAAATCATCAATAATGGCATTGTTCCTCTCGTTCCCTATTATAATGACTGGAGTCGTGACAGTTTTATCAAGGACTATGAAGCGATCATTGGAAAAATATTAACACCCCCCAATAACTCCATAAATATTTAATAAGTAATGGAATGCAAACAAGGAAAATAAATTACTATGGACGAGAATAAATCTCATTTAAATCGCATTTTGGATAATTCCGCGAGAGAGCAGTACGAGCCAGTCATTAAAAAAATGTTTGAACTTCTTCCCGATATGATGGCCCGAAAAATCCCTGATGCGAATGTACAGCAGGCATTTGTTCTCGATACGGTTAAAAGGTTTGCGTCCCAGATTGTTTCTCCAAAAATATTGTGTGTGGGAAGTTATGAGGATACCGCTTGCGCAGGTTTGAAAAAAGAGGGTTATAAGATTAAAGAAATCGATGCTGCGATTAACTATGATTTGAATAAGTTTTTTAACAAATGGCTTACCCGCAAGGGGAGTTTTGACATTATTTTCTCGACTTCAGTGCTGGAACATGTGGAAAATGACGAGTTATTTATGACCCAGGTAAGCGAGCTGCTTGCTCCCGGAGGAGTTGCAATCCTTACCTGCGACTATAATGACCAATACAAACAAGGCGATCGTATTCCTCAAACGGATTTCCGGTTTTACACTCAGATCGACTTTAAAAACCGTCTGCTCCCATTATTAAAAGATTGTGAGCTGGTTGATTCACCGCAATGGGATTGTCCAAATCCAGATTTCACTTATGACGGTTGCCATTATTCCTTTGCGACTTTAGTATTTAGGAAGCGAATAAAATGAAAGCCCTTATTTTCGGCGCAAATGGACAGGATGGGTATTACCTCACGCAGTTGTGCCGCTCCAAGGACATTCAGGTAATGGGTGTTTCACGTTCAGGGAATGATATACAGGGAGATGTTTCCAAATATGATCAGGTCGAAAAGCTGATCAAGGAATATCAGCCGGATTATATTTTTCATCTGGCGGCGAACTCGTCCACCCGGCATGAAGCACTCCTTGAAAATCATGAAACCATTTCTACTGGAACTTTGAATATTCTTGAGTGTGTGAAGAAATATTCACCTCGCTCAAAGGTGTTTATTACCGGAAGCGGCGTGCAATTTAAAAATACGGGAAATCCGATATCTGAAGATGATCCCTTTGAAGCGACCAGTCCTTACTCAGTTGCCCGGATTCAATCAGTTTACGCGGCGAGATATTTTCGCTCAATGGGTATTAAAGTCTACGTCGGTTATTTATTCCACCATGAAAGTCCGCTTCGGAAGGAAAATCATATCAGCAAAAAAATTGTGTCCGCTGTACAACGAATTGCTAAAGGGAGCCGGGAGGTTCTGGAACTGGGCAATATTACCGTTGAAAAAGAATGGACATTCGCGGGAGACGTGGCAGGGGGCATTTTTACTTTGGTAGAACAGGACGAGATATATGAAGCGGTAATCGGCTCGGGAGTCACCCACACCATAGAAAACTGGTTGGAGCAGTGTTTTGGTCTGGCGGGTAAACATTGGCTAGACCATGTCAAGCTTCTGAAAGAGTTTACGCCGGAATATCAACGCCTTGTTTCGAATCCGGAAAAAATTAACTCAATCGGGTGGGCGCCGAAAGTGGGTTTTTCTGATCTGGCTAAGTTAATGATGATCACTGAGAATGTTTAGGATGTTAGATGCAAGGACTTGTTAAAAATATTCCAGGAATCGTGGAAAAAGAAATAGCTCGGGAGAGGCAGAAACAGGTCCTTCTGGGGCAGCTTGCTTCAAATGGAGATTGTCTTTACGCGACAGCCGTTGCCCGCCAGATCAAACATGATTTCCCGGGCTGTCATCTGACCTGGGCCATCGGGTCGATGTGTCGTCCTATTCTGTATGGAAATCCATACATTGATGAAGTATGGGAAATACCAATGAAAAATAGAGAAGAAATGGACGTTGCCTGGCAACAATTTGAGAAAGCGGCCTTAGCGCGAAAAGATAAACAGGAGTTTGATGAAATTTACATGACCCAAATTTCTCCTGGAAATTTACAGAATTATGATGGCACCATTCGTTCCTCAATTTTCCGTGGTTATTCAAAACCGATTACAGTTCCTGTTTCCCCTGTCATTCGCCTTTCAGATACGGAAATCCAAAATGTCCGTAACTTTTCCGCGGCTCATCGTCTTCCGGTAAGAGATCATGTTATTCTTTTTGAAAGTTCTCCTAAAAGCGCGCAATCGTTTATTACGCCAGAATTTGCTTTAGAAGTGACAAAGCAATTAATTGTGAAAGTCCCAAATCTTGCGGTTATTTTATCTTCTAACGAGCCTGTTTTCTCCAACAGTGAGAATATCATAGACGGAAGCGGGTTAACCTTTCGAGAAAACGCGGAACTCACAAAAAGCTGTTCCTTATTTATAGGTTGTTCGAGCGGTATTTCCTGGTTGGCTACTTCAGATTGGGCGAAGCCTCTACCGATGATACAGTTGCTAAAGGTCGATGCCCCCTTTGTAGCGTCGTTCATACATGATTTTGAGCGATGGGGCCTTTCGAGCGATTCCGTTCTGGAGATGAGCGAATGTTTACCAGAAAAGGTGGTTCAATGCGTTATTACGGCTCTTACGCAAGGGTTTCAGACAGCGAAAAAAACGTTTCATGAAACCATACCTGTGAAATTTAAGACTCATGGCGCTATCTCTTTGTTGCTTCTCAGTCGGGGAGAATTTCAGAAGGTCGTCCATTTTATTTCAATAAACATCAGGAGTCATCGCGCCCACCCTGCTCTGATTGGCAATTTGCTCATGAGTTTTATCAAATATTTGCTGATTCTTATTGTATTTAGACCCTTTAGGTCTGTTTTTAAGAAAAAAAGTTTCATAAAACTTTATAAGCGCCTCTTATGATGGAACCCCTTAAAATCAGGAGTGATCGGAAAAAGGCTTATATCGTCATTTTAAACTGGAATGGCTGGCGGGACACTGTGGAGTGCCTGGAGAGCGTATTCAGGAACGATTATCCGCTCTATCAGGTAATTGTGTGCGATAACAATTCCACAGATGGTTCATTAGAGTTCATAAAAGCCTGGGCTGATGGAAGGGTCAGCGTGGAACCCGGATCAAAGGATGAAAGAATTATCCAATGTATAATGCCGCCCGTTAAAAAACCATTAGGCTATGCTGAATATAACCGGAAAGAAGCAGAGTTGGGCGGAAGGTCAGATGCGCTAGATGTCCCTTTAATACTGATCCAGACGGGCCAGAACCTGGGTTACGCGGGGGGCAATAATGTAGGACTGCGCTATGCGTTGAGCAAAGGGGATTTCGACTTTATCTGGATACTCAATAATGATACCGTGAGCAGGTCCGATGCTTTGTCTCAATTAGTAAAGAGCGCGGAGAAACGCCCTGATGCCGGCATTATTGGATCTCTTCTTATTTACTACAAATGTCCGGATAAAATTCAGGCCGCGGGAGGTTGGCTAGACAAGAAGTCTGGCAATACGCGTCACATTGAGGCGATGGAATCGTCATTAAAACATTTGGATGAAGATAAAATAATATCAAAAATGTCCTATGTGGTAGGCGCCTCAATGTTAATTACATCTGTTTTTTTAAGAACGGTTGGATTATTGAACGAAGAATACTTTCTTTATTATGAGGATGTCGATTGGGCAGTTAAGGCCAGCCACAAATTTAATCTGGGATTTGCCTCGCAGAGCCTTGTTTATCATAAGGAGGGCGCTAGTACGAATGCGGACCGTTTAAATGAAATGGGATTGGTCGCACAATATTTTGCCTTTAGAAATAAGTTTATTTTTATAAAGAAATATTTTCCAAAATATCTACCGCTGATTTCTTTAAACGTCTTTATATATCTGATTTGGGTGATTTGTTTGGGAAAGTTTGCACTGGCCAAAGCAATCATATACGCAGTAATTGGGGCGCCCCCGCCAAAAAATAAAATTAGAACTTAGGTTCTTTATCTGGAGGAAACGTTATGCATCTGGTTCATCGTAATACGTGCCGCGTTTGTGGCTTGTCCGCGCTTACCAAGGTTATTGATCTTGGAGAGCAGTATTTGCAAGGGTCATTTGTAAAGCCCGGGAAGGAGGACCCTCCTTTAAGGAAAATTCCTCTAGTGTTGCATCGATGTGATCCGACAAAACATGAAAACGCGTGTGGTTTACTCCAGATGCAGCATTCGGTCCCCCCGTCCATTCTTTATTCGGCCTATTGGTACCGGTCCGGAACCAATCAAACCATGAGAGACCATCTGAAAGGAATAGCGATAGAAGCAGGGAATCTCATTCAAAAAAAAGAGGCCTTCGTTCTTGATATCGGCTGTAATGACGGTACTTTATTGAATTTCTATCCCGACGCCTTTAAAAAATATGGGGTTGACCCTTCTGATATTGCAAAAGAAATCAAAGGGGATATCAAAGTGGTTCAGGATGTCTTTCCTTCTGAAGAATTGAACAAGGAAACCAAAGGCAAGTCATTCGATATCATCACCTCAATTGCGATGTTTTATGATCTTGAAGACCCTGTGACTTTTGTAAGAAATATTAAATCATCCCTTTCTTCCGAGGGGATCTGGATGTTTGAAATGTCTTACATGCCGATGATGCTCAAGATGAACTCGTATGATACGATCTGCCACGAGCATTTGGAGTATTACAGTCTCGCGGTCATTGAAAATATTTTAAAAAGAGCGGACATGAAAGTGTTTAGAGCGGAACTCAACGATATTAATGGCGGAAGTATCCGGTGTTATGCGACTCATACAGGAAACTATAAATACAGGGGACAGGAACATATCCGAACGCTTGAAAAATTACGTCAGGAAGAGTTTGACCTGGAGCTTGACACCGACAAGCCCTATCGGAACTTCCAGGAGCGCATTAATGTCCATCGCGAAGAACTAAATACCCTTCTCAGGAAATTAAAGAGCCAGGGGAAAAAGATCCATGTCTACGGCGCTTCTACCAAGGGAAACACGATCTTGCAGTGGTGCGGGATCAATAACGCGATCGTGGACTACGCCGCGGACCGGAATCCCGACAAGCATGGCGCGAAGACTTTAGGAACCGATATTCCTATTATCAGCGAAGCGGAATCAAGGGCGATGAGGCCCGACTATTATCTTGTTTTGCCATGGCATTTTAAAAAGGAGTTTTTGGAGAGAGAAAAAGAGACTCTCGATAAGGGGATTGGAATGATTTTCCCTTTGCCCACGATTGAAGTGATAAAACGTTAAATTAAAACAGGCTTTATGAAGAAACTTTGCCGCTAAAGAACAAATAGGAATTCATTGAAATCTCCAATTTCCGACATTTTACCTTTAATTAGGTTGTTACTCCTTCCTATAATAAAGGCGGATTTATTGAAGAAACCATTCTAAGTGTCTTAAATCAAGATTATCGCAATATTGAATATATTGTTATGGATGGAGGATCCACAGATCAGACCGTTGAAAATCTTAAGAAATATGGCGAAAAAATAAAGTGGAAATCTGAAAAAGATAATGGTCAGGCCGATACGCTTAATAAGGGAATTAAGATGGCCGCGGGAGAGATCATCGGCTGGCTGAATTCGGATGATACCTACGAACCAGGCTCTATTAAAAAGTCAGTCGAAACCTTTTTAAAGTTTCCTGAAACTGTTTCGGTTTATGGACATGGCTACCTGATGAACCGGGCGGGTAAAGATAAGAAACCTGTTATTGTTAACAAGATTAGTTATCAAAAGCTCTCAAAAACAAATAAGCTTCTCCAGCCTTCTGTATTTTTCAAAAAAGAGGCGTTAGAGCAGATTGATTATTTAGATGACCATCTCCAGAATGTGATGGATTTTGAGCTGTGGGTAAGGTTCTTTAAGAGATATGAAAATAAATCAAAGTATTTTTCCGAGTACCTTTCCAACTGTGGCGGCTCCACCGTGATACCAAAACCAGCTTAAACCGGGGCAATATCTTCCAGGAACTCTTTGAAATTCTACAAAAACACTATGGTTATATTTCTTCCAGCTGGGTGAATTTATATATCGCCGAGATTCTTTTAGGATATCAACCCTCCAAAGGGATTCGATCCTCTGTATTCCAGCAAAAATGGCCAATTGCGAATGCCGTCCGTGTGCTGGTACAACGATTCGGCCTGTCATTAGGGATTTTTTATTTAACTTGTTTTCTCATAAAGATACCTCATTCAATAATTCAAAAGTTATCTCGTGAAAAAAAGAAAAAGCATGTTTAAACTGATAAGACAATTCGCGAACGCCGTTGGTGTGGCAATAAGTCCGATTCTTCGGCGCTTTCCAGGGGTCATGGCGTTCCTGAACAGGCTGAATTATCAGCTGACCAGATTAACCACGATGAAAATCAGCAATGAGGTGTTAGAGGGTCTGAGGGCGGCCAAACACTGGGAAGGCGATTTCGGTATAAACGTCGCCGGGTACCTTACCTCGGAAAGCGGGGTAGGCGAAGCGGCCAGGGCAAACGTGAGAGCCCTGGAAACCCTGTATATTCCATATTCATTGAACAATCTTAAAAGTTCATCCAGGCAAGAAGATGGCACTTATCGCCATTTTGTGAGAGATAATCCTTACAGGTTTAATTTAATCCAGGTCAACGCCGACCAGGTCCCCCCTTTTCTTGATAAAGAGGGAAGTGATTTTTTTAAAAGAAAATACAATATAGGCTTCTGGTATTGGGAATTGTCCAGATTCCCGGAAGAATGGTTATACAGTTTTCAGATTTTCAATGAGATCTGGGTTGCGAGTTCGTTTTGCCAGGAATCTATCAGCCGGATTTCCCCTGTTCCGGTTATCAAGATACCTCCTTCCGTTGTCGTTAATAATATAAAAAAAGTTGAAAGATCCTATTTTGATTTAAAAAAAGACTCGTTTATTTTCCTTTTCGCGTTTGATTTTTCGAGTGTGTTTGAGAGAAAAAATCCGCTGGCTGTTATAAAAGCATTTAAAACGGCTTTCGACCCATCTGAAGATGTTTGTCTGGTGCTTAAATGTTCTAATTCAACTCGAAATAAGGGGTTGTTCGGCAAGATCATGGAATCAGCGAAAGGGTTGAATATAAAACTGATTTATGAATACCTTCAGAAGGATGAGATTTATGCCCTGATGAATTTAAGCGATTGCTATGTATCGCTCCATCGGTCCGAGGGCTTCGGGTTCCCAATTGCGGAAGCGATGTATCTCAAGAAACCGGTTATTGCGACGGGTTATTCGGCCAATATGGATTTTATGTCGGAGGAGAACAGCTTTCCGGTAAAATTCAGGCTGATTGAGATAGAAAATACCCAGGGCCCATATAAAAAGGGATATATTTGGGCCGATCCAGATATTGACCATGCGGCAGAAATCATGCGGTCTGTTTATACAAACAGAGACATTGCAAAACGAAAAGGAGAAAAGGCCTCTGATGATATCAAAGCCAATTTCAGTCCGCTGGCAACAGGCCAACAGATCAAGAAACGGCTGGAAACAATCCAGGGATCCAGGCCTTGATAGATATTCTCCTTTCAACCTTTAACGGCGAGCTCTACTTAGGCGAGCTTATAGAATCTCTTTTAACCCAGACTCAGAAAGATTGGAGGCTTTTAGTCAGGGATGACGGCTCTTCCGACTCTACCCTTAAAATTATCAACGACTATACCATAAGGTTCCCAGCAAAGATTATTGTATTGGAAGGTAATGGAGAGCGCCTGGGAGCGTGCCATAGCTTCGCCGCGCTCTTAAGCCATTCTTCAGCCGATTATTCGATGTTTTGCGACCAGGATGACGTCTGGTTTCCTGAAAAAGTAGAAAAGTCGTTGAGGAAAATGCAAGACATGGAATCAGAGCAGAAAGACCAGGCAATCCTGGTACACACCGATATGACGGTTGTAGATCAAAAGCTAGCGAAAATATCTGACTCGTTCTGGAAATATCAGCATTTAGATCCAGGATTGGTCAGGCTTAACCGCCTCCTGACGTTCAATAACGTGACCGGGGCTACAATCCTGATGAACAGAAGGCTCAGGGATATTGCGAATCCCGTTCCCAATAGCGCCATTATGCATGATTGGTGGCTTGCGCTTGTTGCCTCGGCGTTTGGGAAGATAGGGGCATGTTCTGTCCCAACAGTTCTTTACAGACAGCATGGGGCTAACGAGCTCGGGGCTGATAGATACTCTCCGAAGTACTTTGCGGCCAGAATACAAAACCTTGACAGGTCGCGTGACCTCCTTAAGAAAGTTGTGGAACAGACAGCGGAATTTATGGCGATTTATAAGGATAAACTCTCAGATGAGCAATTGGGTTTATTAGACAGTTTCTCAAACATTTTGAAAAAAGGACGGTTAGAGAGACTCTACATTCTGATTAAATTTAAAATCTTCGGGAGCGGTTCTTTAAGAAACCTGGGTATGACGATCCTCATTCTTCTCATGAAAAGAATAAGAGCATGGGAGCAGGCCTAATAATCTGACCCGCAGGAATCACGGATCATCATTAATAGTCCAGTTTTCCTGGGGACTTTGAAAGTATGATTGCTCCTCTTAATCCTCTTCTAAAGGGGTTTTCTATATATCTGTAAGTGATATGGGAGAAAAAGAGGATAAGCGCCAGCCCCAATATTGTAGCAAATGTACCCTCCAGGATGGGTAAGGAAGTGATTACCCCCCCCTCTTCAGTGGCCTGAGTCGGAACCTTCAAGACGAAACGGGAAAACTGGTTAAAAGCGTACCATACTGCGGCATGTACCATATAGATGCTGTAACTGATGGTGCCTAGGTAGACCAGTCTTTTGTGGCTTAAAAACCTGTAAGAAGCGCTGGAGGGATCAACCTTTAAGATGGCAAATATCATTAACCCGAATATAAACGGAACCAGCGGTTCAAGATGCGTGTCTCCGAACCAGATCACAGATACGATTAATAATAAACCCGTAAGAATTACCGCGGGAGTCCTTATTATGATGGTTGGAGAGCGTTTGGATATCTCAAAAATGATCACCCCTGTAAAAAACGAAATAAAACACCTAAAAATGCTTAAACCAACATGAGTTCCATTCAAAATAAATGGCTCTCTTTGTAAGATCAGCCATGATAAAGCGATTATTATCAATGATATGAATCCGATTCTACCTTTACCAAAGAGCAAGATGCCACCGAATACCAGGTAGGTATAAAATTCAGTTGAAATAGACCAGCTTGGATAGTTGAACGTATTGGCAGGTAGAAATGATTGGGTTAAAAAAATATTATGGATAAAAGCAGTGAAATTATTGTTCGAAAAGGGCGGCGGAGTTGAGACGATTCCGGTTAAATTCGCAACAAACAGCTTTGCGAATTCAATGCCTAAGAAAATAAAAAGCATAAATAAATGGAGAGGATATAATCGCCAAAACCGCCGTTTTTGGAATTCCAGCAATTGGCTGAACGTGGATATATTATCCTGGTAATTTAGAGAGATCACATAGCCGCTCAAGACAAAGAAGAAATCGACCATCAGATAGGAGTGTATTATAAAAGGGTTATTCGTAAGAGGGGAACCGGAATGAAAATGAAACAGGGCAACGCATATTGCGGCAATACCGCGTAACGATTCCAGGGGGAGGATTTTATTATTGTCTGTTTTTCCGATCATAAGATCTTTTATCTCCGCTTTAATTGTAACAGACATTGTAAACAATGCCGTCCCGAGTGGAGGTCTTATCAGATCAGATTCGCCAGGCTGACGAAATTCAATTTTCAGGGTATAGTTAATGAATGAGGCGGTGTTATAACCTTTAATGGAATTTTCTGTTCATTTTTGAATCGTTCGGAACTAACCCATGGCCAAAATGGATCAAGAAGAGATGCTCATCATTGACGCTGGTAGAGCCGAAGGTCAATACTGGAAGGACCTCTGGCGTTATCGGGAGCTTTTCTACTTTCTGGCCTGGAGGGACATTCTCGTTCGATATAAACAGACCGTTCTGGGAATTTCCTGGGGTGTGCTGCGCCCTCTTCTGACAACGATTATCTTCACGATAGTTTTCGGAAACCTCGCAAAATTCCCGTCAGGGGGAGTTCCCTATCCATTGTTTGTATTCACGGCAATGCTCCCCTGGCAATTGTTTTCGACCTCTCTGAATAGCGTGGGGAACAGCATGGTCAGTAATTCGGGTATTATTTCAAAGGTTTATTTTCCCCGTCTTGTGGTTCCGGCCAGTGCCGTGATGGTGTCTTTTGTCGACTTCCTGGTTTCTGGCGTAATCTTAATTCTTCTCATGTTTTGGTATCACTTCGTACCCGGCTGGCAGATTATCACCCTTCCCTTTTTTGTTCTATTGGCGACAGGGTTGGTGATGGGAACCGGTCTCTTGATTTCGGCTCTCAATGTAAAATACCGGGATTTTGGTTTTATCGTCCCTTTTATTCTCCAAATCGGTTTATATATTTCTCCGGTCGGTTTTTCAAGCTCTATTATTCCTGATAAATGGAAACTGATTTATTCCATTAATCCGATGGTTGGAGTAATAGAAGGGTTCAGGTGG
>Ga0209009_1000583_pt1 | contig 12181 bp, 13 predicted proteins | sample BlaSpr_A8_OM3_M2_FD_187979 | JGI IMG/M metagenome (GOLD analysis project Ga0209009, IMG submission 187979) | Forest soil microbial communities from Thunder Bay, Ontario, Canada - Black Spruce, Ontario site 2_A8_OM3_M2 (SPAdes) (version 2) | ecosystem: Environmental > Terrestrial > Soil > Boreal... | reverse complement strand
CGAACCTGCCCGCCACAGACGTCGACGCGCTGGCAACCTGGTTCCGCACCGGCGCCCACAGCGGCTCGCTCGTGCGCTACCTCGAGCCGTTCGTGCACACGGTCGGCGTGATGCAGACCCCGGCGGCGCTGTACCGGGTGGCCTACGAGTGCGTCGAGGACTTGGCCGCGGACAACGTCGTGTACGCCGAGGTGCGGTTTGCGCCGGAACTGCACATCAATCAGGGCCTGTCGGTCGATGACGTCGTCGACGTGGTGCTTGCCGGGTTCGCCGACGGCGAGAAGGCCGCCCGTGCCGAAGGACGGACCATCACCGTGCGGTGCCTCGTCACCGCGCTGCGCGAGGCCGCCACGTCGATGGAAATCGCCCGGCTGGCGATCCGGTTCCGCGACAAGGACGTTGTCGGGTTCGACATCGCGGGCGCCGAGGCCGGCTATCCACCGACGCGGCACCTCGATGCGTTCGAGTACATGCGAAACCATAATGGCCGCTTCACGATTCACGCCGGAGAAGCATTCGGCCTGCCGTCCATTCACGAGGCGATCGCGTTCTGCGGGGCGGATCGGCTGGGGCACGGGGTGCGCATTGTCGACGACATCGAGCAGGGGCCGGACGGCACCTACCAGTTGGGCAGGCTGGCGGCGATCGTGCGCGACAAGCGGATCCCGCTTGAGATGTGCCCGAGCTCCAACGTGCAGACCGGCGCGGTGCGCAGCATTGCCGAGCACCCGTTCGATCTGCTGGCGCGGCTGAGGTTTCGGGTGACCGTCAACACCGACAACCGGCTGATGAGCGACACCACGATGAGCATGGAGATGCTCAGGCTGGTGGAGGCGTTCGGCTACGGCTGGAGCGATCTGGCCCGGTTCACGATCAACGCGATGAAGTCTTCGTTCATCCCGTTCGACGAGCGGTTGGCGATCATCGACGAGGTGATCAAGCCGCGGTTCGCCGTCCTGATCGGCTAAAGCGTGTCGCCAGCCAGCACGTCGGTCAGCCGCTGCGCGAACTTCTCGGGATCGGTGAGAAAGCCGCCGTGCTCGCCGGGGAACTCGACGGCCGGCGTGCCGAGCAGCTCGGCCAGGGCGGTCGACGTCCGGTAGGTGACCAGGTGCCCCGAGTCCACGCCGATCCCGACGACCACGCGCACCTGTGAACCTTTCACCGCGGCCACATCGGGGACGTAGCGGGCGGTCGGGCGAAGCTCATGAGCGAAGAACCGGGCACTGTTCGCCAGATCCTGCGGCGACGGTTCTCCGGGCGGCCCGGAGGGTGCGCCTTCGCCGCCGATGTCGAAGCCCGCGATGGTCATGAACTTCATCCAGGCGGCGCCGACACCCTGCGAGTGGAAGGTCGCGACGATGTCGTCGGTCTTCGCTCGCTGCTCTGCCGCATCCGGCAGCAGCTGCAGCAGCGGCGGTTCGTGCGCGACGAGTGTGCGAACCCGGCCGGGATGGCGCGTGACCATCGCGAGCCCGGTGACCGCCCCGCCGCTGGAGCCGAACACGTCGGCGGAATCAGCGCCAACCGCATCGAGGATCGCGACGACGTCGTCGGCGCGCAGCTCGGGTGTGGAGTCCTGGCCGGCGTCGTCGACGGTGCTGGCCGAGATGCCGCGCGGGTCGTACGTGATCACGGTGTACATGGCCGCAAGAGCGTCGGCCAGCGGCGCGAACTCGCCTGCGGCCATCGGTGAGCCGACAACGGCGAGCACCGGACCGGAACCGCGGACCTCGTAGTACAGGCAGGCGCCGGGGACGGCGAGGGTGTGCGTGGTGTGAGTCATGGAGATACAGACCTTCGCGGACGCAGACTTTCATCGCGACCGAGGTGAAGACCTACTCCTGGCGCAGCCGCGACTCGACGAAGGCTTCGAGCTCGCGCCACTTCTCAACCGCCTTTGCGTACGGCGGGCCCGGTTTGCGCTCCCCGTCGGGGTCGAGCACGTAAGCCACCACATTGCCAAGGGGGGTGCCGCGCTCGAGCTCCTCATCCACGGTGGTGTCGTCGGAGTACTCGCTGACATCGCGGAGCAATTCGACGGCCAACTCCAGCTGCTCGCGGTCGACCGCGTCCGGGCCGTCGCCGAGATCGTCGGCGAGCCCGCTCAACACGTACACGTTGTCGTCGGTGACCTTGACACGCAGTGACCCATCGTTGGCGGCGGTGCGGATGTCGTCGTAGGTCGCGAGGCCGGACAGGTCGTGGTCGTGCTCGTCGGCCAGATACCGCGCCAGCGACCGTACCGAGCCGAACACGCTGATCCGGCCGTTGCGGCCGAGGAAGATCGGCACGTCGTCGAGGTAGCAGCGCAACGTGAAGAACGTCCCCGAGCTGGTCATCATTCGGATCGGGAGGATGCCGACCTTCGTCCAGAAGTCTTCGTCGGCACCCAGCACGATGTCGTGGACCGAAATGGCCGCCTGGTGTGGCTCCTCGTCTTGTTGGGTCTCGGTGTCCCCGGCGGCGGCGTCGGCATCGTCTTCGGCGCTCGCACCGACGCCGGCCTCCTCGTCCTCTTCGTCTTCGTCGTCGTCGCGCGGTTCGTCGAGCTCAGCCTTGGCCTTGGCTGATGCCGTGCTGTCGACGTCGGGAGTGGAGATGACTTCCTCGATCGCATCGACGACCTTGTCCCATCCTCTCTGCACCACGACGCCGATCTCGTTCCAGTGCTTCATGCCAGTCTTGTCGGAGAAGTTGTCGATCCCGCCCGATACCGTGGCCAACACCGGGTTCCCGTTGAAGAACTTGCTGATCGCGGGCAGTTCGCAGACCGACCCGATCGCCGACGCGATGGCCAGGGTGCCCGCCAGCTGCTCGACCGACTCGGGGGTGGGCTTCTCGGCGAGCAGCTCGTAGACGTTGATCAGGTCGAAGCGCTTTTCGTCGCCAGGGTTCAGCCGGTGCGCAGACGCGGACGTAAGCGTCTCCCACGCCGGATGGTCGGTGAGGTCGTTGTCGTCATTGGAGCGAATGAAGGCAACGAGGTCGGGCACGGACCCGAACGCGTAGAGGTCGTCGTCCTTGCCGAGGAACGCCTCCCACTCGTCGCTGGCGTCGCGCCACCGCGGCGCGTACAGCGTGAACACTTCGCGTTCGTCCAGAGCCAGCTCGATCGGCACGATGTCAGCCACGGGCCACAGCCTAGCCAGCCGCCGACTCAGCTATTTGTCGCCGGTCGAGCCGGCAGCGCCGCCAGCCGCGACCGGCGGCCTCGCCGAGGAATTCTTGAGCGCGCCCGCAATCGACGAGACCAGCTTGTTGAGGCCGCCAAGCCCCGGCCCGAGCGGCTTGCCGACGGTCGGCGTCGTCGGCTTTTTCGGGGGGTCGATCCCCAGGCCCGCCTTGACGTCCGCAAGCGGATTCAGCGGATTCGTCGGAAAGTCGGCCCAGCCGTCGTACTCGCGGGCGACGTCGACGGTGGGCATGCCGGTATCGGTCGGCGTCGCGCCGTTGAACGTCACACCGACGATGGGGATATACAGGCCCGCGAAGCGCTCCAGAATGCCGCCGTCGGGCCTGTTCGGATTGGCGATCAGGTTGAAGCCGACAGTCGTGCCGGGTACCGGGTTTTGGGCAAGGAAGCGCTTCTCGACCGTCGCGACCGTGGCGCTCTGCGAGTAGCCGTACACCAGATAGGTTGTGTCGCTTAACGATTGACTTCAGGCGAGAGTGTATGGGGCCGACGTCACCGTACAGCTGTTGCCCCGTATGCAATTCTCGAGATTCGCTTGGCCCGCCGCGACCGACTGATCGAACGTCATATCGGTAAAGCCGGTGTCGAATCGGAACTGCTCGGGCGTGTAGACCGCGGGCAGGGTGCAGCCCGGACTCCCGCCGGAGCACAATCCGCTCGGTGCGATGTAACCGCTGTCGGCTCCGTTTACATAATCGTTAATGAAGGTTGGGGTGTCCGGCGGAACGCTGAGCGGGTGTCCGGTGCCGCCCATGATGAGCGCCGTGGCTGCGAGCACCGCCGAGGTCATCGTCGTCGAGAGGGCTAACAGAACGGCGGCGACGAGGGTGAGCAGAGCAACTGCTGTCGAGCGGACAACGAGGCGCATGCGAACCTCCTCGCGGGGGAACCCGGATCTCATTTGGTGCAGGGCGCGCCCAGTCACCCTCGGCGCGCGGTACCCGAGCATCCTGCATCGGCGGGGCTGTCCGGGTTGGCAAAACGACGAAGGTTTTTGACGTCGATGTCGGCAAATTCCCTACAGGTCAGGGGGTGCGTTCGCGGAGATTTGATAAACGGCCTCGTTAGGCGGCGCTGTGCCGATCTCGGGGATTCCCGGGAAACACCGGACCTGGGCGTGGTGGTTCGCATCCGCGACAGGTGGACGGTCTCGCCGGCGTCATCGAGTCGTCGAGCGGCCTACCCTTGGAGACCAAGGACATCAGCGATGTCTACGGACAGCCCGCCACGCTGTGGATGACCAATCTCGTCGTCGGCATCACCACCGCCCAGGGCTACGGTGAGGCAGCAATGCCGAGCCCCAGCCCCCTTCAGCGCCGGGCGCTGCTCATCGACGCCCAACAGGACGGCAACCACCAAATCATCGTCGACGCCGGCCGGGAGGCCCATCTTTTCACGGCGTCTGGCTGCACCATCACCACCGTCTTCGACCAGGCCGGCGCGTGCCTGTCCTTCGCGCACTGCCAGGCCGGCATGCCGGTCCTGTTCGACATGGGGCGCCGGGCGGGCAACGGCGACGCCATCGGGTGCAGCGACCTCGGGGATGGTCGCCACCTCGTCGCGCTGCTGCCCAAGAACGACAACGGTCAGTGGACGGTGCGCCGCACCGAGATCGACCTGAACGGCGCGGCGGCCACGGTCGGCCGCACCGATACCGTCAGCGCGACGTCGGACCAAGACCCCGCATGGACGACGGCAGGCACCATCAGCTGCGGCGACCTGACCATCGCCCGGGACGGACTCGCGGCTTCGAGCCGACATCGACTGGGTACTCGCGCGCAGCGCGTCGCAACGCCAGGTCCGGCTAAGGTCAACGGCCATGGAGGTACACGTCGTCGACCACCCGCTGGCCGCGGCCCGGCTGACCACGTTGCGCGACGAGCGCACCGACAACGCGGCGTTCCGCGCGGCGCTGCGCGATCTGACGTTGATGCTGGTCTACGAGGCCACCCGCGACGCGCCCACCGAAACGGTGCGCGTGCGCACTCCGCTGGCCGACACCGCCGGCTGCCGGCTCGCCAACCCGCCGCTGCTGGTTCCGGTGTTGCGGGCCGGGCTCGGGATGGTAGACCAGGCACACGCGCTCATTCCGGAGGCGCACGTGGGCTTCGTCGGCGTCGCACGTGATGAGGAAACTCATTTGCCCACACCGTATCTGGAGTCGCTGCCTGACGATCTCAGCAATCAGCCGGTGATGATCCTGGACCCGATGCTGGCGACAGGCGGGTCGATGGCGCACACCGTCGGCATGCTGAAGTCCCGCAACGCCAACGACATCACCGCCGTCTGTGTGGTCGTGGTGCCAGAGGGCATCGCGAGGTTGGAACAGGTCGCTCCCGAGATGCGCGTGTTCACCGCCACCATCGACGAGCGTCTCAACGAGATCGCCTACATCGTCCCAGGATTGGGCGACGCGGGCGATCGTCAGTTCGGCCCGCGCTGAAGCAGCGCGGCAGCATCGCGCCGCACCGCCTCGCACAGTCTCTGTGCGCTCGCGCGGGCCGCGGCCAGGTCGTCGGTGGCGGGTTGGCCAATCTCGATGTAGCCCTTGATTTTCGGCTCCGTGCCCGACGGCCGCACCGCCAGCCGCACCCATGTTCCGCCGTTGTCGCCGGCAAGGATCAGCACGTCGGCGAGACTGGCGGCCGTGACGTCGAAGCCGGCTAGCCGGGTGGGCGGGTCGTCGCGCAGTCGGGTCATCACCGCCGCCGCGTCGTCGCTGCGTTCGGTGATCGACGACGGCAGGTGGACACCGTGATCGCGGGCCAGGTCGTCGAGTAGGCCTCTGAGGTCGCGGCCCGCCGCCTTCGCCGTGGCCGCCAAGTCGCAGCACAGCACCGCGGCACTGATGCCGTCCTTGTCGCGAACCGCGGCCGGATCGACGCAGTGGCCGATGGCCTCTTCGTACGCGTAGACGAGGTCGTCTCCCGCCGCCCGGGCCAGCCACTTGAACCCGGTCAACGTCTCGACGTGGCGCGCGCCGTGGGCTGCGGCGATCGAGGCCAGCATCCGCGACGACACCACGCTGCTGGCGACGGTGCTGGTGACGGGGGGCACCTCGAGCGTCGGATGGCTGAGGATGTAATCGCCTAACAGCCAACCGGTTTCGTCGCCAGACAGCATGCGCCAGCCACCGTCGTCGGGAATGCCGATCGCGCACCGGTCGGCATCGGGGTCGAGCGCCACTGCGACGTCGGCGTCGACACGCGCGGCCAGGTCAAGCACGGCGTCCGCTGCCCCGGGTTCCTCGGGGTTCGGGAAGACCACGGTGGGGAAGTCGGGATCCGGCGCGAATTGGGCTGCGACCGTATGCACATCGTTGATGCCCGCACGCCGCAGCGCCTCGACGACCGGCGCGCCCCCGACGCCGTGCATGGGCGTGAGCGCCACGCGCACCGGCCCGGACCCACGACGCACTGCGGCGGCGCGGCGCAGGTAGTGCTCGACGATGTCCGAGCTTTCGTCGGGCGCGACGGGTGCGCGGTCAATCTGATCGGCGTACGGCGCTGACGCAATGGCGGTTTCGATCTCGCGGTCGGTCGGCGAACCGATCTGCACCCCGCCGTCGAGGTACACCTTGCAGCCGTTGTCGGATGGCGGGTTGTGCGACGCGGTGATCTGCACCCCGGCCGCCGCGCCGGTCTGCCGGACCGCGAATGCCAGCACCGGTGTGGGCAGCGGCCCGGGCAGCAGCCGTACGGAAAATCCCTCGGCGGCGAGCACTTCGGCTGCCGCGGTCGCGAACCTGCGAGATCCGTGTCGCGCGTCGTAGCCGATGAAGACCGCCGACCCGCCGGGACGCTTGTCGATGTCGCCGGCCGCGCGGCTCCGGTGTTCGATGTCGCCGGCCGCGCGGCTCCGGTGTTCGATGTCGCCGGCCGCGCGGCTCCGGTGGTCTTTCAGCACCCGGGCCAGCCCCCATGTGGCGCGCAGCACCACGGCGACGTTCATCCCGGTCGGACCGGCCCGCATCGGTCCGCGCAGCCCCGCGGTTCCGAACCTCAACGACCCGCTGAACCGCGCGGCGAGTTCGTCGGGCGTGCAGGCAGACAGTTCGGCCACGGCGTCGGGATCCGGATCGTGGGCGATCCACTCGTCGGGCTTCACTCAGATGATTCTGCATGCCCCCGGCCCGATCCCGCGTCTATTACCGCTAGCAGGTATGCCGAAGGAGTGGCTGGCAGCAAACACTGACGGCCGCTAACCGTGACGACATTCACTCCGCACAGCGCGATTGTGAGAGCCATGGAAGTGATCACAGACGAACCGTTGGCCGCGCGGTTCAGGCGCGAGGTTGTTCCGCTGCGCGAGTCGCTCTACCGGCAGGCGCTGCACATGAGTCGCAACCACGCCGATGCCGAGGATCTCGTGCAGGACACGTTGGTGAAGGCATATGCCGGTTTCCACTCCTTCCGCCAGGGCACCAACATCAACGGTTGGTTGTACCGGATTTTGAAAAACACCTACATCAATGTCTATCGCAGGAAGCGCCGGCAACCGGTGCAGTACTCAACCGACGAGATCACCGAGCAGCACCTGGTGGGCCACGCCCAACACGCATCGACGGGACTGCGGTCGGCGGAAGACGAGGCGCTAGAGGCCTTGCCGGACAACGATATTCTGGCTGCTATGCAGTCGTTGCCGGAACAGTTCCGCATGGTGGTGTACTACGCTGATGTCGAAGGCTTCCGGTGCTCGGAGATCGCGGAGATCATGGCCACTCCAGACGGAACCGTCTTGTCGCGGCTGCATCGCGGTCGAAAGCAACTTCGCACGCTACTGACCGACGGGTAGTGAGGAAATGACGACGTTTCATTCGGTACAGAATGGCCGCGCGGTGCGGATTGATGACACTGTTCACTGGCATGACCCACTGCTACTAAAGGCATCTAACGCCTACCGTCGCCTGATAGCCCACATCATCGTGACCATTGTGCTGGCAACGCTGGTTATCGCCGAGGCGTGGCTGTTCATCAGTCCCGCTGCGCCACAAACGAATCCAGCGTGACGGCGAGGGGAATGGCGGCCTTCAGTGACGTGCCGTGTCCGGCGACACTGGAGATCTGCAATCGTCCCCCAAGCGCCTCGACGCGGTCGGTCAGCCCGACGAGTCCGGAGCCTTTCCGTGAGTCGGCTCCGCCAACACCGTCGTCGCGAATCGAGACATGCAAAGATGCGGCGTCGGCTTCAACGTGCACCCGGACTTCGGATGCCTCGGCATGTTTGGCCGCATTCGTGAGCGCTTCGGCGACGAGGTAGTAGGCGCCCACTTCGGCCCGGTCGGGCAACCTTCGGTCAATGTCGACACGGAGTTCCACGGGAACGGTGGAACGCCTGGCGAGCGTCTTGAGTGCGGGGCCCAACCCGCCCCTGGACAGGATTGCCGGATGAATTCCGCGGGATGTCTCCTGCAAATCCTTTGAAACGCCGGTCAGACCGGTCACGATGTCTGCAATTTGATCCCTGAGCGTCTGCAGCCCCGGTGGCACTGAAGCCTCGGCTGTGCGGAGTTTGAGTCCAAGCGAGACGAGCCGCTGCTGAGCGCCGTCGTGCAGATCGCGTTCGAATCGGCGCCGGGCGTTATCGCTGGCTTCGACAATCCTGGCGCGAGAAGCGGTGAGCTCCGCGCGGGCCTCGGCGTCGGCGATTGCGGTCGCTGCCAGGTCCGCGAAGTCCCTGACCAGCTCCTCGGTGTCCGCAGGCAGGGTCTGTGGTCTCAGCGAGCCCACCACGGCCGAACCCCACAGGCGGCCATCGACCAAGATCGGCGCTCCCGCCCCCGAGTAGAAACCCAATTCGCGGATGTATTTCGCCGCTGCGCCGGCGAGCTCGTCGTGGCTTTCGATCCGGGCGGCGCGGCCGGTGCGGAATACCACGGCCGCGACGCTGGAGCCCTGGAGCGAAAACCGCATGCCGACGGGCATCTTGGTTGCCGCGCTCTGATCGTGGGCCGCGAGCACGAGAGCGGTGCCGTCGGGCTCGTAGCGCAGGAGAGCCGCGTGGGGCACGCGCAGGTAGGAGGCCAGCTCGTCAGCGACTGTCGCGAACACCTCCGACGAGGGCACCGCACGCGCGACCAACATTGCCACCCGTCGCAGCGCGGCCTGCAGATCGGCGAGCCTGCGGAGCTCATCCCGGCTCGCCTCGGCCTCCAGGCGTCGTCGATCTGCCTCGACGGCGCGCGACCGCGCCAGGTACGCGACGGTATTGGTCACCAAGGCAACGGCCAGGAAGACGCCTATCGTCACCCAATTCTCGGCGTCGGCCGGCATGAATTGGCCAAGCCGGTTTCTGAAGTAGTCGAATGCGACGGCGCTCATCAGCGACGTCGTCACGGCCAGCCCGAACCCCCACATGGTCGAGACCACCAAGACGCCCACCAAAAACACGACTCCAAATGCGTTTCCGGTGGCCATGTGCTTCAGCGTCACCAGCAGTAGGCATTCGATCACGATGAAGGACGTCGCGACCACGATCCCCAGCCAGAGCGGCGGGGTCGTCGGGCGCAGCAACAGCGACATCAACCGCGCGCGCACGGGTGCCACGGCTACTCCCGCGTTATTGGCGGAACGGCGTGACATGCAGGCCAATCGCTTGTTACCTCCCTTAAATTGTGGTTCCGACGGCTCCGCCGATGCCATATGTCACCAGCATCGCAAGCGCGCCGCCAAGCACGATGCGCAGCGCCGCCGGCCCCATTCGGGTGCCGCCCAAGCCGGCACTGACGGCACCGGTCAAGACCAGCGCAACCAGGACGGACATGAACGCCACGGGGACCCGGACGTCCGCCGGTGGCAACAGGATCGCGATCAATGGAATGACTGCGCCGAGGGTGAAGGCGACCGCCGACGATAACGCGGCCTGCCAGGGATCGGACAAAGCGTTCGGGTCGATCCCGAGTTGGGGCTCTTGACGCTCCTTTTGCAGCAGCGCTCGCTGGCTGTCGCGTTGCGTGCTCACCGACACATACTCGCCGAGCGCCATCGACACCGCCCCCGCGACCAGCCCGGCCAATCCGGCGGCGAAGATCACCGACTTGGCCGTCGTCGCCCCAGCGATCCCTACCACCAGACCGGCGATGGAGACGATTCCGTCGTTTGCCCCCAGCACCCCCGCCCGCAACCAGTTCAATCGGTTGCTCAGGTAGGAAGCATCCGGGTCGATCGCCGGATGCGGTGTCTCACTGCCTAATTCAGTGCTGATGGAGAGCGTCATGTCATCGTCGCCTCGGTAACCGCGGCAGCCACGTCATCGGCGCCATGGTCCATCGCGATGGCCTTTTTCCAGCGCGGCAATAGCGCGCTGGTCAACGGGAGGTCCACGCCGTGCTGATGAGCGGCCTTCACGGCAAGTTCGGCGTCCTTCGTCGCGTGCCGCAACGGAAAGCCGGGGGCGAACTCGGCATCCAGCATCGCGGCGCCCTTGGCCATGGCGTACTCGGACGCCATCGGGCCGTCGGCGATGGCCTCCAGTACGAACCGTGGGTCAACGCCCAGCGCCTCGCTGAGCGTGAGGGTTTCGGCCATGCCCTCGACCAGCACCGCCAACCAGTTGTTGAGCGCGAGCTTCAGCCGGCTGCCATCTTCGACGCGTTCCAGCCACAGTGTGTGCTCTCCCAATATGTCGAAGATCGGCTCGACAAGGGGGCGGACCGATTGCGCACCGGAAGCGAGGATGACGAGCTGTCCCCGCTCGGCGGGGCCTGAGCTGCCGGACACCGGGGCGTCGACAAACACGACGTCGTAGCGAACCGCCAAGTCGGCCAGGCGGTCTGTCCACTCGACGCCGATCGTGCTCATCTGGATCCATATCGCGCCCGGCGCAAGCATGGCCAACGCGCCTGATGGACCGTCCATCACCTGCTCGACGGCGGCACCGTCGGTCAGCATCGTGATCAATATGTCGGCCCCGACGGCGGCTTCTGCCGGGGTGGACGCGGTCCGTGCGCCGTCGGCGACCAATGCGGCGGCCTTGGCCGGGGTGCGGTTCCAGACCTGCAGGTCTAGACCTGCGGACAGCAAGTTGCGCGCGATCGGGGCTCCCATTGTCCCGGTGCCCAGTAGGGCGACGGTCACCCTTTGGCCGCTCAACACGCGTTCTCCGGGCCTGGGCCGGCCACCGGTGTGGCGTCGAGCTGGCACGTGCCGAGGGTGATGCGTGAGAGGTGCGGCCCGCTACGACCCAATGTCGTGGCCTTCATTGAGGCTCCCATCAATCGCTTGTGGTCAATCGCTTGTGGCCGCGGTGAAGGAACCGCGGCGTCCGAGGTTGTCATTTGACACAATTGCGTGCCCGGTGGCCGATGTCGCTACCGTTACGGCCCATCACCGCACCCCGGCAGCGGGAGTCTCCAGCTACCGGCTAGCTGCATATCGATACGCTCGAGGCAATATGTTCCGGTTAGCGGGAATGCAGGAGGGTGCCCGCCCTGCGAAGCTGTTTCCATGGTGTTGGGAGTTATGCCGTGCGCTGCTTAATCGTTGATGACAGCGCGGTTTTCATCGATGCCGCACGCGGTCTGCTTGAGCGGCAGGGCATCGCGGTGGTCGGCGCGGCGTCGAGCGGGGCCGAGGCGATTCGGCGCTTCGAGGAACTGCGGCCGGATGTGACACTGGTCGACATCGACCTCGGCGGCGAAAGCGGCTTCGACGTGGTCAATCAACTTCACCGTGCGGCGGCGCCCGCACCGTTGCCGCTGATATTGATTTCCACCCACGCCATGCAGGACTTCGCCGACATGGTGGCGACGAGCCCGGCTATCGGGTTCGTCTCCAAGTCCGCGCTCTCGGCGGAGGTCATCCAGGACCTCATCAGGGCGTCAGCGGGTTTCGAGGTAGGTGATGACCGCTAGGACGCGGCGGTGGTCGTCGGTGGCTTCGTGAATGCCCAGTTTGGTCAGGATGCTGCGGACGTGTTTTTCCACGGTGCCTTCGGTGACCCAGATTTGGTGGGCGATGCCGGCGTTGGAGCGGCCCTCGGCCATCA
>Ga0209009_1000582_pt1 | contig 12190 bp, 14 predicted proteins | sample BlaSpr_A8_OM3_M2_FD_187979 | JGI IMG/M metagenome (GOLD analysis project Ga0209009, IMG submission 187979) | Forest soil microbial communities from Thunder Bay, Ontario, Canada - Black Spruce, Ontario site 2_A8_OM3_M2 (SPAdes) (version 2) | ecosystem: Environmental > Terrestrial > Soil > Boreal... | reverse complement strand
AAGGCGTTCCTCGTGAAAGTGGAAAAGGCGTAGGAGGGGGACATGAGCATGCAGAACCTCGAGATCCGCCGCTCCTCCGCCTCGGTCTGGGGAAGCAATACGGGCCTGCGGTCCGTCCCGACCGTGTCCAAGTACATCGACACCACCACCTGCATCGGTTGCAAGGCCTGCGAAGCCGCCTGCCAGGAATGGAACGACCTGGGGACGGTCGCGACCCAGCAGACCGGCACGTACCAGACGCTTCCGACCCTGCACGCCCAGTACTGGAACCTGATCCGCTTCAGCGAGCGCGACTTCGACGGGGGCATCGCCTGGTTAATGCGCAAGGACCAGTGCATGCACTGCGAGGAGCCCGGCTGTCTCGCGGCGTGCCCGGCGCCCGGCGCGATCGTCCAGTACGCCAATGGCATCGTGGACGTCAATCCCGACCAGTGCATCGGCTGCGGGTACTGCGAAACCGGTTGCCCGTTCGACGTTCCCCGGTTTCACGCGACCACCGGAAAGATGGCCAAGTGCACGCTCTGCGTGGACCGGACCTCGGTGGGCCTGGAGCCCGCGTGCATCAAGGCGTGCCCGACCGGATGCCTTCAGTTCGGAACCAAGGACGACATGGTCGTGCTCGGCAACCTGCGAGTCGACCAGTTGAAGGCAAACGGCTTCAAGGAGGCCGCGCTCTACAACCCGCCGGGCGTCGGCGGGACGGGAGTCGTCACGGTCCTCGCCCACGGCGACCACCCGGAGTGGTACAACCTGCCGGCCGATCCGCGCGTTCCGCTGCTCGTCAAGTTCTGGAAGTCGGTGCTCCGGCCGCTCGGCGTCGTCGCCATCTTCGGCGCGGTGATCGGCGCCTTCGGCCACTACACCAAGTACGGGCGCAAGCAGGTCGCCGGGACCGCCGCCGAAGACACGAACCTCCCGCCCGAATAGCGCGAAGAGAGAAGAAGGGGGACACATGACGCGCGCAGCCGCTCACCGACGCCCCGCCGATCCCGCCGTCATCGCGGCGCAGAAACGGGAAGACATCGTCGTCGGCAACGAAATCGTCCGCCACAACCGCGCCTCGCGTTTGATCCACTGGGCCGTGGCGGTCACCTTCTTCGTTTCTCTCTTCACCGGGATGCCGATCTGGACCCCGATCTTCGGCTGGATGGCGGCCCTCTTCGGCGGGCTGTCGGTCTGCCGGGTCATTCACCCCTGGGTCGGGGTGGCCTTCATGCTCTCGACGGTGGTCATGTTCTTCGAATGGGCCTCCGACATGCGCCTGAAGAAGTCCGAGCGCAGGGAGTGGATCAGCGGCGGCCGGGCCATGCAATACATGCGCTACGAGACCGACGACTCGAACGTCGGCAAGTACAACGGCGGCCAGAAGCTGCAGTTCTGGCTCGTCTGCATCGCGGCGCTGGGACTCCTTCTGTCCGGACTGATGATGTGGTTCCCCCGTTCCTTCCCGCCGATCCTCATGCAGTTCTCCTATCTCATCCACGACATCACCTTCATCCTGTTCGTGATGCTGATCGTCTTTCACATCTATCTCGGGACCGTCGCCGAGCCGGGGACGTTCGGCTCCATGACGCGCGGCACGGTGACGAGAGCGTGGGCGCGCCTTCATCACCCGCGCTGGTATCGCGAAGTCACGGGGGAAGAGCCCCGCCCCCATACGCATCACGTCTGACTCTTCGGTCGCTTCGGAATTCGAGCGCCGCTCGGCGCGGGCGGAGCTCTTGGCGCGCGAGGCTCCCGCCGGGGAGGAGCCGCTGCGTTTCGCGGCCGGACTCTACCGGGTCCAGGGACGGATGGCCGACGCCCTCGAGGCCGGGCACGCGGAAGACCCGCTGATCGGACACCTCGACGAAGATGCCGGCCGGCTCGCCGATCAACTTCCCTCGGTCCTGCGCTACGCGGCGGAGAAGGGGCCGGAGGCCCTCTCCGAGGACGCCAGGGCGCGGCAGAAGGACCTGCCTGCGACCGCCCGGACCCGGTTGCTCGTGTACTGGACGGGAGACCGGACTTCGTCCGAGGACTACCTCACCCGCGCCATCCTCCGCCCCTACGTCGAGCTCCTGCGCTCCGTCAACGTCCCTCCCGACCGGGTCCACCGACAGGGCCAGTGTCCCTTCTGCGGAGGCGGCCCCTGGATCTCCGCGCGCAGGGAGGGCTCTCTCATGGAAGGAGCGCGGCGGATGCTCGGTTGCGCGCTCTGCGGCGGAGAATGGCTCTTCGGCCGCATCCTCTGCCCTTCCTGCCACGAGGGGGATCCGCACAAACTCCCCTCCTTCCAGAACGACAGGCATCCCGCCCTGCGCATCGAGGCATGCGAGACCTGTCACCGCTACGTCAAGTCCATCGACCTGTCGGAGGACGCCCGCCCGATACCCGAAGTGGACGACCTCGCCTCGATCGCGATGGACCTCTGGGCGGTTGAGCAGGGCTTCACGCGAATCGAGCCGGGACTGGCGGGAATCTAGAAGAAGTCGAAGGTCGAAGGTTCAAGGTCCAGGTCGGGGAACGAAAAGTTGGAAGAGTCGGCTCGGGAATTGAGGGAGGCGCAGGGAGCTCTGCGGAGCCGGTTCGAGGATTTCCGGCGGGCGCTCGACCGGCGCGACGAGGAGGCCTACCGGCTCGGCCTGGCGGACTTCCATGCCTGCCTGCGCGGTTGGACGGAGGCGCAGGAGAAGGCTCTGCTTCCGGCCATCCTCCGGGCGCGGATTCCCGGCCGGGATCCGCAGCGGGAGTTGCGCCTCGAATGGGTGCAGTTGCGGGAGCTGACGCGCTACTTGCTTTCGCAGATCAACGACCGCACGCCGATGGCGGACATCCTGGGCTTCACGGAGAACCTCGAACGCCGCTTCGCCGCCCACGAGGCGGATCTTGAAAGCGTCTATTACGCCGCCGCGGCTCCCCTGCTCACGGCCGACGAGCGGAAGATCCTCCTGGACGCCGCGCCTCCTCCTTAACAGCCCGTGGATGGATGCGGACGTCACGGCCGACTTTCGGCCGCGGGCATTCGCTTCGCGAACCGTGGCTGAGAGAGTTTAGGTTCCTCGGGGGCCTTTGGAATCTCTCGGCTGCCGGACGCGACGCGACCGCCGCAGCCGAAAGCCGCTCGCTCCGGCCGATCGCACGGCACGGCGTCTTGCGGCCAGAGCGCGCGTCAGGTCCGCAATCGACTGGTTCCCGAGATGCTGCTCGAGCTCTTCCCGCACCTTCTTCCAGACCGGGTGAACGGAACACGGCGCGGCGTCGGAGCACTCGGGCAGCCCCATCAGGCAGCGACGCATCAGTCCGGTGCCGTCGGTCGCGCGCACCACGTCGAGCAGAGAGATGTCGGAGACAGTGCGCGCGAGCCGGACTCCCGGCGGCGAGCGCCGCTCGGCCACGAGCCCCGCCAGCCCTAGGAACGAGACGACCTGCGCGACCGTGGGCAGGGCCATACCGGTCTCTTTCGCAAGGGACTCCAGGCTCCGCACGGAGCCACGCCGTCCGAGCTCAGCGGCCGTGAGCCGCTCCATGATCCGCATGGCGTCCTGGCAGTTGCGCGAGTAGAGGGGGGACTGCGACAGTTCGGCGACGAACGCCGGCCTGCGCCTTCTTCGCTTCAAGGGCACGCCCGCTAACCTAGCACGACGGCGGAATCCTGGCTCCGGTCGCGGCGCGAGGTCGGGCGACGGACCCCGTGACTCTGTCCGGGTAATCCCTGCCCCGGTCGCGGCGCGAGAAGTCTCCCGAGGTCACCGAGGGAGGAGGCTCGCGCCGCGGGAGGCGCAGCGCCAGCGAGGCGCAGCCGAGCAAGCGGAGCCGACGTTTACCCTAGCTGGTGCAGCTCGAAACCGTCCTCTTCCGGCTTCGGAAGGAGGGCGCGGTACGCCGCTTCCATCCGCTCCTGCGGCCAGCCCAGGAAGACCCCCTCGGCGCGGTAGAACTTCTCCTCCGGCGAGAGCTCCACGAGGATAATCGCACCCTGCCCTTCTTCGCTCGCAGCCGAGAGACGCCACGCGGATTGCGTGGCCGACCCGCCGCGCGAGCGGATCAGAAACCGCTCGAGTCCCAGCGTCCGCGGATTCGTCAACCCCGGAACAATCTCCGTGGGTCCGGGCTCCGGCGGCCCCACGTCGCTCACAAGGAAGCCCCTTCTCCCTTGGACCTTGGACTTTGGACCTTGGACTCCCCCACCCTCATCCCCCCCGCGTGTGCATCTCCAGATGCGGGTCTCGCCGGAGTGTCGTCAAGGGAACGAGCGGGGCGCGGTCTCGCATGCCGAGACGCTCTTCCGCGCCGCGATCGGCGCGCCCGCGCCAGATCGCCCCGATGAGCTCCCGCATCTCCTGCGGCGAGGCGCCGGACCGGAGAGGCTGCGCGAGATTCGTGCCGCCGGCGGCGTAGAGGCAGAGATACCAGAGACCGTCGGCGGTCAGTCGGCTCCGGTCGCAGGACCCGCAGAAGGGGGCTGTCGTCGAGGCGATTATCCCGAAGACCGTTCCATCGGCCAGCCGGAAGCGCTCGGCCGGAGCCGAGGTCTTTTCAGCGAGCGGCGTGATCGGCCCGTAACGGCGAGCCAGGGCCCCGAGCATCTCGGCACGCGAAACGACCTTGTCGCTCGACCAGCGGGTCGCGCCGCCGACGTCCATGTACTCGATGAAGCGCACTTCCGCGCCGGCGCGGCGGCCGAACTCGACGAGCGGCGCGAGCTCGTCCTCGTTGACGCCCCGGATCACGACCGTGTCGATCTTCAGGGCGGAGAACCCGAGCCTCCCCGCCTCTTCGATCCCCGCCAGCACGCGGTCGTGATCGTCAAAACGCGTCAGGGCCTGGAACCGATCGCGCTTGAGGGTGTCGAGGCTGACGGTCACTCGACCCAGGCCGGCTTCCTTCAGCTGACCCGCCTTCTCCGCCAGCAGGACGCCGTTGGTCGTCATGGCCAGGTCCCGGATGGCCGGTTTCGCGGCGAGCAGCCGCACGAGCTCGTGGAGGTCCCGGCGCACAAGCGGCTCGCCGCCGGTCAGGCGGACCCGGTCCACGCCGAGATCCGCGAAGACGTCCACGAGAACGCTCACTTCCTCGAAATCCAGGATGTCCCGGCGTGGCAGCCAGACGTACTCCCTCTCCGGCATGCAGTACAGGCACCGGAGGTTGCACCGGTCAGTCACCGAAACGCGGAGATTTCGAAGCGGTCTCCCGAAAGTATCCGATATGCCCACGACTGAATTCTATCCCGCGCTTTTCTCCCTCTCCCCCCGCGGGCGTGCTCGGGGGGTCTTCCTGTGACTGAAGTCGCGAGATTCTTCGCTTCGCTCAGAACGACAGGAGGGAACCGGCTGCAGGTTGGAAAGACAGGCCGGAACGAGCGAAGGGGACCGAGGCCTACACCTTCCGCCCCACCCGCAGGTCGAGGTCCCACCGAAAAGGGCGGATCCTCTCCGGCGGTCCCCAGGCCTCCGCCAGCTCCTCGCGGACAAAGAGCAGCGGGTCGCTCCCCTTCTCCGCCTGGTATCTCTGCGACGCCGACCAGGTCCGCAGGTAGCCCACGAGCGCGGCGAGGTCCCAGCGCTTTTCGAGAAGGAACGTCGGCGGTGTCTCCTCGGCGAAGGGGAACTCGAGCGCGCGGTACCCCTGCTCCACGATGCCTCTCCCGGGCGGCCAGTAACGTCCCACGACGTCCTTGTAATAACGATGGATCACCGCTTCGACCTCCGGAGTGACATGAAACCCGTGGTACGACCACACCGCGACCGCGCCTCCGCACACGAGCACTCTCCGGACCTCACCCCAGAAACGGGCACGATCGAACCAGTGGAGCGCCTGCGCGGCCGTCACCAGAGCGATGGCCTCGTCCTCGAGCGGCGACTCTTCGGCGGATGCGACCGCGTAATGAACTCCGTCCCGCCGCGCCGCCTCCTGGATCTGCCGGACGCTCGCGTCCGTGGCGACGACGGCCTCGAAATGACTCGCCAGTCCGAGAGCCGCCTGCCCGTTCCCGGTGGCGCAATCCCACGCGCGGCGCCGGTCCGGAGCCAGCCCCGCGAGAAACTCGAAGAGAGCCGCCGGGTAGTCCGGGCGATAGCGCGCGTAGTCGGCCGCGTGACCCGAGAAGTGGTCCTCGAACGAAGTCACGGAAAGACGTTACACGGAAACCACAGAAACAGGGGCGGCCGGAGCCGCCCCTCTGGCCGGCGCGAAGCGCCGGCTGGCTACCCCAAGGCCTCCCGATCGAACTGGGCCTCTTCGGTCGATCCGGCCATGGCGGCGGCGAGCCGGAACATCCCGTGGTTCAAGGCATGAAAGCCGGCGAGCGTCACGAACTGGAACTTGTAGCCCATCGCGCCGAACTCTCTCTGAAACTTCGCGATTGTCGGGCGATCGAGGTGTCTCTCCCAGTTGAACGACGGAGAGCAGTTGTAAGCCAGCATCTTGCCGGGGAACTCCGCGTGGACGCCCTCGGCGAACCGGCGGGCCTCCTCGAGGTCGGGATGAGAAGTCTCGCACCAGAGGAGGTCCGCATGAGGCGCGTCAAGTCGCACTCCCCGTCGTTGCCAACCTCACGAGGAGCGGGCTTCTCCCGGAGCGGGGCCTCTCGGCCGGCACACCAGCCGTACTTTCCTCTTCGACGAGATGCATCTGTGCCGGCCGAGCGGAGCGGCGGCCAGACCCGTCTCCAGGTCTCCGAGGCCGCCGCGTCCCCGCGCAGGGAGATGCCCGCGTACGAGCCGCGTCCCCGCGGAGCGAGATGCCCGCGTACGAGCACTTATACTTGGCAGGTGCCTCTGGATCCCGGAATGTCGTTCCCCTCCATCGCGCTCCGGGACGAGAGAGGCCGGGCCGCCGCGGTCCCTCCCGGCGAAGTTCTCTACGCTTTCTTCAAGACCACTTGTCCCGCGAGCGAGCTCGCCTGGCCATTTCTCGACCGCGTCCGGAAGATCGGCCAAGGAGGAGGCCTCCCGGTGGTGGCCGTCTCGCAGGACGATCCCGAAACGACCGCGCGTTTCTACGAAGACCTGGGCGTCGCGATCCCGACCCTCTACGACCCGGAACCCTGGGAAGCCTCCGAGGCGGTCGGACTGACGAACGTTCCGGCATTCTTCGTCGTGGCAGGTGACGGAATCATCCGCGACGCCTCCGTCGGGTTCCAGCGTCATAAGATGGAGGAGTTCGCGGAACTGGCCGCGGACCGCGCGGGCCGGCGGGGGGCTACCCTCTTCCTGCCAGGCGAAAACGTGCCGGCGTTGAAGCCCGGCTGAACGTCGCGCAACGCGGACAGGTAGTTCGATCGAGGGTGCCAGAGGAACGAGGACAAGTGAACAAACCAGACACATTCGGCGAATTGAAGAAGAGCGGGTACCGGCCGCGCGGCGTCAAGGAGGAACTGCGGGAAAACCTGCGGAGCGCTCTGACGCGGGGCGAAAACCCGTTCGAGGGAATCCATGGCTACGAGAGAACGGTGCTCCCGGCCCTGTCCAACGCAATCCTGTCCCGGCACGACTTCCTGTTGCTGGGGCTTCGAGGGCAGGCCAAGACACGGCTCCTCCGCCTGCTCATCAACCTGCTCGATCCCGAGATCCCGGCCATCGCCGGAAGCGAGCTGAACGAGGACCCGTTCCAGCCGATCACCAAGTACGGCCGCCGGGTCCTCGCGGAAAGGGGAGATGCAACGCCCCTGGCGTGGATCCCCCGCTCCGAGCGCTACCGCGAGAAGCTCGCGACTCCCGACGTGACGATCGCCGATTTGATCGGCGACGTGGACCCGATCAAGGCGGCCACCGAGCGCCGGTCCTACTCCGACGAAGAGGTCATCCACTTCGGCATCGTGCCGCGCACCAACCGCGGGATCTTCGCGATCAACGAGCTGCCGGACCTGCAGCCCCGCATCCAGGTCGGCCTGCTCAATATCCTCGAGGAGCGCGATCTTCAGATCCGGGGATTCCCGATTCGCATCCCTCTCGACATCCTGCTTGTCTTCTCCGCGAACCCCGAGGATTACACCAACCGCGGCAACATCATCACGCCGCTGAAGGACCGGATCTCCTCTCAGATCCTGACGCACTACCCCGACGACGTGAAGACCGCCGCGAAGATCACCGCGCAGGAGGCGTGGACCGAGCGCGACGATGAGCCGCGCGTCGAGGTCCCCGACTTCTTCCGAGAGTTGATCGAGGAGATCGCCTTCGTCGCGAGGACGAGCGAGTTCGTGGACCAGTCCTCGGGAGTCTCGGCGCGAATGCCAATCTCGGCAATCGAGATCCTCGTGTCGAACCTCGAGCGGCGCGGCCTTCGCCAGGGCGAGAAGCGCGTGGCGCCGCGGCTCTGCGATCTTCCGGCCTGCCTTCCGGCGATCACCGGGAAGGTCGAGATGGTCTACGAAGGCGAGCAGCAGGGCGCCGAGGTCGTGGCGAAGCGGCTGATCGGAATCGCGGTCAAGAAGCTGTTCGACGCCCGGTTCCCCGCGCCCGACTCCGGCCGCCCCACCCAGCGGCGCCGCGAGGACCGGGAAGAAATCGCGGAAGACTCCCCGCCCGTCCGCCGCGCCCGCGCCAATCCGGCGCCCGAAAAGGTCCACCCTCTCTACGAGCCGATCGTCGAGTGGTTCGCCGCCGGCAACAAGATCACGCTCTCCGACGACACGCCCTTCACCGAGCACCTCGCCGCTCTCGAATCCGTCCCTGGCCTGAGAAAGGCCGTCGAGGAGCACTTTGCCCCCGCGACTCCGGAGGAGCGCGCGGTCGGTATGGAGCTCGTCCTCGAAGGTCTCACCCAGCACCTGAAGATCGCGCGCGAGGACCTGGATTCGAAGATCTCCTACACCGAAATGTTGAAGTTCAACCTTGTGCGAAGCCGCACCAATCAGTAATCAGTTCTCAGTAATCAGTTTTCTGTTCCGATGCAAGATTTCAAGAAGCTCAACGTCTGGAAGAAGGCCCACGAATTGACATTGGACATCTATTCCGCTACCAAGGCTTTCCCCGCGGATGAGGCATACGGCCTTCGAAGTCAAATGCGCCGGGCCTCCTCTTCGATAGGTATTAACATCGCCGAAGGATGTGGGCACACCAGTCAGACCGAACTTCGCCGGTTTCTGAGGATGGCACAAGGTTCAGCGAGTGAGCTTGAGTACGAAATCCTCCTCGCTCGAGACTTGAAACTTCTTCCAGAACCAGTGCATGGAAGGCTCTCGAGTCAGGTCGTCGAAATCAAGAGAATGACGACTGCTCTAATTCGTAAACTGAAAACTGAGAACTGAAAACTGATAACTTCTAACTCATTTCGCCAAAGCGTCCTCAGTCGCGAACCGCTCCTCGGTTGCTTCCTGACCTGGCCGACCGCCGGCGTAGCGGAGTTGCTGTCGATTGCGGGGTTCGACTTCCTGGTCCTCGACGCGGAGCACGGCTTTTTTTCGATCGAATCCATAGAGGCGATGGTCATCGCGTCCGACGGAGCGGGAATTCCCGCGATCGCGCGGGTCCCTTCCTGCACGGCGGCGGAGGTGGGCCGGAGCCTCGATGCGGGAGCGGCCGGCATCCTCTTTCCGCGAGGCGACGGATGTGCGACCGTGCGCGGCGCGATCCAGAGCGCGAAGTTTCCGCCGGAAGGCAAGCGCGGCCTCGGAGGCGTCCGGGCGAACCGCTACGGCACGCAGCCCCTCGACCGCTTCGTCAGGGACGCCAACGAGCGGACCGTCATGATCGCGCAGATCGAGACCGCCGGGGCGCTCGCGGAGCTTTCCGAGATCGCGGCCGAGCCGGGCCTCGATGTTCTCTACGTCGGCCCCAATGACCTGACCCAGGCCCTGGGTGTCCCCGGCCAGTACGGCGACCCGCGCTACCAGGACTCGCTCCGGAGGATCGCCGGCCAGGCGAGGTCCTCCGGCAAGGCGGCCGGCATCATGCTCGGACGCGCCGACCAGATCCCCGGCCTCCGAGACCTCGGATACTCCTTCTTCACGACGAGCGACCGTACCCTGGTTCTCGAGTCCGCTCGCGCCTGGCGCGCCACCCTGAGCCGTCAAACGTGAAACGTAAAACGTTAAACGAAGCGAGACCTGCGACGCGTTCCACGTTTTACGTTTTACGTTTTACGCTTTACGCTTAACCCGGATGCGCTACCGCTACTCCGACTACCCCGTTGACCTGCTCCGCCAGCTCCTGACCTACCAGGAGCTGGTCAAGCTCTTCCTGCAGCTCGTCCTCCAGACGGGAGGCGACGTCGAGGAAGCGCTCCGGTGGATGCAATACCTGCAGGAGAGAGGCATCATCGATCCCTCGATCGATCTCGAAGAGTTCGCGAAGGCCCTCCGGAAGAACGAGATCGTCGAAGATCGGAACGGACAGCTGGCGCTTTCGGCCTCGGGAGAGCGCCAGATCCGGCGCTCGGCGCTGGAGGAGATCTTCACGTCGCTGTCCCGGTCCGGAGCGGGATACCACGCCATCCCGCGCGCGGGCTCGGGCGGGGACCTGCTCCCGGAGACGCGCCCCTACGAGTTCGGCGACAACCCGACCGCCATCGACGGCGTGAGGACGATCGGGAACGCCGCGCGCCGGGACATCGAGACGATCGCGATAAAGCCGGATGACTTTGAAGTCCACGAGGAAGAGCACCTGACCTCATGCGCCACGGTGCTTGCGATCGATATCTCGCATTCCATGATCCTCTACGGCGAGGACCGCTTCACGCCGGCGAAGAAGGTGGCCCTGGCGCTGGTCGAGCTCATACAATCGAAGTACCCGAAGGATTCGATCGAGGTCATCCTCTTCGGCGACGATGCCAGTCGCGTTCCGATCTCCGAGATCTCGAAGACTCAGGTTGGCCCGTTTCACACCAACACGCGGGCGGGCCTCGGCCTTGCCCGCAAGCTCCTGCAGCACAAGAAGAACCCGAACAAGCAGATCTTCCTGATAACGGACGGCAAGCCCTCCGCGATCTGGGAGCGGGGGCGGCTCTACAAGAATCCCTTCGGACTGGATCTGAAGATCGTCAACCGCACGCTCGAGGAGGCCGACGCCTGCCGGAGGGACCGCATCACGATCACGACCTTCATGATCGCGACCGACAGCTACCTCGTGGACTTCGTGGACAAACTGACGAGGATCAACCGCGGCCGCGCCTACTACGCGTCCCCCTACAACCTCGCCGAGTTCCTCTTCACCGACTACATCCGAAATCGTAAGAAGTTCCTGCATTGACCGCTGTCGCCCTCTGGGGTCTTCTCGGTCTGGCCGCGGCCCTCCTCGCCCTCCTCACGATCCCCCGCATGCTTTTGAACCGCGCCCAGGACCGGCTCGCCGCCCGCCTCCTCGCCGGGGGCGCGGAATCCTGCAAACTCCTGACCCGCGCCGAGCTCGTCGCCGGCCACCACCGGCGCCTCCCCGGCGTCCTCGCGCTGACGGAAGAGGCGATCGAGTTCTCGGGCCTCTTCGGCGAATCGGTCCCGATCGCGACCGGCCGGATCCAGAAAATCGAGACCGGCAGCCGTCTTGCGAGCGGCCGCCGCCTGTTCCGCCTGGAGGTGCTACGGCTGACGCGGTCCTCCGGCGAGGGGGAGGAGTTCGTGCTCTCCCCCGCTTCCGCGTCCGCCTGGAGGAGCCACCTCGGCCTCTGGGCCGCGCGGGAACGGCAAGCGGACGCCGACCGCGTCGCGCCCGGGCGCTGATCCGTTCTCCCCCATTCGCGTTATCTTCGCCGTGTCATGCCCCGGTTGACCGCAGCAACTCGCACGCTCCTCGCCGCAGCCGCTTGCGCCGCGCTGACGGTTCCCGGGATGGCATCGCCCCACCGGCGGCCGGCGAAACCCGAGCCGCCGAAGGCGCCGCCGGAGGTCGCCCGCTCGCGCTTCTCCGGCGAGCCGATCTCCCTCGACCTGAAAGACGCCGACTTGAAGGACGTGCTGCGGACGTTCGCGAAGCTCGCCCGGTTGAACATCGCGATCGACCCCGAGGTCAATGGATCCGTAACCGTTCGGTTACACGATGTTCCCTGGGACCAGGCCCTCGCCGTGATCCTCCAGATCAACGGCCTCGGCTATGTCCTCGAGGGCAACGTGCTCCGAGTCGGAGAGCCTCGAAGGTTGATTCCCGCCGGCCCGCGGGATTGAAGCTACGCCGGCAGGAACAGGGTCACCCGGCGAGCGAGCGAATCGGGCAGGGAGCGCAGCGCTTCGCGGATCTCCGCGGGGCGGTAACGCTGCGAGAAATGCGTGAGGACGATC
>Ga0209009_1000581_pt1 | contig 12190 bp, 7 predicted proteins | sample BlaSpr_A8_OM3_M2_FD_187979 | JGI IMG/M metagenome (GOLD analysis project Ga0209009, IMG submission 187979) | Forest soil microbial communities from Thunder Bay, Ontario, Canada - Black Spruce, Ontario site 2_A8_OM3_M2 (SPAdes) (version 2) | ecosystem: Environmental > Terrestrial > Soil > Boreal... | reverse complement strand
CATGGCGATGCCGAGCGGGCGGCGCAGCTCCGAGCCCATGCCGGTGGCGAGCATCAGCGGCAGCGCGCCGAGCATGGCCGCCATGGTGGTCATGAGGATCGGCCGCAGCCGCAGCAGCGCCGCCTGGTAGATCGCTTCGCGCGGCGGCTTGTGCTCAATGCGCTCGGCCTGCAGCGCGAAGTCGATCATCATGATCGCGTTCTTCTTCACGATGCCGATCAGCAGAATGATGCCGATGATGCCCACGACCCCCAGGTCCTGGCCTGCGATCATGAGTGCGAGCAGCGCCCCGACGCCGGCCGAGGGGAGCGTGGAGCTCGAATTCGACGTATCGCCTCCGGCGTGGGTAAACCCGGGCGAGTGGTGGGCGCTGGTTCGCGTCGGCTGCGCAGGCTCGCTGATCTATTCGCCCGCGGTGGCGGTGACGGTCCGGTGAGTGCGGTGGCCGCCAAGGTCGGCGGAATACCGATCCGGGTCGACGAGGTCGACGCCCGGGAGGCTGCGCTGCGCGCGGGCTCCGCAGGCACGCTGCCACGCGCAGGCACGCTGCCGCGCGCCGGCACACTGCCACGCGCCGGCACCAGCGAGGGTCGACAACTGCGGCGGTGGCTCACGCAGCTGCTGGCCACCGAACGGGTGGTGGCGGCCGAGGCGGCTGCGTTTTCAGTGACATCCGAGCGTGCGCCTGCAGAGGATGAGCTGCTGCCCGACGCCTCGGCCCGGTTCGACATCGGGAGCGTCGCAGCCGCGGCGCTGGCGGATCCGCTGGCCCGCGCGCTCTTCGCGCGTGTCACCGCCGCGGTCGAGGTGTCCGACGACGAGGTGGCCGACTACCACGCCCGCAACCCGCTGCGATTCGCGGTGCGACCCCGCGCCGAGGGCTGGCGCCCGGCGCGTGCAGCGGCGCCTGCGCTGAATGAAGTCCGGGCCGTGATCGTCGACCATCTATTGGCGGCCGCCCGCCGCCGCGCGTTCCGGGTGTGGCTCGACGCGCGGCGCGCCGCGCTGGTGGAACTCGCGCCCGGCTACGAACATCCCGGGGACCCGCGCCAGCCCGACAACACGCACCGGCACTGATGGCCGACATCACCCTGGCCATCGACGTCGGCGGCACCAAGATCGCGGTCGGATTGGCGGACCCTGACGGCGCGCTTGTTCACACCGCGACGCGGCCCACCCCGCACGGCGACGCCGAGGCTGTCTGGGCGGTGGTGGAGCGGCTGATCACCGAAACCACAGCTGACACGGCCGTGCGCGGCGTCGGCATCGCCTCGGCCGGGCCGATCCAGCTGTCGACCGGCACAGTCAGCCCGCTCAACATTCGCGGCTGGCGCGAGTTTCCGATCGTGGACCGCGTCGCGGCATTGCTGCCGGGCGTGCCGGTGCGGCTCGGCGGCGACGGCCTCTGCATGGCGCTGGGCGAGCACCGGCACGGCGCCGGCCGCGGCGCGCAATTCCTGCTCGGCATGGTGGTCTCCACCGGAGTCGGCGGCGGCCTGATCCTGGACGGCGCACCGTACGACGGTGCCAGCGGCAACGCGGGACACGTCGGGCACGTCGTCGTCGACCTCAACGGCGAGCCCTGCGCCTGTGGCGGTCACGGCTGCGTCGAGGCGATCGCGTCCGGCCCGCAGATGGTGCGGTGGGCGCGCGACCACGGCTGGGCCGCGCCCGCCGATGCCGGCGCAAAGGAGCTCGCCCAGGCCGCTGATGCGGGAAATGAATTGGCGGTGTTGGCTTTTCGTCGCAGCGCCACCGCGTTGGCTGCGATGATCGCGTCGGTCGCCGCCGTCTGCGACCTCGATCTGGCCGTGATCGGCGGCGGAGTGGCAAATGCGGGCCCGCTGTTGTTCGACCCATTGCGGGAGGCGCTCGGCGGCTACGCCAGGCTCGACTTCCTTCGCGGGCTGTCGGTGGTGCCCGCGCAACTCGCTGGCGACGCGGGCCTGGTGGGTGCGGCCGCTCTCGTCGACGGCCGTTTTGGCTGATCGACGGCGGTTGCGCTAATCTGGAACGGCTCCACCGAAGACCGTCGGTCACCGCGAAATCGGTTGAAGGTCCGGGAGATGATCCCGGCGGCCCACGCAGGCGGACGAGGGTCTTGTGCGCCCCGACCGTTGCGTCGGGGCGCTTTGTCATCTCCAGACCTGATCCGGCCGGGTCCTGGCGATCTTCTTCGGGGCAACCGATACCCACCGAAGGAGGCATGAATGGCCAGGTCTGACAAGGCCACCGCCGTTGCCGACATCGCCGAGCAGTTCAAGGATTCCACCGCCGCGTTGGTCACCGAGTACCGCGGGCTGACGGTGGCGAACCTCGCCGAACTTCGCCGCTCGCTGGGCGACTCCGCCACCTACTCGGTCGCCAAGAACACGCTCATCAGGCGGGCGGCAACCGAGGCCGGCGTCGATGGCCTCGAGGAACTATTCGTGGGCCCAACGGCGATCGCGTTCGTTACCGGCGAGGCCGTCGACGCCGCAAAAGCGCTGAAGAAGTTCGCGAAGGATCACAAGGCGCTGGTGATCAAGGGCGGCTACATGGACGGCCGCCCGCTCACCGTCGCCGAGGTCGACCGCATCGCGGATCTGGAGTCGCGCGAGGTGCTGCTGGCCAGGCTGGCCGGCGCGATGAAGGGCAACTTGACCAAGGCCGCCGGTCTGTTCAACGCCCCGGCATCAAATGTGGCCCGGCTCTTCGCCGCGCTGCAGGACAAGATGGCAAGCCAGGAACCGGCCGCTGCACCGGAACCGGTTGCCGAGCCCGAATCGGCTGTCGAACCCGGACCGGCTGCCGAGCCAGAATCGGTTGTCGAACCCGGACCGGCTGTCGCCGAAGTTGCTGCCGGACCCGACGCTGCCGAACCCGAACCGGCTGTCGCCGAACCGGCTGCCGAATAACACCCGAAACCCCACATCGAAAGATATTGAGGAAGGACCCACACCATGGCCAAGATGTCCACTGACCAACTGCTCGACACGTTCAAGGAAATGACCCTGCTGGAACTCTCGGACTTCGTGAAGGCGTTCGAGGAGACCTTCGAGGTCACCGCCGCCGCCCCGGTCGCCGTCGCGGCCGCTCCCGGCGCGGCCGGCGCAGGCGCGCCCGCCGAGGCTGCCGAGGAACAGAGCGAGTTCGACGTGATCCTCGAGGCGGCCGGTGACAAGAAGATCGGCGTCATCAAGGTCGTCCGCGAGATCGTCTCGGGCCTGGGCCTCAAGGAGGCCAAGGACCTCGTCGACGGCGCCCCGAAGGCGCTCCTCGAGAAGGTGACCAAGGAGGCCGCCGAGGAGGCCAAGGGAAAGCTCGAGGCCGCCGGCGCGTCCGTCACGGTCAAGTAGCTCATGCATCAGGGGCCGTCCCGGCAAAACTGGGACGGCCCCTTCTTGCACGTTCACAACCTGGCGCTATAAGTGTTGGCGACTGTCGACGTAGGCTAGAGTGACTCAAGCCACAAGCGGGAGGCAGGTGGCCGAGAAGTACCGGCGGAAGGAAAACGCGTGGGCATCGGAATTCAGGTTGAGGGACTGACGAAATCCTTCGGTTCCCAGCGAATCTGGGAAGATGTCGCGTTCGAGATCCCGCCGGGTGAGGTAAGCGTGCTCCTGGGCCCGTCGGGTACCGGCAAGTCGGTGTTCCTGAAGTCGTTGATCGGCCTGCTGCGCCCGGAGCGCGGCAGCATCGTCATCGACGGCACCAACATCATCGAAAGCTCCGCGAAGGAGCTGTACGAGATCCGCAAGCTGTTCGGCGTCATGTTCCAGGACGGTGCGCTGTTCGGCTCGATGAACATCTACGACAACACCGCGTTCCCGCTGCGTGAGCACACCAAGAAGAAGGAAAGCGAAGTCCGTGACATCGTCATGGAGAAGCTCGACATGGTGGGCCTCACCGGCGACGAGAAGAAGTTCCCCGGCGAGATATCCGGCGGTATGCGCAAGCGCGCCGGGCTGGCCCGCTCGCTGGTGCTCGACCCGCAGATCATCCTCTGCGACGAACCCGACTCCGGACTCGACCCGGTGCGTACCGCGTACCTGAGCCAGCTGCTGATCGACATCAACGCGCAGATCGACTGCACGATCCTGATCGTCACGCACAACATCAACATCGCCCGCACGGTGCCCGACAACATGGGCATGTTGTTCCGCAAGCACCTGGTCATGTTCGGTCCTCGCGAAGTGCTGCTGACCAGCGACGAGCCCGTGGTGCGGCAATTCCTCAACGGCCGCAGGCTCGGTCCGATCGGCATGTCGGAGGAGAAGGACGAGGCGACCATGGCAGAAGAGCAGGCCATGGCGGACGCGGGTCACCACGACGGCGGCGTCGACGAGATCGAGGGCGTGCCGCCGCAGATCGTGGCGACACCCGGTATGCCGGAGCGGCAGGCCGTCGAACGTCGGCGGGCTCGCGTTCGCGAGATGATGGGGTCCTTGCCGCCCGCGGCGCAGGAGGCGATTCGCGACGACCTCGAGGGCACGCACAAGTACAAGGTCCACGAATTCGCCGACGCCTCCGAGCCGACGCAGGAGACACCACGTCACTACGCCGCCGACGCCGACGAATCGCCCACCGGACGCATCCCGCTCGCTGGGGACCGCTGACCCAGAGAGTGACCCCTGAGCGGCATGGTCGCAACGGTGGAAGACGGCCGGTGCGCGTGGAGCCCGCGGGGAAGGCGGCGCGGACCGAGGCATGACCCGTGTCGGGAGCCCATCGACAGCGATTCAGCAGGAGAATTAACGCGACAACCGCGCGTGAACTCTTGACGGGAACGCCCCGAGGCTGCAGTCTGTTGGGCAGCATGTGCATAGGTAGTAGCCAGGACGCCAGCCAGCGCCTTTACTGCCGCGTGCCCGTGGTTGAGGAATAAGCCGTCCTGCGGTACTGTTGGACGTTGCGCTGGCTGCCTCCTGCCCACCTCACCTGAACCTGACACTGTGGTCCACGCCTGAGCCCTCGTCGGGGCTCTCTATTGAGTCTCTTCGCGTAAGCGGCTCATTGGAAATGCGTGCGTGAGTACCGGACAGGTCGCTAGCCGGCCAAACCGACGCAGAATCGCGGCGAAGAGTCCGGTCAGCCCGGAGTTGAGTCGCATGAGGTGCTGGAAGGATGCATCTTGGCCGCTCGCCAGAGCAAATCAGCAGTAGCTACCGCCAATAGTTCCGTTCCCGGAGCCCCCAATAGAATCTCCTTCGCAAAGTTGCGTGAACCGCTCGAGGTTCCCGGCCTGCTCGACGTGCAGACCGAGTCGTTCCAATGGCTGATCGGATCCGACGCGTGGCGCGAAAAGGCCGCCGCCCGCGGTGACGTGAACCCGTTCGGCGGCCTCGAAGAGGTGCTCACCGAGCTGTCCCCGATCGAGGATTTCTCCGGGCAGATGTCGCTGTCCTTCTCCGACCCCCGCTTCGACGAGGTCAAGGCGCCGGTCAACGAGTGCAAAGAGAAGGACCAGACCTACGCGGCCCCGCTGTTCGTGACCGCCGAGTTCATCAACAACAACACCGGTGAGATCAAGAGCCAGACGGTGTTCATGGGTGACTTCCCGATGATGACGGAGAAGGGCACCTTCATCATCAACGGCACCGAGCGTGTCGTCGTGTCGCAGCTCGTCCGCTCGCCCGGTGTGTACTTCGACGAGAACATCGACAAGTCCACCGAGAAGACGCTGCACAGCGTCAAGGTGATCCCCGGCCGCGGGGCGTGGCTGGAGTTCGACGTCGACAAGCGTGACACGGTCGGCGTCCGCATCGACCGCAAGCGTCGCCAGCCGGTGACCGTGCTGCTCAAGGCGCTGGGCTGGACCGCAGAGCAGATCCGCGAGCGGTTCGGCTTCTCCGAGATCATGATGTCGACGCTGGAGAAGGACAACACCGCGGGTACCGACGAGGCGCTGCTGGACATCTACCGCAAGCTTCGCCCGGGCGAGCCGCCCACCAAGGAGTCCGCGCAGACCCTGCTGGAGAACCTGTTCTTCAAGGAGAAGCGCTACGACCTGGCCCGGGTGGGCCGCTACAAGGTCAACAAGAAGCTCGGGCTGCACGCCGGCGAGCCGATCACGTCGTCGACGCTGACCGAAGAGGACATCGTCGCCACCATCGAGTACCTGGTGCGGCTGCACGAGGGGCAGACCACCATGACGGCGCCCGGCGGCGTCGAGGTGCCGGTGGAGACCGACGACATCGACCACTTCGGCAACCGCCGGCTGCGCACGGTCGGCGAGCTGATCCAGAACCAGATCCGGGTCGGCCTGTCCCGCATGGAGCGCGTCGTCCGCGAGCGGATGACCACGCAGGACGTCGAGGCCATCACGCCGCAGACGTTGATCAACATCCGTCCGGTCGTGGCCGCCATCAAGGAGTTCTTCGGTACCAGCCAGCTGAGCCAATTCATGGACCAGAACAACCCGCTGTCGGGCCTGACCCACAAGCGCCGCCTGTCGGCGCTGGGTCCCGGCGGTCTGTCCCGTGAGCGCGCCGGGCTGGAGGTCCGCGACGTGCACTCCAGCCACTACGGCCGGATGTGCCCGATCGAGACTCCGGAAGGCCCGAACATCGGTCTGATCGGGTCGCTGTCGGTGTACGGGCGGGTCAACCCGTTCGGGTTCATCGAGACGCCGTACCGCAAGGTGGTGGACGGCAAGGTCACCGACGAGATCCACTACCTCACCGCTGACGAGGAAGACCGTCACGTCGTCGCGCAGGCCAACTCGCCGCTCGACGAGGACGACAAGTTCCTCGAGGAGCGCGTGCTGGTGCGCCGGAAGGGCGGCGAGGTCGAGTACGTGTCTGGTCGCGAGGTCGACTACATGGACGTGTCGCCGCGCCAGATGGTGTCGGTGGCCACGGCGATGATCCCGTTCCTCGAGCACGACGACGCCAACCGCGCGCTGATGGGTGCGAACATGCAGCGTCAGGCCGTGCCGCTGGTGCGCAGTGAGGCGCCGCTCGTCGGCACCGGCATGGAGCTGCGCGCTGCGATCGACGCGGGCGATGTGGTCGTCGCGGACAAGGGTGGCGTGATCGAGGAGGTCTCCGCCGACTACGTCACCGTGATGGCCGACGACGGCACCCGGCACAGCTACCAGCTGCGCAAGTTCGCCCGGTCCAACCACGGCACCTGCGCCAACCAGCGTCCGATCGTCGACGCCGGCGACCGGGTGGAGGCCGGCCAGGTGATCGCCGACGGCCCGTGCACAGACAACGGAGAGATGGCGCTCGGCAAGAACCTGCTGGTCGCGGTCATGCCGTGGGAGGGCCACAACTACGAGGACGCGATCATCCTCTCGAACCGTCTCGTCGAGGAGGACACGCTGACCTCGATCCACATCGAGGAGCACGAGATCGACGCCCGTGACACCAAGCTGGGCGCCGAGGAGATCACCCGCGACATTCCGAACGTCTCCGATGAGGTGCTCGCCGACCTCGACGAGCGCGGCATCGTGCGGATCGGCGCCGAGGTCCGCGATGGCGACATCCTGGTCGGCAAGGTCACCCCGAAGGGCGAAACCGAGCTGACCCCGGAGGAGCGGCTGCTGCGCGCGATCTTCGGCGAGAAGGCCCGGGAGGTGCGCGACACCTCGCTGAAGGTGCCGCACGGCGAGTCCGGCAAGGTGATCGGCGTTCGGATGTTCTCGCGCGACGAGGACGACGAGCTTGCCGCAGGCGTCAACGAGCTGGTCCGGGTGTACGTCGCCCAGAAGCGCAAGATCTCCGACGGCGACAAACTGGCCGGCCGCCACGGCAACAAGGGCGTGATCGGCAAGATCCTGCCCGTCGAGGACATGCCGTTCCTGCAGGACGGCACCCCGGTGGACATCATCTTGAACACCCACGGTGTGCCGCGACGCATGAACATCGGCCAGATCCTGGAGACCCACCTGGGCTGGGTGGCCAAGACCGGCTGGAAGGTCGACGTCGCCGGCGGCACGCCCGACTGGGCGGCCAAGCTGCCCGACGCGCTGCTGGAGGCCGGGCCCGACACCATCGTGTCGACGCCGGTGTTCGACGGTGCCCGCGAGGAGGAGTTGCAGGGCCTGCTGTCCTCGGTGCAGCCGAACCGCGACGGGGACGTGCTCGTCAACCACGACGGCAAGGCGATGCTCTACGACGGCCGCAGCGGCGAACCCTTCCCGTACCCGGTGACGGTCGGTTACATGTACATCCTGAAGCTGCACCACCTGGTGGACGACAAGATCCACGCCAGGTCCACCGGCCCGTACTCGATGATCACCCAGCAGCCGCTGGGCGGTAAGGCGCAGTTCGGTGGCCAGCGGTTCGGCGAGATGGAGTGCTGGGCCATGCAGGCCTACGGCGCTGCGTACACGCTGCAGGAGCTGTTGACCATCAAGTCCGACGACACCGTCGGCCGCGTCAAGGTGTACGAGGCGATCGTCAAGGGCGAGAACATCCCCGAGCCGGGTATCCCCGAGTCGTTCAAGGTACTGCTCAAGGAACTTCAGTCGCTGTGCCTCAACGTCGAGGTGCTGTCTTCCGACGGCGCCGCGATCGAGATGCGCGACGGCGATGACGAGGACTTGGAGCGCGCCGCGGCGAACCTGGGAATCAACTTGTCCCGCAACGAATCTGCATCCGTAGAAGATCTAGCGTGATCTTTCGATTCGATTTTTCTAGTCCCGAAAGGGGAAAGGGAGTTACGTGTTAGACGTCAACTTCTTCGATGAACTCCGGATCGGTCTGGCGACCGCCGACGACATCCGTAATTGGTCGTTCGGCGAGGTCAAGAAGCCGGAGACCATCAACTACCGGACACTGAAGCCGGAGAAGGACGGCCTGTTCTGCGAGAAGATCTTCGGACCGACTCGCGACTGGGAGTGCTACTGCGGCAAGTACAAGCGGGTGCGCTTCAAGGGCATCATCTGCGAGCGCTGCGGCGTCGAGGTGACCCGCGCGAAGGTGCGCCGTGAGCGGATGGGCCACATCGAGCTGGCCGCACCCGTCACGCACATCTGGTACTTCAAGGGCGTCCCGTCACGGCTGGGTTACCTGCTGGACCTGGCCCCGAAGGATCTCGAGAAGATCATCTACTTCGCGGCCTACGTCATCACCGCAGTCGACGACGAGATGCGTCACAACGAGATATCCACTCTCGAAGCCGAGATGGAGGTCGAGAAGAAGGCCATCGAGGATCAGCGCGACTCCGAGCTGGAGGCCCGCGCGCAGAAGCTCGAGGCCGACCTCGCCGAGCTCGAGAAGGAAGGCGCCAAGTCCGACGTGCGGCGCAAGGTCCGCGATGGCGGCGAGCGTGAGATGCGCCAGCTCCGCGACCGTTCACAACGTGAACTGGCCCGGCTCGAGGAGATTTGGACCACGTTCACCAAGCTGGCGCCGAAGCAGCTGATCGTCGACGAGATGCTCTACCGCGAGCTCGTCGACCGCTATGGCGAGTACTTCACCGGCTCGATGGGTGCAGAGGCCATCCAGAAGCTCATCGACAGTTTCGATATCAACGCGGAGGCCGACGGCCTGCGTGAGGTCATCCGGAGCGGCAAGGGGCAGAAGAAGCTTCGTGCGCTCAAGCGGTTGAAGGTGGTCGCGGCGTTCCAAATGTCGGGCAACTCGCCGATGGGCATGGTGCTCGACGCGGTGCCGGTGATTCCGCCGGAGTTGCGCCCGATGGTGCAGCTCGACGGTGGCCGGTTCGCCACCAGCGACCTCAATGACCTGTACCGCCGCGTGATCAACCGCAACAACCGGCTCAAGAGGCTGATTGACCTCGGCGCGCCCGAGATCATCGTCAACAACGAGAAGCGGATGCTGCAGGAGTCGGTGGACGCGCTGTTCGACAACGGCCGCCGCGGCCGGCCCGTCACCGGGCCGGGCAACCGTCCGCTGAAGTCGCTGAGCGATCTGCTGAAGGGCAAGCAGGGCCGGTTCCGCCAGAACCTGCTCGGCAAGCGCGTCGACTACTCGGGGCGGTCGGTGATCGTGGTCGGCCCGCAGCTCAAGCTGCACCAGTGCGGCCTGCCCAAGCTGATGGCGCTGGAGCTGTTCAAGCCGTTCGTGATGAAGCGGCTCGTCGACCTGAACCACGCGCAGAACATCAAGAGCGCGAAGCGGATGGTGGAGCGGCAGCGTCCGCAGGTGTGGGACGTGCTCGAAGAGGTCATCGGCGAGCACCCGGTGTTGTTGAACCGGGCGCCGACGCTGCACCGGTTGGGTATCCAGGCGTTTGAGCCGATGCTGGTGGAGGGCAAGGCGATTCAGCTTCACCCGCTGGTGTGTGAGGCGTTCAACGCCGACTTCGACGGCGACCAGATGGCCGTCCACCTGCCGCTGAGCGCCGAGGCGCAGGCCGAGGCTCGCATCCTGATGCTGTCGAGCAACAACATCCTCTCGCCGGCGTCGGGCAAGCCGCTGGCCATGCCGCGGCTGGACATGGTGACCGGGCTGTACTTTTTGACCACCGAGATTCCCGGCGATGTCGGCGAATACCGGCCGGCCGGCAAGGACCGTCCGGAGTCGGGGGTGTACAGCTCACCGGCCGAGGCGATCATGGCGATGGACCGCGGCGCGTTGAGCGTACGGGCGTCGATCAAGGTGCGTCTGACGCAGCTGCGGCCGCCGGCCGATCTTGAGGCCGAGCTGTTCGGCGAGGCGGGCTGGAAGCCCGGTGATGCGTGGACGATCAAGACCACGCTGGGCCGGGTGCTGTTCAACGAGTTGTTGCCGCTCGGGTATGCGTTCATCAACGAGCAGATGCACAAGAAGGTACAGGCGCGGATCATCAACGACCTCGCCGAGCGCTACCCGATGATCGTGGTCGCGCAGACCGTCGACAAGCTCAAGGACGCCGGCTTCCATTGGGCCACTCGCTCGGGTGTCACCGTGTCGATGGCCGACGTGCTGGTGCCGCCGGAGAAGGGCGAGATCCTCGAACGCTACGAGAAGGAAGCCGACGGGATCGAGAAGAAGTATCAGCGCGGCGCGTTGAACAAGGACGAGCGCCACGACTCGCTGGTGAAGATCTGGCAGGACGCCACCGAAGAGGTCGGCGAGGCGCTGCGGTCGCACTACCCCCCCGACAACCCGATCATCACGATCGTCGAGTCGGGGGCGACGGGCAACTTCACCCAGACCCGGACGCTGGCCGGCATGAAGGGCCTGGTGACCAACCCGAAGGGTGAGTTCATCCCACGCCCGATCAAGTCCTCGTTCCGCGAGGGTCTCACCGTGCTGGAGTACTTCATCAACACCCACGGCGCTCGAAAGGGCCTGGCCGACACCGCGTTGCGTACCGCCGACTCGGGTTACCTGACCCGGCGTCTGGTGGACGTGTCGCAGGACGTCATCGTCCGCGAGCACGACTGCGGTACCGAGCGGGGCATCACCGTCCGGCTCGCCGACCTGCAGTCCGACAGTCTGATCAAGGACCAGTACGTCGAAACGTCCGCGTACGCACGGACATTGGCGGAGAACGCGGTCGGCGAGAAAGGCAAGGTGCTGGTCGACAAGGGTCACGACCTCGGTGACCCGGCCATCGATCTGCTACTCGAGAACGGCATCTCGTCGGTGCGGGTGCGATCGGTGCTGACGTGCGCGAGCGCCAATGGTGTGTGTGCGATGTGCTACGGCCGTTCGATGGCCACCGGCAAGCTGGTGGACATCGGCGAGGCGGTCGGCATCGTGGCGGCGCAGTCGATCGGCGAGCCCGGCACGCAGCTGACCATGCGGACCTTCCACCAGGGCGGCGTCACCGGTGGTCAGGACATCACCGGCGGTCTGCCCCGCGTGCAGGAGCTGTTCGAGGCCCGCGTGCCGCGGGACAAGGCGCCCATTGCCGAGGTCTCGGGGCGGGTACAGATCGAGGAGGGTGAGAAGTTCTTCAAGATCACCATCACCCCCGACGACGGCAGTGAAGAAGTCGTGTACGACAAGCTGTCTCGTCGTCAGCGGCTGAAGGCCGTCACCCACGAGGACGGCACCGAGGGCTTGCTGCGCGACGGCGACCACGTCGAGGTCGGCGACCAGCTGATGGAGGGCTCGGCCGACCCGCACGAGGTGTTGCGCGTCCAGGGCCCGCGGGAGGTGCAGCTGCACCTGGTCCACGAGGTCCAGGAGGTGTACCGCGCTCAGGGTGTGTCGATTCACGACAAGCACATCGAGGTGATCGTCCGGCAGATGCTGCGGCGGGTGACCATCATCGACTCGGGCAGCACTGTGTTCCTGCCCGGCTC
>Ga0209009_1000580_pt1 | contig 12195 bp, 9 predicted proteins | sample BlaSpr_A8_OM3_M2_FD_187979 | JGI IMG/M metagenome (GOLD analysis project Ga0209009, IMG submission 187979) | Forest soil microbial communities from Thunder Bay, Ontario, Canada - Black Spruce, Ontario site 2_A8_OM3_M2 (SPAdes) (version 2) | ecosystem: Environmental > Terrestrial > Soil > Boreal... | reverse complement strand
GCGCTCGCTCGAAGCTGGGCGCACGTCGCGCGGTAACCCTTCGCTTCGCGTCTACATCCAGGGCTCGTCGGCGCTGGGGCCGTAGATGGAGGGGACTTTTCCGCCGGCCATTCGGACGTACACGGAGAGCTGGCCGCGGTGGTGGATGGAGTCCATCAGCATGATCCACAGGATGTCGCTGACCGGGACCTGTCCCATTTGCCCCGGGCCGGTGATGAAGGTCACCGTTTCAAAGAGGCGCGATTCCGGCATCTTCTCGACGGCCGCAATCAGCTCTCGCGCTCCCCGCTCGTAGTTCGCGACGGCCTCTGCGTACGTGGCCGGCGCCGGCGCGAAGTCAGGCGGCATCTTGAGCTCGCCGCGGATGGCCTGGACGACGAGGCTGTTTTCCTGCGCGAAGGAGTGGACGAGCTGGGAGGCCGAATACGAGCGCTCGTGCGGCTTGAAATCGCCTTGCCCGGAGGGATACGCCTTCATGACCTTCAAGGTCGTGGGGAATTCCTTTGTGAAGATGTCGAGGTACTGTCGCTTCAGGCCTGCTGCCCGCGGCCGTGCGGCGCCCGGCTTCGCCGCGCGCTTCGAGCGAGCCTTCATGCCCTCGCGCCCGTGGCGCATGACCGGCTTTTTCTTCTTGCCTGCCGCCTTTCGGGCAGCCGGACGCTTCGTCTTTTTCATGGCTCGCCTCCTCTTTTCGGACTCGAAATCAGGCGGTGAAGCTTACAGGAAGAATCCCCGAGGCTGGCGCCGGCCCGGATTACTTGAGGCCCGCCACGACGAAGAGATCGGAGAGGAGGCGCGCGTAGCAGTAGGCGTAGGACTTCCCGTCGGGCGCGACGAGGACGTTGGAGATCCGCTCGACTCCGGCGGGATCGGCCGGGATGAGATCCTTCCAGACTTCCCGGTGGCCCGTCTCTACGTCGATCTTCGAGACGCGCGCCGGGATGTCGCCGCGCTTCCAGAGGAAGAGCGAGCGGTTGTCGGGTGAGAAGCGTAGCGGAACCTCGCCCTCCGCCACGCCGTCGACGGGGCGCGGCGAGCCGCCGGCAACGGGGTATACCGCGCACTTGTTGTCCGGCCCGATCGCCGCGACGTTCTTGCCGTCGGACGTGACGGTGAATCCCGGCAATCCCACCGTGATTCCCTCCGGCGTGATTGCCCGGGGCTTGCCGCCGTCGAGGCTCTGCACGTAGAGCCGGAGGCTGTGCCCCGTTTCGCTCCCGGCGAACAGGATCCCCTTGCTGTCGGGCATCCAGGCGGCGGCCTGCTCGGGGCTGATCCCTTCGAGCACAATCTTCCTGTGCTCCCCCGTCCCCGTCGGCATCAACTGAAAGGGAGAGTTTGGAACGGGAATGATCGAGAGCGCCCACTTCATGTCCGGCGACAGCGCGAGGGCGTTGCCTTCGCCCAGGCGGATCACCGGGGATCGATCTGATTTGCGGAGGAAGACGGTGTAGTTGGCGCCGCCGGCTTCCCCTTCCTCGTCGAAGAGGAGCGTCTTGCCGTCCGAGGCCAGATCGGCCGCGAAGGAGTAGTCGAGAAAGGACATGTCGCGCTCGCGCTCGTCGCCCGCGAGAATCCCCCGGATGACCACGCGGGGGCTCTCGCGCGTCAGGAGCACGCGGCCGCTCCTGGCGATGTCGTGCAGCTTCAGGCCACCCGGCACGCGCGCCACGACGCGCAGCTTTTCCGAAAGCGACACCGCATAGAGCGAGCGGTTGGCGCCCGCCTCGGTCGCGCTGAACCAGACCTCCTCTCCCGACGGAGCCCACGCGAGCCCGCCCTCGCTCGCCCATTTTCCGGTCAGGGCCGTCTTCTTTCCCGAGAGGTCAATGACGGCGACCGTCCCGGCGTCGTCGAGCGGGAAGGGATGGTCGAGGAAGGCGACACGGTCGCCCTTCGGGGAGAGCCGGGCATAGCTGACGTGCCCCGCGGTCTCGTAGAGCACCTTTCCCATCGGGAATTCGATGCGCGCCTTGCCGCCGACGTCGCGCACGACGAGGAGCTTCTCTCCGTCCGCGGCCCAATCCGCATCCTGGATGCCGTCGGCCACATCTCGCGGCGCGCCTCCCGTCAGCGCCGCCCGCGCGAGCTTGCCGCTGCAGATGCCGGGGTGTGTCGAGCGGCAATCGAGGGCGATCGCCATCTCGCCCGTGGGCGAGATTCCGAGGAGGTTCGCGCTCGGGAGCTCCAGCGGAAGCGAGTCCGGGCTCGACGGGTGTTTGAGGAAGAGCTTCAAGGGGCCGCCGTCCCACTGGGCGCTATAAACGATCGTTTGGCCGTCCGGCGCGAAGCGCGCGGAACGGATGGTGCCGCTGCCAAAGGTGATCTGTTGGTACGAAGGGGGCGACGATCGGGAAAAGCGCTTCTGAAGCAACATGCCGGCCGCGAGCGCGGCCAGGAGGGCCGCCGCCGACAGCGCAGCGCGAAGGAGAACACGGCCGCGGCGCGGCGGCGCGGCGGCGGATGCCTGTTCCGGAGCGCCGCCCGGGACGGAGGCCTCCGAGAGATGCTCGCGGACGCTCCGCACGTCTCTCGCCAGGTCCCGGGTCGAGGCGAAGCGCTCCTCCGGGTCCTTGGCGAGGCACCGCTCGATGATCCACCGGAAGGGCGCCGGCACGTTAGCGTTGACTTTCCCGACCGGCTCGGCATCCTCGCGGATGATGGCCGTGAGCGTTTCCGCGCTCGTGCCCCGCTGGAACGCACGATTGCCCGTCGCGAGCTCGTAGAGGATCGAGCCGAGCGAGAACTGGTCGGAGCGGAAGTCGACCGGCCTTCCGCTCGCCTGCTCGGGCGACATGTAACCGATCGTGCCCATGACCGTTCCCGGCTGCGTTTGCTCCACCGCGGTGGCGCTGTCGTCGCCTTTCGTGGTCTCGCGCAACAGGAGCTTGGCGAGGCCGAAGTCCAGGATCTTGACGACGCCGTCCTTCGTCACCATGATGTTTTCGGGCTTCAGGTCCCGGTGAACGATGCCCGCCGAATGCGCCTTCGCGAGGCCGTCCGCGATCTGGAAGGCGATATCGAGCAGTCTTCGGGTCGGCAGGAGCCCCTCCGCCTGGAGACCACGCAGCGTCAGCCCGTCGACGAGCTCCATGGCGATGTAGACCATCGAATCGGTCGACCCGATGTCGTGGATCGTGACGATGTTCGGGTGGTTCAGGGACGAGGCCGCCCGCGCCTCCTGCTCGAATCGCTTGCGCCGGGCGGGGTCGGCGGAGAGCTCGGAGACGAGGACCTTGATCGCGACCTCGCGCCGCAGACGCTCATCCCTCGCCCGGTAGACCTCGCCCATGCCTCCCGCCCCGAGAGGCGCGAGGATCTCGTATGGGCCAAGACGCGAGCCGTTTGAGAGTGCCATGGGACAGACGGGTGCGATTGTAAACCGGACCCGTGCGGGCCGTCGACAGCGAAAAAAAGCCGGCCCACGGCGACCGCTCGTTCCGTCGCGTGTCGACGAGAACTGTCCGAGCAGCCGTCCAAGTCCCGGAGGCGCCCTCCCGGCGGTTCCGCGAAGCTCGCGCTCTGCCGCCGGAATCTTGCGCTCGGCAGGACATCAACTGTCCCGGGACCGGCGCGACAATCTTCACATCCCGGACCGACCGGCCATTTCCAACGGAGGAGGAGTCCCAGTCCGATGCGCTTCGAACCGATTGAAAACATTCCCAACGAGCCGGACGACTGCTGTTTCGATATCAGCTGCAACGATCCCCGCGTCGTCAATTCCATCCGCGACGGCGTGTGTCCGCTCTGCGACTCCCCTCTCGATCACTCGCCGGAATGGCTGGCGACCCTCGAAATTCCCTGCTCTTCGCCCGTCTGCAGCTTCGTCCTCAAGCCCCATGGAAAGCTCTCGCGAAACAGCCACTGACGAGACTAACCCGGGCAGCGGGCCGCGGCTATCATTGCGGGGAAAGGACTCTCGACTGTCCAAGTATGAGAGGTGATCGCAATGAAAAAGACCGATCCGCGCGTTGATGCCTACATCGGGAAGGCGGCGGGATTCGCGAAGCCGATCCTGACGCACCTGCGCAAGCTCGTGCGCGAGGCATGCCCCGAGGCCGAGGAGACGATGAAGTGGAGCATGCCGTCGTTCGTGTACCGCGGAAAGATCCTGGGCGGGATGGCGGCGTTCAAGGAGCACTGCACGTTCGGGTTCTGGCACCAGGGCATGAGCGCGGTGCTCGGCGGCGACGCCCAGAAGCCCGATTCGGCGATGCGGAGCTTCGGCCGAGTCACGAGCGTGAACGACCTCCCCTCCGACAAGAAGATGGCGCTCTACATCCGGAAGGCCGCCGCGTTGAACGAGTCCGACGCGCCCGCGCGGCCGCGGCCGGCAAAGCGGCCCGTGGCGCCGCTCGTCGTGCCGGAGGACCTCGCGGCTGGTCTCAAGAAGAACAAGGCGGCCGCCGCCACGTTCGAGAAGTTCAGCCCCAGCAATCGGAAGGAATACATCGATTGGATCACGGAGGCGAAACGGGACGAGACGAGGCAGAAGCGCCTCGCCACGACGCTCGAATGGCTCGCGAAGGGAAAGTCCCGAAACTGGAAATACGAGAACTGCTGAGCCGGGCGAGGCACCGGCTCGGACGGGGCTCCTCCTCTGGGGTCAGTTATGCGATCATGTATTATTCGGCTCAATAATACCACAAGTCATGGCTGACCCCAGTGGCGTTGCCAAGTGGCATTGCGCGGGAGGAGCTCGGGATCAGTCCTCGTCGCCGCGAACCCGGCCGCGGCGCGCCTTGACTCGCGCCCGCTGAACTTTCGCCGCGAGGCGACGCTCGCGGGCGGCTCCGGTGGGCCTGGTCTTCTTGCGCGACTTCGGCCGCGCGGCGGCCTTTCGCAGGAGGACCGCGAGGCGGGCACGGGCCTCCGCGCGATTCCGGGCCTGGGTGCGATGCTCACGGCTGTCGATCAGAAGCATCCCGTCGGCGGCCATTCTTTTTCCCGCGAGCGCCTTGAGCCGCGCCTTCACATCCTCGGGCAACGACGACGCGGCGACGTTGAAGCGCAGCTCGACCGCGGTAGAGACCTTGTTGACGTTCTGGCCTCCCGGACCCGAAGCGCGCACGAACCGTTCGTCCAGCTCGTGGTCGGGAATGACGATCGAGGGCGTCACGTGAAGCATGATTTCTTCTGTTGGCGGCGTTTGACGCGCGCCCGGAGGCCCTCTTTGGGCTCGGGCGGGACGCGGCTCCAGTCAAGACCGAGATCCTGGGGTTGGGCGATGACGACGTCGAAGGCCCGGTACAGCTCGACGAGGAAGACTTGGAGGAACAGCGGGGCAAACTCGTAGCCCGCGCACTTGTGGCCCATGAACGGTCCGGCGCCGTTCGGGACGAAGGCGTGCTCGTGCCGCAGGTGCTCGGCGCGGGATGGAGAGAATCTCGAGGGATCGAATTCTTCCGGCTCCGAGTAGATCTCGGGGCGGATGTGGGACGAGCGATGTCCCCAGAGGACCGCCCAGCCCTTCGACACCGTGAATCCCTCGAACTCGAAGGTCTCCCGTGCCTTGCCGAAGAACACGTACACGACCGGGCTCAAGCGGCGGATCTCCATCGAGATCCTCTGGAGCTCGTGCATCGTCCCGAGCGTTTCGAGTGTCAGGGGACCCTCCGGGTTCGACCTCCGGATCTCGTCCATCAACTTTTCGCGCAGATCGGGGCGCCTGGAAAGCTCGAGGATCGCGCCCACGAACCAGGCCCACACGATCAGCCCGGCGACGACGATGTGGTGAAGTTCCCTCTTCGCGTCTTCGATCGAGATGCCGCGGCCGTCCTCGGTTCTCGCCGCGAGAATACGCGAAAGGCCATCGTCCTTCGGGGAAGCCTGATGCTCTCGGACGCAGGTCTCAAGCACCGCCAGGATCCTCGCGAGCGCCTGCTTCGCGCGCGTGTACGCCGTGCCCGGAAGGGGGATCGGAAGGCTCGCGAATCCGCCCCCGACCAGACCGTAGTCCGCGAGCACCTTTTCCAGGGTCGGTCCCCGCGAGAGGCCGAGCATCGTGACGGCGATCGTCTCGATCGCGAGTCGCTTGAACTCATCGAAGAGGCGCACCTCGCCGCCGGCCGACCACTGCCCGATGGACTCGCTCACGATCCGCTGCATTGTCGGGAGGTAGGAAGTCAGGGCTTCTCGGGTGAAAGCCGCCATTACGAAGTGCTTTCGATCGCCATGCTCCTGGCCGTCGAGGAGCGGCAGGCTCCGTCCCGCAAACAGGGTCTGGATGTGCGATGGCATCGAGCCCGAGCGCTGCACGCGGCTCGAATCGATGAACAGGGCACTGGCGTTCGGCCCGGTGATGACCGCCGTCGTCCGGCCGAAGACGTTCGTCTTGAAGATCGGTCCGTATTTCCGCGCGCCGGCCTCGACGAACGCGAACCCATTCTTGAGCAGGCTGAGCGTCTCTCCGAGAACCGGCAGACCTGTCTCACCGGGTGGAAGCGGAGCGTCTGCCATGGGATCTCCTTTCATGCCGGTCGAATCGCAAAATCCGCAAAAATACATTTTGTCATCCCGAGCCCCTCGCCCTTCCCTGTCATCCCGAGCGGAGCGAGGGATCTGCTCTCGCCGCTTCGAGTCGCCCGTCCACTCGGGACAGGCTCCGCGAGGGATCTGCTCTCGCGCTTCCAACCCGGAACAGATCCTCGTCGCCTTGCTCGCGCCGTCGCCATAGCGGCTTTCCGCCTTCGCTGGAGAGCCGTAGCCGCTTCGGCGGAGGCTCCGGCGCGTCGGCGACCTCGGGATGACAGGGCAGGGCGCCGCGCCCGCCGCAAACGATTCTCGGCTGCCTTCCCTAAAAGCTGACGCGCACCCCGAGCCGGGCGGAGGTCGGCGGCGTTCGGAAGACGGGCTTTCCGTAGTTCGGGTTGACAGGCGTCGCGGACGCGTTGTCCGCTTCCTGGAAACCCCAGCGCTCGTCGAGGAGGACCGGTCGCTGGGCGTTCAGGATGTTGAAGATGTCCACGAGCACGTTGATGGAGACCGGGCCGATGCCGACCGGGTACCCGAAGTGCAGGTCCGCCTCGTAGTTGTCGGGCGTTCGGCCCTCCGCGCCGCGCTCCGTCAGGAAGAATTCGTAGCGCCCGTAGGCGTCGGAGAATCCGTAACGCGTCAGCGGCGTCCCCGTGCGGTAGTACGCGGCGAGTCCGATCGCCAGCTTCCAGGGCGTTATGTAGACGCCCGAGACTTTGAACTGGTGCCGCCGGTCGTTCGAGAGCGGCCCGCGGTTGGTGATCCGGGAGAGGTTGCTGCCGTCGGTGAAGAAATCGAAGTAATCGTACGCGGCGGAGATGTTGGGATCGTTGATGGTCGTCTGCGTGAAGGGGGAGTACTCACCATCGTAGTTGCCTTCGAGCTTCGAGTAGATGTACGACGCGATTGCCTGCCAGTTGTTCGAGAAGCGCTTCGTGACGTCCAACTGCACGCCGCGATAGATCCGCACCGGCCTCGGCGCGTCATAGAGCGTCGTGTAGTCGAGCCCGAAGACCTGCCGCATGATCCCCTTGCCCGGGTTCCCGATGCAGTAGGTCCCGTCGTCCTGGCACAGGAAGTCCTCGATGACGTTGCCGTAGTCGCGATAGATCCCCTTGATCCCGACCGCGATGTCCGTCATCACTTCGCGCTCGCCTCCGACGACCACTTCCGTCAGGTACTGGCCGTGGAGCTTCGGGTCGGAAGGCTCGGTGAACCCGCCCAGGATGGCCGACGGGGTGCCGAGGTCATTCTCGGCGGCGGGGTTCGGGTGGAAGTCCGTCGGGCTGTAGTTGATGATCCGGGGCTGCCGCTCGAAGGAGAAGGATCGGATCACGAGGTCCATCGGGATCTCCTCGTAGAAGCGCCCGTATGAGGCGAAGACCTTCGTGCGATGGTCATTCGTCGGGTCCCAGATCACGCCGGCGCGCGGCGCCCAGTCGTGTTTCAGGTCCACCTGCCGGGTCCCGGAAGCGTCGATGATCTGCTGGCGGTCCCAGCGCACGCCAAGATTCAAGGTGACATTGCGCAGCACCGTCCATTTGTCCTGCAGGTAGAGCGTCGTGTTCTTGTGCTCGGGGGATGCGGTCAACTGCGAGATCGGGGCGTTGGCCACGGTCGCGTCCGGCGTCGTCCAGTAGGAGTGCTGGTAAATCGGTTTGGGCGCGTTCACGGGATTGGCGAGGATCGTTACGAGCTGCCCGCCGGACTCTCGCTTGATGACCTCCGCGTCCGACTTCTCGTACTCGATTCCGAGCTTGATCGAGTGGTCGCCGAAGTAGGGCGCGATGGAGGCGCCGTACGCCGTGCGCTTGAAGTTCTTCAATTGAATGAGGCCAAAGCCTCCCGTCTGAAAAAAGTCCGAGGCGGCGTCCTGGAACTGGATGGCGTCTCCCGCGGCGGTCGCCGGTCCCACGGAATTGCGCTCCCGGTGCTGCGAGGCCTGCGCGGACACGGTCAAACGCGTCCCGAACAACCCCTCGTAGCGCACCGCGTAGTCGCGGCCGCCCAGATCCTGGCGTCCCTCGTAGGTGAGCGGATCGCCGTTCAAGGCGTGGTTCGAATCGTTGATCGCGCCCGAGTCGGTCGTCGGATCCTGAAACGCCGTGGCCACGACGGAATGGCTGTCCGACAGCCGGAACGTCAGCTTGCCCGATCCCAGGTTGCGCGTGCTCACCGACTGGCTCTTCAGGTCGCCGAAGGCGTTGTCCGTCGTGTTGTGCACGCGGTCATAAGCGCCGAAGAACCAGATGCGGTCCTTCCAGAAGAATCCGCCGAAATCCGCGCCGTAGTCCTCCCTGCGGAATCCTTCGACCGTGCCGCCCGTCGAGACGATCGGCTTCGGGCTGGCGCGAAGCCCCTTCTCGTCTAGGTAACCGAACGCGTCGCCGTGGAACTGGTTGCTCCCGGACTTCGTGATCACGTTGATGATCGCGCCGGTCGAGCGGCCGAACTCGGCTTCATATCCGCCTGTCTTGACGTTGATCTCCTGGATGAACTCGTAGTTCAACTCCTTGCCCTGGAAGCCGTACTCGACGCCCGTCGTGTTGACGCCGTCGATGTAGAACGCGTTCTCGGCGCCGGAGGAGCCGTAGGCCGTGATCGTGGATTGCTGCCCATTCCTCGGGTCGGCGTCGGACGAAATGCCCGGCACGACCTGAACGACCGACGAGTAGTTTCTCCCCGTGGGCAGGGTCTCCACGGCGCGGGCGGTCAGGTTAGTCCCGAGACTCGTCGAGCCCGTGTCGACCACGGGCGCCTCGCCGGTCACGAGGACAGCCGCGGTGGCGGAGGGGCGCAGGACGGCGTCGAGCGTCGTCTCGTTGCCGAGGCTGACCGTGACGCCCGGTTTCGACTCCGGCTGGAAGCCGGCCAGCGTGAACACGACGGCGTACTGCCCCGGGGGAAGCAGCGTGATCCGGTACCGGCCCGAACCGTCCGTAACCGCGACGCGCGCGCCCTGGAGCGAAGGGCTCTTCGCTTCGACTGCGACGCCCGGGAGCACACCGCCGGACTCGTCGGCTGCGCGGCCCACGAGGGACCCCGAGGTCTGGGCGAGAACAGGTCCGGCACCAATCAGGATCAGGAACGCCATGACGCAAAGCCGCGCGGTGTTCATGATGCCTCCTAATACGTGTCGGAGATGCTAGCACTCAGGGGGGTCCGGGATCATCCGAGCTAGGATTATGGCCGAGGAGGGACGCCATGCCTGAATCCCGCCGGGAGTTCCTCGCGCGCACGGCCGTGGGAGTCGTCGGGGTGGCCGCTGTGAGCCGGGTGGCTGTGGAGGCCCAGGCGGCCCCTCCGCCTCCACAGGCCACGCCGGTCGCGGGGACGCCGCCCGCGTTCGGGACGGCTCCGCCGGTGGGGCCAGAGGTGAGCGCCGCCACGTTCGCCGAGGCGGAGAAGCTGGTGCGGGTGGAGCTGACGACGGCCGAGCGGGCTCAGGCCGCGGGCAACTGGCGGCAGGCGATGGCGGGGGTCATGGAGAGGCGCACCGGACCGAGGAAGGTCGCCCTCGAAGCGTCGCTCGCTCCGGCGACACGGTGGGACCCGATGATCCCGGGCGTGCCCGCCGGCCCCGCGAGCGATCGGTTCGTCCGGAGCGCGGCTGGCCCGGGGACCCTGCCGAAGCGCGACGAGGACATCGCGTTCGCGCGCGTTTCGGCGCTCTCGCGCTGGATCGAAACGCGCGCCCTGACCTCCGAGCGGCTGACCCGCATCTATCTCGATCGGATCGAGCGCTTCGACGGGAAGTTGAAGTGCGTCATCACGCTGACCCGCGACCTGGCGCTGGAGCAGGCCCGGCGTGCGGACGCGGAGATCGCGGCGGGAAAATACCGCGGCCCGCTCCACGGGATTCCCTGGGGGACGAAGGACCTCCTGGACACGAAGGGTATCCGGACAACGTGGGGCGCCGAGCCGTACAGGGACCGCGTCCCCGACGCCGACGCCGCCGTCGTCCTGCGCCTCCACCGGGCCGGGGCCGTCCTCGTGGCGAAACTCTCCCTCGGCGCGCTGGCCTTGAACGACGTCTGGTTCGGCGGCCAGACGATGAACCCGTGGCTCCTGGAGGAAGGCTCGGGCGGCAGCAGCGCGGGACCGGGGGCCGCGACGGCCGCGGCTCTCGTGGGCTTCTCGATCGGCAGCGAGACGGAGGGCAGCATCGTTGACCCGGCGATGCGTTGCGGCGTCACGGGCCTGCGGCCGACGTTCGGCCGGGTGCCGAGGACGGGCGCGATGACGCTCTGCTGGTCGCTCGACAAGCTCGGGCCGATAGCCCGCGGCGTCGAAGACACCTTTTTCGTCCTCGCGGCGATCTCCGGCCCCGACCCGGGCGACCTCTCGAGCGTGCCGAGCCGGCTCGACTTCGACGCGGCGGCGCCCGTGAAGGGGTTGAAGGTCGGTTTCTTCCCGGCATGGATGAACGAAAGCCCGGCGACGGAAGTGGACCGCGCCTCGCTCGAAACGGTCCGGCGACTGGGGATGATCCCGGTAGAGGTCAGCCTTCCGGACTGGCCGTACGGGTCGCTCAACACGATCCTCTTCGCCGAGGCGGCCGCCGCCTTCGAGGAACTGACCCTCTCGCGCGGCGTGGATCAGTTGAAGATGCAGGTCTCCGACGGCTGGCCGAACACGTTTCGGCAGTCGCGCTTCCTCTCCGCCGTGGATTTCGTCCAGGCCGATCGCCTGCGGCGCAAGGTGGCGCAGGAGATGGCCCGCCTCTTCGAGAAGGTGGACCTTCTGCTCGTTCCCGCGCTCCGCGACGAGATCTTGACGATCACGAACTTCACAGGACATCCCGCGTTGACGCTGCCGGCCGGGTTTGTCGAGGTGAGCCAGGCCCGGAGCGACTGGGCTCCGGACCCGGCGCATCCGCTACCGACGTTCTCTTCGAAGCGGCGCGTGCCGCACGGCGTGACACTCGTCGGAAGGCTCTTTGCCGAGGGGACGCTCGGCAGCGCCGGCATGGCACTCCAGCGGGCGTTCGGCGTGGCGGAGAAGAGGCCTCCCGGGTTCTGAGCGGATTGCCGAGTCAGCTCTTTCTCGGAAGCCACCGATAAGTGTCGAGCCGAACCCGGCCCTGGCCGTCGAAGCGCACTCGCTCTCGTTCCAGGCGCAGGCGCTGGACGGTGGCCATCGGGCTCTCATCGCGCCGGGGACTGATCGCGCCCCGGGCGTTGACGACCCGATGCCAGGGGATACGGCTGCCGTCCTCGAGCGCGCTCAAGGCATATCCTACGAGCCGCGCCTGGCCGGGGAGGCTTGCGAGCCGCGCCACCTGCCCGTAGGTGGCGACGCGCCCCCGGGGAATACGGCTCACCACCGCGTAGATCTTCTGGTAGCTGACGGCCGCCGCGGCCACGAGACCGAGCCTACAGCAGCTTCGCCGGCGAGGCGCCAGCCCGCATGACCGGAAATCGAGTGTGTTTCGAGGGCGTTATCATCGCCGAAACCGAGAAAGGAAACGTCTTCCCATCATGACTACCGACCGTCGCTTCTCTCCTTCCCGAGTCGCTGCCATCGTCCTCGGCCTGGCCTTCGGGTCGTCTGCTTTTTCCCAATCCGGCCCCTCCGCGACCGCGACCGCCGCGCATGGCATTGATCTCGCCGCCATAGACCGATCCGTCGCCCCGGGGGACAACTTTTTCGCCTACGCCAACGGGACCTGGCTGAAGACGACGGAGATTCCCTCCGACCGCAGCTCCTACGGCATCGGCC